>Ga0066679_10000825_pt1 | contig 11520 bp, 7 predicted proteins | sample GraSoiAngelo_128_FD_62298 | JGI IMG/M metagenome (GOLD analysis project Ga0066679, IMG submission 62298) | Grasslands soil microbial communities from the Angelo Coastal Reserve, California, USA - 14_0927_12_20cm | ecosystem: Environmental > Terrestrial > Soil > Grasslands | place: USA... | reverse complement strand
GAAGATACCCTATCTGCGATCGGGTGTAATGACGCGGCCGCCCAGCTTGCCGGTGAACGCCTGCGCATCTTTCTCGACGACGCCGTTCACGAGGACGTACTCCATTCCTTCCGCGAGCTGATGCGGGTTCGTGTACGTCGCCGCATCGCGCACGTTCTTCGGATCGAAGACGAGGATGTCGGCCCACGCGCCGGGGCGCAGCACGCCGCGATCCTTCATTCCGAACACCGATGCCGGCAGGCTCGTCATCGATCGGACGGCGAACGGCAGATCGACGACGCCGCGCTCGTTGACGTAGACGTGAATCTTTCGCGCGAACGCGCCGTTGCCGCGCGGATGCGGCTTCCCCTCGCCGAACGGCGTCAGGTTTCCGTCGGTGCACGTCATCGTGAACGGCTGCTTCATGATCAGCGCGATGTCGTCTTCCGACATGTTGAACGACACGAGGCTCGCCTCGCCCTCGACGAGGAGGTCCATCACCGCTTCTTCCGGCGGCTCGTTCATGGCTTTCGAGACCGCGGCCAGCGTCTGTCCTTCGAGCGACCGGTTCGGGCGATAGAGGGAGATGACCAGATTGTCGGCGCCGCCCCGCCGCTGGAAATTGCGGCGGATGTCTGCGGCCAGCCGCTGGCGCTCCGGACCCTGGATTCGTTTCAGCATCTCCGGTCGGCCGCCGACCTCGGCCCACCGCGGGATGAGCGCTCCGACGATGCCCGTGCCGCTCGCGTCGTACGGATATTGATCGGCGTAGACTTCGACGCCGCGTTCGCGCGCCTGCCTGATGCGCTCGACGAGCGCCATCGACAATCCCCAGCTCGCCGGCCCGAGCGCCTTCATATGCGCGACGATGCCCGGCAGGTGTCCTTCTTCCGAGATGCGAATCACTTCGTCGACGGCGGCGACGACGCCGATGTTGAAGTCCGCCTCGTCGCGGATGTGGCTTTCGTACACGCCGCCCATATCGCCGACGACTTTCGCGAGCGCGATGACTTCATCGGTCTTTGCGTAGTTGCCTGGCGCGTAATAGAGGCCCGACGACAAACCGATTCCGCCGGCTTCCATCCCGTTCTTCGCGAGCGCGACCATCTTCGCGAGCTCGTCCGCGCTCGGCGCGCGATCGGCCATGCCGAGCACCTCGCGCCGAATCGATCCATGCGGCACGTACAACGCGACGTTGACGCCGACGCCGCGCTGCTCGTAGCCGATCCGCTGCGCCCGCAGGTCCACCGGTCCGCCGCCGTCCGGGTTGAGCGCGACGGTCGTGATGCCTTGCGCGATCAGCTGCCGCGCATCCTTCAACGTGTCCGCCAGACCGTCCGACGCGTGCGAATGGACGTCGATGAAGCCCGGCGAGACCGTCAGCCCGCGCGCATCGATGACGCGAGACGCCGCCGCGTTGCCGAGCCGCCCCATGTCGACAATCCGCGCGCCGCGGATTCCGATGTCGGCGGCCAGCCACGGATTGCCGCTGCCGTCGAGCACGCGGCCGCCCTTGATCAGCACGTCATAAGGCTGGGGTGCCTGAGCGGCCAAGGAAGCCGCGACCGCGAGGCACGCAACCGCACTCGTGCAAAGTCGATGGTTCACGCGCGATATGTTACGCGCAGGCGCCGGCAGCCCTAAAGGGTTGGCCTTCAGGCCTGCCTTTTGCTGAAATACATGCGGATGGCGAAACTGCCGAGCGCGTGGAAACGTTTGCAGCGTGAAGCCGCGAAGGAGATCCACCTCCGCCATGTCGACGACGAGCGCACGGCCGGCATCCGCCGGCTCGGGCGTCAGAACCGTTTTCGCTACGTCGCTCCCAACGGCCGCACGATTGCCAATCGCGCCGAGCTCGAGCGCATCCGATCGATCGTCATCCCGCCGGCGTGGACGAACGTGTGGATCTGTCCCGACTCTAACGGCCACATTCAGGCGACTGGGCGCGACGCGCGTGGACGCAAACAGTACCGCTACCATCCGCGCTGGCGCGAAAAGCGTGACGAAGCGAAGTACGAACGCCTCGTCCCGTTCGCGCGGATGCTTCCGCGCATTCGCCGCCACACCCGCGCCGATCTGAAGAAGCGGAGGCTGCCGCGGGAGAAAGTGCTCGCGGCTGTCGTGCAGCTGCTGGAGAAGACGCTGATCCGCATCGGCAACGAGCAGTACGCCCGCCACAATCATTCCTTCGGGCTGACGACGATGCGCGACCAGCACGCGAAGATCGACGGATCGAAGGTGCGATTCGAGTTCCGCGGCAAGAGCGGCATCCGGCACGCCGTCGATCTCGAGGACCGGCGGCTCGCGAAGATCGTCAAGGCATGCCGCGATCTGCCCGGCTACGAGCTGTTCCAGTACGTCGACGAAAGCGGCAAACGGCAGGTGATCGACTCGGCCGACGTCAACGAGTATCTCAAGGACATCACCGGAGCGGAATTCACCGCGAAGGATTTTCGGACGTGGGCGGGCACGCTGCTGGCCGCCGCGGCGTTGAAGGCGCTCGCGCCGTTCAAGTCGCAGGCCGAGGCGAAGCGCAACGTCGCCGGTGCGATTCAGGCCGTCGCGAAGCGTCTCGGCAACACCGTGGCCGTGTGCCGCAAGTGCTACATCCATCCCGCGATCCTGGCGGCGTACATGGAAGGCGCGGCGATCCCCTCGGATGAGGCGGCTATAATCGCGCGATGCCGTCGCGGAGTGTCGGCCGCAGCGTCGTCCGAAAAGAAGGGCGCGGCAAGGTTACGGGCGCGGCGCGCTACATCGACGACCTCACGTTCCCGGGTCTCATTCACGCGCGGACGATCCGCTCGACGATCCCGGCGGGCGAGATCGTCGACGTCGCGTTCGGCTTCGACACGACCGGCTTCACGCTAGTCGACTACCGCGACATCCCCGGACGGAACATTGTCGCGCTCATTGACGACGACCAGCCGTGCCTGGCGGAGCGGTTGGTTCGCCATGTCGCCGAGCCGATTCTTCTGCTGGCGCACGCCGATCGCGAGGCCCTGCTCGCCGCTGACGTACGGATTCGGTATCGCGAGGCGGTCCCGACCTACGACGCGACGACGTCGCCGATCGCGTTCAAGACCATCGCGATTGACAAAGGACGGATCGACCAGGGCTTTCGCGAAGCGGACGTCATCGTCGAAGGCGAATACCGGACGGGTCATCAGGAACAGCTCTATATCGAGCCGAACGGCGTCATCGCCGTGCCCGAACACGGCGGCGTGACGGTGTACGGGTCGATGCAGTGTCCGTACTACGTCCACCGAGCGCTGAAAGTGCTGCTCGATCTGCCCGACGACAAAGTCCGCGTCGTGCAGACTGAGACCGGCGGCGGCTTCGGCGGCAAGGAAGAGTACCCGTCGATGATCGCCGGACACGCCGCGCTCGTCGCGATCAAAGCGCAACGGCCGGTGAAGCTCGTGTACGACCGCGTCGAGGACATGCTGGCGACGACCAAGCGGCACCCTGCCGTCATCCGCCACCGCACCGGCGTGAAGCGCGACGGGACGCTGACCGCGATCGACATCGACGCGGTCATCGACGGCGGCGCGTACGCGACGCTCAGCGCCGTCGTGTTGTCGCGCGGGGTCATCCACGCGACCGGACCGTATCGCTGCGATCACATCCGCATCCGCGGCCGCGCGACGATGACGAACACGCCGCCCAACGGCGCGTTCCGCGGCTTCGGCGCGCCGCAGACGCAGTTCGCCGCCGAAGTGCACATGGATCGCATTGCCGAGGCGCTCGGGATCGATCCGGTACGCATCCGCGAAATCAACGCGCTGCGGCCGGGCGACACAACCGCCACGGGTCAGCGGCTCGGGAAGGACTGCAGCGCGCTCGCGGTCTTGCGCGAGGCCGTCAAGCGAACGGACTTCAAAGGGAAATGGCGGGCATACACTCGGTTGAAAGCCTCGCGCTACAAAGAGGGCGGCAGCGCGAGCCATTCGGGTAGCGCGAGCCTCTTAGGCGAAGCGCCTGCGGCTGTCGCGAGCGCGAAGGCGCGAGCGACGCGAGCGGGAGTGGGGCCCCGCGAGCATAGGAAAATGCCCCGTGGCATCGGCCTCTCCTTGTTCTTCCACGGCTCCGGCTTCACGGGCGGCGGCGAGGTGAAGCTCGCCTCGAAGGCCTCGCTCGCGCTGACCGACCGCGGCGCGCGGATTCTCGTCGCGAGCACGGAGATCGGTCAGGGGACGCGGACAATGCACGCGCAGATCGTCGCCGATGCGCTCGGCGTGCCGTACGACTGCGTCGACGTCAACGCCGCCGACACCGGCCAGGTACCCGACAGCGGGCCGACCGTCGCCTCGCGGACGTGCATGGTCGTCGGACGCATCCTGCAGCGCTGCGCCGAAGACATGCGCGAACGGCTCGGTCGCCTGACGCCGCGTGAGTATTTGAAGCGCCACGGTCCGCTCGTGATCACCAGGGAGTACGAGCGGCCGACCGACATGGCGTGGGACGACAACTCGTATCGCGGCGACGCCTACGGCACCTACGGCTGGGCGTGCGACGTCGCGGAAATCGAGGTCGACCGCGAGACGTGGGAGGTGAAGCCGATCGCCTTCACGACAGTCCACGAGATCGGCAAAGCCATTCACCCCGTGCTGGCGCTTGGGCAGATCGAAGGCGGCAGTGCGCAGGGCCTCGGGTACGCGCTGCTCGAGGAAGTAGTCATGCGCGACGGCCGCATGGCGAACGCGCAGCTGACCAACTACATCATCCCGACGACGCTCGACACGCCGCCGATCGACGTGGTCATTCTGGAGAATCCCTACAAGCACGGACCGTTCGGCGCGAAAGGCGTCGGCGAGATGCCGATCGACGGTCCGGCGCCCGCGGCCATCAACGCGCTCCGCAACGCGGGGTTCGACCTGCGGGAGATTCCCGCCACTCCTGAGAAAGTCATGGTGAGCGAAAAGCAAGAACCCCGACATGCGCTTCACGCTTAACGGCAAGCGCGCCCGCCTCGACGTGCATCCGATGAAGCGTCTTCTCGACGTGCTCCGCGAGGATTGTGGCTTCACGGGCACGAAGGAAGGATGCGGCGAAGGTGAGTGCGGCGCGTGCACCATTCTCATCGAGGGAATGCCCGTCAACTCGTGTCTCGTGCCGGCCGCGCATGCCGACGGCGCGCGCGTGACGACGATCGAAGGGCTCGACGGGCGGCACCCGCTGCAGCGCGCGTTCGTCGATCACGGCGGCGCGCAGTGCGGCATCTGCACGCCGGGGATGATCATGGCTGCCGTCGCGCTGGGGCGGAAACCGACGCTCGAGCAGATTCGTGTCGGTCTTGCCGGGAATCTCTGTCGGTGCACCGGGTATTCGGCGATCTACAGATCGATTAGACGCGCACAGTAATGCAGTCAGTTATTTCCACGCGGACGCTGCTTCGACCTCGGTCTCTCGAGGATGCGCTGGCGATGCTGCGCGACGAGCCGACGCTGACGCCGCTGGCCGCCTGCACCGACCTGTACGTCGCGCTGAATTTCGGCACGTTGAAGGACACGCGGTTCCTCGATCTGTGGCGACTCGATCGCCTGCGAAAAATCGAGCTTCGCGGCGGCGCGTTGTCGATCGGCGCGCTCGCCACCTTCACCGACCTGATCCGCTCGACGCTCGTGCGGAAGCGCCTGCCGATGCTCGCAGCCGCGGCGCGCGAGGTCGGCGGCGTCCAGATCCAGAACCGCGGCACCATCGGCGGCAATGTGGCGAACGCCTCGCCGGCCGGTGACACGCTGCCGGTCCTCGCCGCCGCCGACGCAGTCGTCGTGCTCCAACGGGCCGGCGGCATCCGCCGCGTCCCGTTCGATGGGTTTTATACCGGTTACCGGCAGACGGTCCGCCGCCCAGACGAGCTCATCGTCGGCATCGAGATTCCGCCGGTCCGCGGACGGCAGTTCTTCCGCAAGGTCGGCACGCGGGCGGCGCAGGCGATTTCGAAGATTGTGATGGCGGGCATTCTCGGCCCGGCGACCGGCTCGGGACGAACCGCACGCATCGCGCTCGGCAGCGTCGCGCCGACCGTCGTGCGCGTGCCGCGGACCGAGGCGGCGCTCGCGTCCGGCGCGTCGATCGAAGCGGTCCAGCGTACGCTTATGGAAGAGATCGCGCCGATCGACGACCTCCGATCCACAGCCGAGTACCGCCGGCGCGTGGCCGCCAATCTCCTCGCACGCTTCGTCTCCGGCGCGTCCCGCGGGTAAAATACTTCGTCCCCACTCGATTTTCCCATGAGAGCCGCCGTCGTCGCATTGGCAGATCTGGGTCGCAGTGCACGCATGCGCTACCACGCGCTGGCGCTGGCGACGCAGGGTGTCGACGTGGATCTCGTCGGGTTCGAAGGGACGCCGCTGCCCAAAGCGGTCACCGGCGATCCGCGCATCACGATCCACAGGCTCGATCCGGCGACGCTGCGTCTGCGCGGCGGATTCAAGGGCGCGACCTACGCGGCCGCCGGACTCTTCGACGCGGCGCGACTCAGCTTCCGGCTGTGGCGCATCCTGCGGACGCTGCCGCAGCCGGACCTCGTGCTCGTTCAGAACCCGCCGCACTTTCCGACGATTCTCGTCGCGTGGCGATCGCTGCACCGGCGCGGCGTGCGCTTCGTCATCGACTGGCACAACCTCGGGTACACGGTGCTGCGCACGCGGCTGGGCCGGTGGCATCCGGCTGTACGGCTCGCTCGATGGTTCGAACGGCGCGACGCGCGCCGCGTCAACGCGAACCTCTGCGTGTCGCGCGGCCTTGCGGCGTTTCTCGAGAGCCGCTTCGACGTCGATTCGGCGCGCGTCCTCTACGATCGGCCGGCGTCGGTGTTCACGCCGATGGACCGCAGCGAGCGCGAGCGCTTCCGCCAGGCCTTGTTCGGCCGGCTCGGCGTGCACGCCACCAACGTCGGCTTCATCGTCTGCCCGACGAGCTGGACGGAAGACGAAGACTTCGATCTCGCCATCGACGCCGTCGCGTGGCTCGAGGAACGCATTCGCGGATGGGAAGCGACGGGCCGCCGGCGGTTTCCGGATCTCGTCATCCTCGTGACGGGCGATGGCGTGCGCCGCGCGGAGTTCGAGCGCCGGTTCGCCGGATTGCCGGCCCGGCGCGTTCAGCTGCGCGCGCGCTGGCTCGAGCCGGAAGATTATCCGCGCGTCGTCGGCAGCGCCGACCTCGGTCTGTGCCTGCACCGCTCCTCGTCGGGGCTCGACATTCCGATGAAGGTCGCCGACCTGTTCGGCGCCGGCGTGCCGGTGTGCGCGCTCGACTACGGCGCGTGTCTGGCCGAGCGCGTCCGCCACGGCGACAACGGGCTGCTCTTCTCGACCGCGCGCCAGCTCGCCGACGTGATCTTCGATCTCTTCGAAGCGTTTCCCGGCAATCAGTCGTCGCTCGATCGTCTGCGCACCGGCGCGCGTCGATCGGCGCGGCCGACGTGGGAAGAAGGATGGTCGCGCGACGCGAAGCCGGTGCTCCTGCCCGATGGGCAGCCATGATCGCGGCCCTGAAAGGGCCGCGCCACACGAATCGCAGAGAACCGGGCACACGAATCGCGGAAGGCGGCGACTTCGTCACTCTGTGGGGCGGGCCTTTCAGGCCCGCCTTATAATTGGCGTTTCGTGAAGAGGGATTCATGTCTACGATCAGCTCTACCGACGTTCAAGTCCTCGACAATTTCATCGGCGGCCGCTGGGTGAAGGCGCGGACCACCGAATTCTTCGACGTCCACAATCCCGCCATCGGCGACGTCATCGGACGCACGCCGCTGTCGACGTCATCGGATGTCGACGCAGCCGTGCAGGCCGCGGCGACTGCGTTTCCCGCCTGGCGCGACACGCCGGTCAACCAGCGCGCGCAGGTTCTCTACAAGCTGAAGGCGCAGATGGAAGCGCACTTCGACGAGCTCGCGCGCATCGTGACGACCGAGCACGGCAAGACGCTCGACGAGGCGCGCGGCAGCGTGCGGCGCGGCATCGAGTGCGTCGAGGTGGCGTGCGGCGCGCCGTCACTGATGCAGGGGACGGGGCTCGAGGACATCGCCGCCGGCATCGATTGCCACGTCGTCCGCCAGCCGCTCGGCGTCGTCGCGGCGATCGCGCCGTTCAACTTCCCGGCGATGGTGCCGATGTGGTTCATGCCCTTCGCGATTGCCACGGGCAACACGTTCGTGCTGAAGCCGTCCGAGCAGGTGCCGCTCTCGCAGCGCAAGATGATGGAGCTCCTGCAGAAGAGCGATCTGCCGTCCGGCGTTGTCAACCTCGTGAACGGCGGACGCGAGGTCGTCGACGCGATTTGCGATCATCCGGACATCCGCGCCGTCTCGTTCGTCGGTTCGACGCCGGTGGCCAAGCATGTCTATCAGCGCGCGACGCACGCGGGCAAGCGCGTGCAGGCGCTCGGCGGCGCGAAGAACTTCGTCGTCGTGATGCCGGACGCCGATCTGGAGCGGTCGATCGGCGTCATCATCGAATCGTTCTACGGCTGCGCCGGCGAACGGTGCCTCGCCGGCAGCATGCTGGTGCCGATCGGCGAGGCGCACCGCGATACGCGCGATCGCATGGTCGCGGCCGCGAAGGCGCTGAAGGTCGGCGACGGCACGCAGCCCGGCATCGGCATGGGACCGGTGATCAGCGCCAAACACCGCGACCGCGTAGTCAGCTACATCGAGAAGGGAGTCGCGGAAGGCGCCAAACTGCTGGTCGACGGCCGGCAGACGCGCGTCGCCGATCGCCCGAACGGATACTTCCTCGGGCCGACGGTGTTCGACGAGGTGTCGCCGCGCATGACGATCGGCCACGACGAGATCTTCGGACCGGTGGCGTCCATCTGCCCGGTGAAGACGCTCGAGGAGGCGATCGCGCTGATGAAGTCGCATCCGAACGCGAACGCGACGTCGATCTTCACGTCGAGCGGCAAGGCGGCGCGCGAGTTCGCCAGGCACGCCGACGCTTCGATGGTGGGCGTCAACATCGGCGTGGCCGCGCCGATGGCGTACTTCCCGTTCGGTGGCGCGAAGGATAGCTTCTTCGGCGACCTGAAAGCCCACGGCCGCGACGGCATCGAGTTCTACACCGATAAGAAGGTGACGATTTCGAGATGGTTCTGAGGACGCTGATCAAGAACGGGACGATCGTCACCGCGGTCGACCAGTACAAAGGCGACCTGCTGCTCGAGGGCGAGAAGATCGCGCTGATCGGCACGTCGCTCGGCATGGAAGCGGACAAGACGATAGACGCCAGCGGCAAGTACGTGCTGCCCGGCGGCATCGACGTCCACACGCACCTCGACATGCCCTTCGGCGGCACGACGTCGGCCGACGATTTCGAATCGGGCACGACGGCGGCGGCGTTCGGCGGGACCACTTCGATTGTCGACTTCGCGATTCAGTACAAAGGTCAGACGCTCCACCACGCGTGGGAGACGTGGGCGAAGAAGGCCGAGAGCAAGGCGGTCATCGACTACGGCTTCCACATGATCATGACCGACTTGAACGATCAGACCGAGCAGGAGATGGACGCGCTCGTCCGCCAGGGGATCTCGTCGTTCAAGCTCTTCATGGCCTACCGCGGCATCTTCATGCTCGACGATGGGAGCATCTTCAAGGCGCTGCTGAGGACAGGGAAGAACGGCGGCACGATCTGCATGCACGCGGAGAACGGGGACGTCATCGACGTCCTCGTGCAGCGCGCGCTCGCGGAAGGGAAGACCGCGCCGAAGTATCACGCGCTGACGCGTCCGGCGCGGGCGGAAGCGGAAGCCACGCATCGTGCGATTGCGCTCTCCGAGATCGCCGACGTGCCGATCTACATCGTTCATCTGTCGGCCGCCGAAGCGCTCGAGATGGTGACCGAGGCTCGCGATCGCGGCCTGCCCGCGTACGCCGAAACGTGCCCCCAGTATCTATTTCTGTCGTACGACAACTACGAAGAGCCCGGTTTCAACGGCGCGAAGTACGTGATGAGCCCCCCGCTTCGCGAGAAGGCGCAGCAGGAACAGCTGTGGCGCGGCCTCGCCTTCAACGATCTGCAGTGCATCTCGACGGACCACTGTCCGTTCTGCATGAAGGAGCAGAAGGAGCTCGGTCGCAACGATTTCTCGAAGATTCCCAACGGCGCGCCCGGCATCGAGACGCGCATGAGCCTCGTCTACGACGGCGGCGTGCGCGCGGGCCGCATCTCCCTGAACCGCTTCGTGGAGCTGACGTCGACCTCACCCGCGAAAATCTTCGGGCTGTTCCCGCGCAAAGGGACGATTGCGCCGGGCTCGGACGCCGATGTCGTCATCTTCGATCCGCAGCGGACAATCACGCTGTCGGCCGGAACGCTCCACATGAAGGTCGATTACAACCCGTACGAAGGACGTCAGGTGACAGGCGCGGCCGACACCGTGTTGTCGCGCGGACGCGTGATCATCGACGGCGGGAAATTCGTCGGGCGACCCGGCAGCGGGTGCTTCCTGAAACGCTCAACACGAAGCTGATGCGGCGGTGGTAATCCGGAGCACCCGCGTCGTTCTTGCAGATGGCGTCCGTGCCGCATCCATCCACGTCGAGAACGGCGTCATCGCACGCATCGACGACGATCGCTCGAATCGCGGCGACCTCTTCGATGCGGGCGATCTCGTCATCCTGCCGGGTCTGGTCGACACGCACGTGCACGTCAACGAACCCGGCCGCACCGAATGGGAGGGCTTCGACACCGCGACGCGCGCCGCGGCAGCCGGCGGCGTGACGACGATCGTCGACATGCCGCTCAACAGCGTGCCCGCGACGACGACCGTCGCGGCGCTGGACGAGAAGCGATCGGCGGCGCGCGGACGCTGTCACGTGAACGTGGCGTTCTGGGGCGGCGTCGTGCCCGGCAACGCCTCGCAGCTCGAGCCGCTCGTCGATGCCGGCGTGCGCGGGTTCAAGTGCTTCCTCGTGCCGTCGGGTGTCGACGAATTTCAGCACGTCGGCGAACCGGAGCTGCGCGAGGCGATGCCGGTTCTGGCGGGCCGCGGCGTCCCGCTGCTCGTCCATGCGGAATCACCCGAAACAATCGTCCCCCCGACGCGTTCGACCTACGAAGCCTACCTGGCCTCCAGACCACCTGAAGTCGAAGTCGAAGCGATCCGAATGATCATTCGGCTCGCGCGCGAATTCGGGACGCGGACACACATCGTCCACGTTGCCTGCGCCGAAGCGGTCGAGGAGATCTCGCAGGCAAAGCTCGATCGAGTGCCGATCACCGCCGAAACGTGTCCGCACTATCTGACGTTCGCCGGCGAAGAGATCGCTGAGGGCGCGACGGAATTCAAATGCGCGCCGCCGATCCGCCACTCGCATCATCGAGAAGCGCTGTGGAGCGGACTTCATTCGGGCGCACTCGACCTCGTCGCCACCGACCACTCGCCCGCGCCGCCGGCGCTCAAATGCCGAGGCGATTTCGTGCGGGCGTGGGGTGGCATCGCATCGTTGGAGATGTCGCTGGCGGCGGTGTGGACTCGCTCGGCTGAAAGCCTCGCGCTACACCACACCGAGGTCGCGCTACACGACACCGCGGT
>Ga0066679_10000821_pt1 | contig 11539 bp, 11 predicted proteins | sample GraSoiAngelo_128_FD_62298 | JGI IMG/M metagenome (GOLD analysis project Ga0066679, IMG submission 62298) | Grasslands soil microbial communities from the Angelo Coastal Reserve, California, USA - 14_0927_12_20cm | ecosystem: Environmental > Terrestrial > Soil > Grasslands | place: USA... | reverse complement strand
GGCTTTCGCAAAGCAAAGTAGTTTGGTGGACGAGACCGGGATCGAACCGGCGACCTCCTCATTGCGAACAGTGGGGAAAATAAGCTAAGGCAAGGCGCCACAATCACTTAGCTATTTTCACGAGGCCCTGAATTGGCAAACCTGGCAAACCGGTTTTCTCTTTGGCTTTTCAGTGCAATTCGACGGTGAGAAGCCGATAAAATCACGCGCGGTGCCTGTGCTTGTAACGACGACAAAGTCATTTTCGAGAACCCTCTGAATTGGACAACCCGGAGTTTTATTTTCGCGAAGCAGGGGGAGTACGAACATGGGCGTCCCACTCCGGAGCTCAGTGGCGAACTATCGTGCAAGCGGCCTTACGTGGCTAAGTTGGCAGAATCCAGCATGAAAATGGTCCGTTGTCGACTGTAGTTGGATCCTGGCGAGGTCACTTCTACGAATAGCCGACTCTTCGTCCAAGTGAAACCATGTCGGTAAACACATGCGCGTTTGAACTAAGCCGATTCCTCCTGAGGTACAAATGCGACGGGATTGCGCTCGCCTCTCCCGGAGTCTAACTTTGGCGAACCGCACACTCATGTGAATCGCGAGTTCCGTTCATGGCAAGGTCAGTCAAGGCCGCTGAAATGGATCCGAGAGGCAGAATCTCGAGTACCGCGCCACGAGTAATAGCCTCTTTGGGCATTCCAAAGACAACGCAGGAGGCCTCGTCCTGAGCGATGGTGTGTGCGCCGGTCTTGCGCATCTCCAGCAGGCCACCCGCACCATCGTCTCCCATGCCGGTTAGAATCACGCCGAGAGCGTCACTGCCTACGGTCCGCGCAACGGAATGGAACAGGACATCGACACTGGGGCGGTGGCGCGAAACCAGCGGACCGTCGGTCACTCGAATTTTGAGATGCGCGCCCATGCGGAACACCGACATTTGCTTGTTGCCGGGAGCAATGAACGCTCGTCCCGGGGCGATGACATCGCCGTGCTCCGCCTCCTTGACATCAATCTGACAGATGATGTTGAGCCATTTCGCAAATGCGGCCGTGAACAGTTCCGGCATGTGCTGCACGATTACGATCCCGGGCGACTCCTTCGGCATCGCAGACAGAATCTTCGCCAGAGCCTCGGTTCCACCGGTGGAGGCGCCGATGGCAACAATCCGGTTCGCACCGGCCGGGACGATTGAAACGGGGATGCGGGACACGACCAACTTGGGCTTCTGTTGGACGGGAAAGGATGTCCGCCGGCCCATGCGGGCGGCCGCCGCGGAGCGCACCGCGTCAATCAGCATCACCGCCGATTCGTGGAGAAAACTGCCCGCCCCGAGCTTGGGCTTGGTAATGATGCCCACCGCGCCCTCTTGCAATGCCTGCATGGCAGCGATCGTTCCGCGCGCGGCAACACTCGAACAGATCAGCGTTGGGATGGGGTCTTCGGCCATGATCTTGCGAAGGAAGGTGAGGCCGTCCATGCGCGGCATCTCAAGATCCAAGAGGATAACGTGCGGACGGAACTGCTTCATCTTCTGCATGGCGATGATGGGGTCCGCGGCGACGGTTACAGCCATGTCTCCTTCCTGGGAAAGAACGGCTTCCATTACTTGCCGCACTACGGCGGAATCGTCCACCACAAGGACCTGAATTTGAGGTTGCTCGTCAGCGGGCAGCATCGGCCTGCTGCCTGGGTTTGGCGGTTGGGGTGTAAATGGTCGGAACGACTGTGCGCAACACGTTGGACATAGTGTGCAAGCTCTCTGCGTGCCCAACGAAGAGATGGCTTTCCGGAGCAAGATATTCCAGCAAGCGGCATACGATGCGCGTGCGGGTCTCGATGTCAAAATAGATCAGCACGTTGCGACAGAAAATCAGATCGAACTTGCCGGAAACAGGATACTCCGAGTCATTCAAGTTCAGCCGCGAAAAATGGATAAGCGAGTGGATTTCCCGGCCTGCTTTCATTTTTCCCATCTGCTCGCCATACCCCCGGAGCATGAACGCTTTGAGGTAATGATCCGGAATTTCGCTGGCCTTCCCAAATTCCCAAGTGGCGGCCTTCGCCGTCTCCAGGGCACGGGTCGAGAGATCGGTGGCAAGAATTTCGATTGTCCAACCTGCGGAGGGCGGCAAGTGATGGAGGAGAGTCATGGCCAGGGAATATGGTTCCTGCCCAGTGGAGCATCCGGCGCTCCAAACTCTTACGGCGCGGGAGCGTTTCGCCGCATCGGCGTCGGCGATCCATTGTGGCAGGATACGCTTCTCGAGAAATTCGAATTGCCCTGGCTCGCGGAAGAAGCGCGTCTCGTTCGTTGAAACCGCGTCCAGCATCCGTGTCAACTCCTCTGGATCTTGCTTCACCACGCCATAGTATTCGCTGAACGAATTCAGTTGGAGTAGCCTGAGACGTTTCGAGAGACGCCCCACCAGCAACGCCGTTTTGGTCTGGGACAGCCAAATTCCCGAGGTTTTGTAAATGAGTTCCTGAAAACACAGAAACTCTTTTTCGGTGATGGTCTTTGAGTGCAAGTCGAAAGAAGCGGCCGGTGGCGAAGCGTGGCGCTCGCTGAGCGCCGCGCTTCGCGAAGGACCGATCGCTGCCATAGTCTGTGCCACGGGCTTCTTCCTCACTTATTTTGCGTTACGCGTTTTTGATTCGCTGTCCGCCGGAGATTCAGCGGTCTTCGCCGAGTCCTCCTCAGTGACCGTCTCGGCAACCGTTTCCGAGGCAGCCGCTTCCGGCGTACTGGCGGCTGCGGCCACTTCCTCGAGGTTCAGCAGTTCGTCGGTCGAGAGCACCTTGTCGACGTCCAGAAGCAACGCGAACTTCTTCCCCAACTGGGCCATGCCCAGCAGATAGTTCACTTGTACTCTGGTGCCGAATTCCGGCACTTCTCGGATGTCGTTCGCCGCTAGGTCCATTACTTGGCTCACCGCGTCCGCCACGATGCCCATAGTGGTGTTCTGATTTTCCAGTTGTCCGTCCACGATCACGATGCAACTCGTCTTGGTGACCGGTCGCTCTTCCAATCCGAACTTCACCGCCAGATCCACCACCGGCACCACGCTCCCGCGCAGGTTGATGACCCCTCGGATCCATTTCGGCGTTTTCGGAACGACCGTCACCGTGTCGTACTCGATGATCTCCTTCACCTTGAGGATGCTGATGGCATACTCCTCGCCGGCCAGGAGGAACGTCAGATACTGCCCTTGTTGAGTGACTTCTTTCGTCGCAGTGGTCATGATGTCCTCCTTTCTTAGAATCTCGAGAAGCTGAGTTCTTCAGCTTGTTCGGCCGGTTTGCCGTTCGGGTTCGTTGCCGGAGCGGATGGAGTTCTGGTAAGTTGTGTTAAGTGTTGCGGCTTGGCGGTCCTGGTTCCACTGCCGCCTTGATGCAAGAATGAGAACGCCGCTGCATCCTGGCCGGTGGTCTTGAAGAAAGCCATCAATTGTGCAAGGGCCTCCGCCTGCGACGCCAACTCTTCTGCTGTGCTAGAGAGCTCTTCCGCGGAAGAAGCATTGCGCTGGGTCACCTGGTCCACCTGGGACATCGCTTTGTTGATCTGGTTCACGCCAGAGGCCTGCTCGCGCGAGGCCGCCGATACTTCCTTTACCAGATCCGCCGTCTTCTGAATCGAGGGTACCAATTCGTCGAGCAGCTTGCCGGATTGTTCGGCTACCTTGACGCTGTCCGTCGCCAAGCTGCTGATCTGCTTCGCCGCCACCTGGCTGCGTTCCGCGAGCTTGCGGACTTCGGTGGCAACCACGGCAAAGCCTCTGCCGTGCTCCCCGGCGCGAGCCGCCTCGATGGCTGCGTTTAGGGCCAGCAAATTGGTTTGGTAGGCGATTTCGTCGATGATGTTGATTTTGTCGGTGATCGACTTCATGGCGTCCACGGTCTGTTTGACCGCCTTGCCGCTGTCGTCCGCCTCGCGGGCGCCCTTGGTGGCCACCATCTCCATCTGACGGCTGTTGTCGGAGTTCTGGGTAATCGAGGCGCTCATTTCTTCGAGACTCGAGGTGGTCTCTTCGACCGATGCCGCCTGTTCGCTCGTCCCTTGTGATAGTGAAGAAGACGAGGAAGAGACCTGCTGCGCGGCACTTGAAATCGAGCTTGCTCCGCCCTTGACCTCGATGATGATCTTCTCAAGCTTCTCCAGGAACGTGTTCAGGGACGTGCTCATCTGACCAATTTCGTCCACGGATTTAACCTCGATACGCTTGGTCAGGTCGCCGCCGCCCGCCGCCATCTCCGCCAAATGCGTGGTCATGCTGCTTACGGGACGCACGATTCCTCGAGAAATCAGCACGGCTATGGCCATGGCGAAGAAAATCGTGAGGCCGACGATGGAAAACATGACCGACACCGTACGTTTCGAGGAATCCCGCATCAAGGTGTCTTGTTTAAGCATGACGTCCTCTTGCCTCAGGGCCAAGTCTTCCGCTGCCTTTTCCATGGCATGGATCGAATCCTTGTAGGGCATCATCGCAGCGTCTCCTCCCTCGGCGGTCCTGATCTGCCCGGCATCCATCTGACTCTGCGCCTGATGGAAGCCTGTTTCGTATTTGGAGAACTCCTCCTTCATGACGACGAGCGTTTTTTTGTCGTCTTCGTTTGTTGCGAACTTTTCCAGGTCCGCCAGCCGCGCCAGGAGGTGCTCGCGCTGCTCATTCCACTTGGCCAGGTGATCCCCCTGTCCCTGTCTATTTCCCAGGTTCAGGAAGTAGTCCTTTTCGAAACGGCGTAACCCGACGATATTGGCGCGCGCACGCTCTCCGTGTTCCAGTACCTTAGCCGGTCCGCTGAGCATCGCGTCCGTTACGCCGGTGACCGACTCTGTCCCCCAGTAACCCGCGCCTGCAACCACCAAAAGCAACAGTAGGACTACACCGAATCCCAGCAGCAAGCGCTGCGAGATTTTCATGTTCTTCAACATACTTTTTCTCCTTAACACTTCAAATTAGAATTCGTACGGGACCTGGAATTACTTGCAAACTCGTTTGCTGTACACCTCGTCCATACCCGGCGGCTACACGGCTTCCACCGTTTCTAATTCCAAACTGCGCAGCAGTGCCGGCACATCGAGAATCAGCGCGACCCGGCCATTGCCGAGGATCGCCGAACCAGAAACCCCAGGAACATCCTTGAACAAGTGTGCCAGGGGCTTGATGACCGTCTGCGACGCGCCGTACAGAGCATCGACAGCGAGGCCGGCGTGCTTGGCTTCGTGCTGCACCACGACCACGTTCTGCCGGCGGCCGCGTGCTCCGGACAATCCAAAATGGTCGCGCAACTGAAGGAACGGCACGGGCACGCCGCGCAGCTCCATCACGCCCGTTCCATATTTCGAGTTCTGGTTATCCGCTGGAAGCTCGACACATTCGAGGACCTGATCCAGGGGAATGACGTAGGTCTCGTCCCCCACGCCAACGCCAAAACCTTCGATGATAGCTAGCGTCAAGGGGAGGCTGATGTGCACTGTGGAGCCTTTGCCGCGATCGCTGCTGATGTAGACATTCCCGCGCAGAGCCTGGACATTGCGGCGGACCACATCCATGCCGACGCCGCGCCCGGACATGTCGCTGACCTTGGCGGCGGTGGAAAAGCCCGGCTCGAAGATCAATTGGAAGAGGTCGTGATCCGACATCTTCTCGGGCTCGAGCACCATTTCTTTTTTGCGGGCGACTTCGATGATTCGGTCGCGGTCAAGTCCTGTGCCGTCGTCAGACACTTCGATAACAATCGTCCCGCCTTGATGGACCGCCTTCACGGTCACCAAACCTGACGGTTGCTTGCCCTTCTTCTTGCGCTGCGCAGGGGATTCGATGCCATGGTCAATGGCGTTGCGGATCATGTGCAGCAGGGGATCCTTGAGGTGCTCGATGACGGAGGTGTCCACTTCAACGTCTTCGCCGTCAATTTGCAGGCGTGCCAGCTTGCCGTGAGCCTTGGCGACGTCCCGCACAGTGCGAATGTACTGGCGGAACAGAGGCCCAAGAGAAACGAGCCGGGACTTCAGAACGGTTTCCTGAAGCTCGGTGTAGAGAGAGTCGGCAATCCTGGAGGTTTCCCGCAGTTCGTCGAAATCGGTCTCTTTGGGATTTTCCAGCAGTTTGCTGATGCGCCCTCGCGCGATGGCGATTTCACCGGTGAGATCCAGCAAGCGATCGAGCTTGGCAACCTCCACCCGCACCGTTCGTAAAGAACTGTGGGAATCCAACGTGTTCGAAAGGGTTGAGGCGATAGCAGGCGCGGTCTCCGCCGGGCCGTTTTCCTTCGCGTCCTTGGAGTTCTCCGCGAGAGATTTCGAGATTTTGCCTAGAACGGCCTGCGCGCGCGCGCTCATCTCATCCCGGCCTTCACGTGCACAAGCGGTCAACTCCCGGAGCACGTCCAGGGAGGAAAGCAGCAGGTCCACAATTTGGGAGGTTACGGTGAGGTTCTGGTTACGAATCTCGTCCAAGAGGTTTTCCAGCGTGTGCGCAAAGCTTTGGAATTTCGGCAGATCCAGAATTCCAGCGTTTCCTTTGATGGTGTGGACCACCCGGAAGATGGTCTGGACCAGATCGGCGTCGTCTGGATGGGCCTCGAGCGCCAGGACAGCCGCCTCCATTTGTGAGAGGGTTTCGCCGGACTCGACGAGAAAGCTTTTCAAAAGCGTGTCGCGGGAGATTTCCATTTTAGGTTCCTATCACCTTGAAGGAGACAACGCCGGTATCGGTCCGCATGGTAATCTTCCGGCCCTTTTCTCCTCCCGTTTCCTGGCGAACGACGGGAATTCTTTCGCGGGAAAGTATTTCCAGCGCCAGACGGACGTTTTGGTCGCCAATCTGTTTCCTTGTCCCACTGCGAAACGCACGCAGCACGCAAGCGCCGCCGTAAATGTGAGCTTGCAAGTCTTTTTTCTTGCTGCCTGCCAGCACCAACCCATCCAGCAGTTCTGCGATCGCCACATCCCCGTAGCGCGGGGAAGGCATACCTTGTCCCTCGAGAGTGGGGAGAAGGTAGTGCGTCGCTCCGCCGATTGAGAGGCGCTCGTTATAAATGCAAACCGCTACGCATGACCCCACAATAATCGAAAGGTTCGCAGGTTCCGGCGAGGCATAAAGAACTCCTGGGTGAAGGTAAATTTGTTGTAATTCTGGTTTCGCATTCACGGCAACCGCGGACTCCCGCTGGTATTCGGTATCCGTCAACGTCTTCACTGCAGCCTCAAATCGGTTCATCCGCGTATTCTCCCCGGGGAATTCCTACCTGCTGAAATGGCTTGGCCTCACGTAAACCGAAAGCAAACCCAGCAGTTCGCGGTCTCCGGAATCGAAAGCTGTCCGCTGGGGAAGCAGGCTGAAAAATACAATCGCGCCTTCCAAGGTGTGGCCCTGTGACAGCGGTACCAGCGCGGTGATTCCAATACTCGCCAGCAATTCATCCCCCGGCACTCTTTTGTTGACGATACGTACTTGGCCTTTATTGATCTCCGCCGAGATCTTTTCGAGATGAGTTTTCAGGGCACGGCGGTGGGTCGGGGTGATTCCGACGGAGGACACAATGGAAACTAACTTGCCATTCGACTCCAATCTCAATACGGCAATTTCTTCACAACCAAGAAGGTTTGAGCCGATTTCCAGAACTGCGTCGGCTACGGCAGCATAGGTCCCGCCTCCAGTCACAACAGCATTTCTCAGCCTGTGGGCGGCCGCATACAGCCTGCTCCAGATCGTATTGCGTTCCGCGGAGGGAATCGTTTTCGCACAGTGGTTCAGATAATCGCGCGTACGCGCTTCGAGCTGTTGCACAAGGGCATTGGCATTCGTCTGTCCATCGGCAACCTTCGCGAAACCTCGCGAGCCGGCGCCAATTGTGGTATTCATCTAGCGGCCCTGCCCTACGGCCAAGTAGCCGTTCACCATCTGAATGAGTTCATGGCTCTGAATCGGCTTGGTCAAATAATCGTTGCAGCCGCTTTCGAATCCCGTCTCGACGTTTTCCGGCTCACCGCGGCTGGTCACCAAAATGATCGGGACTTCCCGCAACTTCGGGTGGCGGCGCATTTCCCTGCAGGCCCCAAAACCATCGAGTTTTGGCATAACTACGTCCATCAGGATCAGGCTGGGCAGTTCAGCCAGAGCCTTTTCCACTGCTTCCTGGCCGTTGTGCGCCAAGATCACCTCAAACTTGGTGTGCTGCTTCAAGAGCATTTCTTCCATCAGCAGAGTCGTTTCTGAATCGTCAACGATTAGGATTTTTGTTGCCATTTTGCAGAAACCTCCAGTTGAGTGTTCCCCGCAAAGGGCAGTCCTCTGCGAAGCACAGTGAGAGAATTGCAATCTGTGCTCCAAGACGAAACGTGCGAGCCGTTCTCTACGTGTGCTTGGAAGGGCTAGCAAAGTCGCGCAAATGGTTCGCATTGCCTGCCAGCAGCAAATCGTTTTGAATGTGAGGTATATATGTTAATGACAAAGGTAGCTAATGCCGGATGAACTCTGGGGTTTCTGGAACAACTATCTTTTCGTCATACCAAACGCTATTTCGAACGCTGTAGCAACACTACGTCATAAGTAATAGTCGAGAGAAGGCTAGAGTCCGCTCGGTAATCTGTGGTGTCTCATCGTCTCAGGACTCTGCTGCTGCATTCTCAAATAAGCGGTATCGACGAGACTCGAAAGTTCAGGATCGCGAAATCAATCAACAAAAAATAGAGCATTGCAGGGGGCAGCACTTTCTCACAATCTGACGAGACCCCGCCGAATGGCAGTGGCCACTGCTTCCGTGCGGGTGGAAGCGTTCAGCTTTCGGAATAGGTTGGTCAGATGGACTCTGACGGTGCCGTCAGAGATGTCCAGTCGTTCTGCGATTTCCTTGTTCGTCTTGCCGAAAGCGAGTACCTGCAACACACCAAGTTCTCGCACTGTCAGTTGCACTTGTGTCACTTTCTCGGCAAGCCTTGCCGCAATCCCTGCAGCCAACCGGATCTTGCCGCCCTTGACGTCCCTGATGCACTTCGTCAGTTCTTCCGCGGCAACGTCCTTTAGCAGGTAGCCTCGGGCACCGGCTTTGAGGCTAAGTTCGATATCTTCATCTCCATCGTGCGCTGTCAATACAATCGAATTTGCGTTGGGGTCAGCGGCCTTAATCCTTCGAATGACTTCCCAACCGTCCAGACCAGGCATACGTAGATCAACGAGCGCCACATCGGGTTTGTGCTGGAGATAGAGTGCGACCGCAGCTTCGCCGTCGGCTGCTTCGGCGATTACAACCATGTCTACTTCCTTGCTGACGATTGTCGCTACTCCAGCCCGTACTAAGGCCTGATCGTCTGCTACCAAGATTCGCAACTTATTATCGTGAGAGTTGGTGGAAACCAAAAAGGGCACCGCTTACGCTTTCCCGTTCCGTGATGCGAACGATTAATTTGATAGAGGCCAGGCCACGATTATTTCCGTGCCCAAACCGGGCTCCGTCACCAGCGTTGCCGCCGCCTCAACCTGAGATGCACGCTGCATGATCATGGGCAAGCTGAAGCCCGCGCTTGTGCTGGTTGCTAAGATAACTCATAGTGGTGCTCGCTTACCCGCAATCGGACCTCGTCTTGGACGGAAAAGGGTGTCTTTCGGTCCGACGCAAACCTCGAGTCAAGCTCGAAAGCGTGTGCTTCAAGTGGGACACCGAAGCGCAATCGCGTATCCAGAAAAGCTCGAACGAACGACTCCGTGTAGCGCTCCAGCCCCAGCACTTGAAATTGAACTGATCTCACCAGCGCATGGAAGAGCAAGCGATCTGTAATTTTATCGTTGAAGACCAACAGGTCTTCAAACGTCATCGAGGCCCCATGCGTGAATTCCTTCAAGCTCGGAAAGCCCGAAGCTCTAATCTCTTGGCAGAACGACGGGGCCGTGATGCGGCGGTTCACCAGTTGCACAACCTTGGTACGGGAAAGGAGCGAGGGCGAAAAAAATCGGCTCATCAGTCCTATAAGCGCGCTGCCGAGCGGCTTGCCAAAGGGCAGGTAGTGTTTGCGCTGGCCATGCATGTAGCCCCGAAGCTGCTCGAGCACATGAAGAACCTGCTCCTCCGTTAGCTGACACTTCTCTTGATTGCGAACTGCAACAGAATTAGGACGTAGCTCTCCTTTCATTTCAACGATCGGGGCAAGGCCCCGTGACTTCAACAAAGAACACATCTTTGACCTCTAAATTAGATTTACAAAGACCGCCAAATCATTTAGTCTCATTATGTATACACTGTAACGTATACGCTGTCAATGTAATTATTGAAACTGCGCCGATTGTGAGGGTGTCATGCCAAGGCAACCTGATCCTCTTTTGGAAGGTCGCATTCTGGAAGCTGCCAAGAAGCTGTACATGAAAGGAGGAGAAAGGGCTCTCTCAATGCGCGCCTTGGCAAAATTGGCGCATACAAATACCCCGGCTGTTTACCGTCGTTTTCGAAATAGAAAGGCCATCTTGCATGCCCTTATGAAGCAGTATCAGCTGGACTTGACTCGCGCACTCCAACCGTCCAGTTCTCCCCAAGAGGCCTGCGAACTCCTACTCCAGTTTGCTTTGGCTCGTCCCCTCGAATACCAACTGATCTTCGCTGAATGGTTTTCCAAGTTCCAAGAAAGGAGGCCTAACTTGGAGTATTTGAAAATAAGATTTGCGGAATGGCTAGGCGGGTCCCCGGAGGAACATTCGGGCCTGGCGCTCGGCTTGTGGGCACAGATACACGGAACCGCGATGCTGCTAATCTCAAAAGCGGTCCCTGCAAAGGATCAGGCTGAATTGCTTTCTGTCTTCTCAGCGTCCGTCAATCTGCTCGTGACTAACGCCTCTGCCCATTGATGAGACAGTGCCTTGAGCTCGTTCGGTGGGAGACAATGCGGCTCGGTTTTGACCTTGAATAGATGGTGCTGCATCGACAGGTCGAGCTGGCACGCACACCAGGACAAGTGCTCTCTGGGCGGGAAACGTGGTTGCGCGGAGCGAAACACGAGCTCTGGGCGTATTGTCGGGAAACCGGAAGTAATCCAGTGGGAAATGTGGATCGGTACCGACAAGTCGGCTAGTGTGGAGCGGTTCAGGTCTTAAGTCCACTTGGATGGAAAACGCGCTACTCGTTGAAGTGCCAGAGCAGTTGGCGTGCCCTCGCTTCAACTGCAACACGAATCATCGAGCGTCCTGCTCGCCGGGGAGAACGGCTGCGGGGCAAGATCGCTTTCGCTGAGCTTCCGAATGGAATCGACGACCGACGGCTCGCGAATCCTACGCCTTGCGAAATTCGCAAGAATAAAGACCAACCCTTTCGGTCTCATAACGCCGAAAGCCGGACGGAGCATCCGGCTTTCGCAAAGCAAAGTAGTTTGGTGGACGAGACCGGGATCGAACCGGCGACCTCCTCATTGCGAACGAGGCGCTCTCCCAGCTGAGCTACTCGCCCACGAGCAGCGAAACAATTTTAGCAAAGGCCCCGGTGCTTGCCAACACGCGTTCCGCCGCCCGTAAACAGGTAAGAGCGCAGCATGCTTGCCGGCTTGGCCGGCTGCTGCGCCCTT
>Ga0066679_10000818_pt1 | contig 11550 bp, 11 predicted proteins | sample GraSoiAngelo_128_FD_62298 | JGI IMG/M metagenome (GOLD analysis project Ga0066679, IMG submission 62298) | Grasslands soil microbial communities from the Angelo Coastal Reserve, California, USA - 14_0927_12_20cm | ecosystem: Environmental > Terrestrial > Soil > Grasslands | place: USA... | reverse complement strand
TGCGGCGCGTGCGTAACATCGAGGAGAACCCGCGCGCGGCGCTGGTCGTGGATCGTTACGACGAGGACTGGTCGGCGCTCCGCTGGGTGCTCGTCGAGGGGGGCGCCGCCGTCCTCACGGGCGGGGCCGAGCGCGCGGCGGCCGTGGACCTGCTCCGCGAGAAGTACCCGCAGTATCGCGTGATGGGGCTCGACCGGGAGGGGGCGACGGTCATCCGGGTGTCCGCCGAGCGGACGCTCTGCTGGAGCGGGAGCTAGCGCTTCACGATCTCGACGCCGCTCGCGCTCACGCGTACGCCGGCCTGGCCCGCCTGGCGCATCGCCTGGGCGAGCTTGTGCTTCTCGAGCCAGGCACGGATCTCTGCGTTGCGCAGGGCCTCGAAGAACTCGAGGAAGACCGTCGCGAGCTGCGAGACCTTGCCCTGGTTGTCCTGGAGCTGGAAGACGTGCGCGCCGCGCTCGAACTCGAAGAAATCGTAGACCGTGCACAGCGGGAACTCCCGGTGCAGGTACTCCTTCACGGCCTCGATCTTCCCTTCGTCGATCGACTGCTTGTCGAGGAACTTGCGCCATTGAGGAACGAGCTCGCCGTTCGGCGGGAGCCGTACGCCGTCGAGGAGCGCGCGCCGGTCGCCGTTCGAGCCGCCGTGACGGCCGGACCGCGTGACCGGCGCGAGCGCGGGCGACACGGGCTCGCGCTCGGGTGCCGGCGCGGGCGGCGCGTCCGGTACCGGCGGCGCCGCCAGCACGTCGAACCCGCTCGTGAGCTTCTCGAGGAACTTCCGCCACGTCGGTCCGAGCTCACGGCTCGACGGAAGCTCGACGCTCGGGAGCACGTCGCCCGGCCTCGGGCCGGGCTCGGCGGAGGCCTCCAGGGGCTCGCGCGCGGGCGCGGGGCGGGGCAGCTCGACCGGGGCGGCGGCCGCCTCGGACGCCGGCGTCGCGGCCAAGGGCTCGAGGAGCGACGCCAGGCGCTCGAGCCAGCCCGGCGCCTCGTTTTCGCCCGTGGCGTCCTGACCGGGCGCCGGGACGGTGACCGGCTCACCGCGCTCGGGTCTCTCGGCGACCGGCGGCCAGTCCGGCACCGCGATGACCGAGCTCGCCTCGCGCGCCGGCGTCACGTCCGGCGCCCCCGGCGCGGCGGTCTCGCGAGGCGCCGAGCCGCCACGACTCCAGTCGACCACGTCGAGGTAGAAGCCGGTGGCGCCGTTCACGTCGACGTAACGGAACTCGAAGCAATGCACCGCGGGGAACTTGAGCAGCCGGAGCTTTCGGAGAAACGTCTCGGCGACGCGCTCGGCGACGAACACGATGCGCGGCGGCCAACCGCTGCGCTCGTCGCCGGCGAACCGGCGCACCGATTCTGGATACTCGAGGCACCAGGCGTACGCCTCGAGCATGCTGAACAGCATCTCGTCGTCGGCGGTGAAGCCGAGCGCCACGAGCATCGGCGTCTGGCGGGCGTCGACCCCTGCGAGGTCCACCGTGGAGCGTCCGAGGTTGACGCCGGCGGCGACGATCCGGCAGCCGGGTTCGATCGCCTCGGCATGCTCGGTGACGAGAACCTCGAGCTGCTTCAGGCTCTTGACTTCGTGCCTGCGGAATGCCAGTTTCATCCCAGATTTAACGGAGCAACTCGAATGCCAAGGGTCGGCGCCCATTCGCGTTTGTTAAATCAACCGCTTGCGCCGGCGTCTCGACCTCCAGCCTGCCAAAGATCTGTCAGAATGGCACTCATGAGGCATTCCACTGCCGTCTCGGACCCTATGAAATAAATTGCTTTGTATATATCTTCCGCGTGGTTGGAATATGGCTAAACACCCCGCTGACCTTAGCCTCGAACATATTGTATCTTAGTGATTTCGCAGAGATCGACTCGTCCGACACACACCGAAAACCGTGGCATCCCGATTGCTTTTCCATTGGGGCCCATATGCAAAGTCTGGCCACAAGAGGAGAGGCATCGGAGATGGTGGTAGCCGCAGGTATGTCGTTCTCCGTCAACCTCACCGAGGCGTTCAGGGAGCTCGTCCAGATCGGGATCGCGCTCAGCAACGAGCGGGACCTCTCGACGCTCCTCGAGCGCATTCTCACCGAGGCCCGCCGCCTCACGCGTGCAGAGGCCGGCACCCTGTTCCTGCGCGAGAACAACCAGCTCCGCTTCGCGGTCGTCCAGAACGACCGGCTGGCGCGGCAGCTCGGCGAGGCCGAGATGAAGCGCCGGCTGCAGGCCGAGCCGCTCAACATCACCGACCTGAGCCTCGCCGGGTACGTCTCGATCATGGGCGAGGTCGTGAACATCTCCGACACCTACACGATTCCCCAGGACCGCCCCTACAGCTTCAATCCGGTGTTCGACACCCGCAGCGACTACCGGACGCGGTCGGTGCTCGTCGTGCCGCTCCAGGACCCGAGCGGCAACGTCTTCGGGGTCCTCCAACTCCTCAACGCCCTCGACCCCGACGACGGGATCGTGCCCTTCGACGCGCAGTACGAGATGCTCGTGCGCGCCCTGGCCTCCCAGGCGGCCGTGGCGATCCGCAACGCGCGCCTCGAGGACCTGTCGTTCAAGGACGCGCTCACCGACGTCTACAATCGCCGATACTTCATGGTGCGCATCGAGGAGGAGTGGAAGCGTCACTCGCGCTTCGCCGAGCCGGTCTCGCTCGTCCTCCTCGACCTCGACAACTTCAAGCACGTCAACGATCGCTTCGGCCACCGCGCGGGTGACGAAGCGCTGCGGGAGGTCGCGCGGCTCCTGATCAAGCACTCGCGGAACTTCACGATCGTCACGCGCTTCGGCGGCGACGAGTTCGCGGTGCTCCTGGTGAACACGCCGAAGCTGGGCGGCGTCTGCTACGCGCGGCGGATCCGCGAGGTGATCGAGCGGCACGCGTTCACGCACGGCCCCGTGACCGTGAGCCTCGGTGTCGCCGGCCTCCCGGAGGACGCCCCCAACAGCGACGACCTCGTCGTGGCGGCGGACCGGGCGATGTACGAGGCGAAGCGGCTCGGCCGGAACCGCGTCGCGGTGGTCTAGGAGGACACGCTGAGACGCCAGGAATCGTCGCCGCTCAATCTGACCCACGCCTTCAAAGAGCTGGTGCAGATCGGCATCACGCTCGCGAGCGAGCGCGACCTCCGCGTCCTGCTCGAGCGCATCCTCGGCGAGGGGCGACGGTTCACGCATGCGGAGGCGGGCACGCTCTTCCTCCGCGAGGGCGACTTCCTCCACTTCGCCGTCGTGCAGAACGACCGCCTGGCGCGCGAGCTCGGCGAGGAGGAAATGAAGCGCCTGCTGCGGGAGGAGCCGCTCCACCTGCGCGAGCTCTCGCTGGCGGGGCACGTCGCGCAGACGGGCGACGTCCTGAACCTCCACGATACCTACATGATCCCCCCCGACCGCCCCTATGGCTTCGACGCGCGCGTGGACGCACGGACGAACTACCGCACGCAGTCGATCCTGGTCGTCCCGCTCCAGGACGCCGGCGGCAACGTCCTCGGTGTCCTCGAGCTGATCAACGCGCTCGACCGCGGGCGGGTCGTCCCGTTCGACTCGCAGTACGAGAGCCTCGTTCGGGCGCTGGCCTCCCAGGCGGCCGTCGCGATCCGGAACGCGCGCCTGGAGGACCTCTCGTTCAAGGACGCGCTCACCGACGTCTACAACCGGCGTTACTTCATGATCCGCATGGAGGAGGAGCACAAGCGCCACGCCCGCTTCAACGAGCCGCTCTCGCTCGCGCTCCTCGACCTCGACCATTTCAAGGAGATCAACGACCGGCTCGGCCACCGCGCGGGCGACGCGGCGCTCCGCGACGTCGCCCAGCTCCTCCTGAAGCACTCGCGCAGCTTCAGCGTGGTCACCCGCTACGGCGGCGACGAGTTCGCGATCATCCTCGTCAACACGACGAAGGCCGGCGCCATCACGTACGGCGAGCGCATCCGGGCGGTGCTCGAGCAGCACACGTTCGGGCACGGCACGACCACCGTGAGCCTCGGCATCGCCAGCCTCCCGGACGACGGCGTGTCGGCCGACGACCTCATTGTGGCCGCGGACCGGGCGCTGTACGATGCTAAGCGGCTCGGCCGGAACCGGGTTTCGGCGTGAGCCCGCGACCATGCCCGACCGCACGCAACGCCTCGAGCGTCTCATCGACATCGGCCTCGCGCTCACGGGCGAGCGCGACCTCCACGCCCTCCTCGAGCGCATCCTCGAGGAAGCCCGGCGGTTCACGCGCGCCGAGGCCGGCACCCTCTTCCTCCGGGACGGGGATCACCTCAGCTTCGCCGTAGTCCAGAACGAGGTCCTCGAGGCGCGGCTGGGCACGGGAGCGATGCCGCGGCGCCCCCAGACGGCGCCCCTGCCCCTCTCGGAGCCGAGCGCCGCTGGCCACGTCGCGCAGACCGGTGAGATCGTCAACGTGAGCGACGCGGACGCCGCGCGCCGCTCGGTCCTCGTCGTCCCGCTCCAGGACCCGAAGGGCCACATCGTGGGCGTCCTCGAGCTCCTCAACGCGCGCGACGAGGGCGGCGCGAGCGTGCCCTTCGACCCCGCCGACGAGAGGTTGATCCGGGCGCTCGCCGCCCAGGCCGCCGTCGCGATCCGCAACGCCCAGCTCGAGGACCTGTCGTTCAAGGACGCGCTGACCGACCTCTTCAACGAGCGCTATTTCGCGCTGCGTCTGGACGAGGAGGTCCGGCGGAGCGCCCGCTTCGGCCACCCGCTCGCGCTGGTCTGCATCGATGTCGACGACTTCAAGCGGATCAATGAGGACAAGGGGCGCGCGGCCGGTGACGAGGTGCTCAAGGAGACGGCGCGGCTCCTGGCGAAGCACTCGCGGAGCTTCACGATCTTGGCGCGGCGCGCGGGCGACGACTTCGTCGCGATCCTGGCGAACACGCCCAAGGCCGGGGCGGCGACCTACGCCGAGCGCATCCGTGGCGTCCTCGAGCACCACGCCTTCGCGCAGGGCCCGGTGACCGCGTGCTTCGGGGTCGCCGCGCTCCCGGCCGACGCGGCGTCGGCCGAGGACCTCATGCTCAAGGCCGACCGCGCGGTGAGCGACGCGAAGCGGCTCGGCCGGAACCGCGTGGCCACCTTCTGAGCCCAGGCCCCGGGAGCCCCGTCGGGAAGCGGGCGGCTCACGGGGCAGTCTCCTCTTGCCAGAGCCCGAGCACCCGAAGCACGGGCTCGTCGTTGAACTGAAAGAGGCAGGCGGGCGCGGACGGCGACAGGTTCCGGTGCTCCACGCGGTGCCACGGCGGGACCACGAGCGTGTCGCCCTCCTCCCACGCGAGCACCGCGTCGCCGACGCGCGTCTCGCCGCGCCCCTCGATCACGTGGCAGACCGCGCTCGAGGTGCGGCGCGAGGCCTGCGTGCGCTCGCCGGGGCGCAGCCACTGGGCCTCGGCGCCCAGCGTCGCCAGTGGCGGCGCACCGGTCTTCGGATTCACGTAGCGGAGCGCCACGGGCCGGTCGGCCGGCGCGGCGGCCGCCATGGCGGCGAGGGCGCGGCGCACGCTCGTCCACGGCCAGCGCACCTGGGGGTACCCCGTGTCGGCGTAGCGCGAGCCGCGCGGCACGAGCCCCGCCGCCGTGAACTCGTCCTGCGACGAGTCGATGTCGGCGGACGGCTTGGCGGCCGGGCGCATCGCGGAGGCCCAGCTCGCGTCGAGGGCCCGCACCAGCGGGAGGTCGAGCCCGTCGAGCCACACGACGGGCTCGTGCCCCTCGTGCCCGTGGTCGTGCCAGCGCATCGGCGGCGTCACGATGAGATCGCCGGGCTCCATCGCGCATTTCACGCCGTCCACCGTCGTGTAGGCGCCGTGCCCCTCGACGACCAGCCGGAGCGCCGCGGGCGTGTGGTGGTGGCTCGGCGCCGCCTCGCCCGGCAGGATGATCTGCAGCCCCGCGTAGAGCGTCGCCGTCATCGCGTACGTGCCCTTGAGGCCGGGGTTCTCCAGGACGAGCACGCGACGCTCCGCCAGGGCGATGGGCACGAGACGCGCCGCCTCGAGGAGGAGCGGCCGCGTCTCGCGCCAGCGCCAGCGGTGCGGGACCGCGCGGGTCACGCGCTCCGCGGGCAGGAGGACGTGGAGCGCGGCCCAGAGCGGCGGGAGCGCCTGCGCCTCCAGCGCCTCCGCGTAGGCCGCCGGCAGGGACGGGTCGCGCGTCGGCAGCGTCGTGGTCCTGCCGCCCGGGAGGTTCTCCATCGTCGGTTCTCCCCGTGAGAATGGCACGATGATACCCGCGAGGTGCCTGGGATCAAGCGCGACCGCCCCACGGGGCCCCTTGACATGTATACAACTCGTATGTAATGACGGAGGCCGGATGACGAGGACACCCCGGTGACCCGGCCCCCCCGCCCCCGCGCGTACCTGGCCGACACGGTCTACGGAGCGCTCCGCCAGGCCATCCTCGAGCGCGAGTTCGACCCGGGCGAGCCGCTCACCGAGGGCGAGCTCTGCCGGCGCTTCCGCGTGAGCCGCACCCCGGTACGCGAGGCGCTCGCCAAGCTCGAGCGCGACCACCTCGTGCGCGTGGTGCCGAAGAAAGGCGCCTTCGTCCGCACCCTCTCCCACGACGAGATCCGCGACCTCTACGAGGTCCGCGAGGCGCTCGAGGCCCTCGCGGTTCGCCTCGCGGCGCCGCGGGTCGCGCGGGAGGAGCTCGAGGACTTCGAGGCGCGCTTCCGTGAGCTCAGGGCGCGCGGGCCCCGGCTGAGCTACACCGAGGTCCGGCCGCTCGGCGAGGAGTTCCACCGCTTCCTCCTCAAGCGCGCGGAGAACGCGGCGCTCGCCCAGGTCCTCGAGCAGATGCGCGAGCAGGTGCGCGCGGTCTGGACCATGTCCATCGTCGCCCCCGGGCGCGTCCAGGCGCTGGTGGGCGAGCACCTGGCGATCATCGACGCGCTCAAGCGGGGCGACACGCGGCGTGCCGAGCGGCTGATGACGCTCCACATCCGGCGCGTTCGCGACGCGATCTTCCGGCTGGTCGACTGAGCCGCAGAAGGAGGAGCCCATGACCCTGATGAGCCCGTTCCACGGAGAGCTCGAGAACGCCGTCAACGCGCGGCACAGCCGCCTGAATCCGTTCACGGAGCAATGGGTCAAGGGCGAGCTGACCCGCGCCCAGCTCGGCGCGTGGGCCGCGCAGCACTACCAGTACGTGTCGCAGTTCCCGCGCTGGTGCGCGACGGTGTACGGCGAGTGCCCCGATTCCGACGCGCGCGATTTCCTGCTCGAGAACATCGTCGAGGAAGAGTCCGGGACGAAGCACGTGGACCTCCTGATTCGCTTCGCCGAGGCCTGCGGCGTGAGCCGCCGGGAGGTCGAGACCGCGCGCCAACTCCCGACGACGCGCGGGCTCACCGCCTGGTGCTTCGAGATGTCGCGCCAGCCATTCCACGTCGCGGCCGCCGGGCTGCTGGTCGGGCTCGAGTCGCAGGTGCCCGGCATCTACAAGCGCAACCTGCCGCCGCTCACGACGCACTACGGCTTCAACGCGCACGAGGTGGAGTTCTTCGCGGTCCACATCGAGGCCGACGAGGTGCACGGCGAGCGCGGGTACCAGATCGTCGAGCGCCACTGCACGACGCCCGACAAGCGGGCGGAGGCGATCGAGGCGGTCCGCCAGGCGACCGAAATGCGCTGGCAGTACATGACCGGCCTCCACCGCGCGTACGTGCTGAAGGACGAGCTGTAGCATGCCGGCGCTCCGGGTGGCCCGTCTGGACGACGTTCCGGCGGGCCGGCCGACGCTCGTCGAGGCGAACGGGCTCCGCCTCGTCCTGGCGCGCGTGAAGGACGACGTCTTCGCCTGCCAGGACGCTTGCGCGCACAAGGGCGGTCCGCTCTCCGAGGGCAGGCTCTCGGGCGTGAGGCTCGCGTGTCCTTGGCACGGTTGGATGTACGACGTCCGGACGGGCGAGTGCGTCCTGCCCGGGCGCGGCCACCGCGTCGCCAGCTACGCGGCCCGCGTCGAAGCCGGCGAGGTCTGGGTGGAAGTCCCCTGAGGAGACGGCCATGACGCTCACGCTGACGCGGGCCCGGGCGTGCATCGAGCGCGGCTTCACCAAGGCCCAGGCGCTCGGCTTCAAGGTCGCGATCGCCGTGGTGGACGAGGCGGGGCACCTCGTCGCCTGCGCCCGCATGGACGGCGCGCTCTGGGTGACGCCCGAGATCGCGCGCGCGAAGGCCAACGCCGCGGCGGCGTTCCGCGCCACGACGCAGGACCTCGAGGAGCGCTTCAGCAAGGGACGCCAGCTCTTCGCCGACAACGTGGCGACGCTCGGCGACTATCGGTTCGTCTTCGGTCGCGGCGCGGTCCCGCTCGTCGAGCAGGGTCAGATCGTGGGCGCCGTGGGCGTGAGCGGCGCCGTGCCCGCCGAGCACGACCACACGATCGCCGACGAGGCCGCGGGCCACCCCGTCCTCCCCAGGAGCCACGAGTGAACGTCCGGGGGAGCGGCGGCGCTCCCCCCGTGAACCTTTTTCGTTTCTCCGTCTCTCCGTTCACTGCGCCAAAAACAAAAGGCCCAGGGCCGAGGGGTTTCCCCCTCTCTGCGCCCCTCAGCGCGTCGGGAGTAGCGGACCGACCGGCAGCGATACATCGTTTGCCGCCGACGTCCTGCCGTTGATCCTATCGCGCCCCAAGCGGGCCATGACGATCGGACGCACGGTGGCATCGACTACCGGACTCAAGCTCGCGCTGAACGTGCCCGTAATGTGGTGATCGTCACGATAGACGACCATGTCCCCCTGTCTCGCCACGCAGAGGTCGTTTCGACAGAATCTGTCGGTGAAGTCCATGAAGTACACACCGCTCAGGCCGCGTCCCGCTGCCCGCTCAGCCTCGAAGACCGCCGGGTTGAGCGATGCCCGGCGTTCCATATCGCAGGATCCTCCAGAGCGCAGTGCGCGGGCCAGGCACGTCGGCACATCGCCGTGGGGCAGCGGGTTGTCGCGGATCATGACGACAAGAATCTCTGCCGCCGCGAACACTTCGAGCGTGCGCCGCGTCCCCTCTTGCCATTCCGCCGCCGTGACGTCGAACCGGCTCGGGCGTTTGTTCGGCCGGCCGAGATATATGCTGGCGTTCCCGATGACAACGGCGGCCGGGCGAAGCGCGACGATCTGCCGAAGGGCGGCGGACCGCCACGCGCGGCAGGCGGTCGAGACGTTCTGGAGGTGTGCTCGCGGCCCCACATCAACGTCGGCAGTCGGGCAGGCGGACTTGATCATCGTCGTCAACGCCCAGCCACGTGCCCGGACCATCGAGTGGACCGGATTGAACCACTGCAGTGCGTGAGAATCGCCAAATAGAACCAGGCGCGGGGCGCCGGGTGCGGAGTCCCCAAACGTGCACGCTTTGACGTCCGACGAGTCCCCGGAGGCCACGCAACGCTCCCGCTCAATCGTCGCGACGTCATTGGCAGCGGCTGCGATCATGCGCATCTCGGGCGCTTCGGCCAATCGCACGCCGAGCCGCACCGACGCGATCGCGACTCCCAACGATGACAGTGACAGAACGGCGCCCAGGGCGAGGGACAGTCCCGGACGGCCGGAGAGATAGGGACTGAATCGGATCGGGTTCTCGACGACGCAGTGGGAGCCCCAAGCGACGGCCAACGAGGCGCCCGCCGCCGCCATCCTGCCGAGAACTGAGATGTCTGGGATAAGCGCGGCTGAGAACACAAGAAACGGCCAGTGCCAGAGGTACCAGGAATAGGACAGCGCGCCAACGAACTGCAACGGAGCGGCGCCCAAAAGGACGGCCGGGCCTCGGGCCGCCTCGGCTCCCGCGATCAAGGCGGCGGCCGTGCCCAACACGGGCACCGCGGCGATCCAGCCCGGGAAGCCTATCTCGCCCGAGATGAAGTGTGCTGAAACCCCGATCGCAGTGAGGCCCAGCCACCCGATCGCGTCGATCGCCCGCGTCGGCAGTCGGAGGGCGCCGCGCGGGACGAGGGCCGCCATACCTCCGATTCCGAACTCCCACGCCCGCGTCGGCAGCCCGTAAAAAGCAAACGTCCCGCCCGACGCCGTGAACCATATTGAGCTTAGCAGCGACGTGACTGTCAGTCCGGCGAGGATCACCCAGAGAGTCCGCCGCGAGCGCCACCACTGCAGGGCCAGCATGATGAGTAGCGGCCACACCAGGTAGAACTGCTCCTCGACCGCCAGCGTCCACGTGTGTAGCAATGGATTGGTTTCGACGTCGGGGGCAAAGTAATCTGCCGCGTTGACCGCGAAGAACACATTGGCGAGGTAGAGCGCAGTCGCCTTCCCCGCGCGCCCAGTAAAAATCAATTCGTTGGGCGAAAGGATCGCCGCTCCAACGCAGAGGGTGACGAGCAGCGCAAGGGCGGCCGCCGGGAGCAGGCGCCTTACACGGCGAGCGTAGAACTGCAGGAGACTCAATCGTGAAGTGCTGTCGACCTCGGCGACCAAGAGCCCGGTGATCAGATAGCCTGAGAGGACGAAGAAGACATCGACCCCGATGAAGCCACCGGAGAAGCCACGAACACCGGTATGGAAGGCGACCACAATGAGGACGGCGATGCCGCGCAGGCCTTCGATGTCGCGTCGGAATGTGGCCGCCATCGGTGAGCGTCTATATTAGCCGGGGCGCCGCGGCCGACATAGCCCCCAATTGGACGCGCACCGGGGCGCACCGCTACCTCATCGGGCGATGCAGCCGGAGAGCGGGCTGGCGAAGGAACGGGTAGATCGTCCACTTGCCCCGCCCGACACACCCCGGCGCGCTCCTCGCGCGCGCGGCGCCCGAGAGTCCCCCTCGGTCGCGTTCTGCGGTAAGCTTCCGTCTTGTGAAGGTCGAGGTGGAGGTCCACCAGAACGAGGCGCGGCAGTGGGTGGCGACGGCCGTGGCGTACGGCGTGACGGTGACGGGGCGCACCGAGAAGGAAGCGCTCGCCCGGGTCATGGAGGCCCTCACCCAGCACCTCAAGAAGGCCCCGTCGTGAGCGGCGCGCTGGCTGGGCTCCGGGTCGTCGACTGCTCGCGCCTCATCGCGGGCGGCGTGCTCGCGACCCTTCTCGCCGACCATGGCGCGGACGTCGTCAAGGTCGAGAACCCGCGGGGCGGCGATCCCCTCCGGACGTGGCTCCGCGAGCGCGGGGAGCTATGGTGGAAGGTCTACGCGCGCGGCAAGCGCGCCGTCACGCTCAACCTCACCCACCCGCGCGGCCAAGCCCTGCTGCGGCGGCTCGTGCGGGAGGCCGACGTCCTCATCGAGAACTACGTGCCCGGCACCTTCGAGAAGTGGGGACTCGGCTGGGACGTCCTCTCCGCCGACAATCCGCGGCTCGTGTTCGCGCGCGTCTCGGGCTGGGGGCAGGACGGTCCCTACCGCGACCGCCCGGGCTTCGGGACGATGGTCGAGGCGATGAGCGGCTTCGCCGCGGCGACGGGCCCCGCCGATCGGCCGCCGACCCTGCCGTCGTTTCCGATGGCCGACATGGTCGCGGCCCTCGCCGGCGCGGCGGCCGTGCTCGCGGCGCTTCGCCACCGTGATCAGGTCTCGGGGCGG
>Ga0066679_10000817_pt1 | contig 11551 bp, 5 predicted proteins | sample GraSoiAngelo_128_FD_62298 | JGI IMG/M metagenome (GOLD analysis project Ga0066679, IMG submission 62298) | Grasslands soil microbial communities from the Angelo Coastal Reserve, California, USA - 14_0927_12_20cm | ecosystem: Environmental > Terrestrial > Soil > Grasslands | place: USA... | reverse complement strand
GTTGCCGGCCGAGTCGGACGCCTCCCAGTCGCCCCAGAAGGTCAGCCGCAGGCCGTCCCAGCCCATGCGGGCGAACTGCGCCATGTCTTCGTCGATCATCTTCTTGCGATCGGCATGGAGATAGCCGGCGGCGCGGTAATCTGACGCGGTGGGCAGCACGTAATTCGCCCCGAAGAGGGTGACCTCCTCCCGATTGTCTTTCCAACGCACGACGCCCTGGTTATCGAGGTATACGGCCCGGTTGGCGGGCGCGGGGGACTGGGTGGCGAGCGACGCCGGAAGCAGGATGGCGAGAGAGAGCGTCGCTCGCACGCGCCCTATCGGCGGATGAGGTCGAGGACCAGGCTCTCCCGCGGCGCGATCGTCGCGGCCGGGACGTAGCCGTCAATCTGTCCGTCGCGGCGCACCCGCAGAGTGCCCCCTCTCCGACCGCCGAGCGTGTTGATCGGGGCGTACGTGCCGGGTGGCAACACCCGCGCGGCGGAGCCGATCGCGACGCCGGAGACCGCGGCCGCGCCCAGGTTCGCTATCACGAGCACGGTGTGGCCACTCGTGCGACGCAGGTATGCGGCCACCTGGGGGCTCGTGGCCGAGAGCGGCACGAGTCTTCCTGTCGCGAGCGCCTCATTCTTTTTGCGCAGGTGAATCAGTCGGCGGTACAAATTCAGGAGCGAGCCGGCGTCGGCATCTTGCGCCGCGACGTTGCTGGTCAGCGAATCCGGCTGGGCGCTCTCCCACGCGGTGCCGGACGTGAACCCCAATCCCGGACGCGCGCTCCATTGCATCGGAGTGCGGAGGCGCGGATCGGGCTTGTCGCCCGTCATCCCGATCTCCTCGCCATAATAGATGAAGGGGAGGCCCGGAAGGGTCAGCAGGAGAGTCGCCGCCAGCTTCGCGCGGGCGATGTCGTTTCGGAGAGCGGTCATCGTGCGCATGCCGTCGTGGTTGCTGAGGAACGGCGACCAGCGGTACGCCGGCAGCGTGTCCTGGAGCCGGAGGAAGCCGGTGAGCAAACCCGCCGCCGAGCCAGTGCGGACCGCCGACAGCAGCGAGTCGGCCAGCTCGAAGCCGAAGTACGACGTGAGCTGATCCGGGTAATACGGCATCATCTGGTCGATGTTGCCCCACGCCTCGCCGACGGTATATGCGCCGGGCTTCACGCTGTCGATGTGCGCCGCGTACTCGTGGAGAAAAACGTGGGTGCCGGGGCACCCCATCAGACAGCTTCCTTCCTCCACCAGGTAGGGCACGGCGTCGAGGCGGAAGCCGTCGACGTCCATATCGCGCAGCCAGAAGGTCGCGATCTTCTTCGCCTCTTCGCGCACGGCGGGCGTCCCGTAGTTGAGGTCCGGCATTCCGCTCCAGAAGACGCCGTAGTAGTACTCGTCCCGCACGGGGGAGCGGTGCCAGTCGTCCCCGCCGTGGGGCCCCTTGCCGAGCGGCGACGGCGCGAAGCGGTACCACGCGCGATAGGGCGACGCCGTATCGTGCAGGGCCGCCTGGAAATAAGGGTGCTCGCTCGAGCTGTGGTTCAGCACCATGTCCACGAGCACCTTGATGCCGCGCCGGTGGGCTTGGGCCACCAGCCGCTTGAAGTCCTCGTTGGTGCCGTAGGCGGGCTCGACGCGGTAGTAGTCGCTGACGTCGTACCCGTGGTAGCTGGGCGACGCCGCCACAGGCATCAGCCAGATACAGGAGGCGCCGAGCTTGCCGATGTAGTCGAGTTTCTGGATCAGCCCGTTCACGTCGCCGATGCCGTCGCCGTTGCTGTCGTAGAACGAACGGACGAAGACTTCGTAGCATACGGCGCCCCCCCCGCGGGTCCAGGGAGGGGGCGTCTGCGTCGCCGCGATCGGGGAGGCACAGGCCGCGAGCGCGACAGCGAGCAGTACCGCGCATGGGATTGACATGGCCGGCGTTCGTGTGGTACTACTCGGCGAGAGCAGAGGAGGTAGTATGGGCGACGGCATGGGCACGTTTCGCATCGCTGTCGAGATCGATAATCCCGCCCGTCCGGGCAAGAAAGCGGTCCTGCAGGCCGTTCTGGTGGACACGGGAGCTGAGCTGTCTTGGTTTCCTGCGCCTGCACTCGACTCGCTCGGGATCGAGCGAATTAAGGTGTGGCACTTCCGGCAGGCGGACGGCTCGGTGCTGTCCCGGTGGACGGGGGGCGTGAGGCTGCGCGTGGCCGGCATCGAGACCCTCGACGAGGTCGTGTTCGGCGAGCCCGGGGACCTGGTCCTGCTGGGTGCGCGTTCGTTGGAAGGGCTGAACCTCCGGGTCGACCCGCGCAACAAGCGACTTGTCGATTCCGGGCCCGCCCCCGCCGCGGCGACACGCGCGGCGTGATCTATTCGGCTCACGGCAGTTTGGTCGCGGCGTCGATGGCGACCGCGCTATTGGGCGTGAGGTGGAGGCGGAGGGCGCCCGCCAAGTCCACCACGAGCGCGCTGCCCGCACAGGCTGCTGCGACCAGGCCGCCCGTGAGGATGTCGCAGTAGGTGCCGGGTGGTAGCCCCGTCGCGATCGTGGTGTCCACGGCGGCGCCATCCCGGTTGATGGCGACGAAGCCCTTATCGCCCCGCGAGAACGCGATGGCATTCGCGCCGTCGTCCCACCAGTGGATGATAGCGGTGCCAGCGACGACTTTCCGAAAGGCGACCATGCCCAGGATGGACGGATCGCGCTGCTCGCACACCCACTGGCCGACGGTCGCCGTCTCGAGGCTCGACGCACAGGTCACAGCATTAGTGTTGCCGTTCGCATCGGACGGCGGACCCATGTCGTTTTCCGCCGGACAATCGAACGCATAGCTCGACAGGATGGACGGGTAGCCGTAGGGCTGCGCCAGCATCCACACGTTCGCGACGCGGAAGGTGTTGCCGTCACGATAGCCGAGGCCGCACTGGTGCTGCGTGTCGTGGTTCTGGAGGAACACCACGGCTTTGTCGGATGGCATGAGCCCCCAAGCCGTCGGGGAGAACTGGCTGCCGGGTGGTCCGTTCGGGTTGAGCTGCGAGATATGCTGGCCCCCAATACCACGGAACTTGTCTCCGACACCAACGAAGGTGAACTCCGTGATGTCCGCCGCGCCACCCGAGCCGTACGCCTCGCCGAAGTAATCGCGCGGCGACAGCGCTTCACCCGCACCGCCGATCACTTCAAGGAAGTAATAAGGAAGCGGGCGCCCCTCGGCCGTCATGGTGGAATTCACGAGCGCCAGGATCTGGTCGAGCTCGACTTGCTGGATGTGTTTCGCCGCGTCGATGCGAAAGCCCGCCACGCCCATGCGCGCGAGCATGATCAGGTAGTCGGCGATCTTCTGCCGGACAGAAGGCGATCCGGTGTTCAGATCCGGCAGCCCCAACAGCTCGCAGTCCTGAACGTTCGCGGCGCTCTGGTAGTTGCTGACCGTGCAGGGGGCGTGGAAATCGCTCGGCGTGTAAAGACCAGGATAGCTGTACTTGGTGTAGGCCGTCCCGTTGCTCCCGACACCGGGACTCGGGTAATTGGTCATGTGGTTGATGACCGCATCCACGTAGATTCCCACGCCCACCGCGTGACAGCGCTGCACCATGTCGGCGAATTCGGCGCCCGTGCCCGACCGGCTGCGCGCGATGCTGTAGCTCACCGGCTGATAGCGCTCGCTCCAGGTGTGGCTGGGCTCGACGCTATGCTCCTCGGGCGGCGACACCTGCACGGCCGTGAAGCCCGCCGGCGCGAGGACATGCTCGCATTCGTTCGCGATGTCCGTCCACTTCCACTCGAACAGGTGGACGAACACGTCGCCTGCGGCCATGTGGCCGCTGGGCCGGTAGCTCGGCGGCAATGTCGGCCGACCCCCGGGCGCCTGGGGAGCGAGCGGGTGACCGCACGCCGCCCCCGCTAACACTCCCAAGGCGGCGGCGAAGCGACGGCTCGACGACAGCGACGGCCTCCGCGCGCTCAGTAGCCCGGATTCTGCTTCAGGTTCGGGTTGGCCACGACCTCGGAGTAGGGAAGCGGGTACAGGTTCAGGTGCGCATCGGTCGCAATGCCGGCCGAGTTCGTACCGTTCGGGTCCTGGCCCTTCCACGCCCAGAGATACGTGCCGCCTGTGAACAGGCCGTAGCGGATCAGGTCAGTCCTGCGATGAGCTTCCCACAGCAGCTCGCGGCCCCGCTCGGCCAGGATGAAAGGCAAGGTCAGCTCAGCGTCCGTGATGTCGCCGGACGTGCCCCCGTAGGCGCGCTCTCGCAACGCGTTTACATAGGTCAGCGCCTGCGCTCGGGTACCGCCGCCGCCGCGCAGCACGGTCTCCGCGTAGATCAGGTACGCCTCGCCCAGGCGGAACACCGGGAAGTCCGTGTCGACGAAGGCCGAGTCCGAGGGGGGCACCCCAGTCGAGGTTACGTTCTGGAACTTGGGCGCGGCGATCCCTTTGGTAAAGTCGCCGATGCTGGTCACTGCGACCGTCTGACCGGTCGTGTAGAAGTACGAGGGCCGGTTGTCCCCAGCGACATAGAAGCTGTCGGCCTGCGGCTTGATACGCAGTCCCCACCAGCAGCCGTTGATCCCGTAGCTGCTGTTGCTCATGCTGCCCCCACACGAGGCGTGGGCCAGGAACGTCACGCCGCCGTAGGTCTGGGTCCTCTTCCCGTCCTGCGTAATGGCGAAGATGATCTCGGGCGACGTGTTGTTGTCGGCCTGGAACAGGTGCCGATAGCTCGGATCCAGGCTGTACGTGCCTGAGTTGATGACGGCCGCAGCCGCGGTCAGAGCGTCGCTGTAGTGCGGTGTGCCGGTATAGACGCCCGCGTTCAGATAGAGCTCGGCCAGCAGCATGTCGGCGGCTGGTGCCGTCGCACGACCATACGTGCTCGGCCCGGGCGGCGGCAGCGAGTCTTTGATGGCCGTGAGCTCGCTCACGATGTAGTTGTAGATGTCCGTGCGCGTGCTCTGCCGCGGCGGGGGGCCGCCGATCAGGTCGCTCTCGGTCACGAGGGGGATGTCCCCGAAGAGATCGATCCCGTGCCAGTAGCTCAGGGCGCGTAGGAATCGAGCCTCGGCGCGATACTGGCGAATCTGCGCCCTGAGCGCGGGCGGGACGTTCCCCCGTGCGGTGAGCTTCGCATCCGTGGTTTGGCGCAGGAACTCGTTCGCGAAAACGGCTTGAAAGTAGATGCGGTAATACATCGCCACCACCATGCGGCTCTGCGACGTCCAGGTCTGGGTGTTCATCTCCGGGAGACCGATGTCGTTCCACGCGATCACGGCCTCGTCCGTGGGCAGCTCTTGCGTCTCCCAGTACAGGCGCAGGTATTGTGAGAATCCCTCGTCGATGCCCGAGATGTCCGGCAGCCCGGCCGGGCCCTGCTGTCCGCTGACGGCCAGCCCGGCGTACTCGCGAGCGATGAACGCCAGGTACGAGTTGGGATCGTTGAAGATGTTGGACTCGGTGACGGTGCTTTGCGGCTCCACGGTCAGGTCGGTGCAGCCGACCGCCGCCAGGAGCAGGAGGGCGGCGACGACCGCAGGCGCCTCACGTCGTCTCAGATTCATGGCTCTGTGGTTCATGGCTCCGTCCCCCTAAAACCGGACGCTCAGGCCACCGGTGACGGTGCGCGAGCGCGGATAGATGTTGTTGTCGACCCCGTTCAGCCCCGCGGTCGGATCCACACCGCTGTAGCCGGTGATGGTGAATGCGTTCTGTACGGTGGTGTAGAGGCGCATCAGCTCACCCCGGTAGGTGAAGTTGTAGGCGAGCGTGATGTGGTCCATCCTGAGGAAGGACGCCTTCTCCACGTAGAAGTCCGAGAGGTACTGCGGGGTCGTGAAGCCGGTCTGGAGGACCGACGCGTGCAGATTGTACGGGGAGCCCCGTCTCACCTCCTGGTAGCTACCCAGGTTCGACGCCACGTTGTTGTACACGTAGTTCCCGAGCCACGCCCGCAGCGTGAAATTCAAGTCGAAGTTGCGGTAGCTCAGGTAGGAGGAGTGCCCCAGGACCCATTTCGGCGAGGGATCGTGGAACGCCCGGAGGCTCTGGGCATCGCAGCTCGAGGCGATGGTGTCGGCCAGGCTGATGTACTTGCCCTCCACGGGCTTCCCGTTCTGATACTGCTGCTGACAGACGAAAAATGAGTTGATCGGCTGGCCGGGCTCGAGCACCTGGATCGTGGTGCCCACGCCGCCGGCGACCCCCGTGACCTGGATCTGTTGCGCGCCATTTGCGCTGATGCTGGTCAGCTCGTTCGTATTGTGCGCGACCGTGAAGTCGGCGGTCCAGCGCAGGCGACTCGTGCCACCGCGGAGCAGGCTAGCACTGAGGCTCGCTTCGATGCCCTGGTTCTTCATGCTGCCGATGTTTTGTGTGATGAAGTTCGTGAAGTTGGTGCCGGCGGGCGTGGGCACCACGAAGATCAAGCCGGTGGTCTTCTTGTTGTACCAGTCGATGGAGCCGCTGAAGCGCTGGCCGAAGAGGCCGTAATCGAGGCCGACGTCGTAGGAGCCGGTCTGCTCCCATTCGATGTTGCGGTCGACGCCGCTCGGGCGAATCGTCGACACGAATTGGTTGCCGAACTGCACCTGGGCCAGCCCGTTGCCATACAGATAGGAAACGTACTGAATGTAGTTCGCGAATGACTGGTTGCCGGTCTTCCCCCACGACGCTCGCAACTTCAGATCCGAGATGGGCGTGAAGGCCTTCAGGAACGGCTCCTCGGAAATCCGCCAGCCGAACGAGACGGCAGGGAATGTGCCCCACGCGTGGCTCGGCCCGAACCGCGACGATCCATCGTGCCGCACACTCACCCCCGCCAGGTAGCGATCGTTGAGGTTGTAATTGAGGCGCCCGAAGAAGGAGATCAGCTTGCTCTCCTGGATGTTCGGGCTCCCGGGCGAGGTGTTCTGGGCCGTGGGGAAGCCGTTGATCCCGAGGATGTCGGTGCTGAGACCGGTCACCGTCAGCGACGGAAACTCGGCGTGCGACTGCGCATACGAGTAGCCCGCCGTCACGTCGATGTTCCCGGGCACCTTGTTGAGCGGCGCGGCGTAATTCAGGTACGTCTCGAGCACCGTGTTCAACTGGCTCGGGTCGGTGCGATAACCGTAGCCCCGCTCGCCGGATTTGATTTCGGCGTGCAGGGCGCTCGGGTTGAAGACCTGCTGGGTGATCTTGGCGACGTCGTAGCCCAGGTTGACGGTGGCCTTCAGCCCCGCCAGGAAGGGCAGGTTGTAGTCGGCCTGCGCGTTGCCGATGCTGCGGTAGGTCGTGCCTTCAGACCTGGCCAGATTCAGAATCTGCAGCGGGTTGTCCGCGGACGTGAGGTTGTTCCCGGGCCAATTGTAGTAGCCGGTGGCCGCGGTGGAATCGTACACCGGCTGCGTCGGTCCCATTTGGACGGCGTTGGAAAGCACGGCGCCGGGCGTGAACCGGTCGAACTCGCGCGAGCCCTTCAGATTGGTGCGCACGCTCAGGCGGTCGTCGAGGAATCGTTGCTGGTAGTTGACTCCCAGCGATTGCCGCTCCACCGTGGTGCCCTTGATGATGCCGTCCTGGTTCAAGTGGCTCACCGAAAGGCGGTAGCTGTTCTTATCTCCCGCGCCCGAAACCACCACGTCATGCTGCTGGCCGACCCCGGTGCGGTCCACCAGATCGAACCAGTTGGTGTTCGCGTTGCCGAGCTGACTGATTTGCGCCGGATCCGCGTGCGCGAGCACGGCTGCACGGAACTGCGCGGCGTTCAGTATCGACGGCAGCCGGGTCACGGACGAGGCGGACACGCTCCCGGTATACTCGATCTTCGGCTCGCCCCGCCCCGTTTTAGTCCGGATGAGGATGACGCCATTGGCGGCGTTCACGCCATAGATCGCGGCGGACGAGGCATCCTTGAGCACAGTGATGCTCTCGATATCGTCCGGATTCAGGAAGTTCAGGGGATTGCGCCCGGCCGATGGGTTGAGGCTGTCGCGGCCGATAGATATCCCCCCGCCCGCGCCGGTGCCGAGCGGCACGCCGTCAACGACGTAGAGCGGCTCGCTGCTGGCGTTGACGGAGGTCGCGCCGCGAATCCGGATCGTCAGGTTGCCGCCCGGCTCGTTGTTGTCCACGAGCTGCACGCCCGCAACTTTGTTCTCGATGAGCTGCTCAGGACTGATGAGGCGGCCGTTGTTGAATTCGACAGCCGTCACCTGTTTCACAGCTCCCGTGATGTTGCCCGCCCGCTGCTCCCCATAGCCGGTCACGACGATTTCCGACAGGCTCACCGCCTGGGGGGACAGGGGGATGTCGACGACGACCGTGTCGCCCCCCACGACCGTGACGGCCTGCTTGGCCGACGCGTAGCCGATCATTCGCGTCCGCAGGGTGTCCGTGCCGGCGGGGACGCCCGTGATGAGGTAGCGGCCGTCGGCCTGGGTCAGCGTGCCGCGGCTGCCGACCGCGACCGTGACTCCGGAGAGCGGCTGGTGCGTCGTGCCATCGTTGACGTGTCCGCGGATCGTGCCGGTGGGCTGCTGCGCGCCGAGCGCCGTCACCCGCAGCACCGCCAGAAGCACCCCTATCACGCACTCTGCTCGTCTCATACGCGTCCTCTCAAGCTGAAGGTGTGGCTCGCATGCAGCACCATTCTTCCCCTCCAGATCGAGTTGTCAAGGACGCTCGCTACCCGTGCGCTCTCTTGACGGGATATGGTTCGCCCTCCATTCTAGCCGCCCCGAAACGCCCGAGAGCGAGCATGCGTGAGGCCCTGACGGTTCGTGCCCTGCGCTCCGCGCTCTTCATTTCTCTTCTCCTGTTGGCTGAATGTCGTCCCGAAGCGGAACGGCCGGTATTCAAGCTCCTGACCCCGGCTCAAACGGGGGTCACGTTCGCCAATACCATCACGACTACCGATTCGCTGAACGCGCAGACCGATCCCTACGTGTACAACGGTGGCGGAGTCGCCATCGGTGATATCGACAACGACGGCCTGCCGGACATTTTCCTCACCGGCAACATGGTCTCGAGCCGCCTGTATCTGAACAAGGGCAACATGCGGTTCGAAGACATCACGCAATCGGCGGGCGTCACCACGCACCGGTGGGCTACCGGGGTGACCCTGGTGGATATCAACAACGACGGGTATCTGGATATCTACGTGTCCGTCTCCGGGCCCGAATGGTCCAAGCCAGAGGAACGAGCCAACCTGCTGTTCATCAACAACGGGGATCACACCTTCACGGAGGCCGCCGCACAATACGGTATCGCCGATACCAGCTTCACCACCCAGGCGGTCTTCCTCGACTACAACGGAGACGGGTACCTCGACCTCTTTCTGCTGAACAACTCGCCGGACGATTTTGCACGTGATGACGCGGAACGCCCCGCCGGCGTCAGCGGAGGGACCCCTCGCAGCTACAACGAGCTGTACCGCAACAACGGGAACGGCACGTTTACGAACGTCTCCCGTGAAGCGGGGATATCGCGCGAGCTCGGCTACGGGCTTGGCGTGGTGGTCGCCGACGTGAACGGTGACGGGTGGCCGGACATCTATGTCTCGAACGACATCACGCCCAACGATGTCCTGTATATCAATAACAGAGACGGCACGTTTACCGATAAAGCCGGCCAATGGCTCAAACACACGAGCTTCGCCGGTATGGGTGTCGATATCGCCGACTTCAACAACGACGGCCGGCCCGACATTCTCCAGGTCGACATGATGCCGCGCGCGTTGCGCGCGCGGAAGCGGATGAGTGGCAACCTGACCTACGCCGGCCAGATGAAGTTGCGCAGCAGGGGATTTCAACCCGCCTACGACCTCAACTCCCTGCAGCTGAATAATGGGGTCACGAAGGACGGTGATGTCGTCTTCAGCGAGATTGCCCGCATAGCTGGGGTCGCGTACACCGACTGGAGCTGGAGCGCGCTGTTCGGGGACTTCGACAACGATGGCTACAAGGACATCTTCATCAGCAACGGCTATCCCAAGGCCGTGAACGATTTCGACTACCAGACGGCCGTATTCAGGGCACGTCAGGCTGGAGACACCGCGCAAGCCCTGAAGCTGCTGAGAGACCTGTACAGCTACCAGGGGACCAACTACGTCTTCCGGAACAGGGGTGACCTGACCTTCGCCGACCAGACCAAAGCATGGGGGCTCGACCAGCCGGGCTTTTCCTACGGCGCCGCCTATGGCGATCTCAATAACGATGGCAGGCTCGACATCGTGGTCAACAACATCGACGCACCCGCCATGATCTATGCGAACGTCCAGCCCCAAGCCGACACGAATCACTATTTGCGGATACAGCTGCAAGGAGACTCCCCGAACCCTCGGGGGATCGGAGCGAATCTGGTCCTCACAGCAGGAGGAAAAAAGCAATACATCTACCATTCCCCGTACCGGGGGTACATGTCCACCATGGATGACCGCGAGCATTTCGGACTGGGTCGCGCCACGCGCGTGGATAGCCTGGAAGTCACCTGGCCCGATGGGCGCTATCAATTACTCACCGGGCTGGCGGTCGATCGGATGGTGACGCTGCGCCAGCAAGACGGGATGCGAGATGCGAAATGCGGGATGCGTCACGGCTGCGGAGACCACGCCTCCCGCCTCCCGCCTCCCGCCTCCCGCATCTTCGAGCCCCGCCGAGCGCTGAAGTACCGGCACCTAACGCGGACGCTCGTCGATTACAGCGTGCAACCCCTCTTGCCGTACGAGCTGTCCAGCCAGGGCCCTCACCTCGCCGTCGGAGACGTGAACGGCGACGGCCTGGATGACGTCTTCATCGGCGGCGCAGGGGGGGAGGCCCCGGGCAGGCTGTTCATTCAGCGCAAGGACGGGAGCTTCGTCGAATCCACCGACGGGCAACCCTGGGTGGCCGACCGGCAGTACGAGGATTGGGGAGCGCTGTTCTTCGATGCCAACGGGGACGGACTCCCGGACCTGTATGTGGCGAGTGGCGGCTATCAGCTCGCACCTGGCTCGCGTCGGTTGCAGGACCGTCTGTACATCAACCGGGGAGGCGGGAGGTTCGTGCGAGACAGCCAGGCGCTCCCGGAGATGCTCACCAGCACCGCGACGGTGGCGGCCGGCGACTTTACCGGTGATGGCCGATTGGATCTGTTCGTCGGTGGCCGCCTCGCGCCGCGCAACTATCCCTATCCGACCCGAAGCTATCTGTTACGGAATGACGGAGGTCACTTCACCGATGTCACGGAAGCCGTCGCGCCGGAGTTCGTTCACCCCGGGGGAATGATCACCGCCGCGGTGTGGATCGATTTCGACGGCGACGGGCGATTGGATCTGGTCACGGCGGGGGAATGGATGCCGCTCCAGTTCTATCGCAACGAAGGGGCGCGATTCCGCAACGTGACCGCGTCCATGGGCCTGCCACCGCTGCGGGGCTGGTGGTACAGTCTCGCGACGGGAGATTTCAACCACGACGGCCGCCCCGATCTGGTGGCCGGGAATCTCGGTCTCAATTACACGTACACGACGTCCCAGAGGGGCAAGTTCGGGGTGTATGCGGCCGATTTCACCGGCAACCGGACCACGGACATCGTGCTCACACAGGAGGTCGGCGG
>Ga0066679_10000809_pt1 | contig 11584 bp, 10 predicted proteins | sample GraSoiAngelo_128_FD_62298 | JGI IMG/M metagenome (GOLD analysis project Ga0066679, IMG submission 62298) | Grasslands soil microbial communities from the Angelo Coastal Reserve, California, USA - 14_0927_12_20cm | ecosystem: Environmental > Terrestrial > Soil > Grasslands | place: USA... | reverse complement strand
GTGCAGGCCCTCCTCGAAGATCTCGCGGGCCTCGATGGCGCGGATGCGGCCGCCGATGTCGGGCATGTGCGAGGTCGTCGCCGAGAACGCGACGAGCCGCTCGCGATGGAAGATCGGCTTCAGCACCGAGACGTCGCTCATGTGACCGGTGCCCAGCCAGGCGTCGTTGGTGATGAGCACGTCGCCGGGCCGCATGGTGTCGGCGCCCAGCTCGCGGATGAAGTGGCGCACGGTGGCCGGCAGGCAGCCGATGAACGACGGGATGCTGCCGCTGTTCTGGGCCAATGCCGCGCCGCGGGCGTCGGTCAGCACGCAGGCGAAGTCGTTGGCCTCGTTGGAGAGCGTCGAGAACGACGTGCGCACGATGGCCTTGGCCGCCTCGTCGACGACCGAGATGATGCGCGTCCACAGGACCTCCAGCGTGACGGCGTCGAGGGGCGCGCTCACGGCAGCGTCACGATGATGTTGCCGGTGGCGGCCACGTGGCCGACGCCGCCCGGCCCGATCACGAGGGTCGAGCCCTCCTCCTCGAGGACGGCGGGCCCGCGGATCTCCTCGCCGGGCGCCAGCTTCACGCGGTCGTACACCGTCGTCTCCTCGAAGCGGCGCCGCTCCGGGAAGTACGCCGGCCGCGTGCCCTTCACGGCGCCGCCGCGTCCGCGCCCCTCGCCCAGCACGGTCACCTCCGCGCCGGCGACCGGCGCGCGCACGGCGACCCGGATGTTGATGAACTCGATCGGCACGTCGGGCGGCGTGAGCGCGAACTTCGCGCGATAGGCGGTCTCGAAGGCGGTGGTCAGTCGCCGCCGACAGTCGGGGGAGTCGTCGTAGGGGCCGTCGGGCAGGTCGACGACGAGATCGAAGCCCTGACCGAGGAAGCGTCCGTCGGCCAGCCGGCGCACGGTGGCGGTGTCGAGCTTGAGGCCGGTGTCGGCCATGACCGTGCGGGCCTCGTGCTCCAGGCGCCGGAACGCCTTCTCGAGCACCGCGCCGCTGTCGCGGTCGAGCCTCAGCCCGACGGTCGCCACACGGTCGACGCGGGCGGGCGCGACGAGGAGCCCGAGCGCCGAGGCGACGCCGGCGGCCGGCGGACAGATGACCTGGCGCAGGCCCAGCTTGCGCGCGACGTAGTAGGCGTGCACGGGCCCGGCGCCGCCGGTACAGAGCAGCGCGTAGTCGCGCGGATCGCGGCCGCGCTCGGCGATGTGCACGCGCGCGGCGCCCGCCATGTTCTCGTTGACGACGTCGTGGATGCCCCACGCCAGCGCGGTGAGGGGAAGCTTGACCCGCGCGGCGAGCCGCTCGAGTGCCGCCCGGGTGGCCGCCATGTCGATGCGCATCTCGCCGCCGGCGAAGTAGTCGGGGTTGAGATAGCCGAGCACGAAGTCGGCGTCGGTCACCGTGGGCTCGGTGCCGCCCAGCCCGTAGGCGGCCGGGCCCGGCTGCGACCCGGCGCTGCGCGGCCCGACTTTGAGCAGGCCGATCTCGTCGACGGTGGCGATGGAGCCGCCGCCGGCGCCGATCTCGATCAGCTCGATCGTCGAGATGCGGATCGGCAGGCCGCTGCCCTCGAGAAAGCGCTTCTGGCGCGCGGCCTCGAACGCGTAGGCCGTCAGCGGCTCGCCGCCGTCGACCAGGCTCAGCTTGGCCGTGGTGCCGCCCATGTCGAACGCCAGGAGGTGGCCGCGACTGTCGTCGCGCCCGAAGAAGGCGGCGGCCAGCGCGCCGGCCGCCGGTCCCGACTCGAGCATCTGCACCGGCGTGCGCTCCGCCTCGGCGACGTGGGTGAGGCCGCCGCTCGAGAGCATCAGGAGCAGCGGCGCCGGGATGCCGAGGCCGGCCACCCGCCGGGCCATGGCGTCCAGGTACTGACGGGCCAGCGGCTTGATGTAGGCATTGGCCACCGCGGTCGAGGCGCGCTCGTACTCGCGGATCTCCGGGGCGACCTCGTGCGACGTCGTCACCGCGATCTCCGGATGCCGACGGGCGATGAGGGCGGCCGCCTGGGCCTCGTGGCGCGGGTTCGCGTAGGCGTGCAGGAACACGACCGCGATCGACGTCACGCCGGCGTCGACCAGCCGCTTCGCCCGCGCGGCGACCTCGCGCGCGTCGAGCTTGCGGGCCACCGCGCCGTCGGCGCGGAGGCGCTCGGCGACCTCCAGCCGGAGGTGCCGCGGCACCAGCGGCTCCGGCCGGGCGATGTTGAGGTCGTACAGCTCGAACTTGCGTTCGCGACCGATCTCGAGCGTGTCGGCGAAGCCGGCGGTGGTGATGAGACCGGTGACGGCGCCGCGGCGCTCGATGAGCGCGTTGGTGAAGAGCGTCGTGGCGTGCACCACCCGCGTGAACTCGCCGGCCGGCAGGCGATGCTGCCGCAGCAGCGCGTCGACGCCCGCCGCGACGGCGCGCGCCGGATCGTCGTGGCTGGTGAGGACCTTGCGGTTGAGCTGGCGACCGCGCGCGTGGTCGTACACCACGATGTCGGTGAACGTGCCGCCGATGTCGATGCCGAGCGAGTGGCTCACTTGAGCTTCAGGTCTTCGACCGGGGCAGCGTACGGATAGCCAGGGATCAGGGTGGCGCCGCTCTGCTCCACGCGGGGGCCGACGCCCCAGATGAACGCCAGCTCGTAGATCGGAACGTAGACGGCGTTGTCGACGAGCAGCTTCTGCATCTGGTGCACGAGCATCTCACGCTTCTTCGGGTCCAGCTCGCGGGTCTGGCGTACATAGAGGTCGTCCACTTCCGGCAGCGAACTGTACGCGTAGGTGCCGTGCTTCGTCGCGTAGGGCTCCAGCCGGGTCGCCGCGTTGCCCATGGCGGCGGTGATGTTCAGGATGATGCCGTGCAGCTTCTTGTCGCGCAGCTCCGAGAAGTAGGTGGCGCGCTCCATCGTCCGGAGCCGACTGCGGATGCCGACGGCCTGGAGATTCTGGACGACCGCCTCCCCCATCGAGTTGTAGGGCGGGAACGGGGAGAAGTCGCCGGCGTCGAAGCCGTTCGGATATCCGGCCTCGGCCAGCAGCTTCTTCGCTTTCGAGGGGTCGTACGGCAGGGGGTCGACGGGCACGGCAAACTGGAAGATGCGTGGCACGATGGAGCCGGTGAGTCGCGACAGCCCCAGCGTCTCCGCCTGGTTGATGCCGGCGCGGTCGACGGCGTGATTGGCCGCCAGCCGCACGCGCTTGTCGTGCCACGGCGACTTCGGATCCCACTGATCCGGCAGCTCGAGCCAGAACGCCCCGGTGAGCAGCGGCGCCTTGAGCGACAGCCCCGGCGTGCGCTTGATCTCCTCGGCCACCGGGCCCGACAGCAGATAGGCGATGTCCACCTCGCCCCGCTTGAGCGCCGCCGCCCGCGTCGTCTCCTCCACCATCGTTCGCATCACCAGGCGCTTCACGCTCGGCGCCTTGCGCCAGTAGCCGTCGAAGGCTTCCAGCACGAGCTCGACGCCGGGGGTGAACGAGATGACCTTGTAGGGCCCGGCGCCGATCGGCGCCTTCTTGAAGCCGTCGTCGCCGACCTTGTCGACGTAGTGCTTGGGCACGATCCAGCCGGCCCCGGCGGCCGTCGTGCCGTAGAACAGCATGAAGTCCGGCCACGGTTCCTTGAGCACGAATCGCACCTGGGTCGGGTTCAGGACGTGGACCTCCTTGATCTTCTCCTTCAGGAGGCTCGCGCTCGCGCCCTTGTATCGCTCGAACGAGAACTTGACGTCCTCGCCAGTGACCGGTGTGCCATCGTGGAACTTCACGTTCTTGCGCAGCGTGAACGTGTAGGCGAGATGATCGCGGGACTCCTGCCACGACTCGGCCAGGCTCGGTGTCGTCATTCCGGCCGGCATCGGCTTCACCAGGGCGTCGTGCACCGCGTACAGCACCATGTACGGCGTGGCGAACGCCTCGGTCTCGGCGGGATCGAGCCACTTGGCGGGGAGCGTGACGTGCAGGGCCCAGCGCATCTCGCCCTCGGCGGCGAACGCGGGCGCGGCGAGGGGGGGCGTGAGAAGGAGCAGGGCGGCGAGCAGGCGGATGTGGCGGACGAGCGTCGAGGACATGGCCGGAACATAGGGCCGGCATCGGGCCCCGTCAAGCGCACGCCGGCATCCCTCCGGCGTCGACCGACATCCAATTCGCCATGGCAGCAACGCGCGCCGCAATCGCGGTGGTCGGGCTCGTATGGCTCGTTGCCGCCGTCGCGGTCGGCGCCTCCGGTCGGTTGCAGGCGCTGCAGCCGCCGGCGCCGCAGCTGATCGTCGGAGCGCTGACTGCGGCGGTGCTGACGGCGATCGCCGTCGTCGGGCCGGTGCGGCGGTGGGCGGTGGGCGTCGACGTCCGCGCGCTGGTGGCGCTCCACGTCACGCGACTCGTCGCCGGCGGCTACTTCCTCGTCGTCTATTATCGCGACGGCCAGCTGCCGTACGCGTTCGCGGTGCCGGGCGGCTCGGGCGACATGCTCGTCGCGCTGCTGGCGGTGGCGCTGCTGGTGACCACGTCACCGCGGACGGCGCGGGGACGCTGGCTCTACGCGGGCTGGAACGTGCTGGGGCTGGTCGACATCCTGTTCGTCGTCGCCACCGCCGCGCGGCTCGGCGCGGCTGAGCCCGGCTCGATGCGTGCGCTGCTGCGGATGCCGCTGAGTCTGCTGCCGACGTTTCTGGTGCCGCTGATCATCGCGAGCCACGTGGTGCTCGCGCTGCGGTTGACAGGGGGGCCCCGAAATGGCCCCCAGGCCCCCAGCGTTCGTCGTGCCCCGGCGTAGCCGTGGCGCTCGTCTGAGAAAAGATGGGGGCCCCGAAATGGCCCCCAAGCCCCCCAACGTTCGTCGCGCCCCGGCGCTTCCCATCTTTACCCGTGGAGCACGAGCGCGGGGATCGAGGTCTTGCTGGCGATCCGGTCGGCCAGGGTCGGCGCCAGCGCGGTGCGCAGGCGACCACGCTTGTCGGTCGTCAGCGCGATGAGGTCGGCGTGAAACGCCTCGGCTTCCAGCCGGATCTCGTTCTCCGGCTCGCCGAACCGGACCACGCACTCGACCGGCACGCCGGCGAACGCCGTCGCGACCCGGGCGAGATCTTCGAGACCCTCGTCGGTCAGCCGCGCCATCTCCTGGTCGACATAGGCGACCGTCCGGCCGTGCGCGCCCACCACGCGCTCGGGCACGGGAAAGACGCGGAGCAGGCGCACGCTGGCGCCGCTGTCGCGGGCGAGCGCCGCCACGACGGGCATGATCGCCTCGCTGCGTTCGCGGGCGCCGATCGGGGCCAGGATCCGTTTGGTCATCGTCATCCTCCTGTTCTCTACGTGTTTCGACGGGATGGCCGGCGGCCCGGATTCTTGAAAATTCGACGCGGGGGAGAATCTCCGGCGCGGCGCCGGTCATCCAACCCGGTGGATATGACTACACAGTGGAAGGACGACGATATGCGGGTGTTCCTGCTGGTGGCCGTGACGCTGCTGTTCATCGCCCTGGGCGCGCTGGAGGTCGTCGCGTCCCGCGCCGTGCTGCCGCTGCCCTGACCTACCGGTAGAGGTCCTCGCGGGTCCGGGGGGCGTCGCCGTCCGTCCGGTCGCCGTGCTTCTGCATCAGTACCTGGTAGAGCCCGATCGAGCTGATCTCGAAGGCGACGGCCGAACACGTGAGGTAGAGAAGCCACGTGCGGTACACGCGCTCGCCGACGATCCGGCGGGCGTCCTCCGCGCGTGCGGTCAGCCGGGCCACCCACTGCCGACAGGTCCGGGCGTAGTGCCGGCGCAGACCCTCGACGTCGAGGATCTCGAAGCGCGCGCGCTCCATCTCGATCATCGTCTCGGTCAGTCCGGCCAGGTCGCCATTGGGAAAGACGTGACGGGTGAGGAACTCCGTCTGACTGGTCGGCCGCCAGTAGAAACCGTGCGTGATGCCGTGGTTGAGATAGAGACCGCCGTCCTCGAGCATGGCGTGGACGCGGGCGAAGAACGCCGGGTAGTTCGGGACGCCGACGTGCTCGATCACCCCGACCGCGGCGATCTTGTCGTAGCGGGCGTCGGTCGGCAGGTCGCGCACGTCGAGGTACTCGACCCGACAGCGCTCGCCGAGTCCGAGCGCCGTGATGCGCTGGGCGGCGTAGTCGGCCTGGGCGCGCGACAGGGTGACGCCGTGGGCGCGGACGCCGTAGTGCTGGGTGGCCCAGATGGCGAGGCTGCCCCAGCCGCAGCCGATGTCGAGCAGGCGCTCGTCGCGGCGCAGGCGCAGCTTGCGGCAGACCAGATCGAGCTTGTCGGCCTGGGCCTGCTCGAGCGTGCCGTCGGGCTCGCGATAGTAGGCGCACGTGTAGACCATGAGCGGATCGAGGAACAGCGCGTAGAAGTCGTTGGAGACGTCGTAGTGGTGGGCGATCGCCCGGGCGTCCCGCGCCTTGGCCTGCGTGCTCACGACGCGACCTCCTTCATGCCGAAGATGCGGTCGAACACGACCCGCCGGCGGATCGCGGGGCTGCCGAGGACGAATCGGACGGCCGCCTTCGCGACGGGGTCGGGGACCGAGGCCAGCCGTCGGCCGAGCCAGCCCGGCTCGCCGGCGCCGTAGAGTCGGCCGATGGCGCGCTCGTACGCGGCGAGCGGGACGCCGCGGCGGAGCAGCGCCAGCACCGCCTCGGCGGCGAGCCGGCCGCTGCGGATCGCCGGACCGATGCCCTCGCCGCTCAGGTCGCGCGCGAGGCCGGCGGCGTCGCCGACCAGGCAGAAGCGCGCGCCGCTCACCCGTCGCGGGGCCTGGCGCCGGACCACGTAGGCGTGGCCCTTGAAGGGCGCCAGCTCGAGATCGGCCGGCAGCCGACCGCTGGCCCGCAGTGCCTCGACGAGGGCCTCGCGGCGGCGAGGCAGGCTGCCGTCGGCGCCGCCGGTGCACCCGATGCCGATGTTGATCCAGTCGCCCTTCGGGAAGTACCAGCCGTAGCCGCGCAGATCGGGCTCGACGTAAAGCTCGGGAGCATCCATGAAGCGCGCCAGCGCGGCCGCGCGCTCCGGCCCCAGCCGCGTCTCGCTCTCCTGGGCCACCACCACTTCTTCGCGCTCGGAGATGTCGCCGAGCACGCGGGCGACGGGACAGCGATGGCCGCCGGCGCCGATCACCACCGGCGCCTCGAACGCGCCGCGCTCGGTCACCACGCTGACGCCGTCGGCGGTCGCGCGGACGTCCGTCACCCGTACGCCCCAGCGCACGTCGGCGCCGGTCGCGGCCGCCCGCTCGAGCAGGTGGTGATCGAACTCGCGGCGCAGGATGCCGTAGCTGGCCGGCCGCCGCCAGCGGGTCTCGTGCAACGCGCCGCGAAACCCGAGCGTGCAGGCCGTGAACGGCTGGATCGTGAGCGGGTACTTCGCGGGGTCGATCTCGACGTCGGCCAGCGCGGCCGGTGTCACCCAGCCGGCGCAGATCTTGACGCGCGGGAACACGGCGGCGTCGAGCACGAGCGTCCGCGCGCCGGCCCGCGCCAGCTGCCACGCCGCCGTGCTGCCGCCCGGACCACCGCCGACGACGATGACGTCAGGCGCCACGGCCCGCGCCCTCGCGCCGCAGCAGCGCCGCCGGCCCAATGGCGAGGAGCAGCCGCAGCCGCTGGGCCAGCGGCAGGTGGATCTCCTCCAGCGCGTTGGCGACGTGCATGGCGGCGAACAGGTCGCCCTCGATGTCGATGGCGCCGCTGACGAACGCCTCGCCGAACGCCAGCGGGGTGGGATCGCGCATCAGCCTCAGGAACGCGTCGGCCGAGTGAATGACGACCGTGAAGGCCGCCGGGCCCGCGCCGAGCGCGATCACGGTGCCGTCCCAGAGCCGGAACGCGAACGCGGCCGGAATGGCCGAGAAGACCTGGCGGAGAACGCCCGCCGCCCGCTGGGAAAGGTCGGAAGCCGCGAGAGCAGGGCTCAAGGGGTGCGCCTTCTGGCTGGCTTCATTATGGGCGCGACCCTGCCCCTGTCAATTGATCTGGGCAAACTGGCGCGGGTCGAGCTCGAGCCACACCGCCTCGTGAACCTCGAAGACTTCGTGGGGGCGGGCGGTGACGCGGAGGTCGAGGGCGCTGGCCTGGGGGCGCACGGCGTAGTCCCAGTGCTCGCCGAGGTAGGCGCGCTGCACGACCTGGCCGGCAATGGCGCAGACGCCCTCGCCGGCGGCCGGGCGCCGGCGGTGCAGGTGAATGCTCTGCGGGCGCAGCGAGAAGGCCACCCGGCCGCTCAGCGACGCCGGCTCGACGAAGAGCGCCCGCGGCAGCGCGAAGTGGTCGAAGACGACCTGGTCGCCGAGGACCTCGCCGTCCAGGAAGTTCGTGCGGCCGATGAAGCCGGCGACGAAGCGCGTGCGCGGCCGCGCGTAGAGCGCGCGCGGCTCGTCGACCTGCTCGATCCGTCCCTGGTGCATCACGGCGATGCGGTCGGACGTCACCATCGCCTCGGCCTGGTCGTGGGTGACGTAGACGGTCGTGATGTGGAACTCGTCGTGTAGCCGCCGGATCTCGTAGCGCATCTCCTCCCGGAGGTTGGCGTCGAGGTTCGACAGCGGCTCGTCGAGCAGCAGCACGGCCGGCTGGACGACGATCGCGCGGGCCAGCGCCACGCGCTGCTGCTGGCCGCCGGAGAGCTCGCTCGGATAGCGGTCGCGCAGGTGGGCCATCTGCACCACCCCGAGGATCTGCTCGACCCGCGCGCGAATCTCGGCGCGGGGGCGCCGGCGCACCTCCAGCCCGAACGCCACGTTCTCGGCGACGGTCATGTTGGGCCAGATCGCGTAGCTCTGGAAGATCATCGACATGTTGCGCCGCTCGGGCGGCAGCGAGGTGCCCGGCGCCGAGATGACCTCGCCGTCCATCGTGATCGTTCCGCTGGTCGGCGCCAGCAGGCCGGCGATCATGCGCAGCGTCGTCGTCTTGCCGCACCCGGACGGCCCCAGCAGCGAGACGAACTCGCCGGAGGCCAGCGCCAGGCTGACGTCGTCGACGGCGACGACGGCGCCGAAGCGGCAGCCGACCCCGGCGAGCGCCAGCTTGCTCACGCGGTGGTCCGCCGCAGCATGAAGTCACGGCCGATCAGCCGGAAGCCGGCCAGCACCATCGCCACCGTGCCGAGGACCAGGATGAGGCCGATCGCCGCCAGGTACTCGAAGTTGCCCTCGTCGCTCTTGTCGAAGAGCAGCACCGACAACACCTGGGTGCCGGTGGTGTAGAGGAAGATCGCCGCGCTCAGCTCACGGGTGGCCGGGATGAACACCAGGATGAAGGCGCCGGCCAGCCCGCGCTTGAGCAGCGGGCCCACCACGCGACGCAGCGCCAGCAGGCGGCCGCCGCCGAGGATGCGCACGGCATCCTCCAGCTCGGGATTGATGCTGCGCAGCGCGGCGTCGCTGTTGGCGTAGGCGATCGGCAGGAACCGCGTGGTGAAGGCGAGGATCAGGATCCAGGCGGTGCCGTACAGGACCAGCGGCGGCGAGGTGTAGGCCGCGTAGAAGCCGATCGCCAGCACGATGCCGGGAATGACGAAGGGCGCCATCGCCACGTAGGCGAGCGCGCGTCCGAACGGCACCAGCTCCCGGTGCACGATGTAGGCGATGGCCAGGGCCAGCGCCAGCGCGAACATCGCCGAGACGCCGCCGTAGACGAACGTGTGGACGGTGGCGGCGCGGGTGAGCGGCTGGTCGACGAGGACGAAGCGCAGGTTGTGGAGCGTCAGGTTGTCGAGCGAGAAGCCGCGGCCCCACGCCTTCGCGAAGGCCGCCTGCAGCACGACCACCATCGGCATGAAGAACCCCAGCGAGGTCACCAGCAGGCAGTAGCCGAGCAGCGGCCACCGCCAGCCGCCCAGCCGCACCGGCCGGCGCTCGCCCCCCTTGCCGGTGAGCGCCACGTAGCCCTTGCGGGCGATGATCCGCTGCTGCAGCCAGAACAGCAGCACGGTGACGAGCAGCAGCGGCATCGCGTAGGCGGCGGCCACCTCGACCCGCGGCGGGAACTCGAAGAACTGCCAGAGCGTGGTCGTCATCACCTGGAAACGGCCGGGCAGCGCGATGAGCGCGGGGGCGCCGAACAGCGCGATCGCCTCCAGGAACTCGACGATGAACGCCGCCATGATCGCCGGCAGCGTGAGCGGCAGCGTCACCCGCAGCGTCGTCCGCACGATGCCGGCCCCCAGCGTCGTGGCGGCGTCCTCCATCTCGGAGGAGATCAGGTCGAGCGCCGAGCGCGTGAACACGAACATGTAGGGGAAGGAGGAGGCGGCGATGACCAGGACCAGCCCCGACATCGAGTAGACGTTGAAGGGGCCGGCGGCAGCGCCGGTGAGCGCCATCCAGCCGCGGTTGAGCCAGCCGGCGTTCGGCCCCGCCAGCAGGATCCAGGCGACCGCGCTCAGGTAGGACGGCACGATGAACGTCCCCAGCACGGCGGCCCACACGAGCCCCTTGCCCGGCATGTCGGTGCGCGACACCGCCCACGCCATCGGCACGCCGAAGACGATGCAGAGCAGGCCGACCGCGAGGCCGAGCACCAGCGAGTTGCCGAGCGCCTCGAGGTAGCGCCAGCGGCTGTAGGCGGTCACGTAGTTGTCGAGCGTGAAGCCGGCCGTCCCGTGCACGCTGGCCCACAGCAGGCGCACCAGCGGATTGACGACGAGCGCCAGCAGCACGCCCGCGATCAGCAACCAGAGCAGCAGCGAGCGGTCGAGGTGGCGCCAGCGCACGGCCGTCAGATGCCGAAGGTGTCCCGGAACAGCTCCTTCACCTCGGGAATGCCCTTGTCGATCTCCTCGTAGCTCGGCCGGATGGTCTTCACCTGGGCGATCGACTTCATGCCCGGCGGAACCTTGACGTTCTTGTTCACCGGATCCTGCCGGAACTTCACCATGATCTCGTTGCATTCCTTGCCCAGCAGGTACTCCATGAACAGCTTGCCGGCGTTGGGCGCCGGCGCGTTCTTCATCAGGGCCGACGGCGAGACCATGAGCAGCGCGCCGTCCTCCGGGTAGACGAGGGCCAGCGGGTTGCCCTTGTCCTTGCTGATGAGCGTGGTCGCCGAGGGGCCGGCCGCCACCCAGCTCTCGCGGGCGTTCAGCATCGTCACCGTGTCGTTGATCGAGCGGCCGATGCGCGGCTTGTTGGTCTCCAGCTTCTTGAAATAGTCCCAGCCGTAGAGCTTCTTCATCGTCACGACCCAGGTGCCGACGTAGCCGCTGAAGCCGGGATGGCCGATCGAGACCTTGCCCTTCCACTTCGGATCGAGCAGGTCCGTCCATTTCTTCGGCGCGTCCTTCTCGCTGACCAGGCTGGTGTTGTACGTGATGAGCACGAGGCCGGCGGCGGTGGCGTAGAACTGGCCGTCGGGATCGTTGAACGCCTTGAACGCGTCGATCAGCTCGCTGAGGTTCCGGGGCGTGTAGGGCTGCAGCCAGCCCTCCTTCTTCATGTGGCCGTAGTGGCTGGTGTCCGTCGAGCTGAAGACGGAGGCGACGGCCAGGCCCGTCTTCATGTCCTGCGACACCCGCTGGTAGGCCACCTGGGCCGTCGTGCGCACGTAGTCGCACTTGAGGCCGGCGTACTTCTTCTCGAACCCGTTGCACACGGC
>Ga0066679_10000808_pt1 | contig 11592 bp, 8 predicted proteins | sample GraSoiAngelo_128_FD_62298 | JGI IMG/M metagenome (GOLD analysis project Ga0066679, IMG submission 62298) | Grasslands soil microbial communities from the Angelo Coastal Reserve, California, USA - 14_0927_12_20cm | ecosystem: Environmental > Terrestrial > Soil > Grasslands | place: USA... | reverse complement strand
TCACGGGCAGTAATAATGCGGGCGGAAGCGTTCTCATGAGAGAGCCACAGAAGCGGGAAAACCTGGTTCAAGCCAGTGACTGCTCGGTGGCGGAGGCGATGGATTCCCATTTCATCTCCGCGGCCTTGAGCTTGGGGTGGGAAACGAGCAGATGCCAGATCAGAGCCTGGAATGATTCGGTGTGCGGTGTAATGGTTTCGGGATTGATCACAGGAATCAGAACGCAGGCATCGGACACCTGGGCGGTGAATCCGCCGTCGCGACCAACAATGCCACAGATCCGGGCCCCGACCTGTTTGGCATATTGAAGCGCGCTCACCAGGTTGGCACTGATTCCACGTTCGGCATCGCCACCGCCGACGGAAAAGACGAACACCGCATCTGTCGGACGCAATCGGCTGCCTTGTAACCAGTTTCTATAAGATGTTTCCCATCCGTCATGGTTGATACGGGCAGTTAATTCGGAAGCATTATCCGTAGGAGTGTAAGATTCGATGCTTGCAATCTTGCGAAAGTCGTTGTACCGCGTGAGAAGCATGGCCAGCCCCTCCGCCTACCCCCAGAAAGAAGACGCGTCCACCGCGCTGCCGTACTTCCAATAGAAGGTCGAGCATTTGCTCGATCTTGTCTTGATCCAGTTGCTGGAGAATCCGAATGGCTTCCTCAAAGTACTGGCACGTATAGTTCATATTCACCTCGCGAGAACGCAGCTCAAACTGCGACTTTAATCTTCGGCGGTTGTAGCCGTTCCCAATACGTCTGCAAAGGCTGGGCAAGCTCGGGGTCTTTCAGAGCATAGGCAACCGTGGCTTGCACCAAACCCAGTTTGTTTCCCGCGTCGTAATGCGCTCCCTGGAAAAGGTAGGCGTAAAGCGGGGCGCGCTCTGCACTCAGCAGGCGCGAATCGGCAAGCTGCAGTTCACCGGCAAACCCCGGCGAGGTGCGGTCAATACTGGAGAAGATTGCGGGTTCAAGAATGTATCTGCCAAAAATGCCGTAGTGGGAAAATGGTGATCCGGGCTGCGGACGTTCAGTTACGCTAACGACGCGCAGTGTACGCCCGTCTCCAGCGTCGGGAAGCGGTACGACATCCAGTACTCCGAAGCGATCCGCTTCGGCGGGATCTATAGTGCGTGTTGCAATGATGCACCCTGGATGTCTTTCGTAACAGCTTATTAATTGGCGGGTGCACGGAATCGGGGCGTCAATTAGAACATCCGGCAGGATGACTGCGAAAGGTTCGTTACCCACCAGAGAGCAAGCGCTTCGAATAGCTTCGAATAGCATCGGCCAATCCTAATGGGGCTTCCTGGTGCACCGTTCGGATTTCAATCAGGCCGGACAAGCGCCGGATCAGTTCCGCATCTTTACTCTTGCCCCGTTGCATAAGAGCGTCTTCCAGTTCAAGATTCCGATGCAACTCAGAAGTCGTTGGGAGGACGGTGACACAACGCTCAGCAGGCCAGCCAATTCTTCGGGATGAATCCGAGCCATGCGGCTGGCATCGCTTCCCATATTTTCGAAAATATTGGGATTCTGTTCCAGTTCAGCGCGATCCACGGCGCGAGCGGGATTTCTTGGCACAGAAATCTCCGGATCGCGATCCGGTCGTAGCGGAGACTCAACACCTGGTCTCGACCTTCTGTGATTCTCGGTATTGCGCTGTTGTTCGGACCAATCATCATCTTCTCGGCCATTCGCTCTTTGGACTTGATCCGATGTAGGAGATTTCTGCGTGGGTCGGTCTGGTTCAGGTCCCTGACTTTGGTCGTCCACCTCAGGTCGCTTGCCTTCAATTTCTTGCCGCGCGGGCTTTGCCCGGACGTAGAAACGATTTTCGACTACGCGAGTTGCCAGGGCCCGGACGACTTCGTCCTCGCGCAATAGGCGGAAAAGTGCCTCGTCGGTCAGATCCGAGGACTCGAGGATGCGACCCTGCTCATAGGCCTTCTGGATCAACATTCTTTTCACCTGCAGCAGTTGGCCCGGATCCTGTCGCAGGATCTCGATGATCTTGTGGGCTGACAGGGAAACCTTCTGGTCCGCTTCTTGTTGTGCCTCGGATTTGGGGGCGTAGCAACTCGGGACCCACCACTGGCTCTGGGTCGCAACGGCGCAAGAAAAAGTTGCAACCAGCGTGAGCCGGACTACAAAGATTCGATATAGTCGCCGCATACTTGCCTCTATTAATGACGAAAGCTTGGAGAACCGCGAAAAGCCGCGGGCGTCAGGCCGGCTGCACATCGGCGGCGTCAACTTCCACCGCAGTGGAACGCATGATTGCCTCAAGAGAAATCACTAGGCGAAATTTATCTTTTTTCCGCACTAGAATGCCTTCCGTACAGCCATGGGCCCATGCAACACGCGTACCCTTCGGCCCACGTGCAAATAAGGATGAGGTTCGGCGTAGATCTGCAGGTCCAAACCTTTTCGTAACGTCTCGATCTCGTATTCCGGTAGCGTCGCCGGTTGGCCATTGAAACTCACCCAGCCGAACCACGCCGGGGAGTTCCAATATGCGCAGCCGTTGTTCCAAGTCAAAATGTACGAAAACGTAGCCGGGGAAGAGAGGCAATTCAATTTGCGTGCGACGGTCTTTCCATCGTCGCAGACTTCGATACAGCGGCACGAAAGTATCGATACACCTTTCGTCCAATTGCCTGGCCACATACTTTTCATGGCGAGGACAGGTATACGCTGCGTACCATCGTGAGACAGGTTGTTTCGACTTTGGGTACCCCGCGGAAGATCGCTCTGCCAACTTGCTGACTTCAACATTCAAATCGCACTCCAGAGGAAGTGTCATTTTTCTTGAACCAGGTACAGCTTCGCCCCCTCACTTACATTTGAAACTAGGGTTCTGTTACCCGTTGTTTATCGGCGCTCAGTGAAGGAACTTCAGACGAAAATTCAAATTCACCAGTTCGTCCCAGCCAGAATGTAGGCGCAAAAGCAGAATTCCAGTGGGTACTCAGGAAAGGTATGTGCACACCATATTGTCTGTCTGTGACGGCTGTCACCAACCATGTCTTTTCTTTGCACCCGCTAACGAATTCAGCCGGCGCGTTCCCGGATTCGTGGTTTAGGCTCCCAACTTCTTCCAAACATGATGTGGACGGTTCAGCGGGAGAGCGGCAAGCGGCAACGGCGAGCAGCACTTCCAAGGATTGGAACCGTGGGTTGTGACGGATGTACTATGCTTTCGCCGTGCAGATTCCCATCAGTCGTGCTCTCTACACATTGTTAGCCTGCGTCGCGATGCTCTCGGCGAAGTGGGAAGACAATCCAGCGGTGCCGGAAACGCAGGATTGGCCGGTTTATGGCGGAAGGTCAGAAAATATCCACTATTCTCCATTAGCGCAGATCAATCGCAAGAACGTTAAGCAACTCGAGGTGGCCTGGAGTTTTGACACCGGCGAACGCGGCGGCCTGCAGACCAGCCCCATCATTGTTGACGGAATACTTTACGGGATCACACCCACACAGAAAGTCTTCGCTTTGGACGCGGCAACGGGCAATCTTTTGTGGAAATTCGATTCCGGCACAAAAGGTACGCAACCGGATCGCGGCTTGGCATATTGGTCCAGCAAGCAGGACAAACGAATCCTGGTCGGTGTCATGAACTTCGTCTACGCTCTGGATGCCGCGACCGGCAAGCCGATTCCTGTGTTTGGAAACAATGGACGGATTGATTTGCGAGATGGTCTTGGGCGCAATCCTGAATTGCAGTCGGTTGCGTTGACCAGTCCAGCAAGCGTCTATAAAGACCTGATCATCGTTGGCGGCCGCCTGCCTGAAACCCTGCCAGCGCCTCCGGGTGATATCCGCGCCTATGACGTTCGCAGCGGCCAGCTGCGCTGGTCCTTCCACACCATTCCGCACCCGGGGGAGTTTGGTTACGACACGTGGCCTAAGGACGCCTGGAAGTACACCGGTGGGGCCAACAACTGGACGGGCATGGCAGTGGACGTGAAGCGAGGCATCGTCTATGTTCCCACCGGTTCGGCCGCATTCGATTTCTACGGTGCTGATCGATTAGGCGACAATCTATTTGCCGACAGCCTCATCGCCCTGAACGCCGAGACTGGTGAGAGGCTTTGGCACTTCCAGGCTGTAAAACACGATTTATGGGACCGGGATTTCCCCTCACCGCCGACACTTGTAACTGTGAAACGTGACGGCAAGGACGTTGAATCGGTTGCGCAGACGACCAAACAAGGGTTCGTCTATTTGTTCGAACGCACGACTGGCAAGCCGCTCTTTCCCATCGAATATCGCAAGTATCCTCCCAGCACGGTGCAGGGCGAAATTGCTGCCGCCGAACAGCCTCTTCCATCCGCGCCCACGGCATTTGCGCGTCAAGATCTCACGGAAAACATGCTGACCAGCCGCAGCCTCGAGGTTCATCAATGGGCGCTCGAACATTTCCGAAAGTTTCGTAATCAGGGACAATTTGTTCCGTTCAGCGTCGGACAGGATACCTTGGTGTTTCCCGGATTCGACGGCGGAGCTGAGTGGGGTGGATCTGCCTTCGACCCTGAAACAGGAATTCTCTACGTCAATGCCAACGATATCGCGTGGACGGGAGCCTTGGCAGAGAATACCGGTGCTGAACCAAGTGGTCGAGGTTTCTATTTGGGCCAATGCAGTGTGTGTCATCGCGACAATATGGCGGGTTCGCCACCGGAATTTCCTTCACTCATAGGCGTGGCTGACCGTCTCAGCCGCGCAGAGATCACCGCCGTCATCCGGCGGGGCAAGGGGAGGATGCCCGGCTTTCCCAGCCTGGCGGAAGATCAACTCTCCGCTGTCATCGAATACTTAACCACGGGTGAAAACAAAGAGCTCCCGGCGTCCCAACCAGCGCCCCAACAGATGAAGTATCGTTTTACCGGCTATCACAAGTTTCTAGACCCGGAAGGATATCCTGCGGTTGTTCCTCCGTGGGGCACGCTGAATGCAATTAATCTGAACACGGGTGAGTATGCCTGGAAGATTCCTCTGGGGGAGTATCCGGAGCTTGCGGCCAAGGGCATGACGAAAACTGGCACTGAGAACTACGGCGGTGCCATCGTAACCGCAGGTGGCCTGGTCTTTATCGCAGCGACAAACTTCGACAAGAAATTTCGGGCATTCGACAAATCTAGCGGCGAGTTGTTGTGGGAGACCACATTGCCCTTTGCCGGCAATGCCACTCCTGCTACTTATGCTGTGAAGGGACTCCAGTTCGTGGTGATTGCGGCGGGCGGGGGGAAGGATCCGAAGTCGCTTTCAGGGGGAGTTTATCGCGCTTTCGCGCTTCCGAAGCGGATTCAGCCGTAGCGAGTTAGCTTGAGTTTTACACATCCTCTTGGCGCCACTCCTTCCCAGATGCCGGTCCAGGCGTTAACATAGGCGATTCCACTTCTTCTCTGGAGAGAACCAAATGCATCGCACCATACGGGCGGTACGCGGAACGGCGCGGCTGGTCATGCCGATGTTCTTGTGCGCGATAGGTCTCCGTTTCGCCCAGAGCAAGACAGAACGAGAGAGGAAACCTACCGAACAGGTGTCGCCCGCTCCAAACGCGGCCACGCAGAACATCGCTGCACCCGCCAAAAAGGAAGATCCTGTCTTCAAGGGATTGAAATACCGCCCCATCGGTCCCTTCCGCGGAGGGCGATCACTGACAGCGTCCGGCATCCCCGGGGATCTAAACACCTATTATTTCGGCTCGACGGGCGGTGGAGTTTGGAAATCGACCGACGGCGCCATGACTTGGACCTCTCTCTTTGACAAGGAAGCTGTTGGGAGCATTGGCAGCCTGGCTGTATCGCCCTCGGAGCCCAACATCGTCTATGTCGGCACGGGGGAGGCTTGCATTCGTGGCAACATTTCGCATGGTGATGGGGTTTACAAGACTCTCGACGGTGGCAAGACGTGGAAGAACGTCGGCCTGCGGGATACGCGCGCCATCGGAAAACTGATCGTTCATCCCAGAAATCCAGACATCGTCTATGTGGCGGCGTTAGGTCATCCGTTCGGGCCCAATGCAGAGCGCGGCATCTTTCGCACCGTGGATGGTGGCAAGACTTGGGAGAAAGTGCTTTATAAAGACGAGAACACCGGCGGAATTGATATCGCCTTCGATCCGCATAATCCAAATATCCTTTTCGCTTCCTTGTGGCAGACCCGACGCACGCCCTGGAGTCTTTCCAGTGGAGGGCCGGGAAGCGGTCTCTATCGCTCCAACGATGGTGGCACTACCTGGAAACGGCTTGAAGAGCATGGGCTGCCCAAAGAACCCTACGGCCGCATCGGGGTTGCGGCAGCAGCCAATTCTGATCGCGTGTATGCGCTGATTGAAGCTCATGAAGGCGGCCTCTATCGCTCCGATGACGGAGGCGAGACCTGGCAAGCGGTGAATGAGGGCCGTTCCATCCAGCAGCGTGCCTGGTACTACATGCACATCGTTGCCGATCCGCAGGAAGCGGACACTGTCTACATAATGAATGTGGATTTCTACAAGTCCACTGACGGTGGACGCGACTTCAACAAAGTCAAAGTGCCGCATGGCGACAATCACGGCTTGTGGATTGATCCGAGAAATTCGCGGCGCATGATCGCCTCCAATGATGGCGGAGCAACCGTGAGCCTAGATGGCGGAAAGACTTGGACCCGGGAGGACAATCAACCAACCGCGCAGTTCTATCACGTCATTACCGATACTCGAACTCCGTACTACGTCTATGGAGCGCAGCAAGACAACAGCACCATCGCGATTGCCAGCCGCAGCGACAATGGCGCAATCGATCACTCCAACTGGTATCCGGTTGGCGGCGGGGAAGCTGGCTACATTGCACCTTATCCTCCCGATCCAAATATTGTGTATGCCGGAGACTATGAAGGCGTCATTACGCGCTACGACAAGCGCAATGGCCAGCTCAAAAACATTACGATTACGCCGGATTTGAGTGACGGCGCAGGCGCTGCCAACCTCGAACACCGGTTTCAGTGGACGGCCCCAATCCTGATCTCACCACACGATCCAAACACGCTTTATCACGCCGGGGAACGCTTGTTTAAGACCACGGATGGAGGGATGCACTGGGCGGCGATAAGCCCAGATCTGACTCGCAATGATAAGAGCAAGCAACAGCCGTCAGGCGGTCCCATCAATATTGACGACACCGGAACCGAGTACTACGACACCATCTTCGCGGTCGCCGAGTCGCCGGTGACAAAAGATCTCATCTGGGCAGGCACCGACGATGGTCTGATTCACGTGACGCGGGATGGCGGCAAGAACTGGGCCAATGTCACGCCAAAGGACTTGCCGGAGTGGAGTCGCGTCAGCCTGATCGACGCTTCACCGCATGATGCCGGGACCGCATATGTCGCAATAGACCGACATCAACTCGACGACTATCGTCCGTATATCTACAAGACTGGAGACTATGGCAAGAGTTGGACAAAAATCACGAAAGGCATTCCGAAAACTACGTTCGTGCGTGCTGTCCGGGAAGATCCCAAACAACGCGGCATGCTCTACGCCGGCACTGAAACTGGAGTTTATGTCTCTTTCAACGATGGGACAGATTGGCGTTCATTGCAGCTCAATCTTCCGACCACACCAATCCATGACCTGGTGGTCAAAAATGACGATCTCGTGCTCGCCACGCATGGACGGTCGTTCTGGATCCTTGATGATGTTTCGCCGCTGCGACAATTCGGCGATGAGTTTCCCAAGCAAGATGCCCATCTTTACACGCCATCCACTGCTTATCGCATGCACAACGTGGAGGATCCACCCAAGCCCGTGCTGGTGGGGCAGAATCCGCCACCCGGCGCGGTGATCTACTACTCTCTTAAGGAAGCACCCAAAGGAGAAACCGTCATTGAGATCCTCGACGCCGCCGGAAATGTGGTGCGCAAATATTCCAGCAACAAAACTCAAGACTTGGACGAACCCTTGGACCCCGAGGACAAGAAGCCCGAGAAAGAGATCAAGCCAGAAGCCGGATTGAATCGCTTCGTCTGGGATTTGCGCTATCAGGGCGCCAGTCGCGTGCCTGACTACTACTTGTTCGAATACAGAGACGGCAGCCGTGGGCCAATGGCCATGCCCGGAAAATATCAGGTACGTTTTACCGTCGACGGCAAGAGCCAGACAGTTCGCATGGAACTGAAACTTGATCCGCGGGTGAACGTTTCGCAGGCAGATTTGCAAAAAGAGTTCGATCTTTTAATACAGATTCGTGACCAGCTCAGCCAGGTTTATGACACAGTCAACCAGGTTGAGGATGTTCGTCTCCAGGTGAATGGATTAAAGAAGCGTTTGCCTGACAACGCCAATACCAAACCAGTTGTGGCATCAGCGTCTGCATTGGATCAAAAGCTGGCTTCCCTTCGTGACGATTTGATTCAGGTCAAGATCAAGGCGAACGAAGATTCACTCGCCTATCCGCAAAAGGTGGACAGCAAGCTGGCATTTCTCGCTCTGGCCGTCGGTGACGGAAGCGATTCTGCTCCCACCGAGGCTGCGTATCGAATATTTGACAAACTGAAAAAGCAATCTGAGGCTAGCCTCGCCCGATGGACGGATATACAGAAGAACGACTTAGCGGCGTTTCAGAAAATGGTTGCCGGACAGAACATCCAGGCGATCGTGGTGCCAGTCACGGAAAGTACTGGGGCGGGGGGAGCAGGGCCTCGCTAGGATCTAAGTGAAAGTGGCGGCTTGAATCACGGACATTCCGGAACGAGCCCCACATGCAGCGGTATTGCTGCATCTAACTGGCAAGGAACTGTGAATCATTGCCTCCGACAACCGAAATGGTTGGCTTGGCTGTGCCTTGCCATCTTGGTGATGGCTACCATTGCCCAGGCGACCCACCTCTGCGGTTCTCACTTAGATACCAGGAACTCAGTGGAGTCTCGTTCGGATTCTTCCAGTGCGACACTTTGCCTAACTTGCCTGATGGCTCAGCCAGCCACGGCGGCGGTGCTGTTTGCCGCATGTTTTTCCAATCTGCGGGTTAGATCGCGCGTAAGATTTCGTTGGATGAAACCTCGTCTCCTACTGGCATCCTTCCAGTTGTACGTTCGTCCCCCTCCAACCTATTAGTCATCTTCAATCACTTTTACATTTTTTCGGGCGCGTAAGCAGTCCGTTTGTACTGTCGCAAGATGGAACCTCAAGATACCCGTGATTTCCCCGGGTCGAGGAGTATGGAATGAAAAACTTAATCACCTGGGCCGGCGTGGCGATGCTGTTCACGATTCCACTCGTCGCTCAGCCGAGCAACACTCCATCACCACAAAATCCACCAGACTCATCTGCGATGGAGCAGCGGATCAAAGATTTGGAAGAGCGCATCATCGCGCTGGAAGGCCAAGTGCGCATGTTGAAGGCCACGCCAGCGGCCGCTCCCGCCCAACCTGCTGCAGTTTCGGGTCCGACAGCGGCCCAAGCGCAGGTGGCCGTACCACCGCCAGCCCCCACGCCCGCGGAAGCGCCTCCCGTCGCCCCCGGGGCTTTACCGGTTTACGGTGGCGCCTCTGCCTCGGCGAAGGCCCTGAACCCCGACATCAGCGTGATTGGAGATTTCATCGGCAAGGCCGGCGGCAATTCGGTGCAACCAACTCCGTCGCTCGAGATGCATGAATCCGAGGTCGGATTTCAGGCCATCATCGATCCGTACGCACGTGGCGACTTTTTCATTTCTTTCGGTGAGTCGGGCGTGAACCTCGAAGAGGGCTACATCACATTCACCGCATTGCCGGCCGGCATCGTGGCCAGAGTGGGGAAAATGCGTTCTGTTTTTGGCAAGGTCAATATGATGCACAATCATGTCCTGCCTTGGGTAGATAGACCGCTGGTCACGAATAATTTGGTCGGTGGGGAAGACGGTATCGACGATGCCGGCGTTTCAATTTCGCGCATTATTCCAGCTCCCAAAGGCTTATTCCTTGAGGCGACTGGCCAGGTTTTTCGCGGAGATTCCGGAACCGATGACAGCCCCGTGTTTCACGCCTCACGTGATAGTGACGTCAGCGCCGTGGCCCACTTGCGGAGCTACGCAGACATCAACGAATCAACCAACATCGATATTGGCCTTTCTTATGCGCGCGGACACAATGAACTTGGCACCGATTTCCTGACTCAGCTTTACGGGATAGACGCTACCCTGCGATGGAAGCCGCTAAGACGCTCCATCTATCATTCCTTTGTTGGCCGCGGCGAGTTTATCTGGAGCCAGCGACAGCAGGTTCCAACTGAGCAACGAGCGTTCGGTTTTTATACTTCAGCCGACTATCAGCTGGGACGGCGGTGGTTCCTGGGGGGACGCTATGATCTATCCGACCGCAGCCGGTTTGCCAACCTTACGGATAAGGGAGGTTCGCTGGTACTGACTTATTGGCCCAGCGAGTTCAGTCAGATTCGCGGCCAATACCGCCACACCAGCTACGCGGATAACATCAGTGCCAATGAATTGTTTATGCAGGTAATTTTCTCGTTAGGGGCGCACGGAGCCCATCCTTTCTAGGAGAATGAAGAATATGCGAATCAGATTCGGCTTCGTGGTTTTACTGGCGCTCGGAGCCATTTTTTCGACTGCGCCAGCGCAGGCAAAAAAGCTGAACGTCGTAACCTCGACCACCGACATGGCTGCGCTGACCCAGGAGGTTGGTGGCGACCGAGTCACGGTGGAGTCGATCGCCAAGGGTTACCAAGATCCTCACTTCGTCGAGGCCAAGCCAAGCTTCCTGCTGAAATTACGCCAGGCTGATCTGCTGGTCACCGTCGGATTGCAATTAGAAATCGGCTGGCTGCCGCCACTGATTACGCAGAGCGGCAATCCCAGAATTCAGGTAGGCGCGAACGGCTATCTGGACGCTTCCCAGTTCGCTGAGATTCTCGATATCCCAACCGGGCCGGTTACCCGTGCTATGGGAGACGTTCATCCTCTGGGAAATCCGCACTATTGGCTCGATCCGGAAAATGGACGCCGCGTAGCTAAGGGTATAGCCGGCAAACTCGGTGAACTGGATCCCGCGGATGCCGGTTATTTCCAGGAAAAATTTCAGGATTTCGATAAGCGTCTAACTACGGCCGAGCAAAAATGGGATGCCGACATGAAGCCGTACCACGGGCGCAAAGTCGTCACCTATCACAATTCGCTTCCCAACTTTGCCAAGCACTTCGGACTGAACGTAATCGGCTACGTCGAGCCACGCCCCGGCATTCCTCCTACGCCCAGCCACACAATTGAACTCATCGGATTGATGAAGCGCGAGAATTGCAAGATCGTCATGGTGGAGCCCTACTTCGATCTGAAGACGCCGAACAGCATTGCCGCTCAAACCGGAGCCCAAGTGGTGAAGTATTTGCCATCCGTAGGTGGAGAGAAGGATGTGACCGACTACTTCAAACTTTTTGATTACGATATTGCTTTGCTGACCAAGGCTTTCCAGGCGACTCAGTAGATAAAGGAGCTACATGGAGATTCTTCCATTTCTGGTCTGGCCATTTGTGGCCAGCTTGATTCTGACCGGGATTCACGCCTACCTGGGTGTTCACGTGGTCGAGCGCGGCGTGATCTTCGTCGA
>Ga0066679_10000805_pt1 | contig 11638 bp, 4 predicted proteins | sample GraSoiAngelo_128_FD_62298 | JGI IMG/M metagenome (GOLD analysis project Ga0066679, IMG submission 62298) | Grasslands soil microbial communities from the Angelo Coastal Reserve, California, USA - 14_0927_12_20cm | ecosystem: Environmental > Terrestrial > Soil > Grasslands | place: USA... | reverse complement strand
GTGAACGTCGATGCGCACGAAAATGTGAAGTAGGATTCATGCCGAAAGCACTAAGACGCAGAGAGAACTGTCACCGGGTTTTCGCCCTCTCTGATTAACCTACATGAAGTAGCATTCCGCTACAGAGTGTATGCAGCAAGACCTCGGAGGACACGTGGACCACGGTCGCTTCACCTCACGACGATCGTTTCTGCGAGCAGCGTTGGCCGCGCCTATCGCGCGCATGATGGGGAATTATTCGCCGCCCGCCGGTCAAGACCACTCCGTTGAGACAGGCTCCGTTGTCGCGCGCGTGACCCTCGACCAAGAACTCTACAACTGGGACGTCGTCTTGAATGGACACGTGTCCTTCCGTCTTCCCTCTGCTGGGCAGGTGGTCGTACGTTGGCTGGACAGCTTCGGCCGGATCGTCGACGAATGTCATGTGCCGAGCTTTGGATCGAAAGTGGCCCCGCAGCGCTTCTCATTTAAGTTAGACCGTGGCTTCACTTACCGGAACTGGATTCGTATCTGGGTTAACGGCGTTGAGCAAGATGAGGGAGGGAAATTTCTGCTTTCGCGGCCTCCCGAACCCTGGGACGACTTTCACGTCATTAGCTGGGCAAACTATCCGGACGGATTTTACGACCTGCTCCGTCAAGCCGGGGTAGACGCGACCATCGCCTATCGAGAGGGTGGCGAACCCGCAATCGATAACAACTTTAATTTTTATGTCGAGCAGATGGCCTGGGAAGTGTTTGCGATCTACCACAAGGACCAGCCCCTTTGGCGCGGGTTGCTGAATCAGATCGAGCTCGATCGCAACAACATGGATCTTTGGATCCGGCGGCCCTGTGTGAATGATCCGAAGACTGATGACTACGTGAGAGAACATCTGACGCGATTTGTCCGCTTGCATCGCGACTTCCGGCCGCTCTTCTACAACATTGCCGACGAGCTCGGGCAAGGCGACCAGATTCGGCCTAATGACTTCTGCCATTCGACGCACTGCACGAGCAAGTTCGCCGAGTATCTCCGGAAAATGTACGGCACTCCGGCAAACGTTGGGAGAGAGTGGTTTGTAACGGAAGAAACGCGCTGGGACGACGAGAGCCTCAAGAACGGGTCCCATTGGGCAACAAGCAATCTGATGGTGAATCGCACGACAACCGACCGGGCGTTCGACACCGTTGCGGTGGCCGCATTTGAGGCGAAATGCGGAGGCATCGCGGGCCTGAACAAAGCCTGGGGCACGAACTTTCCTGCGCCCCATTCCGGGGCGGGCGGCCGTGAACAATGGGAGCCACTGCGCGCATTGCTGAGCGAGACGCGATCCCTCCCGGAACTCACCGAAAAGACCCTGAGCGAGCGCTTGGGCCCGATCGAGAAAGCCAACGCGCGCTGGGGGACTCACACGACCTGGGCGGCTGAGCAGCGCCCCACCGAGTTCAAGTCCTGGTCCGAAGTGGTTGCTTTTCTGAATCGGTTCTATCACGAGTTGTCGCAGGTTCGGTCAACGGAAGGGTGGAACGTTTCGCCGTGGTGTGACTTTCGCAATTTTATGGACGAGACCTTTGCTGACGCGATTGGGCGCGCCCGGGCCGTCTGCAAGGCTGAAGATCCGCATGCCCGGTGCGCTACGGAGGGCGGCCAGGCTCCTTTTGCGTTCGGTTGGTACAACTATGAAAACGTCGTCAAACATGTCGATGTCATTGAGCCCTACAACATCGGCAACAACGTCGAAGTGATCCGCTCGCTCAATCCTGACGTCATCATGATTTCTACGCACGGCTTCCAGCACAAGCCCGGCGCGCCGCTGACGGAAGAAGATCGCCTTTATCAAAAACGCGCGCCGCAGCCTATCTGGTGGGGGTTATTCCACGGCCATCGCGGCTCCATCATCTGGGACGACAACCTGCCGGAGTATCGGTTTGTTGACGAGGAGACTCGCCAGCTCACTCCCGCGGCCTCAACCTTCGCTGATACCTTTCTTGAACTCCATAAAGGCATAGCCAAGCTCATTATTAACAGCCGGCGACTCCACGATGGAATCGCCATCCATTATTCCCAGCCCTCGATGCAGGTCCACTGGCTGCTGGACAACCTCCAACACGCGCGGGAATGGATGTTGCACAGCGGCGGGGATCGGGGCAGCCATTTCACGGGCGTTCGCAACGGCTGGACCAAGCTGATTGAAGATCTCGGCTTGCAGTATGAGTTTGTCGGTGCCCGTCAGATCGAGCAAGGCAAACTCACCCGGAACGAATTTCGCGCGCTCATCCTGCCGCAATCGCTGGCCGTGAGCTCCCGCGAAGTCGAGCAAATCCGGCAATTTGTTCACACCGGGGGGATTCTGATCGCGGACTACCGCGCTGCAACCATGAATGAGCACGGACGCGATCTCGGGCGCGGCCAACTCGACGACCTATTCGGCATCACACATAGCAAAGGCCAACCCAGCGGATCTGGGGTCAGCGGCATGGAGAACTACTTGTCTCTGCACCTGCAGGGAAGAAAGCTCGACCTCATGATCGGAGATGAAGGCCTGCGCGCTACGACCGGAAAGGCGCTCGCGCAGAGCGGCCAGATTCCGCTCATCGTCGTCAATGATTTTGGACAGGGGAAAGCTGTTTTTTTGAATGTGGAGCTGGCCAGTTATCCTTATCAGCGGCTGACGCGAAACTCACCGACGAGCCTGCCGGAAATTATGGAGCAGGTTTTCGGACTCGCGGGAATTCAGCCGCAGGCTCGTGTGCTGGACGAGGCTGGCAAACGCCTCGCTGGCGCGGAGGCGGTCCGGTTTGCCAACGGCGCGTATGAACATGTCGCGATTTTTTGCAACCCCCAGTTCGATGACGGTGGCTGGGGGGATTTACCGACTCAAGCGGAGCGCGGATGGGCTGGACCGATCGACAATTCGCGACTCGAAAAACAGGCTCAAATCACGGTTGCGTGGCCTGCTGGGATGGCGACCTACGACATCCGCGGCAGACGCGATCTCGGCATCATTGACAAAATCCAAATGACTCTCGACCCCTGGAGTCCCGTGGTCCTGACCCGCGCTCCCAAGCCCATTCCGGTGCTCCGCGTCGAAGCTCCCATTGAGGCTCAACCGGGCAACCCGTTGCTTGTAACCTTCAGGAACGAGTCGCCTTTGCCGGAAGGAGCTTTTCGGATCGTCCGACTGGAATTCGTGAAGCCTGATAGCAAACCCTATGAGCTTTATGCGCGAAACGTGCGGGTCGAATCCACGCCTCATCTGGAGCGCCTCCACCTTGCTTACAATGATCCTCAAGGGCGCTGGCAAATCAATGCTCACGACCTCATCACTGGCCGAGTTGCGCGAACGGAGTTTACGCTCCGTTAGCTGAATCACGCTAGTTTCCGCCAGCTTAATCCACACAAGCTTTTTCTGTTTATTCAGCCGCTCATATCACGCCCAACTCAGTCGGAGGTTTCGCCCGCTTCGATCAAATAGATCGAAACAGATCGCTTGACAGGCCTTTCCCATGGTGATATCGAGCTTCAATGCTTGATGTGTGTTCTAGGGGTTCCTCTCGTCCTTGGAGGAAAAAATGAAATGTGCTCAGGTTAGCCTACGCGGGATTTGTGATGTGGTGTGCTTTGGCTTGATCGCTTTGATCGGCCTCGGACTGACGGTTTTGCCGGCAGTTGCGCAAACGGGCTCCGGAACCGTGTCAGGAGCAGTGCGCGATAGTGCGGGCGCCTACGTGTCGGGAGCGAAGGTCACAATCACGAACACCGAGACGGGGATTTCAAGGCAGACTGTGAGCTCCCAGGACGGCTTGTATTCCTTCCCCGCCTTGCCGATTGGCGCATACCGGCTGACCGTGGAGAAAGAAGGATTTGAGACCTGGGGCGGGCCATTGAGACTCGACGTGGGTCAGAGCGTGACGGTCAACGCGACGTTGCGGATTGGAAGTGTGAAAACGGTGGTCGAGGTTAAAGACATTACGGCACCGATTGAGACCACAAGCGGCGTGATCGGGGATGTGAGAGAGTCCAGCCAAATCCGCGACCTTCCTCTGAGCGGCCGCGATGTCGGCTTGCTTTTTGGTCTGACCGCGGGCGTAGAGAGTGGCGCGGGCGGCGCCCGTGTCAATGGGATGAAAGTCGGATCCTTGGATATCAATCTGGACGGTGTTACACAGGTGGACCGTTTCGGCGGAGGAATCGTCCGCGTACGGCCGGGAATTGAGACTGTCCAGGAGTTTCGAATTGAAACTGTAGGATCTGACGCGAGCTTCGCGCAGCCGGCAACCGTTATCATGGCTACGCGCAGCGGCACAAATCAACTGCACGGCGCGGTCTACGAATACAACCGAGATAATACCGTGGTCGCTCCGACGCGCTTGCGCTCTGACCCTGTGAATGTTCAAGTGCCGCACCTCATTCGCAACGAATTCGGAGGGTACGTCGGCGGTCCGGTTGTGATCCCGCATCTGTACCGCGGGCGCGACAAGACGTTCTGGTTATTCGATTATGAAGGCTTACGGGACCACGAGCGCAGTGATCCTCTCTTCCCCTTTGTACCGACCGCAGCCATGTGGAATGGTGATTTAAGCAACGCCATTGACCCTGGCGTCCCATGCAACCCGGCGGGACCCAATTGCACGCCGTCTGGATACGCGCCTATCATCATTTACGATCCGAAGACGACTGACCCTAACACCTTCCAACGGCAACCGTTCCCTAACAATCAGATCCCGGGGCCATTGAACCAGACTGCAGGCGCGCTGAAGTCGTTAACCGCTCTTCCCACCAACAACAATAACCCGTTTAACTTCAACACTCCGAATTTTACTTCTACGTACCCCGACATTACTCGCACCAACACGTACTCCGTCAAGGTAGATCAGAACTTCAACGACAGGAACCGGCTTTTAGTGCGCTACACAAAAAGCTGGTTGAATTCCGCCCTTGAGGGCGGATATTACGCCAATCCCATTGACACTTCTTCCGGCATGGGAACTAGCGCCAAGGACTACTACATCCACAACGTCGCGGTGAACTACACGCGGACTATCTCCACAACTTGGCTCAATGAATTGCTGGTCGGCGTGAGCCGCTCTGCCGTTCACTATGGGACTAGCGCGGACTCTACCGACTGGCCTTCCAAACTGGGGCTGCCCAACCCCTTCAACGCAACGGGGTGGCCTACGATGTACACGTGTGAAGTCTCAAGCAGCACATGCAACCCCTTCTTCGGCTGGGACTCGGACAATGCGCACAATCAGAATCTCACCAGCGAGACGATAGACGATAACGTGACCTGGAACCGTGGCAAACATACGATCCAGTTTGGATTCAAGGGACGGCGGGAGCAGAACAATGTGCGCGAGAATCAGCAAGCCCAAGGTAGCCACGAATGGGACCCGGCGTATACCACCAATTGGTCGAATGCTTCCTTCGGGCCAATGCCGGACACAGGCAGTGGATTTGCCGAGCTTCTGCTGGGCCTGCCGGACTACCTGTCTAACCAGTACAACCGTGGATACTTCTACTTCCGTCAGACCCAAGTGGCACTCTATGTCAACGACCGGCTCAGGCTTACGCCGAAGCTGACGCTCAATCTGGGGTTGCGCTGGGACTATTGGACACCCTATACCGAGGCTAGACATCGACTTGTGGTTCCTTATAACCCCGAAAGCACGTTCGAGGTGATTTCGCCTGGCAATGTGAGCGTGGACCAGATTCCGGGTATTCCACCCGCAGTGCTAACCTCTTGGGCGAATTTGGGGTTGACTTGGGCGACGGCGAACTCCGTTGGATACCCTTCCAACCTCTTTCGGTCTATTCCTCATGACTTTGGCCCTCGCCTGGGCGTTGCCTATCAGATAAATCGCAACACAGTGGTTCGCGGATCGTATGGAGTGTATTACGTAGGGATGCCCCTGTCTCTGATCCTGCAATCCACCCGGAACAATCCGCCGCTGAACCTCCGCTTCTCAAACAATCCTTTCAATAATCCTAGTGTTCCCGGCGGTACGACAGGCCCCTATTATGGCAACTATCCTTATATTGTGTCGCCCGCATCCGCGGACTACCTCCCAACGGCCACGGTGGATATCAATACGCCCCAGGGCCTCAACCCTTTCGGCAACGCCGCGACGTATTGGGACCCTCGCGCCTGGAACGACGAGCATCAGCAGACTTGGAATGTAACCGTCGAGCACGAGCTGCCCGCGCAAATAGGATTGCGGCTCAGCTATATTGGAACGTACGGTGGAAATCTCGAGCAGCAGTTCTCCATCAATCCTCGAGAGCCGAAATATAACTATGCGAAGCGCACCGGCCTCAAGCCGTCGGGCCAAGCCGATCTTTTGCGCGCAGTGCCTCAGTGGGGATTGTTTGGTCTGAACCACACGGGATATTCCCACGACCATTCAGCGCAGGTGGAGTTGCGCCGCAAGTTTTCCAATGGGATGAGCTTCCAGTGGTTTTACACCTATGTTCGAGCGCTCACCACAACGGACCCTGGTGGCTTCAGCGATGGGAACACCACGGTCAATGGCGGCGGTGGAAACGGACGGTTAGGTGGAAGTGGCGGGGCGACGGTGCCCGAGAATATCGAACTGCTCGATGAACCAAACCTCAGCTATGACCAGCGGCTGCGGCTCGTCTATTTCAACAACACCACCATCCCTCCGCACCGGATGACTTTCAACGGCATCTACGATCTTCCCTTCGGACGAGGCAAACGCTTTGGCAGGAACGTTTCCAGCCCGCTCGATCTTGTAATCGGCAGGTGGCAACTGGCCGCTATTGGTACGTGGAACAGCGGCCTCTGGATGGGTGTGAATCCCAGTTACGTCCAGACAGGGGGTATCCGCATCTCTGCCGATAAGCGGGCCACGCTAAATCTCGCCGGAGGCACTGAACTATACCGTCAGTGGTTCGCCGGCAATTTCAACCCCGCGACTGTCACCACGGTCAGCGGCACTCTCGTTGCCCCTGCCGTTCGGCCGGCCGGCCCGGACTGCAATGGAGACTTTGTCGGCAACCTTGCTGTGATGCTCAGCGATGCATCATGCTACAATGCCCCGTTCAGTGGGTTCTACAACCCCAACCCTCGCGTGAATTTCATCGGCCCGGGCGCCTGGAATGACGACCTGTCGATCTACAAGCACTTCAAGGTCAAGGAGCGGTTTGACGTCAGGTTTGCGGCCGACTTCTTCAATGCCTTCAACCATCCGAACGACATACCGCCTGACACAGTCAGTGGCTTCCAAAACTTGGGACGCCAGTTGACGTCGGGCGGCTACGGCCCGAGGGTGATACAGTTCTCTCTTCGCGCGGAATTCTAGCGTGGACTTTTTTGCTTGACGAAACGTTGTCCTTCCCATCCGCACGGGGCTAATATCTGGCAACGGCCGGAGTAGGAAGAAGCAGTCCACCTGGCTCCAGGGCGTGCTGACTTGCGCGAGCGTCTTCTTCAGGTCGACGGAAAGCCTCCGTCGCAGTGATGGGTCAGAAAATGCTCGCGGTGCGCATGGCGACCGTTGCAGTGCTGGTCTCGGCTGCCCCCCTCAATGCTCGCTCCAGTCAACTTCCGGCCCAATATTTCCGCCTGTTGGAAGCAGGAATCGTGCGGGTTGGCGAGCGAATGGATGCCGAGCCCGGGGCCAGTCTGAAAACGTTGGCGGCACGTCCCGGATGGAACCACTTTCCCCAATCTATCTTGGCGGCGGCCGTTTTATATGCGAAGCAGCATCCAGCGAACGCCCACTATCGTGATCCGAAGATGCTGGCCCTGGCAATTCGCATCGGTGACCTGCTGGCGTCCGAATGCGAAAAACGTCGCTCGGAGACCTGCTTTGAAGACGAGTGGGACCCGTACATGTGGCTGGAAGCCTATCGCCTCCTGGTCGCTGATCTCGGGGACGAGCGTCGCGCGAAGTGGAAGCGATACATTGAACACGACACTGCGCCGCTTGCCTCCGATGCACGCAAGCGCCAGGAATTTCCCTGGTACAACACACCGTATATTGGGACCTCGCCGAACCACTTTGCGTCCTGGGCTGCTCTTATCTTTCTTTCTGGGCGGATGTTCGGGAACAAAGAATGGGAAGATCTTGGCCGGCGGATTTTGCATCGTTTTGCTGCCGAGGAGCAAACACCTGACGGATATTGGGGTGAACACAGCCGGAGCGGTCCAACCACCGGGTATGATCATATAACCTTCACACAGGTAGCGGTCTATTGGGAGTACAGCCGGGACCCTGTGGCTCTTCAAGCGCTGCGGCGCGGGACAGATTTCCACATACACTTTACCTATCCTGACGGCACTCCGGTCGAAACCATCAATGATCGCAACCGCTATTGGAAGGTGAACTCCTGGGGTCATTTCGGTTTTTCTAATTTCGCTGACGGCCGGCGCTACGCAGAATTCCTGACCGATTTTTTTCGTGCAGACAATTTGAGAATGGACGATCTAGGACGGCTGGCCCAGGACGCGCTCTACTATCACGAAGGACCCACCGAGCCCATGCCCCAGGAGCAGCCGCGCTATTCGTATCAGATGAGTGTTCCGGCAGGAATCCGCAAGGCAGGGCCCTGGGTGGTCTGCTTGTCCGGCCTAATCAGCACCCCAGCAGTCAACAGTCAGTTCTATCTAGATCGCCAGGGGCATCTCTCTGTTTTTCATAACAGGCTTGGGCTCGTTATCACCGGTGCAGGTTCCAAACGCCAGCCCGAACTGGCAACATTCTTCGAGAAAATGCAGGGACAGACCTTTCACGTGCCGATTAGCAGCCGTCTTCAGATGAATGACAATAACGGTGATCGACTTTCACTCGCCTACAATACGTTCTTCACAGATCTCAACGTTCCCCCTCCTTCCGAACAGCAGCTGCAGTTGCGCTTCGTCATGACTGCAAGAGGACAACCGCCTTCGGAAGCACAACTGAATCTGCAGCTCTGCTTGAAGGCAGGAGAAACGCTGGAAACTGGCGCTGGCCTAAAGATTGTGCTAGGAACCGAACGGGTCGAACTGGGACCAGCTGAGGTGGGCGGCTGGATCCGCCATCATGGCTGGAAGTTGCAGACAGACTCTACCGCAAGGTTGACTTGGCCCGTTTATCCTCATGATCCATACAAGGATGCTCCAGAGACCAAGCTTGAGCACGCGGTAGGTGTTGTTTCGGTGCCGCTTCAGCTGGGCGAAAAGGACGCCCCGTACATCCGCCCAAATGCGCAGGAGATTTCTTTCACATTAATGGTCGACTAGGTTTTCTAATAAGGACTCCGCGAAGGGGGCTCTTATTCCGACAAAAACTCCACGTACCCGTGCTTTCGTAGGAAGCGGAAATACCCAACGAAATCGAAATCGGTTGGGCCGAGTTCCATGCGCGTCAATTGGATAACTTCGCTGAGGCTTCGATGCCCGTCGCACCAGTAGAGAGCCGTTGTGGGAATACTCTCCCATGCCCCTGAAGGATACCCCTCGCGCTGGTCGGTTGGCATGTCGTCCAGCGGCAACGTGCCGAAGCGTTTTCGGCTGACAACAATTCTGGACGCCTGCTTCTCCAGAACATCAGTTACCGCAATTGGTTTCACAGGCGCATGGAGACCAAGCTCCCGGCCACGGCGATCAATGGCACGACGGACTCTGCCAGTTTGCTCTTCCCCAAAGCGGCGCAGGCTCTCTATCATCGGAGCGAGACTCTCTGCTACCTCCTTCTGCTTCGATTCCGAGACCAGGCGAAGAACCGAGAGAACGGTTTGCGTTTCCCGGCCAACGGAATAAGTCATGTGATCGGCTGCATCCTGGAGCAGCCGTCCCAGATCTTGAGCGTCACCTGCGGCCGCAACACGTTCCAGGAGCGGCGCAGCGGACTTCAAAATCTGCTCGTAGCCTCGTGTTTGGCTCAGCTCGGCGAGCCAAATAGCTTCAGGCTCACTCGCATTGGCCAGATAATACAGGTAAGCCGCATTTACGGTGGCGACGTCACGCAGCGAGCGAGGGTCCGCACGGTCAGGAGTGTCCTCGCTGTTATGGTGAGTCTCCACTCCGCTGCCGCTGTAAGCCCACACCGTCGGAATGTTGATCATCGGATCGCTCAAGTAAGTATCGGTACCGCTCATAGCCTCGTGCTCATGCCAGGGCCGATGCACCTGGGAAAAGTACTCTTGTGCAATTCGCAAGATGAACGCATCCGTGTAGGATTTTGCCGTATGCGGATTCATGTAAAATGTGTACTCCGTCCCCGCCAGGTCGTACGAAGCGGCAGGCGTATCCATGCATAGCGCAGCAACCGTGCGGCGAATGCGGTCCGGATGCGTCTCGAGGTAATGCATCGATCCGTAGAGCTCACCCATAGTCAACAGGCGGATGCCTCTTTTCGGCCGGGGTAGCTTGCCGGAGAGGATGAGGCGATTGACAGTTGCGAGGGATTCCAACATTGCGGCGACGCCCGTGGCGTTGTCTTGCGCCCCCTGCTCGAACGAATGTCCTAAAGTCCACACTTCTTCGGGCCCCGTCCCTCGAATCACTCCTGTCACATAAGGGTATACGCCAGAATAATAACGGCTATCGACTATCGCCTTGACGCGCAACACGCCTCGGTCGGCCAGAAGTTTGCGTACCATCGTAGCTTCCCGTGGACTGATCGAAAACGAGAGCAGCGGTGTGCTGCCTTTGGTGAAACCCCACCCTTGATCGCCCCATGCATTGATCCATTGACGGCCATTTTCAAGGCTCGGATTCTCGCTGAAGGTATTGATCGCTCCGAGGGCTCCAGACTTTACAAGTGCCCACTTGAAGCCAGCAGGGTTTTGACTTAAGAGCACGAGCTTGCCCGTGAGATGCATCTCGCCAAGCCTCGGCAGATCCGCATCGGAAAGGCTCACTACCTCCGCCATGACCCCTTCAGGAGGCGTCGCCCCACTCCACATTCCAAGCGATGCGGGAATTTTCTGATAGTCCGTCAGTGTGGCGATGTCACTGCGGACCGGCGGATCAACAATCTCCAGACGCGCAGACTTCACGTCCCAGGCCAGAGGCATCGTCCAGAAACCGAACTGGCTTGAACCGTCTGCCGGCGCTCCCGACAGCTCGACGTCTTCCAGGCCAATTCCTTTCATGGATTGTTTCAGATATTCCGCGGTCTCTTGAAATTTTGGAAATGTGAACCAGCGGTCAGTCGAATACACTTGCTGCATGAAGCTCATTGCCTGTTCGGGCTGTATTTCGAGATGGATCGCTTGAATCAGTTGGGCGAGACGGGTTGGTGCCGGTGTCACATCTGGCGTGAATAAAACCAGGACGGAAAAAACAATGCATGCCGTTGACGCGTGGCTCATAGGAGTGTGCACCGGTCTGATCATTTCGCCCCCTTGACACCCACTGGTGCTGATTCAAGTCACAGCTGCAACTACAAGCGTCACCAGGTCTATGTCAAATTCGAGCCGGGATCAAGTCTCCGCGCCGGATATGCCTTTTCAAAGCCGGCTCTCGCCTGGCATGATAGGATACCAACCTTGTCATCAAACAATGGCGCTTGAGTCCACGCCGGTCGTCAGCAAGAAATCTCTTTGCCGCGGTTTTGTCCTCCTCATAGGCGCCTTGCCGTTCACCGGGGCGCCAGTCCTCACTCAGAGCTCATCCCCACTCGTATCTAAGGGTTATGCCGTTCTG
>Ga0066679_10000802_pt1 | contig 11642 bp, 8 predicted proteins | sample GraSoiAngelo_128_FD_62298 | JGI IMG/M metagenome (GOLD analysis project Ga0066679, IMG submission 62298) | Grasslands soil microbial communities from the Angelo Coastal Reserve, California, USA - 14_0927_12_20cm | ecosystem: Environmental > Terrestrial > Soil > Grasslands | place: USA... | reverse complement strand
TCGCAGTAGCCCGCGACGAGCCCGAGGGGCACGCCGATCAGGACCGCCAGCACGGCCGACGTCACGGCCACGCCGAGCGAGATGCGATAGGCGTAGACGACGCGGCTGAGGATGCTGCGCCCGAGGTCGTCCATGCCGAAGGGCTCGGCCACGGTCGGGCCGCGCAGGGCCAGATCCTTCGCGATGTCCGTTGGACTGCCGAGCGGCAGGAGCGGCGCCAGCACGGTGAGGACCGCGAGCGTCACGACGATCCCCAGACCGGCGAGCGGCAGCCGGCGGCGTCTCACCGCCGGCGCACCCGGGGATCGATCAGGCCGTAGAGGATGTCGGTGGCCAGGTTGACCAGCATGAACATCGCCCCGATCACCAGCACCGTGCTCTGCACGACGGGATAGTTGCGCTCGAGCACGGCGTCGAGCGTCAGGCGGCCCACGCCCGGCAGCGTGAAGATCATCTCCACGACGATGGCGCCGCCCAGCATGTAGCCGATCTGGAGGCCCAGCACCGTGACGATCGGAATCGCCGCGTTGGGCAGCACGTGGCGGAAGAGGATGTCGCGCTCGGCGAGGCCCTTGGCGCGGGCGAACTGCACGAAGCCGCGCTGCACGACGTCGAGGACGGCGGCGCGGCTGAGCCGTCCCAGCACGGCCGCCCGGCTGAGCGCGAGCGTGAGCGCGGGCAGCACCAGGTGCCGGAGGTTGTCGAGCGGAGCCTCGCCGAGCGGGACGAAGCCGCCCGAGGGCAGGAGGCCGGCGCCGAGCGAAAGGCCGAGCATCAGCATGATGCCGAGCCAGAAGTCCGGAATGGAGACGCCGACCAGACCGATCGCCAGCGTGGCGCGGTCGGCGAAGCCGTGGCGGCGGGCGCCGCCGACCAGGCCGAGCGGGATGCCGATCAGCGCCGTGCACAGCGTCGCCAGCAGCGTCAGCTCGAGCGTGACCGGGAGGCGTTCGAGGATCATCCGGCCGATCGGCTCGTTCTGCCGGAAGTCGAGCCCGAAGTCGCCGCGGAGGACGCCGGCGAGCCAGCGCAGGTACTGCTGCGGCACCGGCTCGTCGAGATGGAACGCCTCCCGGAGCGCGCGGACGCCCTCCGGCGTGGCCTTGTAGCCGAGGACGACCACCGCCGGGTCCCCCGGGACCAGCCGCATGAGCCCGAACACGAGGATGCTCATGCCGAGCAGCAGCGGAACGGCGAGAACGAGCCGGCGTGCCGCGAAGATCCAGGGCGACGACATCGACCGCGGTCAGCCGATCCAGCTATCCTCGAAGCGCAGCTCGAGCGACGACAGCGGCCCCGAGCCGTAGACGTTCGGCTTCATCCAGTAGCGCTGGATCTCGTTGCTGAAGACGATGAGCGAGCCTTCCTCCTGGAACCAGCGCACCAGGTCCGGGTACATCTTCTTGCGAGCGGCCGCGTTCGTCGTGAAGCGGAACGCGTCGATGCGCTTGTCGGCCTCCTCGGACTTCAGGCCCGAGAAGTTCCACGGTGAGGTCGAGTGCTGGAGCGGTGAATAGAACATGTCGGGGTCGACCGTGACGCTCCACCAGGCGGCGGCGATGTCGAACTTCTTGCCGACCAGCGCCTCGAAGTACTGCCCCGACTCCAGCGGCTGCACGTCGAGCGTGATGCCCACCTTCTTGAGCTGCTCGCGGAGGATCTCGCCGGTCTTGACCAGCACCGGCACCTGCGACTTGACGAGGTAGGTGACGGTCAGCCCGCCGGCGCTGCCCGCGTCGGCGAGCAGCTGCCGGGCGCGCGCGAGGTCGGGGCCGCCCTTGTGCGCGTTCACGCCGGTGGCCCACGGGCTCGGCTCCGGCGTCGGCTCCGCGGTGGGGACGTGGCTGCCGAAGTAGACGAGCTTGACGATCTCCGCGCGGTCGATGGCCCAGGCGATCGCCTGGCGCAGGCGCCGGTCGTTGAAGGGCGGCTTGCTCGCGTTGAGCATGAGAAAGAACGGCAGGTACGGCCGGCCCGGCGACGCCTTGAGGTCGCGGCTGCGCTCCAGCTCGGGGATGCGCTGCGGCGGCACCGTCTGGATCCAGTTGAACCGGCCCGTCTGCAGCCCGGTGAGCCGCACCGTGTCGTCGGCGGGCGCGTGGAAGAGGATCCGATCCAGGTAGGGCCGCCCCGGCCGGAAGTACTTGTCCCAGCGCTCCAGGGTGACGTGATCGTCCTTCACCCACTCGACGAAGCGATAGGGTCCGGTGCCGATCGGGAAGAGCTTGGGGTCCTTCTCCTTGAGCGCCTTCTCGTTCACGATCTCGGTGGCCTGCGTCAGCATCGCGAGCAGCGGGCCGAACGGCCGGGCGAGATGAAAGCGCACCTGGTACTGGCCCACGGCCTCCACGCCCTCGACCGGCGAGAAGAAGATGCGCATCGGCAGCTTGTTCTTCGCGTCGAGCAGCCGCGTGAACGTGAACACGACGTCCTGGCTCGTCAGCGGCTCGCCGTTGTGGAAGACGGCGTTGTCCACCAGATCGAAGAGCCACGTCTTGTCGGTCTCCTGCTTCCACGACTTCGCGAGGCCGGGGATGAAGTGGCCGGCCTCGTCGACGTAGGCCAGCTTGTTGTAGACGTTCTGGTAGATCTGCAGCGACGAGTAGAGCTGCGCGTAGCCGGGGTCCATGTTCACGGGCTTGTCGACGGTGGCGACGCGGAGGATGCCGCCGCGCTTCGGCGGGCCCTGCGCCAGCGCCACGCGCGGGCCCCGCTCGGCGAGCGCGCCCAGCCCGGCGCCGGCCGCCAGGGCCGCGCTGCGCGTGAGCCAGGCGCGGCGGGTCAGGGGAGGACCGACCTCGATCGTCGGAGCGCTGCCGTCCGCGGCGTGGTCCCGGTCGCTCATCGCGGCTCCTTGGAGTGGACTCCCTCGTAGATCACGCCGTCCCGCATGACGAGGCTGACGCGCTCCAGCGCCGCGATGTCCTTCAGCGGGTCGCCGTCCACCGCGACGAGGTCGGCGCGCTTGCCGGGCTCGAGCGTTCCCACCTCGCCGTCGATGCGGCACGCCTCCGCGCCCCAGCGCGTGCCGGCCAGCAGCGCGTTGTGCGGCGACACGCCGAGCCGGACGAGCGTCTGCAGCTCGAACGGCATGAGGCCGTGCATGCTGTCGGTCCCGCAGGCGAAGCGGACGCCGGAGGCGAGGTGCCGCGGGAAGTTCTCGCTGACGACCCGGCGCGCCCAGCGGACCTTGTCCATGATGGCCGCCCGCTGGCCGTCGCCCTGCTCGATCCCGGTCGGATGCATGAAGATCGAGAACGTGCAGATCAGCCAGACGCCGCGCTCGATCATCAGCGCGATGTCCTCGTCGCTGGCGAGCGCGCCGTGCTCGATGGTACGCACGCCCTCCTGCACGGCCAGGCGCAGCCCGGGCCCGCCGTGCGCGTGCGCGGCGGCGTACGTTCCGACGCGCTCGGCCTCCTCGACGGCGGCGCGGATCTCCTCGCGCGTGTAGGCGCTGGACGTCGGCGTGGTGCCGGGCGAGCTGACGCCGCCGGTGACGAAGATCTTGACGTGGTCGGCGCCCTTCCGCAGATTCTCGCGGGCGCCCCGGCGGACGTCGTCGACTCCGTCGTAGCTGGTGAGCGCGCGCCCGTGGCCGTTGTTGGCGGCCAGGCCGCGGCCGGCGACGAGCAGGCGCGGACCGACGATCGTCCCCGCCTCGATGGCGTCCCGCACGTCCACGTCGACGAAGTGCTCCTCGCCCATGATGCGCATCGTCGTCGTCCCGGCCGCCAGATCCTTGCGGAGGTTCCTGGTGGCGGCCAGCGCCTGGGGCGCCGGTCCGCGGCAGAGCTGGCCAAGCTGATCGCCGAGCCCGGGGACGATGGAGGCGTGGGTGTGACAGTCGATCAGGCCCGGCATCACGAAGCGATTCCCGAGGTCGAGCGCCTCGGCCGCCGGCGGAACGGCGATCCCGCCGGCGCGCCCGACCGCGGCGATGCGGCCCTCGTCGACGACGACGACGGCGTCGCGGACCGGCGGGGCGCCGGTGCCGTCGAAGAGCGTGCCGCAGCGGATCGCGCGGACGGCCACGTCAGGTCCCCGCGGCGCCGTCGCCGTAATCGCGTCGGGCGGCGTCGGCCGAGACGTACCCTTCGGCGACGTCACGTCGGACGGCCGCCGGCTCGCGCTCCGCCGGCGGGCCCCAGCCGCCGCCACCACCGCTCATGATGCGCACGATCTCGCCGGCGCCGATCGGGTGCTGGGTCGCCTTGCGCACGTGGCGCACCGAGCCGTCGGGCGAGGTGATCTCGACGTCGTTCACCGCGCCCTCGCGCCCGCCGTGCAGGCCCCACGGCGGCGTGGCCTTCCGCTCCAGGCTGAACGTGATGAACGCCGGCGCCAGGAATTCGTAGACCCGCTCGATCCCGAGGCCACCGCGATATTTCCCGGCGCCGCCCGAGTCGGCGCGCAGGCCGTAGCGCCGGATGCGCATGGTGGGCACGCGCGACTCCACGACCTCCACGGGGTTGTTCCGCGCCGTCGAGCCCGCGAAGATGATCAGCGCCGACTCGCCGTCGTAGGCGGGCCGCCCGCCGGTTCCGCCGGCGTTGAGATCGCCCTGGATGAAGAGGCGTCCCGTCTCCGGCGAGGTGCCGAAGGCGATCGTCGGCATCTGGTCGCCGTAGGCCCCGGCGGGAACGCGGTCGGGCAGCGCCGGCGCGAGCGCGCGAAGGCCCAGCTCGATGAGCAGGTTGATCGGCACGTAGTAGCGCGCCGTCGGCGCCGGCTCCTCGGCGGCCAGCACCGAGCGCGGCGGCACGATGACCCGCAGCGGGCGGAAGCAGCCCTCGTCGACGGCGTCGAGCGGCGTGGTGAGGCACTTGATGAGGAGCCGGCACGCGCTGATGGTGATCGCGTCACCACAGTTGAACGGCCCCGCGACCTGGGCGTCGGAGCCGGTGAAGTCGACGGTCATGCCGCCGTCGCCCACCGTGATCGCCAGCTCGACGCGCACGGGCCGGTCCAGCGTGATGCCGTCGTTGTCGAAGTGGCCGACCGCGCGATAGGTGCCGGCCGGGATCGCCGCCAGCGCCGCCCGCGTCCGACGCTCGGACTGCTCCATGTACGTGCGGGTGGCGGCGAGCACGGTGTCGCGCCCGTAGCGCGCGAGGATCTCGTGGAACGACGCCTCGCCGGCCCGGCATACCGCGATCATCGCCTGGATGTCCTTGAGGGTGCCGCTCTCGGTGCGGATGTTGCCACGGATGACACGCATCACCTCCTCGTTCAGCTCGCCCCGGCTGAAGAGCCGCACGGACTGGAAGCGCAGGCCCTCCTGCCGGAACTCCCGCGAGCCCACCTGCATGCTGCTCGGCACCGGGCCGCCGACGTCGCTCCAGTGCGCCTTGACCGACACGAAGCCGGTGAGTCGATCCGCCCAGAACACCGGCGCCGTCATGGCCACGTCGTTCAGGTGGTTGCCGTTGCCGGCGTAGGGATCGTTGTGGATGAAGATGTCGCCCTCGCGGAAGGCGTCGATCCCCCGATCTCGAATCGTCGCCTCGATCGGAAATCCGAGGTGGCCCTGGAAGACCGGCAGGCCGACGCCCTGAGCGATCATCTGCACGTCGGGGTCGAAGATCGCGCAGCCGAAGTCGAGGCTCTCGCTGATGATGTGGTTGTAGGCCGTCTTGATCATCGTCAGGCGCATGCGGTCGGCGGCCGCGTTGAGCGCCGCCCGCACGACCTGGATGGTGATCGGATTCATGGGAGTCAGGGGGACACCTATGGTCAGGGGGAGCAATGCTCGCTCCCCCCGACACCCCCCATCGCCTCGGAGGGTTGCAGGTTGATGATCAGGCAGCCGTGGTCTTCGACCGAAAGGGTGTCGCCGGTGTCGATGATCGTCGTGGTGCCTGACTCCTCGATGGCGGCCGGACCGGTGACCTCGTCGCCGGGAGACAGCCTCGCGCGCTGATAGACGCGGTATTCGAGGGCATCGCCGGCGGCCATCGAATGGATCTTTCGTGTCTCGAAGGCCGCCGCGCCCGCCCGGCGCCGGTCGAGCGCCGGCAGCCGCGGCGGCGCGAGCGGCCGGATCAGCGTGAGGCGGAGGTTCAGGAGCTGTACGTCGACGTCCGGCGCGGCGTAGCCGTAGGCGCGCTCGTGGGCGTGGTCGAACTCGCGCCGCAGGCCGGGCCAGTCGCCGAGCTCCGTCACCGGCACCGTCACCGTGTGCTCCTGGCCCAGGTAGCGCAGGTCGACCGCGCGATGCAGGACCGGCGCATCCTGGCCGGGCAGGATGGCGGCGATCTCGCGCTGCATCTCACCGTAGCGCGCCGCTGCCCACGCCGCGTCCGTGCGCTCGAGCGGTTCGAGCACCGTGCGGACGAGATCGTGCCGCAGGTCGGTGGCCAGCATGCCCCACGCCGAGAACGTGGACGGCGAGGGGGGGACGACCACCCGCGGGACGCCGAGCTCGCGCGCGATCGCCGCGGCGTGCAGCGGCCCGCCGCCGCCGTAGGCGACGAGCGCGTAGTCGCGCGGATCGAGCCCCCGCGCCGTCGTGATGCTGCGGACGGCCAGCGCCATCGTGACGTCCGCCAGCCGGACGACGCCGGCCGCGGCGGCATCACGCGACAGCCCGAGCGGTCCCGCGAGCGCCTCGTCGACCGCGCGGGCCGCCGCGCCGGCGTCGAGCGGCATCGTCCCGCCCAGGAATCGCGCGGGGTCGATGCGGCCGAGCACGACGTTGGCGTCGGTGACCGTCGGCTCGGCGCCCCCCAGCCCGTAGCAGACCGGGCCCGGCGCGGCCCCGGCGCTCCGTGGACCGAGGGCCAGCGCACCGCCGGCGTCGATCCAGGCGATGGTGCCACCGCCGGCGCTGACCTCGCGGATGTCGATCACCGGGATCCGCAGCGGCCGGCCGTCCACCTGATACTCGTCGGTGGTCGTCACCATGCCGCGCTCGATGATGGTGCACTTGGCGGTGGTGCCGCCCATGTCGAAGGAGATGAGCCGCTCGAGCCCGAGGCTGCGCGCGAGGCTCGCGCAGCCGATCGCGCCGGCGGCCGGCCCCGATTCGATCGTGTGCACCGGCTTCACCCGGGCGGTCCCGACCGAGCACGCGCCGCCGTTGGACTGGGTGATCAGGAGCTGGCCGCGAAAGCCGCGAGCCGCCAGCCGCTGCTCGAACGTGCTCAGGTAACCGTCGACGATCGGCAGGACGTACGCGTTGACGACGGTGGTGGTCGTGCGCTCGTACTCGCGCCATTCCTGGGTCAAACGGTGCGAGACGGAGAGCGCGACGCCCGGCAGCTCCTCGGCGAGGATCTCGGCAGCGCGCTGCTCGTGACGCGGATCCCGGTAGGAGAACAGGAAGATCACCGCCACGGATCGGACGCCGTCGGCGGCCAGGCGGCGCGCGGCCCGGCGGACGGCTCCCTCGTCGAGCGGCACCAGCACCTCGCCGCGCGCGCTCAGCCGCTCGGGAACCTCCAGGCATCGTCCCCGCTCCACCAGCGGCGCCGGACGCCGGTAGAGCACGTCGTACATGCGCAGGAAGTTCCCGCGCCCGATCTCGAGGACGTCGCGAAAGCCCTCGGTGGTGACCACGCCGGTGCGGGCGCCCTTGCCCTCGAGCAGCGCGTTGATGCCGATCGTCGTGCCGTGGATCATCAGCCGACAGTCCGCGAGGTCGACGGCGGCCTGCTCGGCGCAGCGGAGGACGCCATCGAGCAGCTCCGACGGTGTGCTGAGGGCCTTGGCGTTGACGACGGCCCCGGTGGCCTCATCGAGCGCCACGAGATCCGTGAACGTCCCGCCGATGTCGACGCCGATCCTGAGTGCCACGCGCGCGCCCTCTTGGCGCGGGAGTATACCTGAAGCCTCGGCGAGACGCTGGCGCGCGGGCGTTACTTCAGCTTCAGGCGAAAGGGATCTCCTGGCGCTAGCCGACGGTGATGGCGGCGGCCTCGGCCTCGGGCACGATCCTCGCGTCGCGACGGGCGCGCTCGAAGCGAGCGACGAGGACGGTGATGTTGTCGGGGCCGCCGCGCTCGTTGGCGAGCGCGACCAGGCGCTCGCACGCCGCGGCGACGTCGGTCTCGGCCGTCACGATGTGCGCCAGCTCGCCCTCGGCCACGCACGACCACAAGCCGTCGGAGCACAGGACCAGCGCGTCCCCGCTTCGCACGCAGTGCTCGGAGAGATCGACGGTGATCTGCGGTCGTGGACCGAGGGCTCGAAGGAGGACGTTGCGGTGCGGGCTGACGGCGGCCGCCTCGGGCGTCAGCTCGCCGATGTCGAGGAGGTGTTGAACCAGCGAGTGGTCGCGGGTGATGCGCTGCGCGCAGCCGCCGCGAACGACATAGCCGCGACTGTCGCCGACGTGGCCGATGTGGATCTGGTCGCCGAGCAGCGCGGCCGCGGTGGCGGTGGTCCCCATGCCGTTCAGGCCCGCCGATCGACTGGCGTAGGCATGAATCTCGCGGTTGGCGATCTCCATCGCCTCCAGCAGACACTGGCGCAGATGCCCGGGCGTCGGCCGGCCGCCGTCGCGCCACGACTCGGCCACATGGGCGTAGATGGTGTTCGCCGCCATCGCGCTGGCCACCTCGCCCGCTTGCGCGCCGCCCATGCCGTCGGCGACGACGAGCAGGGCGCCGGTGGCCGGGATGCGATGCTCCAGCCCGGCCGGTCGGACGCGGCCGCCGGTGCCCGTCACGTCGACGATGAGGAAATAATCCTCGTTGTGCCGGCGGACCTTGCCGACGTGGCTGGCGGCCACCGCCTTGAGGGTCAGAGCCGGCGCGGTCCGGACGGCCCGCGAGAGGCGGTCGGGCAGCCGCCGACCCGACCGGAGCACGCGACGGAGGAGACGGAGGATCCGCGCCGGTACCGGCGTGATCCCGCTCGGGAGGCTCAGGGCCGCGTCCCCAGGACATCGGCCATCAGCGCTCGCACGCCGGGCGGCGCCTCCGGTGTGCACGTCGACAGGGTGCCGTCCAGGGCGGCCAGACGCCGCAGCTCGTCGCCGACGCGTTCGCGGTCCTCGCCGGCGAAGTACGTGAAGGCCAGATAGCACCTCGCCTCCGCGAGCTGATGGACGCGCGTCTCGCGGTCGCTCACATCCTCGAGGTCGACGAGGGCCGCCCGCAGCACGTTGAGGGCCTCGCGAAACCGGGCGGCCGCATAGGCGTCCTTCGCTCGCGCGAGCGTGAGCGACGGCTCGGGCGCCGGGTCACGCGTGCTGGCGTCGGTCAGCGCGACGACCATTCGCCGGTGCTCCTGGGCGACGTCGGCCTTGCCGAGGCCGGCATAGGCGTACCCCAGCTCCTCGTGGACCTCGGCCAGCTCGGCGAGCCGGAGGCTCCGGCCCTGGATCAGCTCGACGTCCCACACGGCGCGATTGAGCGCCACCAGCGCGTCGCGGTAGTTCATCGCCTCGACGTCCTGCTGGCCGTGGCTCAGGTTCGCGCGGATCTCGGGGTCGACACCGCCGACGCGATACTTGACCGGGCGGACGACCTGCGTCCACCACGTCCGGGCGACGCCCTCGTGGATGGAGGCGCACGCCGCGAACAGCGGCAGGCACACCACGAGCAGCGCCAGCGCCCAGGGGCGGCGGCGACTATCGCGCAAGGAACTGATGCGTCCGGAAGTCATAGCTGACCCGAAGCGGGTTGTCGCTGGTGTGCTTCTCGTCGACGACGATGACGTGCTCGGGGCTGCGCTCGTTCAGCGACTCGAAATGGAGGCGGTGTCGTCCCCGGCCGATGCGCAGGCACGCGCGAGGCGTGTCGCCGACCTGCCGGCCGTCCACGTGGACGGTGGCGAAGGGCACGGCGTTGACGCTCAGGCAACCAGCCCTGACTGCGGGGGGCACCGCGAGTGGCCGACCCTGGCCGGCCGGATCCGGCGCTGGCCCATCGGCCTGGACGCCGACGGCGGAGGGATTCGCGGCGGCGGCGCTCGCGCCTGGGCCCGTCGGGCTGGTCGCCCGGTCGTGGCTCGCTGCGACGGCGGCCGCCGCCACGTCACGGGACACCGCGGTGGCCAAGCCGTGCGCCGAGTCTTCTCCGATCAGCACGACGAAGGCGGCGACCGCCAGCGCCGCGACGCCGAAACCACCGAATAGGAGCGCGGTGCCGTGCCGGCGCGCCGTCCGCATGCCGCGCCGCAGCGCGGCCACGGCCACCCGCCGGTGGTCGACGGCCAGCGCGTGCGTGAGCGCGTCGGCGAATGCGGCGGCGTCAGGGTAGCGGTCCCGCGGCTCCTTGCACATCGCGCGTCTCACGACGGCGTCGAGCGCCGGCGACACCGCCACGTTGCGCTCCCGGGCGGGCAGCGGCTCGAGACGGAGCACTTCGTCCAGCACCGTGGCCACGCTGTCGCCGGGGAACGGGCGCTCGCCGACCAGCGCTTCGTAGAGGACGACGCCGAGCGAGAACAGATCGCTCCGAGCGTCGACCTCGGCGCCGCGGGCCTGTTCGGGGGACATGTAGGCCGGGGTGCCCACCATCACGCCGGTCTGGGCCGACTGATTGTCGATCACCCGGGCGACCCCGAAGTCCGTCAGCTTCACGTGCCACGCATCGTCGACCATGATGTTGCTGCTCTTGACGTCGCGGTGAACGACGCCCTGGCCGTGGGCGTACTGGAGCGCGTGGCAGACCTGGACGACGACGTGGGCGGCCTTGTCGGGCGGCAGCGGGCCGGCCACGAGCAGGTCGGCCAGCGTCCGGCCCTTGACGTACTCCATCACCACGTACGGCACGCCCGTCGCGGCGTTGACGTCGTAGATCGTGACGATGCCCGGATGTGTCAGTCGCGCCGCCGCCGTCGCCTCCTGATAGAGGCGGCGGATCACGGCCGTGGCGTCCGCCCCGTGGATCGCGTCGGGCGAAATCGTCTTCACGGCGACGATGCGATGCAGCTCGAGGTCGCGGGCGCGGTAGACGATGCCCATGGCGCCCTCGCCGAGGACGTCCAGGAACTCGTACCGGCCGCTGGGCGGACGAACGGGTCGGGCCGGCGCCGAGCCCGCTGTGTGATCGCCGATCACCGTCCGGGTCATGTCCACCGACGCTGCTCCTTGTCGGCCGCGCTACCCGATTTCCGCGAAGAAGGTCAGGCGAAGACCGCGGACCTCGATCACGTCGCCGTCCTGGAGCAGGGCCTGGGTGACCACCGCGCCGTTCACCCGCACCCGGTGCCAGCGCGAGAGGTTGCGGACCTCCACGCCCAGGCGGTTCCGGATGACGAGGACATGGTGCCTGGGGCCGGCCGGCACCCGCAGGTCACAGAGCACGGAACGACCGATCAAGACGGCGCTCCGCTCGAAACGCTCGAGGTAGAACGTGTCCGCCTTGCCCGCCGCCTCCCACTTCAGGTGGGCGCGGCGCTTCATGGCGCCGTTGAGCTGCAGGCGCTCGATGTCCTTCAGGTCCATCTGGAACGTTTCCGTGGGCCGCGGCAGATCGGCCTTGACCGTCGGCTTGGCGGCGACCGGCTCCTTCAGCGCGCGGTCGAAGAAGATGGAGAACTTGCCGAACGAGATCTCGTCGCCGCGCGCCAGGGGCTGCGCGGCCATCAGGCGACGGCCGTTGAGAAACGTTCCGTTCGCAGAGTCGAGGTCCTGCACGATCCAGGTGCCGTCTTCCTTGAGGCGGATCTGCGCCTGCCGCCGCGAAACG
>Ga0066679_10000800_pt1 | contig 11649 bp, 7 predicted proteins | sample GraSoiAngelo_128_FD_62298 | JGI IMG/M metagenome (GOLD analysis project Ga0066679, IMG submission 62298) | Grasslands soil microbial communities from the Angelo Coastal Reserve, California, USA - 14_0927_12_20cm | ecosystem: Environmental > Terrestrial > Soil > Grasslands | place: USA... | reverse complement strand
CGGCGCCTGCAGTGAGCAGGTACCCCACCCACTGCAGGCGCCGCGGGCCGCGCAGCGCCGCGACCGCGAGCAGAACGGCGCCGCCGAAGGTGAACATCACGAACAACGTGTCGAGAATCGCATAGCGCGCGAGCGCGAATACACCCGGGCTCGCCGCCAGCATCAGCCCGGCGACAATGCCGACGTGCTTCGACACCAGCGTCGCCCCGAACCATGCAGTGAGAAGGATGAGGCCCAACGCCGCCGTTGCGGGAACGATCCGTGCAGCGAACTCGCCCGGTCCGAACGCCATCATCGCCGCCGCCTGCAGCTGGTGAAACAGCGGCGGCTTGTCGAAGAAGAGCTGACCGTTGAAATGCGGCGCCCACCAGTCGCCGGACGCGAGCATCTCGCGCGATGTCTCCGCGTAATGTGCCTCGTCGGGATCCCAGAACGTCGGCGTGCCGAGCCGCCAGAAGAGCACGACGAAGACGAGCATCGCGGCCAGCGTCACGAGCGCCAGTTCGTGGCCACGCCGGAGATCGGCGCGGACGGTGGCGGAGTGGACAAGCGGGGCAGCTGGCCTATAATCGTCGGCTTGCTGCGTAGATAACAGTGGCAGCGTGCCGTAGAGCTTACACCGATTCCTTCGACTATGCCTCCAGGGATAGCGCATTGCCCCGTTCTGATCGTTGAGGACGATGCCGATCTTCGCGAGATGATGGCTCAACTGCTCTCACTCGAAGGCTTTCAAGCGGCTGCGGTCGCGAACGGATCCGAGGCGCTGCAATATCTGCACAACGGCCACATCAAGCCCGACGTTATCCTGCTGGATCTGATGATGCCGGTGATGGACGGCTGGGAATTCCGCCGGAAGCAGCAGGCCGATCCGGCGTTCGCCGACGTCCCGGTCATCGTGCTGTCGGCGCTCGATCAATCACGCGCCGCCGACGTGCAGGCTGAAGCCTTCCTGAAGAAACCTCTCGATTTCGATCGCTTGCTCCAGCTGGTTCGGCACTACTGCCGCTGATCGTCCCGCTCGGCTTACGCTCGCGCGACCGTGAGCATTCGCTCGCCTAAAAGGCTCGCGCTACGTGTAGGAGTGACGGTAGGAGTCGCGCAAGCCTTTCAGGCGAGCGGCGGAGTTTCAGACGAGCGCCACGACTCTGTGATTGATAACATCGTTATGAAGTGTCGCGACTTCGACGCGCTGCGCAGATCTCCGTCGCCCTCATCGTCGTCGTTCTGATCCTCATCGGCGTCGCGCTGACCGCACTCGAAACCGGCTGGGCCAAGAACCAGATCCGCCAGCTGATCGTTCGCCAGGCCAACCAGTACTTGACCGCGACGCTCGACATCGCTCGCCTCGAAGGCTCGCTGTTACGCGGCATTCAGCTGGGCGGCGTCCGCCTCGCGCGCAACGGCCAGCCGCTGGTCGAAATCGACGAGATCGCGCTCAGCTACAGCATCCGGGAGCTACTGCAGGAAGGCGTCGTCATCCGCCGCATTCGTCTGGTGCGGCCGCGAATCGTGGGCGCGAGACAGGCGGACGGCCGGTGGGATCTCGGCGCGCTCGTCAAGCGCGAAAGCCGCGAGCAGCAGCGCACGGGTCCGCGCCGGCCGATCGAGATTCAGGCGATCGAGATCGTGGACGGACACGTAACGCTGCGCGACCCGCTCGACTTCGGCGCTGCCCACGTACCGACTGATTACGCCTCGCTCAACGCGTCGCTCGCCTTTGCGTACTACCCTGTCCGCTGGCAGTTCACGTTCAACCGCATCTCGTGGGTCGGCGCGGCGCCGGAGCTGACCGTCACCGCGCTGACCGGTGTCTTCGGGCGCGGACCGACCGGCTGGTTCTTCGACAAGCTGCGCGTCGAAACGCCGCGATCGACGTTCATGCTCGCCGGCACGATCGACAACGAGCCGACCCCGACCGAGCTCGATCTGCAGGTCCGCGCCGATCGATTCGCGTTTCAGGAATGGTCCGGCGTCCTGCGCGGCCTGAAAAACATCGCCGTGGAGGCGTCATTCGACACGGCGCTGAAGGGACCGACCAACGCGCTCGCCACCGACCTTCGGCTCGACGGTACCGGCGGCGGCGTCAACGGCCGCCTCACGCTCGACACGAGCGTGCCGGGCTGGCATGGATCCGGCGTGCTCGACGTCGAGCGGCTCGATATGGGCCACTGGCTCGGTCGTTCCGATCGACCGTCGGACATCACCGGCCACGTGACGTTCGATCTGGCCCTCGAGCTCGGGCGCCATTTCCCTCGCGGCTCGTACACCTTCGACGGCGCGCACGCGATGTATATGGGCTACGAGGCCGACGATGTGCACGCGCGCGGAAAGATTACGAAAACGGCGGTGCTCGTCACCGACGCGAAGGCTCGCGCCTACCTCGCCGATGTGACAACGACCAACGGCTCGATCGGCCTCGACGATCCGTTTCCGTTCCGGTTCGCGGGCGTGACCACGGCGCTCGACCTTCGCCGCGTTCCGAAGAGCGTGCCGGTACCGCAGGTCGAGAGCACGCTGACGTTCGACTACGACATCACCGGGCAATTCAGCAACGCGTTCGTCGTCGGTCATGCGACGTTCGCGCAGTCGCGCTTTCTGGGGGCCGTCATCGGGGCCGGCACGACCGGCAGTCTCGACAGCTCGCAGAAGCCGCTGCGGTTCACCGGTGAAGGCGACGTCGATCGCATGAACCTGCATCGACTCGGCGCCGGGCTCGAAGTCGGCTGGCTGCAGCAGCCGCGCTACGAAGGGACCGTCGCCGGTCACTTTCACGTGGACGGCGCCGGCACGGATCGCGCGACGCTCGCGCTGACGGCCGGCGGCCGGCTCGCGCGCGCCGAGATGTTCCACGGTGTCCTGTCGGACGCCGACGTGACGCTGGCCATCGATCGTGGCACGCTTCGCGCCTCGTACGCCGGCGCGATCGCGCACGTCGATCCGTCGATTCCGTTCGCCGATCCACGATTCGAGGCGTCGCTCACCGGGTCGGGCCGCGTGCAGGCGACGGTTCGCGGCCTGCTGACCGCCGAGACGACCCCGCTCGATGCCTACGACGTCGCGGGCACGCTGACGCTCGAAAACTCCACGGTTCACGGCCTGGCGATCGATCGCGGCACCGTCGAATCCACGCTTCGCGGGTCGACGCTCTCCATCGCGCGGTTCGAGGCGTCGGGGCCGGCCATCGCGGGACGTGGATCGGGGTCGCTGACGCTGACGGATCGTCCATCGATCGACTTCACCTACGACATCGACCGCGCGGACCTCGGTCAGCTGCAGGCTCTGACCGGACGCGAGATCGCCGGCGTCGTGACGACGAAGGGACGCGTGAGCGGATCGCTCGATGCCGCGCGTGCGATCGGCGACGCGACAACGACCGACCTGGATGCGTTCGACGTGTACGCGCTGACGATGAACGGCGCGTACGACGTGACGCTGCCGCTCGACGGCGGCGAAGGCGCCGCCGCCGCGCAGGCGCGCGTGAACGGACGCGCAACCTTCGTCAACGCATTGGGTATCGCGTTCGAGGAGGCGTCGGGGACGATCACGTTCGATGCGTCGAAGCTCGGCTTCGACCTCACGCTTTCACAAGCGGGCGGCCGCCACGGACAGATTGCGGGCTCGGCGATCATCGAGAGCCCGAAGAGCGGCGAGACCGACGTCACGCTGTTGGACCTGACGCTCACGCTGGGCCGGGAGCCGTGGCGGCTGGCGGCGAGCGACGCGCCGCCGCGCCTCAAGTGGACGAGCGGCGGGCTCGAGGTATCGCCCATCGCGTTCCTCGCCGGCGGCGGCGGCGACGCGCGCATCGGCGTGTCCGGCACCTGGCGCGACGACGGCGCCGGGACGCTGCGCGTGACGGCGTCGCATGTGTTCCTCGAAACGCTGCAGAGCGCATTCGACCGTCCCGCTCGCTACGGCGGCGTGATCGACATGGACGCGACGGTGCGCGGGACGCGCGCACGGCCCGTCGTGGCGGGTACCTTCACCATCAGCAGCGGCCGCGTCGAGCGCGTCACCTTCCAACAGCTGACCGGCCGGGTCGATTACGTCGATCAGATGGCGAAGATTGACGTTCGCCTCGAGCAGTCCCCGGGCATCTGGCTGACTGCAGCGGGTTCCCTGCCGATGGGACTGTTCGATGCGTCGCTGCCCGAGGCGCCCATGGACGTCGACATCAAATCGAGCTCGATCGATCTCGGCCTCGTCGAAGGCGTCACCAATGTCGTCCAGAAGGTGTCGGGACGGCTGGAGTTGAACGTCAAGGCGATCGGCACGAGCCGCGATCCGCATTTCGCCGGCACCGTCGCGGTTGCCGATGCCGGATTCGTCGTGAGCGCCACCGGCTCGCGCTACAAGAACGCGCGCGCCGTCGTGACGCTCGCCAGCGATCGGATCAGCGTCGACGCGCTGCACGTCGAGGACGAAGGCGGCCAGCCGCTCGACGTGCACGGCAGCCTCGGCACGCACGAACTGCGTGTGGGCGAGCTCGAGATCGATCTGACCGCGCGAAAATTCGAGGTCCTGCGCGGCACGCTCGGCCGGATGGACGTCGACGCCTCACTCAAGTTCCGCGGCCGCTTCGAACAGCCGAAGGTGACGGGCGACATCACTGTCGAGTCGAGCGATTTGAAGGTCGACGAGATCCTCGAGCGGACGCTGTTCCAGCCGTACGCCACCGAGCCGACCGACCTCACACAGGTGGACGCCGTCGCCGCGCTGAATCCGTGGGATCGGCTCCTGCTCGACCTCACGCTTCACGTGCCGAACACGCTGAGGCTGACCGGCAAGAACGTCCAAATCTCGCAAGGCACGCCGCTCGGCTTCGGCGACTTCAACCTTCGCGTGCTCGGCGATTTGTATATCTATAAGGATCCGGGCCAGCCGGTGTCGGTCACCGGATCGCTCGATCGCGTCAGCGGCACATACAGCTTTCAAGGGCGCCGCTTCACCGTGTCCGAGACGGAAAGCTCCATCAACTTTCACGGCGATCTCAATCCCGAAGTGTACGTGGCCGTGACGCGTGTCATTACGGGCGTCGAGACGCGCGTCAGCATCCTTGGGCCGCTGCAGAAGCCCGAGCTGCGGTTGTCGAGCAATCCCCCGCTCGACGCCGCCGACATCCTCTCGCTCATCGTCTTCAACGCGTCCACGAATCAGCTGACCGCGGCGCAGCAGCAGAATCTCGTCGCGCGGGCGGGAACGCTGGCCGCGGGCTTCCTCGCCACTCCGCTCATCTCGGCGATCGAGAACGAGATCGGACTCGACATTCTTTCGGTCGAAGCGGAGGGCGATTTCGGCGGGGGCCCGCGAGTGACGATCGGCCAGGAGATCGCGCCCGGCCTGGTCGCGCAGTTCAGCCGTCAGTTCGGGCCCGAGCCGTACGACGAGGCGACGATCGAGTACTACCTGTCGCGCATCCTGCGGCTGCGCGCGACGTTCTCGGACGCGCAATCGCTCGAGGCGCGCGCGCCGTTCAGACGCGTCGAGCGCGCGGGCGTCGATTTATTGCTGTTCTTCAGCTTCTGAGGCGAGGCGCCGACGCCGGACTACGCGGCCGGCAGCCGCACGGTAAACGTCGCGCCGCGGCTCTCGCCGGCGCTCTGAGCGGCCACCGACCCGCCGTGCGCTTCGACGAGATACCGCACAACCGCGAGACCCAGGCCGAGGCCGCCGTGCTTGCGCGTCGACCCGCCGTCGGCCTGACGGAATCGCTCGAACACGTGCGGCAGGAACTCGGCGTCAATCCCTTCGCCCGTGTCGGTGACGGTAATCAGCGCATAGAGTCCGTCGCGACCGAGCCGCACGTCGACGCGTCCGCGTGGCGGCGTGAACTTGATCGCGTTTGCGAACAGGTTCCAGAACACCTGCTGCAGCCGCGCGGAGTCGCCGACCACGAGCCGCGAGTCGGGCTCGATCGTGAAATCGATCTGGACGTTCTTCGCGAGCGCCGCAGGCTTGACCGTCTCGATCGCCGCGGCAATCGTCTCGCCGAGATCGATCGAGTCGGCCGACATCGGCATCTGCCCCGCCACGATCCGGGAGACGTCGAGCAGGTCGTTGACGACGTGGAGTTGTGCCGTGGCGTTGCGCTGGATGATCCCGAGCGCGCGGCGGATCGTGCTCGCGTCCGTTTCCTGGCCCGTGGCGATCTGCGTCCAGCCGAGAATCGCGTTGAGCGGCGTGCGCAGCTCGTGCGACACGACCGCCAGGAATTCATCTTTCAACCGGCTCGAAGCGTCGCGATCCGCGATCGCCTGGCGCAGCGCCCGCTCGAGCGCCTTGCGCTGCTCCAGCTCCGTTTCGAGCGTCAGCGCCCGCTGTTGCAGGATGGCGATCTCACGCAGCTGGTGCGCATCGTTGATGACGTTCACGTATCGCTCCGTTGGCAAAACGTGCGTGTGGTGTCGACAGACCTCTTCGAAGTGCGCGAGATGCGCCGCCGTCGGAAAGCTCGCGAGCGCGAAGCCGCACATCACCGAGAAGCGGCGCGCCTCCGCGAGCTCGTTCCACAGCTGCTCGACCTGAATGGCGCCCGACGGATTGCCGTCCTGACAGAGGACCTCGACCATGTCGCCGTAGACATGCGCGGGCTGATCGCCCGCCACCGCGCAGCGATCGAGCAGCGACGACAGCGCCGTCGTGAAGCGGCCGCGATCGGGGACGCCTCCGGCCATGAACTGCGCCAGCAGCTCACGCGCGTCGCAGACGGTCGCTTTGCCGCTGTTGCCGAGCGGCGTCAGATCGAAGCCGTGCGTCAGGAGATGGGACGCAATCGAGTCGCGGCGCGGCGTGCTCGTGATGAGCACAATCGAACCGCCGTCGCGGAGGCCGTCCGCAAGGAACTGCGCGGCCGCTTCGCATAAGTAGCCGTCGTTCAGGTAGAACTGCGCGCGGTGCTCGGTCTGCATGAATCCGGTACACCCGATCGGCGTAGCAATAGAACTGAGCAAGATAAAGGCCACGGCGAGCTGTCGAAACCGAGAAGAAGGAATGGCGGGCCGCGGAAACACGTGCGAGTGCTACGCGCGGGTTCGCATGAACGACGCGGCATGGCTCTCACTGAAGTCCTTCATTCGGTACGCGCAGCACAACGCGAAGCCATGCCGGCGCACGAGCGCTCACTGAATAATGTCGCGTCAGGGCGCGATGTTTTGTGTCTTCTTTATTGTCACAAACCCTAGAGCTGCCACGGAAGACGTAAGCAGAGCAGATGTCAGGCCTGAGGTGGCTACGGCTTTTGCGCCGTGAACCGAAGGCGGACGTAATCGGCCGTCCATTGGCCGCGCTCATCGCAGAGCGACGGCCGCAACAGCTCGATGACCTCGTCTTTCGCCGCCTGCCGTTTCTCGGGGGGCAGCGTATCGAGCAGCGTCCCACGGAACGTTTCGAGCCAACCCGCCATCCCCGTCGGCAACGGAGTCGGACGCGGGACCAAAGCGATTTCGTCCACGATGAATCGCTGCGCCTCGAGGCGGCTTCGATACTCCGCCGGCGTCGGATAGTACCAGTCAGCGGGTGCATCGATGCCGTGCGTCGGCAGCACGGCACGCAAGGCCACGCTGATCGCGGCGATGTTCGTGTGACCGCCGAACTCGCCGACGAAGCGTCCTCCCTGCCGAAGCGCTCGATAGACGCCCGCGATGAGAGCGTCCGCGTCCTTCACCCAATGAAGCACGGCGTTCGAGAAGACGCCGTCGAACTCCTCGGCGAACGTCAGGCGCTCGACGTTCATCAGCCGCGCGTCGAGACCACGCGCCCGCGCGGCCTCGATCATGGCCGGCGACGCGTCGACGCCCACCGTTGCCGCGCCGCGCTGCGCGATCTGCTCGGTGAGCACGCCGTCGCCGCAGCCGAGATCGAGAATGCGCTCGCCCGGTCTTGGATCCAGCCGATCGATGAGCGGGGCCCCGAGCGCCGGCACGAAGGCCGCGTGGCGCGCGTAGCCGTCGGCGCTCCACGTCTGCGACTGCGCGCTACTTCCCCTTATAGAGGACACGCCAGATCTTTCCCTTCTCACTGTCGCCGATGTAGAGCGAGCCGTCGGGCCCCTGCGCGACGCCGTCGGCACGGGCGGCTGCCAGATTCGGCTGCATCAACGGCGTGCGGCCGGCGAAGCCGTCGGCGAACACCTCGAACTTGCCCGACGGTTTGTTGCCCGAGAACGGCTGGAACGTCACGTTGTAGCCGTCCTGCGGCGCCGGCGCGCGGTTCCACGATCCATGGAACGCGATGAACGCGCCGCCCTGATATTTCTTCGGGAACTGCGACCCGGTGTAGAACATCAGCGCGACGGGCGCCCAGTGCGCCGGAAAGGCGACGATCGGCGGTTTGAACTGCGAGCAGCGGCCTACAGTTTTTCCGTCGCCGCCGTACTCGGGATTCAGCAGCAGCGTGTTCTGCGTGTAGTCGTAGAAGCAGTACGGCCAGCCGAAGTTGTCGCCGGCTCGATCGACGCGGTACATCGGCTCGGCCGGACGCGTCTGGTTGTCCTGAGGCTTAAACAGATCCGGCCACAGCTGGTCCAGCGAATCGCGGTTGTTCATCACCAGGTAAAGCGCGCCGTCGTGCCACGCGATCGCGATCATCTGCCGAAGACCGGTGGCGTACCGCGTGCCGTTGGCGAACGTCTGTCCCGTCTTGTTCTCGTCGAACCTCCAGATGCCGCCGTAGGTCTCGAGCAGCGGACAAGGATCCTGTCCCGGAACCTTCGGCCGGCGATCGGGATTCTGGCAGGCGTTCGACGGGGCGCCGACGTTCACGTACATGCCGCCTCTGCCGTCGAACGCGATGCCCTTGTCCTCGTGCTGACCGCGCTCGGGCAATGCGCTCACGACCGTTTCAGCCTGACCCGAAGGTTTCAACTGGCCGGCCGTCAGCTTCCAGCGAATGACCGAGTTCGGCGTGGCAAAGTACAGATATCCGTTGCGAAGCGCGATGCCGGTGCCCCCGGCGTTGCCGAGCAGCTCCTTCTGATCGAACTTGCCGTCACCGTCGGTGTCGCGCAGCGCGTAGACACCGCTCGTGTCGGAGCGATTCTGCTGGATGGCGACGTAGACATCGCCGTTGGGGGCGGCGACGAGATGCCGCGCGGGACCGAGATTGTCGGCCGCGACGAGCGCGCAGAACCCGTCGGGCAGCTTGAGTCCGCCGTTACCGGGATCGCACGCCGGCGGCGACGCGGCGCGACCGCCCGTCGCAATCGCAGCCGCGAAGCAGACTGAGACTAATGCACCACTTCTCCACGGTCGCATTCAGACAGTGTAAGTCAGCGGGGACAGGTCGCGCTCAGCATCTTCACCGACTCGACCTTCAGCCGCGGCACGTTCGCTGGCGAGATCGTGCCCTTCGGCTCGGTCGGCGCCTCGGCGACGCTGCCGATGATCTCCACTTTCTGTCCGACGTGCGGATTGAGTTGATCGACCGTGCCGTCGAGACGATACAGGCGAGGATCGCTGTTCGCGTTCGCGCGCGCTGCGTCCGCCGTCGCCGTCCCCGTCGTCCCCGTCGCCTTCTCCGCCATCGGCTTGATCAGCACGAACGAGAGGCTGTCCACCGTCGTCGTCGTGTCGTTCGGCGTCACCTGGTCGGCTCGTTCGACGCATCCGCTGACGGTCACCCGCTTGCTCGCGTCGCGATCGGCCGAGCTCTTCGACTGCGACTGCGCGCTGAGCGCCGCGGCGCAGCTCAACGCCACGCCCGCAAAAAGCAGAGTTCGCATAAAGATCCTCCTGCGCTGAGGCCGTGCAAACTCGTCACCACTATAGGAGCAATGCCTCGACACGATGCGCGTGAACCATCTCTTCACAGGGCGACCATGCGAAGACCGTGAAGCGACCGTCCTGCGACGCGACGAGCGCGAGCGCATCACGCTGGTCCTGGACGAACTGCGCCGCTGAGAGATGACGCGTGCCGCCGAGCTGCGCCGGTGTCACCGTGGAAGGCACGCCGCCCTCGATCGGTTCAGTCACCGACACCTGTTCTACCTGCGGCGCACCTTTACGCCTCGCGATCTTTGCGCCGAAGGCGAGCAGCTCGTAATCGCGTGTAATGATCGCCGCGCCATCGACCGCCGTGAGGCCAGCGACCGCATCAACCGCGCGCGTCAGCGCCTGCACCCACGCGTCGCGGTGCTCATCGTCGGATTGCTGGTTGACGAGGCGAGTGAGGCCTGTGTACGGCGGCTGCACCGCGTACGAGATCGGTTTGACGATCGATTCGCGCCAGCCGTCCGCGCCCGACGGGACGACGAGCAGCAGGCCACCGCGGCCGTGGGCCCGCATCGACACGGCGAGCTGCACGAGCACGTTCACGTCGTCGTCATCACTCGTCCTGCCGGCGCCGGCGTCGATGTCGCGACCGGTGAAGCCGAGCAGCGATGTGAGGAGCGGCGGACAGTCGGGAAGGCTCGATGCATGCTCGTCGACGATCTTGATCTGATCGCCTTCGAGCACCGCGACGTTCACGAACTTGCCCGTGTCTCCGCGGTGATGCTTGATGACCAGCAGGCCAGGCGCCGCCGCTTCGAGGACGAAACAGAAGCTCGGAATCGCGCGCACCGTACCCCACACCGTCCAGCCGTCGCCGTCGCGCCAGACGGCGAGATGGATCCCTGCACGCTCGACGGCCGGCGCGACGCGCGTCAGCGCCGCCGGCGCGAGCGGCAGCGGTCGTTCGAACTGCAAAGGATGGACAGCTTCGGTCGGCGAGACGAACGCCAGCGAGATCTTCGGCATGTAGCCTTCCTCGCGGCGCAGGCTCGCCCAGAACGCGGCTTGGATGATTGCTTCGATCGCGTCGGTGTCGGGCACCGACGCGATCCCATCGAGTCCGCGCCGCCGGGCATCGCCGATATGACGTTCGAAATGTTCCCGCACGAGCGGCGCGATCGTGCGGGCCGGCGGGTACGACTGTCCCTCCATCGAGGGACCATTGTAGCTTTCAGCTATCAGCTATCAGACGGTAGGGCACGGTCTTCAGGCCGTGCCTCTCCAATCGACGCATCGAACCTACTTCTTCCCTGTCGTCGCGCGTGCTTCCTGCGACAGAGAGCGCACGAAGTCCTGCGCCGCTGTCGGAACCGGGACGCCGGTGCCCATCACGACGTCGCGTGCCGACTTGTTCGGGCCGTACACGTCGCTGTTCGCGTCATCGTCGGGGCGGAGCACGCCGCCCGAGAGGTCGATGCCGGCGAACACACCGCGCGATCGCGAATAGGACAGGATCTCTGCCGAGAACTGCGCATCGGTCGACGCCGATCCAGCCCTGCCCACCGGTCCGGCCGCGATCGTCGCATCGGCGCCGAGCGACACCTTATTGTTCAGCAGCTTTTCGGCTCCGCGCTGATTCATCACGAGCATCACGAGGTCGATCTCTGCTGCGCCGATCTGCAGCCCCCATGTCCCCTTCGCCAACTGCATGAACAAGGGCGCGCTCCAGGTTGTGCTGCCTTCTTTCGTCCGGCAGCTCATCATGCCGCGTCCATACTCGCCACCGATGCCCAACGCCGCCTTCTTCATCGACGGAATCACGACGACGCACTGGGCCCGACTCCACAGGTCATCCGGCACGCCCTTGTCCGGCACGTCGCGCAACTCGCGCACGACCTGAGAGGCTTCCTGCAGCCTCTTGGTTTCGGCTGTCGAGATTGCG
>Ga0066679_10000798_pt1 | contig 11650 bp, 6 predicted proteins | sample GraSoiAngelo_128_FD_62298 | JGI IMG/M metagenome (GOLD analysis project Ga0066679, IMG submission 62298) | Grasslands soil microbial communities from the Angelo Coastal Reserve, California, USA - 14_0927_12_20cm | ecosystem: Environmental > Terrestrial > Soil > Grasslands | place: USA... | reverse complement strand
CATTCCTTCAAATTCGGAATTGATTTTCGCCGCCAGCAGCGGAACTTCTTTCAGCTGACAGCATCTCGCGGACAGTTCAGCTTTCCAGGTGGGTATAGTGCCGACCTGACTACTTCGAATGGCGGCAACGGGCTAGCCGACTTGCTGTTGGGAATACCGATTTCTTCAGGGCAGGACTTTCTGAGTGGAATGTACCCAACACGCTATTGGGACTTGGCGGAGTTTGTGCAGGACGATTTCCGCGTTTTGCCTAATCTTACTTTGAATATTGGCTTGCGCTACGAGGTGACCTCGCCCGCCAATGGCCGCGTCGGCAACTTCGACCTGGATCGCGCAGTCGTGGTGAATTCGTATGGCCCCAATGCAGTACCTCACGCAGGCGTTAAGTTTGACAAGAGCGACTGGGCGCCGCGAATCGGTTTGGCGTGGTCTCCGCACAAGGACACAGTGGTCCACAGCGCTTTTGGCATCTTCTACTCTAGCGAGGGGAACATCTTCGATGACTTGGGTCTAAACCCTCCGCAGCTGGCGTTTACGTCTCACTTCTTCAATGTGGGTCAACCGCCCTCTTCGAGTCAATTGATATCTGCCGGCTTTTCGCCAACCATTCCCTTCGCTGATCCCAATCATCCCATCGGGGTCGTGCGCACTACTGGCCCGGTGCGTCGCATGCCGCGGATCCTCGAGTGGAATTTGGGGGTTCAACGCCAGTTCTCGCAGAACTGGATGGCACAGATCGGATACGTAGGCACGCGCGCATACCACTTGTGGAATCATGAGGTCAGTGACTTGAATCAGCCTTTTCAGCCGCTGGACTCCAACTTTTCGGATGCGACCGGCAATCTTGGCCGCCCGTACTTCAACGTTTTGCCCGACTTGAGCAACGTGTTGCTACTAGATTTCCCGCAGTTGCAGATGTTCTACAACGCCTTTCAGGCATCGCTAAACAAGCGCTTCTCAAGCGGCTTTAACCTCCTAGCTTCTTACACGCTGGCTCACAATTTGGGTAACGCAGATGGCAATGTCGGAGCGGCCATCCAGGATGCCCACCATCCCGAGAAGGAATTTGGCCCGGTACTACCTGACCTTCGGCACCGTTTCGTGGTGAGCTATATCTACGAATTACCGATCGGTCGAAGATGGCATTTCCTTAGTAGCTTAGGGAGTGTTGCTGAAGGAATTATCGGCGGATGGCAGATCGGTGGCATAACGAGCGCGCAGAGCGGAGAGGCATTTACCGCCGTCATGTCGGGCGATCTCAGCAATACCGGTAGCGGCAGTTATCGGCCGAACCAGATTGGCGATCCCTATAATTTCTCCATTGGGCAGGATGTGCAGGCGAATCTGGACTGTGTTGCGGGTCACCAAACACTGCAGTGCTGGTATAACCAAGCAGTATTTGTCGCGCCGCCTTTGGCCTCCGGACAACAGGTCGCGCACGTATTCGGTAACTCGCGGATTGGCAACCTCCGAGGGCCGAGGCTTGTCAATGTGGATTTCGTCTTACAGAAAAGCTTCAAGCTACGTGAAACTCACGAGATTGAGTTCCGCTCCGAATTCTTCAACATGTTGAACCACCCCAATTTCGGCCTGCCCGGCAGCACTGTGGATCAGGCCGGAGGAGCTAGCATCACTAGTACTGCGACTGACAACCGGCAGATTGAGTTCGCCTTGAAGTACAAGTTCTAGTTTGACCTCTTTAGTTCTATTGGCTCGGAACCGTCGCGCGCGCAATGTGTCCGCATTATGAAACGAACCCGGCTCGGAAGTGATCGCGTCGGGCATCTTGCCGGCTGCGGCTGTGTACATGGGATCGCCATACAGCAGCTGTATTTGAGGATTGACACCGTTGTCCACCAGAGTCTAGGTGGTCCTCCAGTTCCTGGGAGCTGAAATACACTCCGCGTTCCTTCCAATCCCAACCGGTGCGGTCAGAGCTGTTCTCATACGGGCCAATGCGAATCCACTTGAAACCGGCGTCGAACATCCGTGCCCACCACCAGCGGTCTCATGGCAGATAACGTTCACGCAGCGGATGCGAGTTTATGCCAAAGCCGTCTTCAATCTGTAAGGAAACACTGGAGAAACATGATTGGGGAGGCAGCTTCTTGGTGTCGCCCGCGTCAGCCTGCTTGGAAAGATCACGGAAGTGGCAATACGCGCGCTCCCAATTCTAATTGCCAGACGTCAACGGCATTCTGTTCATTTGTAGCCGCCTTTCTCTTGGGACACAAACGCGACAACACTCGCTCTTGAGAGCAACTGAAGTACTTCACAAAGGCGCTTTCCTTCCCTTCGGAGCCGACTCGGCACTGGGCTTTGCGAGCACGAATTGCCTGATAGCGCTCCGCATTTGCGCCATTCGGTCCCGGCGATTTCGAGACAACCTCTGGTAGAGATCCAATTCCCGCTGAGCCAACGTCAACTGATTCAGGTCTCGATAAGTCTGCCCAAGCCTGTAGTGCGCCATTTCGGAGTTCGGATCCAGCCGAATTGCTTCGAGAAAACTGGCAACGGCCTTCTTGCTTTGCTTGCGCTGAGCATAAACTGTTCCTAACTCGAGGTGCGCTACAGCTAGTTTTGGGTTCAAATGGGCCGCTGTCTCGAGCAGCGATTGTGCCAGATCGAAACCGTCGCTCTGAGCCAAAGCCACGCCGTGCCGAAAAAGCGCTGCGCCGTAGCAGAATGCAGCCTGGGCATTTTCGGGAAACCGTTCCGCTAATCGTTGAAGCCGAGGCTGTATCTTTTCCCATTCAGCCACCACCACGAACGTCGGTAAGGCATTCCAGGCGAGAAACGCGTCAGGAGATGACGGATCAGCCTCCAAAGCGTCTATAAATGCATCTGCTGCGTCGGCGTATTGACGCAGCGCAAACTGACCCAGACCCGTCCCTACATATAGGCGCGGGGATGTGGGAAATTTATGTGAGCCCACGCGGAACACCTCAACTGCCGGACCAAATGTCAGATGCATAAGGTATTCCGCACCGAGATCAAAATAATATTGTTCGTTGCCCGGGTCCAAGTCGACGGCCCGCTGATAGTGGCGGACGGCTTCCACATAAAGCCCTGTTTCTTCTTCGAGGGATGCCAAGAGGTTATATAGCACGCCATTTGGTTGTTGTTCGAGAGTATGTTCAAGCAACTCGATGGCTGCCTGCGACTTACCTTCTTGCCTGTAGGCCAGCGCTAAATTATAGCTTGCCAAATAACTCGTCGGTTCCAGCCGTAAGGTTTGCTGAAAATGTGAGATTGCCGCGGAGTAAGCGCCGCCGGATGCAAATATCAGTCCGAGCGCGAAGTGCTGCTCCGCAGAGAGGGCTGTCGGTGCAGGAGGCAGTTGCGCCCACGACCTGTCGCGCGTCCCGAGCGTGCTGCGCACCAGCGCAAGGTAGATCTCGAAGGATTGGGAACTTAGCTCGTAGGCACGACGGTAGTCACGACTTGCGGCTGCTTGGTCTCCAAGCTGTTCGGCTACTGCTGCTGAGAGCGCATAGAACTTCGCCCCAACCGCACTGTCTTGAGGAGGGCTTAACTTCGCGAGTACCCTCTGCGCCTCGGCCGGCCTTTTCAGCTCCCGCAGAGTTCGAGCCAACTCATATCCAGCCTGGAAGTCTTCAGGGCGACTGGACCACGCTTTTTCAAGATATGGCAAAGCTTTCCCGTACTCCTGGGTCTCCGCCAAAGTTGTACCCAGACCTACCAACGCTGTAAAATTGTGCGGTTCTTCCGTCAGCGCCTGCCGAAACGCTTTCGCAGCCTCAGGATAGCGGCCCAACTGCCAAAGCAGTGCAGCGAGATTGTTGTAGCCCATGGCTGCATGAGGCAGTAAGCGGATGACTTTCCTGAAACTAGCCTCGGCTTCCCCAGTACGACCCAGCTGGGCGCTCACCAGTCCTCGAAGGTTGTTCAAAGAGGGGTCGCCCGGTTTACCTGCCAATGCGGTATCTATTTCTGCGAGTGCCTCGTCAGCTTGTCCCGTTTGCAATAGATGGAAGGCCTTGTCGTATGCAGTTGACGTGCTGGGCTGACTTCCCTGGCTCGTGGTTTGGGCACACTGAGCTGTCGCGGATAGGAAACCGAGGACAACCAACGGGATAATGCGACGCAACAAATTCAAAACTTTTCCTGACCAACAATTCCTTTTCCTTCTTGGATCACAACCAAGCGATTGGCGGGAACGCGTTCCAAGATTTCCTGCCCGCCGCCCAACCATTTGATCGTTAAGCGAGTTGCTTCGCGCGCGCGGCCCAGGCCGAAATGCAGTCGCAGATCGCTCTGCGAGCAGAAACTACCACCACTGCGTACTTCCTGAATTTGCCGCCGACCCTCAGCCTCGACAATCACTCTGGATCCGATCGCCGCACGGTTGGTGCGCGTTCCGACAAGTCGTACAAGCAGCCATGAGTTTGGCGACGGCGACTGATTCCGCAGCAAAGTAGGAGCGTCATTCAGATTGTTAATTGCCACGTCAATCTGCCCTGAATGAAAAATGTCGCCAAAAGCCGCCCCACGGCTGCAACGCGGAAGTAGTAAACCAGATCCGCCACGCTCCGAGATGTCCTGGAACCGACCGTTTCCAAAATTGCGATACAAGATTGTCTTGCCTTCGTCTTCTTTCGGCTTCGCGAGTCCCGTCCTCAGGCGCGGAGGATAAATCGCGCCGGTGACCATTAAAAGGTCGAGCTGACCGTCGTTGTCAAAATCAAGGAAAGCAGTGCCCCACTTGACTGAGGAGGTCTGCCCGCTGAGACCGGCTTGGACTGTGCGGTCCGTGAAGAACCCATTCCCCTGGTTGTGGTACAGAGAGGTGGTCTGATCTGAGAAGTTGGTTTTTATGATATCGAGAAAACTATCGCCGTCATAATCACCAGTGTCAACACCCATCCCGCCTTGCAAGCCCCCGTTCTCGTCAACGGCTACCCCAGCGAGCAGCCCAATTTCGGCGAATGTTCCATTTCGGTTATTTTTGAAAAGCAGACTCGGCGTCGAATCGTTCGCAACGTAAATGTCGAGCCAGCCATCGTTGTCGTAGTCGGCAACACACGGCGTAAAGCCGTAAGTCGGCTCGGGCTTCGCAATACCAGCGGCTTTCGATACATCTGTGAAGCGTCCATCGCCATTGTTGTGATAGAGAATGTTCTTTGATCCTTGCAACCCTGCTGGCCCGTATAATACCGGCGATTGCGTGCCGACCAGCGAGGGGTCTGAATCGTACAGCGCGAGGCCGGATTCGTAAGCCACATAGTTGCTGACGAACAGATCGAGATAGCCGTCACGGTCGTAATCGAGAAAAGCGGCACCGGAGTTCCAGTGGTTCTCGATTTGAAGCAGCCCGGATTCGCGAGTGACGTCGGTGAAGGTACCATCTCCGTTGTTGCGGTACAGCACGTTTTTGCCGTAGTAGGTGACGAATAGATCCAGGAAGCCATCATTGTTGTAGTCTCCGACGCACACTCCCTGGCCCCAACCGGAGCGCACGAGATTGGCCTTCGCAGTCACATCCGTAAATGTCCCGTCACGATTGTTCCTGTAAAGGTGATTTGTGGGTTCTTCACCCCTCGGGAACCCACGTAGTCCCCAGCTGTTGACGATAAATATATCCAGCCATCCGTCACTGTCATAATCGAATAGAGCAATTCCGCCACCCGTCGTGGAGAGAAGAAAATCTTTGCGTTCATCTCCCACGAGCACAGTCCTAGTGGTTAACCCCGCCTGACTCGCAAAATCAACGTAGTTAGGGAGGTATTCGTCCCCCTTGCCAGTGTTGGCGCTTAAGAGCAGACGAAAACGAGGCAAAGACGAAAGCGCCAGGTGGAAAAGGATCTGGAGGCTCCTCCGGCGGTTCACGCGGCAGATTGTAGCATGTGCTACATGGAGACGTCGGTTGATATTAGGTTTGCTCTGTACACTCTGCGGCGCATGATCTTGGTTGGCAAACTCCGGCCACCTTCACGTGCACAGTGTCAGCACGAGAAAAGCTAGGGCAGTTCTTGAACCGCCGGCTTGATAGGAGTGTTACTGCACGGCGGCGCTCCTTTTATCGACTTAATAGAACGATCGCTCGAATCTATCAGGGTTCAGTCAGCCAGGAAGTATGTGATTAAGCTTGCACGGATTTGAGTATCGTGGCTCTCACTTTATCGCCGCCCGATGCTGTCGAATATAGGCCCAATTTCAGCGACTGTTCCGAGCCAAATCCCATTGGCCGGATCGTTGGCGTAATCGCACAAAGCGTCCAGCGCTTGGTATCCGTCACCTGATAACCTCGCTCGCCAATCTCGTGACCGACAAAAATGATCCAGCGTCCTTGCTTCGCCGTTTGCTCGATCGGTTTCAGCATTTGTTCAAAGTCCATGTCATCAAAGGGCGTTCCCAGCGTCTGTGCAAGATCGCAGAATTCCGGATCGTTTGCCGCTTCATCGAGATAGCCTCGTCCAACGAGAAAACGCTTCGCAATTAAGGGTACGTAGCTCTTTGCACGCCGCCGTCCAACGAACTTCTGTCCGCAAGGATAGGCAAAAGTTCTTGGCTGGACTCCTAGCAGATGGCTAATCTGTGCGTTCGTTGCTTCGAGCTGTTTGTCTATCATCTGCAAAGTGTAATCCTCAAGCGCGTTGTGCCGGCTGAATTCATAGTTGCCGGTGCAGGGAGGTGTCATGGAGTGCTTGCCGATCTCATGTCCATCCGCCACAGCCTGGCGCCAGCCATCGAGATGCTTTTCAACCTGGTTTCCTTGAAGGAAAAACGTCGCCTTGATTCCATGTTTGCGGAGCAGCGCCAAACCTGTATCGACTTGGCTGACACGCCCGTCGTCAAAACTCACGCTGAGCGCCATCCGTTTTCCGTCTGGCCACTGAAAGGGGCGAGCAGGTTCTTCGTTCGCGCGACTTGTGTTCCGCGCGAGCAGCTCCACGCTGCTCAAAGTCAACGCGGAGAGATAGGCCGCAGCCAGCAAGAGCACGACCGTTCCTCGGGTGAGCCACTGGGCAACCCTAGCGAACTGCTTTTAGAAATGTCAGCAAGTCCGCCATCTGGCCAACGCTGATCTGTTTTTCTAAGCCTTCTGGCATCATAGAGACCTTACTGACGTGCATAGCTTTGATGTCCCGGCGAGCTATGACAGTTTCCCTTCCTTGCTCCTGCCGTAGCGTTATCGTTGCCGGAGTCTGGGCGCTCATGATGCCATCCACGATGTCTCCGGAAGCCAGCTCAACCACATACGTTTCATAACCTTGTTCGATCGATTTACTGGGCAGAATGATATCGACCAAGAGCTCCGATGCGGGGTGATTTCGCACCGTACCCAAGTTGGGCCCGACGGCTACGCCCACGCCGTCGAGCGCGTGGCATCTCGTGCAGACACGCGTGAAGGTTTCTCTGCCGCGCGATGCGTCGCCCGGCATATTCAACGCCGCTTGGTATTGTTTCAGAACTTCTTCGCGCTGAGCCGAACTTTGCTCGAACAGCGCCCTTGCCAACTGACGGACATCAGGATCCGGATCCATGAACAGGCGCGGCTTATACGAGTCAAGCTGCCACGTCTGAACGTCTCCATTCTTCACTGCCTCGAGCAGCAGGCGGACTCGATCAGAGCCGCCGGTCAGCAATGTATTCGTCGCCTCCGCGCGTACCGGAGCGCTCATGGCATTCCATTTGGCGAGCAGCGACGGGCCGACTTTGGCGCCGCTGACGGAGTTAAGCGCCCTCACAGCCGCGATCTGAACGGTGTCAGGCTCTTTCGGATCGACAAGGCTTTCCAGTAGATGTGTCTGCCGATCAGATTTTGCAAGCCCCAGCAGATCCAACGCGTCCGCCCGCAAAGCGGCGTCAGCCTTGCGATCTGCGGCTATTCTCTCTGCGCGCTCAACGGCCTGCTTGGCAGCCGCATCCTTCGGAAGACCGAGGACGGCCAGCAGATGAACCGCGGCGTGTGCCACCGGGCCCGGGCGCCGCTCAAACATTCGCAGAAAAAGATCCCGATCCTGCGTCAATGCTGCTTTCGCTTCCGCACCCTTTGCGCGAATGCCCTCAGCGATGCCATCAAGCGTTGCACCTGCCCACCAGTCCGAATTTCGACGAGAACCATCTGCCGCCCCTGTTACGAGCCGTCGCATCTCCCTGGCGTCCGCTTTCATACCAATCACAGCGCCCACTTGCCGAAAGAAATTGCGGCGTCCCTTCGTCTCATTGTCGGCGAAACGGGAAACTGCGAACTCAAAATAGGAAAGCGCCCGACTGGCAGAGGCACTTAACGCAGCCACCTGCATCCATGGGTCTTCGACGCCATCCGCGAGGAGTTTGTTTTCGGCAGCCGTCGCTTCAGGCGAGTCAAGAAACCCTAGAGTGCAAAGGAGCTGGAATCGAACCTTAGGATCAGGATCGCCAGCCATTTGCGTGAGCTTCCGGGACAACTCGGGGGCTTTCGCCAGGTAAGGTTCTGCTAGGCGAATTGCATTTTCCCGTACGCCTGCCACAGGATCATCGAGCGCCCGGGCGACGAGATTCGGGTCAAGTTTCCCCAGGCCATCAAGTGTCCACAAAGCGTGCACGCGCCCCAGAGGAGACGGGCTATCACGAAGCAAGTGAACTAGCAGTGGAACGGCTTCATCGTGATGGCGTTCCACCAGAAGCCGCTGCGCTGTGCGGCGCCACCAGATGTTCGGACTCGACAGCTGTTGGACAATTTCCGCGTCGGCTGCTTGGCCAAATCGAATGTTTTTGGGCAAGGGAAGAGGCTTTTGCGAATCCGGAACGATCCGGTAGATTCGACCGCGATCTTGTCCGTTATAAAGGTATCCGGCATGATAAGTATCCGCAGCCATCCACTCAGGATGCTCAATAGTGTTGCGATAATAATCGATGAGGTAGAGAGCTCCGTCAGGTCCAATGTACATATTCACCGGCCTGAACCAGGCATCCGTCGAGGCAACGAACTCGGCCTTCTCTTCGAGGCGCCGCGCGCTGTAACTTGCGCCCTCATCCGACCAAACGTCGCAATGCACCAAATTGTGAGCCGATTCCGCTAGACAGGCGACACGATCAAAAGATGTGGGGAACGCGCCACTAAGATACGGCAGGGTGATGCTGCACGAGGAAGTGAGCGTGCCTACATCCGTCAGGATTTCGAATCGCGGATTGCGGGTGATCGGAAAAACTTTGTTGTTCTCTGCCGTAGAAACATCCTGCTGCACCTCAGGCACCAAGAAAGAAGGATTTCGCTGCAAATAACGTGCCGCGATGACTTCATATTGTCCATTACTGTCGTTAGTAATGGTGAAGTGACGCCCCCATTCGTCGAACGCCTGCCCATATTGCGACCAACCGGATAAGAACTCGAGCTCATGCGTGTCTGGCCTGAAGCGCACACTGCGCGGCGCCATTTTTAGGCGCGGTCCTCGTCCATCTGCAAAACGAATGTCGCTGCCGCGATCTCCAAACTGGTCCTGGAATACCACGGTGTGAACCGGTCCTTGATGGTTGAGGTAGATCCAGTTATCCGGACCGTAGAGCGGGCCGTTGACCATGTGCTGCGGATTTGTAAACGCGAAGCCCGTAAGTACTTTTTCGCGAACATCAGCCTTGCCGTTTCCCGTCGTGTCTTTGAAAAACCAAACATCCGGAGCGGCGGTGACCAGCACCCCGCCTTTCCAGCACATCACGCTGTTCGGCATAACGATGTGGTCCGCAAACACCGTCCGCCGATCCGGCACTCCATCGCGGTTCGTGTCCTCAAGCAGCACGATGCGGCCTATGGGTCTGGTATCAAGTGGGTACCCGGTATCCTCGGCCACATAGATGCGCCCATTCTCGTCCCAATCCATTGCCACGGGACTCTTGATCAAGGGCTCCGCGGCAAAGGACTCAATACGAAAGCCCTTGTCAATTCGAATCGTCCGGAGAGCTTCTCTCTGACCGTAGGGCGGACCAGCTGGGCGGCGAAATCGCACAAAAAGGACGCCCGCGATGATGACAACTGTCAACAGCGAAAGAGCACCGAGGAGCCAAACGCGTCTGCGGGATAATGAGCTTACAAGAAGTAACATTGTAGCGCGATAGAAGCCTTGCGACGGGGTAGCAGGCGTGGGCAGAAGTCTACGCTCACATCTCGAGATGTCAAGTACGAGCGCATGGGTCGAATTAGAAAATGCATCATTATGCTTCTGGCGGATTTGAAGTGTTTGGGCTAGCTAAAGGCTGTTGCAAAACCCCGCTTTTTGGTTTGGTGTGCTGAGGTTAGGGGAATTCGTGGAGCAAGCGTGCTCCTCCACCGCTTTTGAGCTGCCGGTTTGGCCGGCAGCCTTACAGTTAACCAAGGTACGCACCCCACCCAGCCATGGCTTCACCGCGAATCGGCCTCGCGGACGCGTCGCAAATTCCGTTCCTTATTCAACTCCGCCAGTTCTCGCAAATATTGCTGCATTTTTTGCCAAGCCCCTACCCCTTGTCGCGTGGCCTGCTCGGCTCCCTTGGGTTCGGACGAAAAGGAACTGAGGTCCATCTACACAAAGCTCCCGAACGTGAGGATCCACTAGGCCACCGACCTCAGGCCGCACTTCCACGATGGCTCGTCCGACCTTCGCTTGGGCGTACCTATTGTCGAATGGCACGAGTTCAAACGGTTTCCTAGACCGTCGTATTATTTACTCGTGGTTACTCGTGGTTTATCTATGGTTGCAAATTCATAATTCGGCGGAGACAAATCCACGAATGAGTAACACGGAAGCCGTTGGGAAAAAGGTCTGTATTTTCAACCACTTAAATTTCTGGCGGAGAGGGGGGGATTCGAACCCCCGTTGGAGGTTTTGGCCCCCAAAACGGTTTAGCAAACCGCCGCATTCAGCCGCTCTGCCACCTCTCCGCGGTTTGCTCTGCATAGCTTACCACGGACTCCGAGCTTAACCGCTGGCCTTTTGCTGACCCACGCGTCGTCTCATTAAGTGCCCGTACCGATCGTAAGCACAACAAAACAGGCACCGAGCATTGAACTGGAGTGCGTGGGGGAGGCCTGGAAAACCGCCACCTTCGGGTTCAAGGCCATTTCTTCCGAGCGCCTCTGTCAGCTTGTAGGCTGTAGTCACTTGCTTGCAATCTAGTTTTCCACAGCCCTGGCATTCACGTGCAAACGATACACGCGCGACACGCGCGACGGTTTGTTGACATGGCCATCTAGATGGCTACGATACGATCCTAGAAAGTAAGTGTGGCGGAGGCCAAGAACAAGCTTCCCCAGCTGATAAGAGCTGCCGAGGACGGTGAACCTGTGACCATCTGTCGGCGTGGGGTACCCGTGGTGGATTTAGTTCGAACAACAACCGCCAGCAACGACAAACCTAAATTCGGGACGCTCCAGGGCAAGGTCATCGAAGTTGACCCTGATTGGTGGAAGCCAATGAATGCCGAAGAAGTTGATGAGTTTCTGAATGGCCGCCGCTGATGCGTTTGCTCCTCGACACCGTCGCGTTTATCTGGGCTGTGACTTCTGCAGACCGCTTTTCTAGCAAAGCAATGGCGGCCCTTCGATCAGGGGCCCTCCGTGCCAACATCTCTGAGACAGGTTTAGTACTCTTAATTAATGAGCAGAAGGGCGAGAAAGAAGAGATCAGAGATGAACGGGAATTCTCTTGGTGTTGTTCTTTCCCCTGGGGGT
>Ga0066679_10000797_pt1 | contig 11660 bp, 12 predicted proteins | sample GraSoiAngelo_128_FD_62298 | JGI IMG/M metagenome (GOLD analysis project Ga0066679, IMG submission 62298) | Grasslands soil microbial communities from the Angelo Coastal Reserve, California, USA - 14_0927_12_20cm | ecosystem: Environmental > Terrestrial > Soil > Grasslands | place: USA... | reverse complement strand
CTCGTCAATCCGTTGCCGGCGCTCACCGGGATCGACCTCCCCAAGAGCGGCCTGATACAGTGCCGCCCACCAATTGTTACTGGTCGCGGCTGAGGATCGTGGTTCCTGAAGCTGACCGTCATGCTCGGGCTGGGAATTTTGACCTTCGGGATCCGCCCTTGCGGTACTCCTGGTCGTGGGATTTAGCTTTCCAGTCAGACAATCGAATGAATTGGCCCGTTGCAAATATCATTTGTTTCCATAGTTCATAACTTCCCATTGCGACTTGGCCTGACCAACTTCTGATACAGAGGTATTCGGGCACTAACCACAGTGCCGCTACGATCAGATTGAATCTCGAACACCCCACGCAATTCGTGAATACGTTCTCGCATGCTCGATACTCCGACGCCTCCACCAATGTTAGTCTGGAGCCGTTGTAACTCTTCAGCAGGTATACCTTGGCCGTGGTCCTGAACCACCAGCGATACCCGATCGCTCTTCCGCTCCAGGTAAACGTCCACTACTGAGGTGTGAGCATGACGGTAAGCGTTGCTCAAGGCCTCCTGCAAGATACGAAACAGCGCAATTTCAACACGCACCGGCATCCGTTCCTGCTCTGGGGTGCAATTCACGTTCACCTGAATACCGCTGCGCTGACTGAAACCCTTCACATACCACCGAGCTGCTGACGCAAATCCTTTCTCGTCCAGCAAGGGGGGTGCAGCAGATGGGAGATCGTCCGTGTTTTCGAGATGCATTGTTCCAGCAGGTCAACTGATTGTGCTAAGAGCGACTCCCGGTCAGCTGGCTTACAGCGGGGCCGGCTAAGAAGTCCCAAATTCATTTTTAGGGCGGCATGATTTTGGTTGACGGAATCGTGCAGCTCGCGTGCAACCCGGCGTTGTTCTGTGTCTCTTATACGAAGTAGCCTACTAGTCAGACTAGGAGCTGATTGTCCCAGCCTTTTCCGATTAGTGACTTCTACAACAACGACTCCAAGTTGCCTCACCGTACCGGTGGCATCCCTCAGGGGAACGCAGTTGTCAATCCAGTGACCAACTTCGGTTCGGGACGGCAGCTTCGCAGTAATTTCGAACTGCAACCTTTGTCCGGTAGTCAACACGTGCTCAAAAGCAGGTTCCACTCTTTCGGCGATGGCATCTCCGAAGACTTGGCGGACTGTCTTGCCCAGATGGGCATCGGCCGGGATACCATTGATTTCGACGAGAGCCTGGTTGACGGCTTGATAGCGTAGCTGGTTGTCGAAGATGGCAAACCCCACGGTCGGAGTACTGGAAAAGGCGGCCAACAGCTGTTCAGGCTCGCTGAAAACCTCGGATGCGGCGAACTGTCCCCAATCGCATGCGAGTTGAGCCGCCTTATTCGTCATACTGATGCTCCTCAAAACTAGGCGTCATCTGATTTAATCGATGAATAAAGAAAAGGCGTAATGCAAAGCTATTCCTTTGTCCCTTTCGACATCGTCGAGGAAGGAGCTGGCGATTTCGAATGCGACCAGGGTTACACAGGGTTCCACAGATTCGCGAAACAGGCGTTTGCGACCAACGTGAACCGCTATGAAGTCTACTATCTCAGCCGGACTCTCATAAGGGCTAGAATCTACTACGAGATCCAAGTGGCTCTTCGAAGCCGAGCGCATTCGCAACAAACTTTCCGAATATGAAGACGTGGGGGGATGGCGCGCTTTCGTTCATGGATTGTTGCACGATCATAATTCTTTACAGTCTTTTTGCAAGGCTTTTGTCAGCGGAATTCCGAAAAACGTTAATTCTGCCGATATTTCGGCAATAATTCACGACACTGTTCCAGCTTTGGCACTCGTCGTCACCCTGAGGGGCCGGTTTCGCAATTTCATTCGGGGTACGTCTAGCTAGAGAACTGTTAACGCCGCAACCCAATTTCGACGAGTTCTTCGGTGTCGAAAGTCGCTTTAGCGAGCGCGTACAATGTGAGTCATGGCCCGCGGGTGGGAAAGCAAGTCCGTCGAAGCACAAATGGAAGCTGCGGCCGAGATCACGCTGCCTCGCAAAACACCTCTGAGCCCCGAAGCAGTGGCGACACTGCATCGTAAAGACGGTCTGCTTCTTTCGCGCAAGCACGTGCTGCAACAACTTCAAGCCAGCCATAATCCCAGGCATCGCCAGATGCTGGAACAGGCTTTGGCGGATATCGACCATCAACTGGAGAAATTAGTTTGACGACGGGAGATAACGGATTCGGACCGGTGCCGCCTGAACAAAGCTCTTTCTCCTGGCCTCTCTTTAGATTTTCAAATTCGCTGAAGCCGCGGGTGAACTACCCAAAGTGCAACTACTTCAGAGACGCTGACTCTCTGAAAGAGTGTTTCCACCTGACGTATAATAAAGTCCCCATGAAAGCCTATGTGTACGTTTCGCTCAAGAAGAGCGTTTTGGATCCCCAAGGTAAGACCATCCAAGGCGCCCTGAAAAAGATGGGCTACAAGGGTCTGGAGGACGTTCGCCAGGGCAAATATTTTGAGATCGCTTTGGATGGCGACTTGACTCGGACGGAAGCCCAGGCGGAAGTCGAACGCATGGCCCGAGAGGTCCTCACCAACCCAGTTATTGAAGAGTTTCGTTTCTCCCTCGAAGATTAACTCTCCGGTTGCTGGTGAGTGATTTACCCTTGCTCGGGTAAGACGCATCCTTCATTAGCAAGGAAGCTTTCGCTAGACCCAGCCGAAAATGAGGAGTCGTCGCTATGTGCGGAATCGTGGGATACGTTGGTAAAAAGCGCGTTGTTCCGGTGATCATTGATGGCTTGAAGCGGCTCGAGTACCGTGGTTATGACTCGGCCGGCATTGCAGTTGCGGGGAATGGCGCCGGCTTGCAAATCCGCCGCGCCGAAGGCAAGCTGCGCAACCTGGAAGAAGTTATCCGGCTGAAGCCTCTCGATGGAACCTATGGCATTGGACATACCCGCTGGGCTACCCACGGACGGCCTACCGAGGAGAACGCGCACCCTCACCGTGACTGCACCGGGCAAGTCGTCGTCGTACATAACGGTATCATCGAGAACTACCTGTTTCTGAAGAAAAAACTGATCGAAGAAGGCCATAAGTTCACGACCGAGACGGATACCGAGGTTATCGCCCACCTCGTTGAAAAGTATTTCCTCAAGACCGGCAACGGACACCGGCCGGCCCTCGAAGAAGCCGTGCGCAAGGCGGTGCGGGAACTCACGGGCGTTTTCGCCCTGGCGGTAATTGCCGTCGAGGAGCCAAACAAGATCGTGGCTGCGCGCAACGGTCCGCCCGCAGTAATCGGTCTCGGGAAAGACGAGTACTTTGTTGCTTCCGACGTGCCGGCCATTCTCTACCACACGCGTGATCTGTTCTTCCTTGCCGACGGTGATCTGGCCGTAATTACGCCGGAAGGTGTCCAACTCAGCGACTTCAACGGCCAACCGATCGTGCGCCAAGTGCAGCACGTGACCTGGGACCCGATCATGGCCGAAAAGGGCGGCTTCAAGCACTTCATGCTCAAGGAAATCTACGAGCAGCCGCGCGCCGTCAGGGACACCACGCTCGGACGGGTCTCACAAGACACCGGCCACGTATTCCTCGACGAAATGGAAATCACTGAAGCCGAATTCTGCGCGGTGAAGAAGATCAACATTGCGGCCTGCGGTACGAGTTGGCACGCCGGGCAGGCAGGTAAGTTCATGATCGAGAGCCTGGCTCGTGTTCCGGTTGAAGTGGATTACGCCAGCGAATGGCGGTATCGTGACCCGATTCTCGGCCCAGATACGATCACGTTGCTCATCTCGCAGTCGGGCGAAACCGCAGACACCATCGCCGCGCAGCGTGAAGCCAAAGCCAAAGGCTCCAAGACGCTCGCCATCTGCAACGTCGTCGGTTCGATGATCACTCGTGAGTCAGCGGGAACCATCTATACCCATGCCGGACCAGAGATTGGTGTGGCCTCAACCAAGGCCTTCACCGCACAACTCACTGCCCTTTACCTGTTCGCGCTGTACCTGGCGCAACTGCGCGGCGCCATGACTCCCGAGCAGGGGAAGGCCGCGGTGCAGGAACTGACTCGTATTCCTGGCAAGCTCGAGCATTTGCTCACGCACGAAGAAGAATGTGAAGACCTCGCAAAGGAATACATACGTGCGCAGGATTTTCTATTTCTCGGACGTGGCATTCACTATCCCATCGCACTGGAAGGGGCGCTGAAGTTGAAAGAGGTCTCTTACATTCACGCCGAGGGCTATCCGGCGGGCGAAATGAAGCATGGCCCGAACGCCCTCATTGACGAGAACCTTCCGGTCGTCATTATAGCTACACGCGACCCCAACGATTCAGGGTCAGTCGTCCGCTATGAAAAGACGCTGTCCAACTTAAAGGAAGTGAAGGCCCGTTCCGGTATCGTGATCGCGCTGGCGACCGAAGGCGATGAGGAAATCAAAGAGGCTGCCGATCACGTGATCTTTATTCCACCCGCACCCGAGGAATTACTGCCAATTCTGGAAGTCGTCCCACTGCAGCTTTTGGCGTACCACATCGCGGTGCGTCGAGGTTGTGATGTCGATCAACCCAGAAATCTGGCGAAGTCAGTCACAGTAGAGTAGCTCTCAACTTGCCCAGCTTTTAGTTCTTCATCCGTCGCCCTCGTCAGATCGGTCTGCAATCTGGCTCCGCCCCTCAAAAGCGTATCGGCTGCAACCCACAGAGTTTGAAGGAGTTGCCGACCGCTGATCATATCTAAATCACTGCAACCGCGAGGCTTGCAGACTCATCTAAACCTTGACAACGATGTACTCAAGTTCTATCATACCGCCGTTGATAGCGGATTCAGTACTCCAAGCTACTATTTATAAAGCACTTAAAGGATCAGGAGGCAGTTTATGAGCAAAACGATCGGAATTGATCTCGGGACCACCAATTCCTGCGTCGCGGTGATGGAGGGTGGCGAGCCCAAGGTCATTGCCAATGAAGAAGGCGGTCGCACTACGCCATCGGTGGTTGGCTTTACCAAGACCGGAGAGCGTCTAGTCGGCCAGGTAGCCAAGCGGCAAGCCATCACTAACCCGGAGAACACAATTTATTCCATCAAGCGGTTCATGGGACGCCGCTACGACGAAGTTAGCGAAGAAATGAAGATGGTGCCGTACAAGGTGGAGCGAGACGGCGATAACGTCGCCATAGTTGCGCAGGGCAAGAAGTACACTCCGCCTGAGATCTCGGCGATGATTCTGCAAAAGCTGAAGAAAGCAGCAGAAGACTACCTCGGGGAGAAAGTTACCGACGCCGTTATCACGGTTCCTGCTTACTTCAACGATGCGCAACGCCAGGCCACTAAGGATGCTGGCAAAATCGCGGGATTAGACGTGAAGCGCATCATCAATGAACCTACGGCGGCAGCACTGGCCTACGGCCTGGATAAAGGTAAGGACGAAACCATTGCCGTCTATGACTTCGGCGGCGGGACCTTCGATATTTCGATCCTCGAGGTGGGCGAAGGTGTGATCGAAGTAAAGGCTACCAATGGTGACACCCACCTCGGCGGCGACAATATTGACCAGCGCATTGTCGACTGGCTGATTGACGAGTTCAAAAAAGACGAAGGTCTCGACCTTCGTGGCAAAGGCAATGAGATGGCCCTGCAGCGTCTACGCGACGCGGCGGAGCGCGCCAAGATCGAACTCTCCACCACCATGGAGCATGAGATCAACCTGCCGTTTATAACGGCTGATGCCAGCGGTCCGAAGCACTTGGTCAAGAGACTGACCCGGGCCAAGTTGGAATCCATGGTCGAGGACATCATTCAGCGTTCTGTCGGCCCCTGCAAACAGTGCATGAAAGACGCGGGCGTGGACGCCACCAAGATTAACGAAGTTGTGCTGGTCGGCGGCCAGACCCGCATGCCGCGGATTCAAGCATTGGTAAAGGAGCTGTTCGGCAAGGAGCCGCACAAGGGAGTGAATCCGGATGAGGTCGTCGCTATCGGCGCGGCTATACAGGGTGGCGTGCTCAAGGGCGAGGTCAAAGACTTGCTCTTGCTCGACGTGACCCCGCTGACCCTGGCGATCGAGACCCTGGGCGGGGTGGCTACCCCAATGATTCCGCGCAACACGACCATTCCGACTCGCAAAACGGAGACGTTCTCGACCGCGGCTGACAATCAGACCTCGGTTGAAGTCCATGTACTGCAGGGCGAGCGTCCTCTGGCACGCGACAATCGCACGCTGGGCAAGTTCCACCTGACGGGAATTCCCATGGCGCCGCGTGGTATGCCGCAAATCGAGGTGACATTTGACATCGACGCCAACGGCATTCTCAACGTGACCGCCAAAGATACGGCCACCCAGAAGGACCAGAAGATCACGATCACGTCGTCTTCGGGTCTGAGCAAAGAGGAAGTCGAGCGCATGGCGAAGGAAGCCGACGCGCATTCGGCGGAAGATAAGGCCAAGCGGGAAGAGATCGACTCGCGTAACCAGCTCGACTCCATGGTTTATCAGTTGGAGAAGATGCTGCGCGAATCGGGCGATAAGATCTCCGGTTCCGAGCGTGGTGACGTCGAAAACGCCATCGCCGATGCCAAGAAGGCGCTCGAAGGCACCGACAAGGCTGCCATGGATCAGGCGCGGGAACGTCTGACCCAGGCCTCGCACAAACTGGCGGAGCAGATGTATAAGGCTACGCAGGCGCAGGGCGCCCCGGGCGCGGAACCAGGCGCTGGCCCGGGAGCGGGAGGAGGAGCAGGTCCGGCTCCAAACGCCAATGGACAGCCAAAGAAAGACGAGGGTGTAATCGACGCCGAATACGTAGACGTCGAAGATAAGAAGTAAGGATTCGTGTTATGCGGGCGCCCTCGCCCGCAAGAAGGACTGACTGGCCACGGATCAGACGGATGAACGCGGGAAGGGAATCCGCGGCTCCGCCCAAATCCGTGGCTACATTTTTTATTCTTATTAGATTTAGAACAAGGGAGATTTAAATTGCAATTCGAAGTAAACGGTCAATCTTATTTTTTAACTTTTGTAGAGGATGAAAGATGCTGGTGTGTCTTTGCGCCCACGGCATCGGGGATGCGCCGCATCCCGGTCTACGTGGACGCGGCGACGCACGAGCGATTCAGCCTGCCCGGGGAAGTGGCAAAGCATTAAGCGAATCGTGTGTTTTGGGGAGACACAATGAAGCGCATAAATCATCCGCGAGCAACCGGTGGCCAGGCGTTGGCGGAGTACGGGTACAAATGGGCCACGATCAGCGCCAGACTCAGCGTGAAGCACATAGCCGTCCAGGCGCTGACCGCGATGTACGGCAAACGGGCTGCTCGGGCTGCGATTCGGGAAGCCAGGCGTGTGTCGAGAAGGACGCGGTAAACTCGGGGAGAAAGATTGTCTGAAGTTGCGCTCTCGTAAGCCATGGCGACTCAAACCAAAGACTATTACGGCCTGCTCGGAGTAAAGAAGTCTGCTTCGGCAGATGAGATCCGCAAGGCTTTCCGCAAACTCGCGCGCAAGTATCACCCCGATGTAAACCCCGGTGATAAGGGCGCAGAAGAGAAATTCAAGGCCATTTCCGAGGCCAATGACGTTCTCAGCGACCCCAAGAAGCGCAAGATTTACGATCAGCTAGGCTTTTACTCCGACAATATTGATCCCGCGGCAGCCGAAGCCTACGCTCGCGGCGGCCCCACAGGTGCCGGCGGGTTCGGCGGATTCCCTGGAGCACAACCGGGAAGTGGCGCCGGAAACCAGGGGACGCATTTCGATTTCGGGGGCTTCGATTTCTCTGACATGTTTGAAGGAGGCCGCGGAAAGAAGGCTTCCTCCGGCGGGGGCTTCCGCGACATTTTCTCCAGCATGTTCAGCGGCGGTGGTGGCGTGGCCGACGAAGGCCCCGAGCCTGGCAATGACCTCGAATATCAGGTCAACGTGCCGTTCTGGACCGCCATTCGTGGCGGCGTGCTGCGGCTGAATATCACGCGCCGGGATGCCTGCTCGACATGCTCTGGCCACGGTTATGTGGAAGCCCCGGGTGTCTGCCCCCAGTGCAAGGGCAAGGGCACCATCGAGCAAACCGGCGGTCGCATGAAGTTCAACGTGACCTGTCCGCGTTGCCACGGCACCGGCAAGAACATCTCGACTTGTCCGACGTGCCACGGTGAAGGCAGCATCGAACGCACGGAGCCCCTTGAGGTCCGTATCAAACCGGGCACGCGAGATGGTCAACGCATTCGTATTCCCGGCAAAGGCAATGCCGGACTGCGAGGCGGACCCGCCGGAGACCTTTACGTAATCATCCGAAGCGGAGACCACCCAATCTTCCGCCGTGAGGGCGACGATATCTATCTGACTGTCCCCATTACCGCGACGGAGGCAGCCTTGGGCGCTAAGATTGAAGTGCCGACCATCGACGGCCGCACTCTTCTCAAAATTCCGCCAGGTACCCAGTCCGGGCAGAAACTGCGACTGCGCGGAAAAGGCGTACCCTCGGCAAGCAAAGAGGGCGCGCGCGGCGACGAGATCGTCGAGGTCAAGGTCACCGTCCCCATGCCTCGCGACGAAAAGACCAAGGAGTTGCTACGCGAATTGGCGAAGCTCAATCCCGAGGATCCCCGCGCGGATCTCTGGAAAAGCGTCTGACATCCCTTCGGGGTTGATTCCTTTCCCCTATCTTCCCTTGCGGTTCAGATCCTCGTCTCCGGTTACCTCTGTACGTTCCTCAAAAAAATATTTCACTTTTTCCACACAGCGCATCCAATTTGTCTTATTCTCTCGCATGCGAACTCGCTCCGCAGTCGCATGCAGAGAGCGCGAGGATCGCCCACGGAGGTAGCCATCGAAATTGGCAACAACTAACGCGCCCAGCCAGCCCCATCAGCCTTTCGCTGTCCCTGCAAAGAAAAAATCCGTCCGCCTCACGCTCTGGCCGCTCGTCGCCGCCACTTTTTTCATGGTGTCTGGCGGAACCTATGGAACGGAAGACATCGTTCATGGCGCAGGCTACGGTCGCGCCATCCTCATCTTGCTGCTGACCCCGCTTCTCTGGAGCCTCCCTACGGCGTTTATGATCGGCGAGCTCTCCAGCGCTCTGCCCTTCGAAGGCGGTTACTACGCCTGGGTTCGGCGCGCCATGGGAAACTTTTGGGGATTTCAGGAAGCGTGGCTCTCGCTGGTGGCCTCGATCTTTGACATGGCAATCTACCCGACCTTGTTTGTCGCCTATCTCACGCGGATGTTTCCGTGGTTTGCCCAGGGACATCGCGGCGTCATGGTTGGCCTCGCCGTGGTTGTCGTTTGCGTTCTGCTTAACATCGCCGGCGTCCGCGTGGTTTCGACCACATCGCTCTGGCTCTTTTTTGCATTGTCCGCGCCTTTTGCGCTCATGGTGGTATTGGCGCCATTCAAGTACGCGGCGCTCCTGCACGCCGTCACTACGCCGACCTCGTCAAAAGTGGATATGATCGGCGGCTTGCTTATCGCCATGTGGAACTACATGGGCTGGGACAACGCCTCCACCATCGCAGCTGAAGTGGAGCGCCCGCAACGTACTTATCCTCGTGCCATGTTGGTGGCAGTGGCTATCGTCGCTCTCACGTATATTGTGCCGGTAGCCGCGGTGTGGATGACAGGACTCGCGCCCAGTGCGTGGGAAACCGGTTCATGGGCGGAGATCGCTAGCATGCTCGGTGGGCCGCTACTACGAGTGGCTCTCGTACTGGGTGGCATGATCAGTGCTTTCGGCATGTTCAACGCACTTGTGATGAGCTACTCCCGCCTTCCGCTGGCCATGGCTCAGGACGGCATGCTACCGCGCGTGTTTGCCAAGCTGCACCCGCGCACCCGTGCTCCGTGGGTGGCGATCGTAGTTTGTGCGATGGGTTGGGCCATGTGTCTCGGCCTGGGGTTTGAACGACTGGTGACCATTGACATCCTGCTTTACGGATCCAGTCTAGCTCTGGAATTTGTCGCGCTGGTCGTCTTGCGCATCCGCGAGCCTGAATTGCCTCGCGTCTTCCGTGTCCCGGGCGGGATGTTCGGAGCCGTGGCTGTCGGCGTCACACCCATACTTTTGCTCGGTTTTTCGATTGTCCGCAGTCGGAGCGAGCAGGTGCTGGACATGAGTTCGTTTGCCTTTGGGATGATTCTGATCGGCGCAGGCGTCGTCGCCTACGCCTTGAATGTGTTGCTGAAACCTTCCGGTTGGGCGCCGGCAGAGAAGCCGGAAGCCGCCGCGTAGAGCTTAAATCCTGCTCAAGTGCTGTTGTACAAACGCCCTTGCTGCGTCTGCTTTGTCCTTTTAGGGTAGTATCGGTTCCTGGGACTCCGGATGGCTTCTAAGCGCAAATCTAAAGGAGCGTACATGATTTCGGTGGTGGCCGAGATGTACGGCATCCACCCGCAGACCCTGCGCCTCTACGAGCGCGAAGGCCTGCTCAAGCCTTCACGCACCGAGGGCAACACCCGCCTTTACACCGACGAAGACTTGCAGCGCCTCGAATTTATTCTGTCACTAGCGCGTGACTTGGGAGTAAATATCAGTGGCATTGCCATCATCCTGCAAATGCGCGAGCGCATGGAAGAAATGCAGCGCCAGATACAAGATTTTGTGAAGTACATACAAGAAGAAGTTCTATCCCGCGCGACTGCCGCCGCAGACCCGTCGCGAGGCGCCATTGTTCCCTTGCGAAGGACAATTGTGGCGCCACCTCCCCCGCTTAAGAGAAAGTAGCTCGCCAACTTCAAGCAGTTAAGGCGCGTATCATAGTGAGTTTTCAGCATCATGCCCGGCTGAATGCTGACTGCGTACTGCTCCCATGCTCCCCTTCAAGCTCGTCTACAGTGACGACTACTACCTCCCCATCGGGGCCCACGTCTTTCCAGCCGAAAAATATCGGCACATCCACGATCGCCTGCTCCAGACCCGCACAGCCGAGACTTCCGATTTCCTGACTCCCGAGGGCGCTTCAGATGAGGACATCCTGCTGGTCCACACTTCTGACTACGTTCGCAAACTCAAGACTGGAACTCTCTCGGCGCAGGAAGAGATGCAGATGGAGATTCCTTATTCGCCCGAACTCGTCCGCGCCTTCTGGCTTGCTGCGGGTGGGTCGATCCTGGCTGCGGACAATGCGCTGAAAGATCGCATCGCCTTCAACATCGGCGGCGGCTTCCACCATGCCTTTCCCGACCATGGCGAAGGCTTCTGCATGATTCACGACGTGGCTGTCGCCATTCGTGGCATGCAACGCGACCACAAGATTACCCGCGCCATGACCGTAGACTGCGACGTACACCACGGCAACGGGACTGCGGCGATCTTCACCGGCACGCACGCGCCCAACGATCCCCTACCTTCGTCTTCGCCAACGACACTAGCTCCGCTCCGCCCCGCAAAATCACGCCGGTCCCACGCCGGGGACGTGTTCACGATTTCGCTTCATCAGGAGAACAATTATCCGGCCTGGAAGCCGCCGTCCTCGATCGATGTGGACCTCCCCGACGGAATTGGCGACGACGATTACCTGGCATGGCTGGACAATGCGCTCAGTTCCGGTCTGCGCCAGTTCGATCCGGAACTGATCTGCTACATTGCCGGCGCTGATCCTTACCGGGAAGACCAACTTGGCGGACTCGCGCTAACCATTGAGGGCCTGAAGCGCCGCGATGAACTCGTG
>Ga0066679_10000796_pt1 | contig 11678 bp, 9 predicted proteins | sample GraSoiAngelo_128_FD_62298 | JGI IMG/M metagenome (GOLD analysis project Ga0066679, IMG submission 62298) | Grasslands soil microbial communities from the Angelo Coastal Reserve, California, USA - 14_0927_12_20cm | ecosystem: Environmental > Terrestrial > Soil > Grasslands | place: USA... | reverse complement strand
TCATGCTCCATTCTCCTTTTTCTGAGGGAGCTGGTCCGGCTCCCCGGACCCTTTCGGCCCCATTATCTCTCTTGTGGATGCTCGATTCCAGGCCTCCCCGCCGGCAAGTCTGCCACGCGCGCGGCCAAGCCTCTTCTTGATGCTTGAGAGTAGGTGCTGCGATAGCCGGCGGGCTCACCGCGATGCGGAAACGACTCGCCGGTACGAGATGGGGTCCGCCGTTCCTGCTTCCGCAAATGCGCGCAATCGTAGCCAGCAGCTGTCGCAGGCGCCGCAAGCCAGCTCTTCCTCCTGATAGCACGACCAGGTCAGGTGCAGCGGCGCGCCCAGCTCCAGCCCGCGCCGGATGATCTCGCTCTTTTTCATCTGAATGACCGGCGTTACGATTGCAATCCGTGTTTCTGGCCGCGTTCCCGCGCGAATGAGCTCTTGAAACACGCGGTAATATTCCGGCCGGCAATCTGGATAGCCGGAGCTGTCTTCCGCTACGGCGCCAATAAAAATGGCCCCGGCCCCAAGCACTTCCGCCCAGCTCACGGCCACGGAAAGAAAATGCGCATTGCGAAAAGGAACGTAGGTCGCCGGAATCGCGCTGCCGTGCGGTGCTGGCGCGCCCAATTCATTTTCCGGCACCGCAATCTTCTCGTCGGTCAGCGCGGACCCGCCAATCGCTCGGAAATGGTCCAGCTGCACCACCAGCCGTTCGCGCACGCCGTAGAAGTCCGCGATTTCCTCGAAAGCCCGCCGCTCCCGCCGCTGCGTCCTTTGCCCATAGCCCGCGTGAAGCAGCGCGAGGTTCCCCGCGCCATGCCGCTCGCGCGCCATCGCCGTGCTGACGCAGGAGTCCATTCCCCCGCTCAGCAGCACCACCGCTTTTCGCAAGTGTGTCATTCTTTCCGCCGATTGCGCAGCCTCCGCCATTCGGCTCTTCTCCTTTCTGTTCCTCCACTTCCTTTACCTCAAACTCCCTTTGTCGCCGGATCCCAAATAAACTTATGTAGTTGCAGCCCCAGCCGCACCGGCAAGCCATCCGCCAGAATCCATTCCGCCAGTAAACGCGGCTCGAGCCCCGGCCACTTTCCTTCCGGATCCTCGAACACGGGAGAAAACAGGACTTGCCGCACGCGCCGCTCCAATCCGTGCTGCCGCGCGAATTCGCGCGCAAATTCGTAGTCGCGCCGCGTCGAAAGCACGAATTTCACTTCATCGTTTTCTGTCAGCTCAGCCAGATTCTTCGTATCGAAGGTGTCCGGCTCGCCCGAATCGGGGCACTTTACGTCCACAATCTTGATGACTTCCTTCGGCAGTCGCCCGATGAATCGTTCCCCGCTCGTCTCGATCATCACCGTGTAGCCCGCCGCAAGCAGCCTTTCCGCCAGCGGATAAATCTCCTCTTGCAGCAACGGCTCGCCGCCTGTCAATTCCACCAATGGCATTGCCGAGGTTTTGCGGGGTCCGCCTGCTGTCTGCCCCGGCCCTGCCAGGGAGGCGCACCGCTGCGTCGCGTCGCCCGCTCCCCGCTCCGCCGAACCCGCCTTTCGCCCCGCCAACTCTTCTACGCGCGCCACCACTTCCTCGATGGTCATCTTCTTCCCACCGTGGAAGGCATATGCCGAGTCGCACCAGGTGCATCGCAAATTGCAGCCTGTCAGCCGCACAAAAATACACGGCAAACCGGCGCGTGTGCTTTCGCCCTGGATGGATTTGAAAATTTCCGTGATTACCATGACTGGAATTATGACGGCGCGAACGCTCCCCGAATTACTTTACGCCTTTTGCGCTCCGTGCGCTCTTTCTGGGCCATAGCCAGAAAGCGGCCGCGAGAAAAACCACGCCGCCAACAATGAACCGCGTGTAGGTCGGCGCGAGCCCCAGGAAACGGAAAACCATAACGTAGCCCAACGCCACCAGGATCGCAGGAACGAGAATGATGAGGAACGCGCGATTCATTTCTTCACCTGCGGCCTCAGCCGGTTCACTGCCGCGCTAGCGCGGGCAATGGAAATCCTCCGATCCATGGAGGAGGACGGGGGGTTCTCTCAAACCGTCGAAGCCGCAATCTGAGAAATCAAATCCCTACTTAGAACTTACAACTAACTCAAGACTTAGAACTCCTTCAATTTCCCGGCCGGTATTGCGCCCGGCTCGTGTCGGTCTCCCACAAAACCACGTCCGTCACCTTCGCACCCGGCGGCATCTCCTTCAATTGCTTCGTAATCTCATCGTAAAAATACTTGGCCACGTTTTCTGCCGACGGATTCACGGTCTTGAAAGGCTCCAAATCGTTCATGAACTGGTGATCCAGCCGTCCCATCACCTCGCGGATAATCTGTTTCACTTGTAGGAAATCCACCAGCAAACCGATCGAGTCGAGCTGCGGCCCCTCGACGGTCACACGCACGCGGTAGTTATGCCCATGGGGATTTTCGCACTTGCCTTGGTATCCGCGCAGGGCATGCCCCGCGGAAAATGTCTCTTCCACGCTGACTTGGTACATTTCGCTCCAAAGATCGCCGCCAGCTTCAGGAGATTTTCTTGTTCGTGACGCTTCAGGCGGGACTAGCCGGATGGGCCGCTTTTCCCTTGCTGGTTCCGTCCAAAAACCGGGCCACCTCGTTCAATTCGTGGGTCACCCGGTAGCGCGGCAGCGACTCCAGAAAAATCTTACCATAGGGCATGCGCTGAATCCGCGTATCGAGCAGCGCCAGCACGCCACGGTCGGTTTTCGTCCGGATCAATCGTCCGAATCCCTGTTTCAAGGAAAGCACTGCTTGCGGCACCTGGAATTCGCCAAACGCGTTGCGCCCTTCTTCCTGCAATGCCGCCACGCGCGCCGCCACGATCGGATCGCTAGGCACCGCAAAGGGCAGACGGTCCACAATCACGCACGACAACTGTTCGCCCGGCACGTCCACGCCCTGCCAGAAGCTGGCCGTCGCGAACAAAACCGCTCCCTCGGTATTCTTGAACCGCTCCAGCAACGCCGACCGCGGCGCCGTTCCTTGCAGCAGCAATGGAAACGAAACACGGGCGCGCACCCGTTCGTACAATTCCTTCATCTGCGTGTAGCTCGTAAACAGGCAAAAGGCCCGGCCCTGGCTGTGTTCCAGCATTTGCACGATTTCGTCCGCCGCTTTGGACGAAAATCCCGCATCGCGCACATCCGGCATTTTGCGCGGCAAATACAGCATTGCTTGCTTCGGATAATCGAACTCCGGAGGCAGCGTGCGTTCTCTTGCGTGATCGATGCCCAGCCGCTGTCGGATATAATCGAATCGCCCGCCAACGGTCAGCGTCGCCGACGTCAGAATGACCGTGTCGAATTGCTCGAATAGCTTTTCCCGCAGGATTTGGCTCACATTGATGGGCGTGGCCGTCAGGAAAACGCCTTTGTTCCGCCGCTCGTACCAATACACGAAATTCTTTTCGTTTGATTCGAACAGGAATGACAATTCCTGCCGCAGCTCGAAGCTGCGCCGCGCCATCCGCGTCAATTCTTCCGGCCGGTTGACCAGCGCGGCGAGTTCCGTTTCCAGGCTTTTCAGGGAAGAGACCAGCGCATCGTACATTTCGCGGTTCTGCTCCAGAAACGCGGCGCGGGCGTTCCCCGAGAAGGAAAATCTGCCTTCGCGTGGCGGAAACAATTCGAAGAAACTCCGGCTGCGCTCCCGGATGCGCAGCGTTTTCTTCAGCAGCGAAGGCGTGCCCTGATGCAGCAGCCGCAGCGTCTGGTCCGTGTCCCGCGCCAGCTCCTCGAACCGGAAATTCGAAATCTGCCTCCCGAAATATTCGCTCGCCACGTCTTCCATCTCATGCGCTTCGTCGAACACGACGGCCGAATACTCCGGCAAAATGCTGCCGAAATCGTCTTGCTTCAGCGCCAAATCGGCAAAGAACAAATGATGGTTGACAATGATCAGGTCGGCTTCTTCCGCTCGCTGGTGCATCCCGGTCACAAAACACGGATTGAACGACGGGCACTTTTTCCCCGTGCAGGTGTCCCGCCGCGCGTCGAGCTTTCCCCACAATCCCGAATCGTCCGGCAAAAACGTCAGCTCCGCTCGGTCGCCTGTCTCGGTTAGCTTTGCCCAGTCCTTGATCTGCCGGAAATAATCCATTTCCTCGATGCCCTTCAGCAGCCCCTGGTCTTGCAGCTGATTCAATTTCGCGATGCACAGAAAATTCGAGCGCCCCTTCATCACCGCGACTTTCAGGTTCGGCGCAAAATGCTTGTGCAAAAATGGAATGTCTTTCTGGAAAAGCTGCTCTTGCAAAGATTTGGTCGCCGTAGAAATCACCACGCGCCGCCCGCTGCAAATCGCGGGAATCAGGTACGCCAGCGTCTTCCCCGTTCCTGTGCCGGCTTCCACGATCGCGTGGTGATGCGTTTCGAACGCGTCATGCACCAGCTCGGCCATTTCCAGTTGAGCGGGGCGATATTCATAGTCGGAACTCACCACCGAACGGTCGAAGCCGCCCTTCATGCACTTTTCAAGGAACCCGTCCGGGCCAAATACTTCCTTCATCGACGGCTTGGCGCTCTGGCTCTGGGTTTTGCTGCTCGTGCTTTCGAACTCCGCCTCACCCACGTTCGAATCATCGTCCAGAGGCACATACCCCCCCTTCGAAGTCTTCGCCGCGCGCTTGCCGTCGCCTGCCGGATTCCGGTTCGAATTGGTGGTGGTCTTTCTCAGAAGTTTGCCCTTGCTCTTTTCCCTGCGCGAACCACCCTGAGACCAGCTACGATAACATACCGGTAGCCGGGCCTCACCGGCACCGGCGTTCTTCTCCAAGGTTCCGGAAACTGAGCATCGCAATGGATTTAACGGCCTTTAGCAGTTGCACAACGGACGGCTTTTTGCGATGTTAGCTTTTCTGCCGGGGCGCTAGATTCTTTTGTGGGGCGTTTGAGCGTTTTTCCCGGCCAGGGATGACAAACGCACTCGATCCACCGCGGGGTGTTTGATGGCTCGCTGCAAATCTTTCGTTTTCATCTCCATTCTCCTGCTCGCTTCTTTTTCCCTGGCTTCCTGCACGCTTCACAGAAAGGGCGGCGGAGGCGGCGGCGGAGGCTCCGGCGCTAAGGTGAGCTTTACTGTGGTTGCCGATACTGTTCCGGCGAATCCTTCGCTTCTTTCCTTCAAGGTCTCTATGACCAGCGTCGTGCTCACGCCTTCCTCGGGCTCTGCGCAAACCCTCACGCCCGCAACGCCAGTTGTGGACCTGATGCGCTTGCAATCCGACAGCGCATTCCTCGGCACCCTCACGAGCGTCCCCTCCGGGACCTATACAGTCACGGTGGCGTTTTCCAATCCCGAAATTGTTTTCTTGAACGACACCACTTCCACCATCACCGCCGGCACAGCGAGTTGTTCCAGCGGCTCGGTCTGCTCCTTCTCCCTTTCCGCTTCCGGCACTCCTGTGATTCCCTCTTTCAACTTCATGGCGACTTCCTCGGGGCAACAAGGAATCGGCATCGACTTCAATCTGAAAAACGCCATTTCCCTTTCCTCCTCCGGCGCCTTGTCTGTGAACTTTAACCCTTCTTCCCCAAGCCCGGCGGTTCTGAGCGCTTTCACTTTGCCGCGCTCCAACTCCAACCTGAGCGGTAGTCAACTCGATCTCATCGAGGATTTCACCGGCGTCGTCGGCCTGAACGGCAGCGCCGTCACCCTTACTTCCCCCACGCGCGGAACTCTCACCGCTTCGGCTGTCTCCGCCACGAATTTCGATCCGGATCCCTCCGGAACTCTTTGCCCCAGGCCGACAACGACGTTGTCCGCCTGCGTTTCCTCCGGCCAGGTGGCCAGCATGGACGTGATTCTCGATTCGGGCGGCACTTTCTCCGTCCAGGAAATCGAACCTTTGCTTTCGTCGCAACAGGACCTTGTCGAAGGCACCGTCTTTGCCATCGGGGGCACGACCCAGTTCGCTATCGCGCTGACCGACAAAATACAGGCGGCGACGAACTCCCTAATCGGCGGTCTGAAGACCGGCGATCTTCTCACGGTTAATATCCCTGCTTCCACCGTGAGGCCTTTTCTGGTGGACACAAAAGGCTTGGCCGTCCCTGCCGCCAGCCTCGGGCTCTTTCAGGGGCAAACCGACACGAGCGCCATTCATCCAGGACAGGCCATTGCCATTCACGTCACCGCCTTTACTGCCGCAAGCGGCACGACCATTGCTTCTGCCACGGCCGACACCGTCACGCTGCGCTGGTCTCGTTTGATCGCAAACACAATCGGGGCCGCTTCACCTAGCCAAATCAACGTGAATAACGTTCCGAGCTACTTCTTGACTACCAGTTCGTCCATTTTTACAACGCAGGTATTCACCGGTACTTCGGGGGCCGATGGCGTGACAAACCTGGAGGGAATCGCGGCAGGCGGAACGCCTATCCCGAGCCCCCCTCCAGTCGGCCTGCGCGTTCTCTATCTGGACAACACTTCCCATAGCGCGCCGCTGCCGTTTATGGCCGCTAAGATCCGGCAGCATTAAAGTTCGCGCGCAGCGCGAGCTGCTTTTTTTCTCCGCCTCCGCAAAAGCATCGGGCTCCCCAAAATGTTCGGGGGAGCCCGCTCCCTCATCACCAAGCCCTGCCAGCGGCTTTTTTCCGTGCACCGCTACCGAGAACCAGCTTGCTAAGCTACGATCAGAACAAGTCACTCGCGTTGTTTTGTCCTTGGGCTTGTTTAACTCAGCGCTGTAAACGAAACTTGAAAACCGTAGGCGGCAAACTACAAACGGTAAAGGCAAACCGTAAACTGCAAGCGGTAAACGGCGAACTTCCTCACGCTGGCAACGGCCCGCCGATGGTCGTGTTTGGCGGCAGCGGCTGCACGGCAGGCGCCGTCGGTGCGCCGCCAGCGGCGAGGGCCGGCTGGAACCGCCGGAAAATCGCCAGCGAAATCGCTCCCACGCCCCAGAGAATCGCCACAAACTTGACCCAGCCGCCTACCTCCGGAATCGTCGTGAGCAGGCGCACAATCAGAACGCCCACGGTCATCCTTCCAATGAACGGCCAGAATTCGCTGGTGCGGCCCATCAGCCATTGTCCGACCACAGTTCCTACGATCACTTGCGCGAAATACAGCGACGCATACCAAAGGAACAAAGTAGAAAGTCCGATGAACAGTCCCACCACGGTGACGCATGCAATGAGGGCGGCGATGGGCACGCCGAACAGCGTCAGCACGCCAAGCCCCGCGGACGCGCCGTATTGCTCCGCGGACTTCACCGCTTCCTCCGCGAATCTCGGCATCAGCGAGAAGAGCACCAAGCCGTACAGGATGAATGCCGCCAGCCAGATGACCTGCCAGACGTAATAATGCCCTGTCCGGTAGCCTTCTTTCTTCTCCATTTGCTGGAACTCCACGGGCGAGGCCAGTTTCGCTCCCGCAGCCACTTCCGCCGGCTTGTTTCCTTCAAAATGAATCGTCCCTTCCACTTGCGCGTTCGAGCCGATGATCAGCATGTTTCCTTTTTCCCGGACGCTTCCGCTGCAAACGCCGTTCAAGTTCATTTCTTCGCCGTAAAAAAGAATGTCGCGGCCCACATGCCCGTCAATGGCCAGCGTTCCGCCAAACATGGTGATGCCGTGCACGACTTTCCCCGTGGACTCCAGCGTGACCGCGTCGCCGAACCAGGTGATGTTTTTTCCGACCGTCCCGGAAATCACCACCGTGTTCCCCGCCGAGCGCACGTTGCCGTCCACAATCCCAGGAATGCGCAGATAGCGTCCCGCGGTGATGACGTCGCCCGTCACGTGCCCGTCAATGTCGATGTCCTTACCCGCCGCAAAGACGTCGCCATCCACCGTTCCTTCCACCCGCACGCGTTCTCCCGAAAGGAAGATGTCGCCCTTAATCGTTTCGTCCTTGGCCACCGTCGGGTTCTGTCCCGTGCGTTTCTCGGCGGCCGGAGCTCCGGGCGTCAACATCAGGGCGGCGCAAAGGCTGGCAAATACCAGCGCCAGCGCCGAGCCGCGGCGGATTCGCCGGCGCAGCAACATCGCGCCCACGCCGCCCAGCGTCACCAAGGCCACTGCTTCGAGAATGGTGATCATGGATTGCCACCCTTTCCACACCGCACCCTGAAAAATCAAAAGCCCCAGCAGATTCGAGCCGCCGAAGCCCGCTTGCTCCAGCTGCTGCTGCCAGGGCTCAATGTATCCCGTGTAAAGCGCGTACGCGCCGGTTGCCGCCAGTCCAAACGCCAGGCCCCAGATCCATTGCATCGAGCGACGCGCTTTTTCCTGGAACTGGGCAAGCCGCGACGGCAGCGGTTCCGTGTCTTCCAGCATCGCGCGCATCAGCAGGCGCGACTCGCGCTCCAGCGCGCGCAGCAGCGTGCCGCAGGTATCGCACTGTTTCGTGTGGGCGGAAACTTCCAGCCCTCGCGCGCGGTCGAGCTGGCGCTCGAGGTACAGCAGGCAGGTCATCTCGTCCAGATGCTTCAACTTTTCTTCCCCGGATTCGCTCATGAAGCCCCTCCTGCCGCCAGCGCCGCATTGCCTTCCAGCGCTTGCCGCAGTTCGTGCCGCGCGCGCAGCAACACCACGCCAACGAAGGCCCGGCGCACTCCCAGCGCATCAGCAATCTCGTCATAACTCATGTCCGAGTAATAGCGCATCACCAGCGCCATGCGCGCCCGAGCGCTCATTTTCTCGAGCGCCTTGCGCACTTCTTCGCTGGAGCGCTGCTCCATCAGTTTTTCCAGTTGGCTTGGCTCGGGATGCTCCAGCGCCACGTTTTCCAGGTCTTCGGTTTCTTTGTCCTGGCGAATCTTCCGGCGGCGTAAGATGTCCCAGCAATGGTTCGCGGCGACTTTGTAGAGCCAGGCCGAGAACGACCGCGTCCGATCGTACTGGCTGAGCTTGCTCTTCAATTTCATGAAAATTTCCATGGTGGCGTCTTCCGCATCTTCGCGGGTCGGCATGGCACGCCTGCAGAAACGGAAAATGGCCGGCGCGTATTCCCGGTAAAGCTGGCCCCAAGCCTCGGCGTCGCCCGCCCTGGCACGGGCAATCGCCTCGCTCGACTCCGTTGTTCCCGGCGCGCTCATCCGGCCTAGCTTCTGCGTTTCCATAGCCTAGTACGCACAAAAGCCTGCAAATATTACATCCTGCAAACCGTGGTGATAGTTGCCGTCGATTCTAACCCCTGCATTCCCAGGTGATTACGTCCACATCCCCGGCCAACCCCGCCCTCCCAGCAATATTGCTGGCGGGCAGTCTTATAAATTCGTTTCGGGAATTCGCACTCGATTTCCGTTTTTTCCGTCTCTCGCCAGTCCTCAGTTCTGACTTCTGCTTGCTCACCCCACATCGAGCGCTAATTTCAGTGCCTTATCGAGCTCCGCCTGCTTTGCGGCTCGAAGCGAACCCCCATAATGCGTCAGATCGGCTTTGCGCAGGCTTACGAGGTTATCGCCCATGATCCGGCTCGCGTGCTGCAGTCCTTCTTCCGGCCCAATCGCTACTTGGGTGGCCAACCCCTCTCCGCCACGGTACACCGGCGCGCAGATGACCGTGGAAAACCTGGAATCGAGGAGCGCCTAGCGGCTCACCATCACGAACGTCCGGTACAGGTTCCGATCGCCGCCCGGTTTTTAGACCGGATAGAGTTCACCCCGTTTCATGTGATCACATCTCTCGTCAGGTGCCTGTTGAGTTCGCGGAGAAATGATGGCGCGGTCTTATTCGCCTGATGCCTGGTATTCCAAGACGCCCTCGGCTTCCCGGTTCATCCGGTCCTTGAGGTATTTGCGGAGCAAGCGTTCAATGAACGCCGAGCGCGATTGCTTCGATCCCGCCAGGCGGTCCACTCCTGCCAGAAGATCCTTCGATAGTGTGATAGACGTCTTCTCTTTCATACCATCATCATACTACTCGGGGGGTGCGTTTGCGGCGCCGGCGGTCGCCGGGACGTTCTTCAGGCGGCGGGGAGTTCGATGGTGACGGCGGCGCCGTGGGGGTGCAGGTTTTCTGCGTAGATCTTGCCGTTATGTTCTTTCACCGTGCCGTAGCAAATGCTCAGCCCCAGGCCGGTACCTTTGCCCACGGGCTTGGTGGTATAGAAAGGATCGAAGGCCCGGCCGAGATCGCTGAAGCCGGGGCCGGTGTCGCTGAAGCGCACCACGATTTTCTTTGCTTCCAGATTTCCTTCAACCACGACTCTCTTTTCGGGCGCTTGCTCCACGGCCTGCGCGGCGTTGGTGAAGAGATTTACGAAAACCATTTTGAATTGGCCCTCATTGATCGGAATGCGCGGCAGGTCCGGCGGAAAATTCAGTTCAAACTGGATGCCCGAATTTTTCCATTGGTACTCGCAGAGCATCAGCGAATCGCGCACCACCGTCGCGATGTCCAGCGTTTTTCGGCCGTCCTGGAGCGGCCGCGCAAAACTGATGAGGTTGTCAATGATTCGTTTCATGCGCCGCGCTTCGGTTCCCAGCCGTTCGAGTTTGTGCCGGACGCCGTTGTCCGGGGCTTGTTCCTTCAACAAGTCGGAGTAGCCCATGACCGCGGTTAGGGGATTATTGAGTTCGTGCGCTATGCCGGAAACCAGCTGGCCGATTCCTGCGAGCCTTTCCTGCTGGACCATTTGGATTTGCGCGTGCTGCAAGCGGTCCAAATTCTTTTTGGATTCGTGCAGCAGGCGTGTCATTTCGCGCGCCATCAGCATTTGCCGCAGGAAGACGCACACGCCTACCAGCATGATTCCAATCAGCGTCACCATCACGCGATACGAGCGCAACTGGTCGGCGGGAACGAGGTACAGCACGAACAGACCGATCAGCGGCATGGACATCACGGCCAGCACGGCGAGGAATGCGGATACCTCGGTTTCGGGTTCTTTTTCATCTCCGGCGAGTTTTTCTGATAGGACGTGACGAGCGCGCACCGCAATCAAGATGAGCCAGCAGATGGCGGCATAGTCGGGAACATCGTAGATGCTTCCGCTGTAGTATTCATTGCGATTCAGCGCCGCATTGAGCCACTGATAGGAGAGGAGATATAGCGCGCTGGCGCCGAACAGATGCCAATAGATTTTGCGCCAGGCGCCTTCGGCCACCAAAGCCATGCCGCCCAGCACGATCATCTGGACGGAGAATTCGAGGATGAAGAGCGAGAAGTAGTAGGCGTTGTACAACGCCTGGTTCAGGATGAGGTATTCGTTCGGATAGACCAGGAACATGTAGAGGTAGACCCACCAAAGAAGGAGAATGAGGAAATTCAGGGAGCTGAGCAGGAAGCGCTGCTCGCGCTGACGCGAGCCCGGGCGCATCGCCGCGGCGGCCATCATGGGAACCGGTTGGAGGAACAGCGGAATATCGGCCCAGAACGGGTTGGGAGGCTGGCGGCCGGTGATCACTTCATAGTAGAGCCAGCCGGCGAAGTTGACCCACACCATCGCCGCGCCGAGGGCCATCAAGAACCAGAACCAGCGCGTCCGGCCCCTGTTGCTGAAAGCGGCGCGGAGCAGGACCACGACCGCAATGAGCCACAGGCCGGTCCCGCTCATGTCGGAAAAGGCGGTGAGGGCCGCCCCGGGCTTCGCTAGCAGGGAAACGAAAGTGTACACCAGCAGAAAACCGGCAACGCTCCCGACTTCCCAGTGCGTGAGCTTTCTCATTCCTTCTTGTCCGACTCCCAAGCGCCAACCGTGGAGCTGCGC
>Ga0066679_10000791_pt1 | contig 11723 bp, 9 predicted proteins | sample GraSoiAngelo_128_FD_62298 | JGI IMG/M metagenome (GOLD analysis project Ga0066679, IMG submission 62298) | Grasslands soil microbial communities from the Angelo Coastal Reserve, California, USA - 14_0927_12_20cm | ecosystem: Environmental > Terrestrial > Soil > Grasslands | place: USA... | reverse complement strand
CATTCCCGGACGAATGACGCCGTCGATCACGCGAAACAAAACGATCACGCCGCGATACGAGTCGTACCATGAATCGAAAATTAAAGCCTTGAGCGGCGCGTTCGCATTGCCCTTCGGCGGCGGCACGTCGCGGACAATCGCTTCCAGCACTTCCGCGACCCCGACGCCGGTTTTGGCGCTGGTAAGAATCGCGTTGTGAGTTTCCAGGCCGATAAAGTGCTTAATTTCTTCAAGTGCTCTTTCCGGTTCGGCCCCGGGCAGATCGATCTTGTTGATGACGGGGATCAGTTCGAGATTATTTTCGATGGCGAGATAAGTGTTCGCCAGCGTTTGCGCCTCGACACCTTGCGAAGCGTCGACGACCAACAGCGCGCCTTCGCAGGCTGATAACGAACGCGAGACTTCGTAAGAGAAATCGACGTGGCCCGGCGTGTCAATCAGATTGAGGACATACTTCTGGCCATCCTTCGCCTGGTAATCCAGCCGCACCGCGTGCGCTTTGATCGTAATCCCACGCTCGCGCTCGAGGTCCATATCGTCGAGCATCTGCGCTTCCATCTCGCGGCCAGTCACCGCGCCGGTGAGTTCGAGCAGACGATCCGCCAAAGTCGATTTGCCGTGATCGATGTGCGCGATGATCGAGAAGTTGCGGATGCGGTCTGCGGACATGAAGTCGATTATTGTTGAATCGGTCGGACTTGATTATAGTAGGGCCTACTCGCTTCTCACTAATGAGGTGCGGTTGAATTATGAGCAAAGAGTACGTAGAACAGCGTGACCGTGGTTACTGGATCGCCGGCAAGCGCATTTCGCTGGACTCAGTGGTGTATGAGTTCCGAAACGGTGCAGCGCCCGAATCAATTCTGCGATCGTTCCCTTTGCTCACGCTCGAAGAAATCTACGGCGCAATTACCTTTTACCTGTCGCACCAGGAACAGATTGATGCCTATCTTAGGGAAGGTGAAATCGAATTTGAAAGACAACGCCAGCGTGAGCGTGAAGCCGATCCCAGCTTTTACCAGAAGTTTGAGAACGCTAAAGCATTGATTAAGTAACCCTCTTCTTCCCTCATGAAGATTCGTTTTCAGGCTGACGCAGATCTGAATGTGGATATAGTGTTCGGAGTCCTGCGGCGGATTCCCGAGATCGATTTCAAAACTGCCGCGCAAGCAGGATTGAGCGGACTAGGCGATGCTGAGGTTTTGGAAACTGCGGCGAGCGCGAACCGCATTCTTGTGTCACACGATTGGAAGACAATGCCATATTACTTTGGCAAATTCGTGGCGTCACGTCTTAGTCCCGGAGTCTTAATCGTTCCCAGGAAGTTAGGAGTCGGCAAGACCATCGAAGAATTGGTTGCCATTTGGTCCGACTCGGAAGCAGAGGATTACGTCAACTCAATTCGTAGACTTCCTCTGTGAGCAGGTCCAGTCAGTCGATCGCCTTCTTATTATCGATCTGCGCGCGCTGAAGCTTCCCGCTGTAATCAACGTAAACCGATTTCCATTCTGAGAAGATATCCAGCACTTGCGTGCCGGCTTCGCGGTGACCGTTGCCGGTGCCTTTCGTGCCGCCGAATGGCAGATGAACTTCGGCGCCAATCGTCGAAGCGTTCACGTAGAAGATTCCGGTGTACAGATCGTTCATCGCATGAAACGCGCGGTTCACGTCCTGCGTGTAAATCGCCGCCGACAATCCGTACTGCACGCCGTTCGCGACATCGATCGCTTCGTCGAGTGAGTTAACGGGAATCACGCACGTGACTGGTCCAAAGATCTCTTCCTGCGCGATCCGCATGTCCGGCGTTACGTCAGTGAAGACAGTCGGCTCGATGAAATATCCATGCGCGTAATCGCCTTTGGTCAGATGCCGGCCGCCGCAAGCGAGCGTCGCTCCGTCTTCATTCTGACCAATGTCTATATAGCTCATGATCTTTTCGACTGCGTCTGAATTGATTACGGGGCCAACGTCGACTTTTGGATCGGCGCCGTTGCCGATGCGCAATGCCTGCGCGCGCTCAACCAACTTCTTACTGAATTGTTTGTAGACCTTCTTGTGAACAATCAAACGCGAAGATGCGGTGCAGCGCTGACCAGAAGTTCCGAACGCTCCCCAGATTGCGCCTTCTACTGCATTATCAATGTCCGCATCATCCATGATCATGATCGCGTTCTTGCCGCCCATCTCGAGCGAACAGATCGCGTTTCGTTCAGCGCAGGCCGACGCGACGATGCGTCCGGTCTCAGTCGATCCGGTCAGCGAAATCAAACGAATCGAAGGATGGTTGGTCAGCCGCTTACCGATTGTCGAGCCACTGCCCATTACTAAATTCACTACACCCGGTGGGATGCCCGCCTCTTCGCAGGCTTTGACCAAATTGTAAGTCGAGAGCGGCGTGTCTTCCGCGGGCTTGATTACGACGGTGTTGCCGCAGACGAGCGCGGGCATCAACTTCCACGACGGAATCGCCATGGGAAAATTCCATGGCGTGATCAATCCGCAAAGTCCGACCGGTTGGCGCACGCACATCGCAAATTTGTCCGGCATCTCAGCCGGCGTCGTAAAGCCATGCAGGCGTCGGCCTTCACCGGCTGTGTAATAGGTGCAATCGATCGCTTCCTGCACATCGCCGCCGGCCTCTTTCAGGACTTTGCCCATCTCGCGCGTCATGTCGCGCGTGTACTTCTCTTTGTCGCGCATCAGGATCTCGCCGACACGAAAAAGAATCTCAGCCCGACGCGGCGCCGGCGTCAGACGCCAGCCGTTGAAAGCTCGCGCGGCGGCGGCGATCGCTTCGTCTGTATCCGCTTCGGTTGAATGCGGAAAGCGTCCGATCACGTCGCGCGTGTCGGCAGGATTTCGATTCTCGGCGTACTCACCTGAGGTCGGAACCCACCGGCCATCGATGTAGTTGAGATAAGTCTGCGCGCGTTTTCCAGCGCGAGCTTTCTTCGTTTTCTTCGCTAATGCTTTTTTTGCTTGAGCCATTGCGGCTGGGAATAGGAGAGACGGGGGTCGGGAGTCAGACGAAAATCATCTGGCTTCCGGCCCCCGACTCCTGTCCTTTCTTACTGATAAGTCAGCTGAACGATCCGTTGCACAATGCCGGCGCGGTCGGACTGACGCACATAACGGGACAAGTTGAGCACTACCGGGTCGCCTGGCTTCAACGAATCAACGACCCGTTGAAAATCGGCGAGCGTCGCGACCGGAACGCGATTGATGCGCGTGACCACTTCGCCGCTGACGACGCGAACTGATTCCGGTAAATCACCGGCGACGCCGGCCGGATCGACATCTTTGACGAAAAGGCCTTTCACGCCGTTCAGATGTTTCTCGTCGATTAATTGTGGCGTGAGTTCCGCCAGCGTCAATCCGAGTCGCGCGCCATTCACCTTAGTGGCGTCCGGTTTATCTTTTGGGACAATATCGGCATCGCGAGCCGTGAAGTCCGGTCGTTCAACCAAATTCACAGTCACGGTGCGGCGGTCAAGTTTGCCGTCCATATCGCGCAGGAAACTCAGACCAACCGCTTCGCCGACTTTCGTCGCCGCGACTTTCGCGATCAGATCGTTCGAGTCCTGAACCGGTTGGCCGTTGAATTCAACGATCACGTCGTTGATTTGCAGACCGGCTTTCACGGCCGGCGTCGGCTGACCATTTCGTTCCGGTTGAATGTCCGCGACGACCGCGCCCTTCGCATCAGGCAAGCGATAGACGCGAGCAAACTCAGCCCTCACAGATTCGAGAGTCACGCCGAGAAATCCCCGGCGCACTTTGCCTTGCGCGAGAATTTGACTCGCGACAAACCTTGCTTCATTCGACGGCAGCGCAAACCCAATTCCATTGTAGTCGCCCGTCAAGGTCGCGATCTGCGAGTTCACTCCGATCGCTTCGCCATGCATGTTCACCAGCGGACCACCACTGTTGCCGCGATTGATCGCCGCATCGGTTTGCAGAAAGCGCTGAAAGGTTTGGAACGATGCCGAGTCACGATCCTTCTTGGAAATAATTCCGGCCGTAACTGTCTGTTCCAATCCAAACGGTGAGCCGATCGCGAGCACCCAGTCGCCGACTTGCGCCGCGCCTGAATCTCCAAACTTCATCGTTGGCAGTTCGTGATCGGCGTCGACTTTCAACACCGCCAGATCGGTTTCGCGATCGATGCCGACAACTTTTGCGCGCAAGCGCTCGCCGGAAAGTAATCCGATCGTGATGCGCGTGGCGCCATCGATCACATGATAGTTGGTGAGAACGAAGCCCTTCGAATCGATGATGAATCCGCTGCCGATGCCGTGCGTCGAGCGTTGCTGGCGGCGAAACAGATCATAAGGATTCGGCGGCGTGCGATCAGACTTGTCTTCGCTGTCCAGGTCCGGTCCTTCGGTGGTCATCGTGTCGATGTTGACGACGGCAGGCTCGACGCGCTGAGCGATTTCAACGAACGAAGCCGACAACGCCTCAGGCGCGCGCGCTGATTGCGAACCGTCCTGTGCCACCGCCGGGCGGCCGGCGAGCATTGCGCCGATGCCGATGCCGGCGAGCACGCAAACCGCCGCCAGCGCGACGATCCAGACTCGCAGTTTTCGCAGAATCGTTTTTTCAGCATCGCTCGTTTGATTTAAAGACTCGAACATAATCACCGCCTTCGGAGTTTGAGCTGGGTCGCCCTGGGCTCAACCATTCTGATCAATCGGGGAGCAGGGTTGGGAAAGTATAAACGAAATATGACGCCGCTAGAAGTCAGGGGCGAAGGAGAATCTTCATCGTGCCGGGTTCGGCGGCGCGCGCCATCGCACGAACGCCCTTTGCCAGCTTGAACTCTTCGCTAATCAAACTTTCGACGTCGATTTTTTGGCCCTTCAGCAAGTCTAATGCCGGCGCGAAACGGCCGCAGCGCGAACCGACTACGCTGATTTCGTCAACGACAATCCGAGCTGAATTGATTTCAGTCGCGCCGTGAAAGGTTGATTTTAGAACCAACACACCGCGCGGATGCAGCAGATCGAGCGCGACATCGAAACCGCTGGGCGAGCCGGAGGCTTCGACGACGACATCGAACTCGCCAGCGCGCTGACGCGCTTTGTCGAGCAGGTGAGTTTCGATCGCGCGACGTTCGGCAATCCGAAGTTTGTCGTCGTGCTTTCCGATCAGAGTGACGGGCGCGCCGGTCGTCGCGATCACTTGCGCGCACAGCAAGCCGAGCTTGCCGTCGCCGATCACCACGACTTTTGTTTCCTTATCGATCGACGCGCGCTCCAAGATTTCACAAGCCGCCGCCAGTGGTTCGGTGAACACCGCGTGCTCGTCAGGAATTTCATCGGGCACCGGCAGCAGATTCACCAAAGGCAACTTCAGAAACTCAGCGTGTGCGCCGTCTCGTCCCACGATGCCGAGCACCGTTCGCGCCGGACAATGACGCGAATCGCCGGTGCGACAAAGATCGCAACGGCCACAGCCGGCATTGATCTCGCCAACGACACGCTGACCATTCTCAGTCATGCCGACAAATTCATGGCCCAACGTTCCTTCAAAGCCGGCATAGCCGCGCGCGATTTCCAGATCAGTGTTACAGATTCCTGAAAGCGTGACGTGGACGAGCACTTCGCCGTCAGCTTCAGGGCGCGCGATGTCCGCAAGCGATAGCGTTTGGCTTTCGTAACGAAGAGCAATCATAGAAGAGAGGTTGATCAGAGGCTAGAGGCTGGGATTTGGAAAACATTGCCAACAGCGTGCGCGCCCGAGAGACCGTTGAAATTTTTCCAAGGCATATCGATTGAATAGCGAAGACCGCTAATCTCTAACCCCTAAACTCCAACCTCTGCTCTTAAAACTTTTTACTGCGCTCGTAAGCGTTGTCGATCGACAGTTCAATTGTATGAGTTCGTTGTGAGATCAGCACCGGCAGGCGCCATTCGATCGATTCGCCTGTCGATGAGGCAGATGTTGCACGCATCCACCAGTTACCTTCGCTCAGTTTAGCGACGGCGCGGCCCGTCCGATCCATCTGCGGCTGAACCGGCACAAGATTCTTCAGCCGTTGCGCGAGAAAATCCTCCATCGTTTTTCCGGGATGCGTGTTCAGCGCGAATTCGCGTTGAATGGTGGTGAAGTCGATCGGATAAAGCTCCACTTTGGTTGGGCCGACGGCGTTTCCATCACGAACCACGATCGTCAATTCCGAATTCGCCGCGGCATCGTCAAAAACTATTCGCGCCGCGCCGTCCGCCGGCAGCGATCGGTAAATCCGCCAGCCGGCAAAGAACAATGCGCCAAGCAGCGCCAGCGCCAACACCACTTCGACAATCTTGATCAGCGGATTCTGTTCCTGCACGTCTCGTTACTTTCTCAGGCCTCTTACGTACGGGATCAGCGAATTGATGTCGTTCTCGGAAAGACTCTTTTTGAACGACGGCATCTTGCCTTTGCCATTACTGATCGAATTGAAAATGCGCTCGTCAGAAACGTCGTTTTGCCACTCAGCGGCCGTTAGATCGCGCGCATGGACATGCTTTGCGTGCAGCGATTGTGCGCGGCCGTCTCTGCCATGACACTTCGCGCACTTGCTGCTGTAAATCGCGGCCGCATCGAAAGGCGTGGCGGCGGTTGCGCTTGCGACCGCTGAATTGATTCGCGCGCTGCCGAATACGACGGCGGAAGCCGCGACGATGGCCATAATCAAGAATGAAAGTTTCAGTCTCTGCTTCACTTCGTTAAGATCCTCCGTGAACGATCTGCGTCTGCTGGTGTCTAACTTTTATAACTCAATTGAAATCGTTTGTCTCGCGAATTCCGAAAGATAGTCGAAAGCTGCGCGAGCCGTTATAATCCAAATCAATGATCGATTTTGCGGACGACAAGCTGCGCGAAGAATGCGGCGTATTCGGCATCTATGGACACGCGGAAGCCGCGCGCATGACCTACCTCGGCCTGTACGCGTTGCAACATCGCGGGCAGGAATCATGCGGCATGGTTGCCTCCAACGGCGCGCAACTGATTTCCGAGCGTGGGATGGGCCACGTCAGGGAGAGTTTCGATCAAACGCATCTCGATCGGCTTGCAGGTCAAAGTGCGATCGGTCACGTGCGTTACTCAACTACCGGCGATGTTTCGATTCGCGAATGCCAACCATTTTCGGTGACCTGTCAGCACGGCCAAATCGCGGTTTGCCACAACGGCAATCTGCCGTTCGCCGGCGAAGAAAGAAAAAGATTGGAGAGCGAAGGCGCGATTTTCTCGTCGACTTCCGACACCGAAGTTGTCCTGCATGGCGTCGCGCGTTCGCGCGCCGGCAGCGTAGCCGAAGCGATTCCCGAAGTGTTGCGCGATACGGAAGGCGCATTCTCGATGCTGTTTCTGACGCCGAAGGAATTGATTGCGATTCGCGACCCGCGCGGATTTCGGCCGTTGGCTTTGGGGCGATTGAATGACGCCTGGGTGATCGCTTCGGAAACTTGTGCGTTCGATCTGATCGATGCGAAGTATGTGCGCGACATCGAGCCGGGCGAGCTGGTCGTCATCAACGAAGAAGGTCTGCGCTCGACGCATCCGCTCTCGGCCCAAAAGCACTCGATGTGCATTTTTGAGCACGTCTATTTTTCGCGGCCGGATTCGATCATCTTCGGTCAATCGGTGAATCGTTCGCGTCACAAAATGGGCCAGCGGCTGGCGATCGAACAACCGGCCGATGCCGACATCGTCGTGCCGGTTCCCGATTCGGGCGTGCCGGCGGCGATTGGATATTCGGCTGAAAGCGGTTTGCCGTTTCGCTTTGGCCTGGTGCGCAATCACTACATCGGCCGCACCTTCATCGAGCCGAAACAGTCGATTCGCAGCTTCGGTGTGCGCATCAAACTCAATCCCGTGCGTCACCTAATCGAAGGCAAGCGGATCGTCTTGATCGACGATTCGATCGTGCGCGGCACTACTTCAAAGAAAATTGTGCGCATGGTGCGCGAGGCGGGCGCGAAAGAAATTCACGTGCGCATCTCTTGCCCACCGACGATCAGCCCCTGCTACTACGGCGTCGACACGCCAAACAAATCCGAATTGATCGCGGCGAATAAATCGATCGAAGAGATTCGACAATTCATCGAGGCTGATTCGCTCGGCTATCTTTCGTTGGCAGGCATGCAGGAAGCGACCGGCTTGAGCGCCGATGAATCGTGCGTCGCCTGCTGGAGCGAACGCTACCCGACGCGCATCACTCGCGAAGCCGAGACGATGCACTCGCGTGAAGTAGCCGCGGCAACCGAAGTAGCGGTTGAGATTTGAAATGAAAAATCTCATCTGCTTCATGTGTTTGTGCGTCGGAGTGGCGGTCGCTGCTCGTCAAATCGTTTTCGCCACTCCTCAGAACGGTTATAAGACCTACGTTAACGCCCGCTTCAAATATTCGATCAGCTATCCAGCCGATCTTCTGATACCCCAAGGCGAGGCCGAAAACGGCGACGGTCAGATTTTTCGCGAGAAATCCGGGAGCGTTGAGATGCGCGTTTACGGCGGCTACAACGTCTCGAATGAGACATTGCGCAGCAGGTATGCGGAACTGATACGTAAGTGGAACAACGGAATAACGTATAAAGTCATGCGACGAGATTGGTTTGTCGTTTCCGCGCTGGTGAACGGTAAGATCCATTATCAGAAGACGATTCTGCGAGGTGATGTCTTCAAGACTTTTGAGATTGAGTACGATGCGGTGCGTGGCAGTACCTACAATGATGTGACTGACCGCATCGCCAGATCTTTCAAGGGATGAACTACTCCATCGGACCCAATGACTCTCGTTGGCAAATCAATTCCTCGCAAAGAAGGCCGCAAGAAAGTTACCGGCGCGGCGCTCTACGTCGATGATTTGAAGTTCGACGGGATGCTGCATGGCGTGACGGTGCGCAGCTCGATCGCGCGTGGCCGCATCAAAAGCATTTCCTTCGATCAACCGCCCGCTATCGCAGATGGTTCTGAACCCAACATACGCTGGGACGAATTCACGATCGTCACGGCGAAAGACATCCGCGAACTGAAGCTTGGGGAGAATTTCGTCGCGCTGATCCTCAACGACCAGCCTTATCTCGCCGACGAAATCGTTAATCATCCTGAAGAGCCGATCGTCCTGCTCGCTCATCACGACAAGTACTTGCTCGAAGAAGCGCGCCGTCATGTCTCTATCGATTACGAAGAGCTGCCGGCGATTTTCTCTCTCGAAGATTCGCTCGCACAAAAAGAAATCATCTGGGGCGATGACAACGTTTTCAAAAAGTTCCTGGTTGATAAAGGGAACGTCGACGAGGTTTGGGCCAAAGCGGATTTCATAATTGAAGGTGAGTACGAAACGGGTGCGCAGGAACAGCTTTACATCGAACCGAACGGCGCGATCGCGATTGCCAATGCTAACGATGGTGTCACCGTCTGGGGATCGATGCAGTGTCCTTACTATATTCACAAGGCGCTGCTGAAATTGTTTGGTTTGCCCGAAGAAAAGATTCGCGTGATTCAAACTGAGACCGGCGGCGGCTTTGGCGGCAAAGAAGAATATCCGTCGATGATTTCCGGACACGCGGCATTGCTGGCGTGGAAATCAGGCAAGCCGGTGAAGATGATTTACGACCGCGCTGAAGACATGATTGCGACGACGAAACGCCATCCGTCGCGCACGCACCACAAAACCGCGGTCACCAAAGATGGAAAGCTGCTCGCGCAGGAAATCGATTTCGCGATCGACGGCGGCGCGTACTGCACCCTGTAGCCGGTGGTGTTGTCGCGCGGAACAATTCACGCCGCTGGGCCTTACTTCTGTCCAAACGTTCGTATTAAGAGTAGGGCGGTCGCGACGAACGTGCCGCCGCACGGGGCATTTAGAGGATTTGGGGCTCCGCAAAGCATCTTCGCTTTGGAACGTCACATGGACAAAATTGCGAGGGTGATCGGTTTGACTGCCGAAGAATTTCGCCGGCGCAACTTCATTAAGCAAGGCGAGACGACGGCGACGAGTCAGACGATTCGCGAAAAGGTCGACTTTGATGGATTGCTGAATCGCGCGTTTGAGTTGACGGATTATCATGCGAAGCGCGAGCGGTTCGCGAAAGAGAACGCGAGCTCGCGTTCGCGCGATGTGCGGGCACGGATGCCCACTCTCAGAGGCATTGGCTTCGCCACCTTCATGCACGGCGCGGGGTTCACTGGTTCGGGCGAAGTGTATTTGCAATCGGTGGTGGGCGCGGAAGCAACGCCGTAAGGTCGCGTGAAAATTCTGGCCGCCAGTACTGAGATTGGCCAGGGGACAAACACGATCTTCGCGCAGATCGCTGCTGAGGCGCTCGGGATCGATTACGATCTGATCGAAGTTGTTCAGCCCGACACAGCGAACGTTCCCAACAGCGGCCCGACGGTCGCGTCGCGCACCTGCATGATCGTCGGCAAGCTGGTCGAGTCGGCGGTGTTCGGATTGAAGCAGACTTTGATCGGCAGCAGTTTGTTGCAGGATCGATTTACTCAAGCGAAATTTCAAAACGCTTGCGCGGATTACATCACGAAGTTTGGCCCACTTAAATCCTTTAGCCAATATCAGACGCCGCCGAATGTTCACTGGGACGATGAAAAATATCAGGGCGACGCGTATGGCGCGTTCGCCTGGGCGGTTTATGTCGCGGAAGTTTCTTACGATCCGCGGACCTATGAAGCTCACGTCGATGATTTCGTGGCATTGCAGGAAGTCGGGCGCGTGATCAATCCCGTGCTCGCTGCCGGACAAATCGAAGGCGGCGTCGCGCAAGCGATCGGCATGACGCTCTACGAAAACGTCGTCTGGCAAAACGCCCGCATGGCGAACGGCCAGATGACCAACTACATTATGCCGACCGCAGCTGACCTGCCGCCTATTCGCGTTTACTTTGAAGAAAATCCTTACGCTTTTGGTCCAGCAGGCGCGAAAGGGATCGGCGAGTTGCCGATGGATGGACCAGCGCCGGCGATTCTCAACGCGATCGAAAACGCGACCGGCATAAGCTTCGATCGGGTTCCTCTTACTCCCGAAGCTTTGATGAAAAAGGTGCTAACTACCGCATGATTCAGGCTCCCGGCCCATCGACACTTCGTATGGCAGCCCACCAGGCTTTGACTCATCCGGTAGAAGATACAAACGACTGATGAAATTTGCGCGAAATCGATCGACCACGAGGAAAGGTCGGCGTTTGCATCCTCGACAAAACATTCGTTGACAATGAATGTGCTTCAGAGTAGAAGCAACAGATAAACGTGTCGGATATTCCACTAGGCCTTTGATGTTATTGTCACGAGATTCCTAATGAGTTTCATCCATCCGTGAACCAACTCGCGTCCTGAGGTAAGTCTGGATTGGCTTCCCAACAAATTTCTCACTACCGAATTATTGAAAAGCTCGGCATGGGCGGTATGGGCGAAGTATTTCTCGCGGAGGATCTAAAGCTTGGGCGCAAGGTCGCGATCAAGATGCTGCCGCCGAAATCGATCGATGATGCGCTCGCGCGCAAGCGGCTGCTACGCGAAGCCAAAGCCGCAGCCACGCTCGATCATCCAAACATCTGCGCTATCCACGAAGTAAACGAAGAAGGTGATTGCCCTTTCATCGTCATGCAGTACGTCGAAGGGCAAACCCTTGCGAGCAGGCTGCTGGAATCTCCGCTCAGGCCGGAAGAAGTTATCGATGTGGGAGTGCAGATCGCCGAGGCGCTGGCCGAAGCGCATTC
>Ga0066679_10000787_pt1 | contig 11749 bp, 10 predicted proteins | sample GraSoiAngelo_128_FD_62298 | JGI IMG/M metagenome (GOLD analysis project Ga0066679, IMG submission 62298) | Grasslands soil microbial communities from the Angelo Coastal Reserve, California, USA - 14_0927_12_20cm | ecosystem: Environmental > Terrestrial > Soil > Grasslands | place: USA... | reverse complement strand
TGAGAGATCAGCGCTTGATCATCGAGATCGTGCCCGCGCGCGCGTACGGCGCTGCGCGCGATTAAGTGGGCGTTTCTGCTTTCCCGTTCCCGCCATCCGCGCTGAAAGCCTGATCTGCGAAGCCGCCGATCCCCTTCAGCAGGCCGGTGAACTCGAGCGGCAATACGAACTTCGTCGACGGGGATGCGCCAAGCACCTTCAGCGCTTCCAGGTACTGAAGACCCATCGTTTTTGCATCGACTCCCTTCGCTGCCTCGAACACCGTCTTGAGCGCCAGCGCGAAGCCTTCGGCGGTCAGGATGGCGGCTTGCCTCTGACCTTCGGCCTTCAAGATGTTTGCCTGCTTGTCGCCTTCGGCCACCGTGACTGCTGCTTCCTTCGTCCCGTCGGCTTCAGTAACGACGGCGCGCCTGCTTCGTTCGGCCGACATCTGACGCGTCATCGCCTCTTGGACGGCGGGCGGCGGGATGATCTCGCGGATCTCGACATTCGTGACCTTCACACCCCAACGTTCAGTGATCTCGTCGAGCTTCGCGCGCAAGATCTGGTTGATCTCCTCCCGTTTTGCGAGCACATCGTCCAAGCTGATGTCACCGACGACCGAACGAAGCGTTGTCGCGGCGATGTTGAGCGCCGCGCCGGCGAAGTCCTGGATCGCGATGACGCTCATCACCGGATCGAAGACTTTGTAGAACGTGATGAAGTCGATCGAGATGGGAGCGTTGTCCTTCGTGATCGACGTTTGGTGTGGGATCTCGAGATAGAACTCCCGGAGGTCGACCCACTGCGGCCGGTCGATTATCGGCCAGAGGAACACGATCCCGGGCCCTTTCGAACCGATGGAGCGACCCAAGCGGAATATGACGAGCCGCTGGAACTCGCGAACGATCTTTATCGACAGCGGCAAGAGGATGAAGACCACGAAGAACAGGATTGCTCCGAGGACGATCAAAGCGGTCATCGAACTTCTCCTTCTGATTGGTTGACCTGTGACACTTCGAGCGGCTCGACCTCGAGCATCAGACCCTGCACCCCCGTCACGCGTACTCGCACTCCTTCAGGAACGGGTCCCGCCGCCGCATGAGCGCTCCATTGCTCCCCTCGCGCGCGCACAACACCGCTCGGGTCAAGCGCGCGCACCACGACCGCCTCGGTGCCGACGATGTCGTGGAGCTTGGCCGGCGACGGAAGTTGCTTGCGCGACTGCACCACGGCGCGCACGACGAGGGTGAAGAACGCTCCCAGCGCGACCGCCATGCCGATGACGAGCCACTTCGAGATCTGGGCGTTCGGGACGGACGAGTTGAAGAGGAACAGACCTCCGAGAACCAGTAATGCGATCCCCAGGGTCGCGGCAGCACCGAACGTGTGCAGATGCACCTCGAAGGCGAGGAAGATCACCCCAGCCACAAGCAGGACGACGCCCGCGATGTTGACGGGGAGCAGACCGAGCAAGACCAGCGACACGAGGAACGCAAGCACTCCGAGCACCCCGGGGAGCCGTATACCGGGGTGCAGGATCTCGAAGATGATCCCGACGAGGCCGAGCAAGAACAAGATGAATGCGATGTTCGGGTCGACGGCCCCGTGGAGCAGCGCCTCGATGAACGTCATGCCCACCGGCTGGAAGATCGGCTGCGACTCGCTCACCGACACGCCGTTGACGGTGTGCCCGCTCAGGTAGGCGAATACGGAGCTCTGCGTCGGCGCGATGAAATCGATCACCTTCTGTTGCAAGGCTTCCTCGGCGCTCAGGCTGATCGACTGGCGCACCATCTTCTCCGCGACGTCTGCGCTGCGGTTGTGGGCTTGCGCGAGCGCGCGCGCAAATGCGGCCGCGTCGTTCGTCACCTTGGCAGCCTCGATCGCCCCGCTGTAGCCGACCGGGTGAGCGGCGCCGATGTTGGTGCCCGGCGCCATCGCCGCGACCGGACAGCCGAGCATGATGATTGCGCCGGCCGAGGCAGCGCGCGCGCCGCTCGGGCCGGCCCAGCAGACCACAGGGACGCTCGTCGTCGTCGATATGGCCGTGATGATCGAGCGCATGGACGAGTCGAGACCGCCCGGCGTGTCGATCCGGATCAGGACGGCCGCTGCCTTCTCGTTCACGCCCGTCCGGAGGCCCCGCTCCACGTAGCGGGCGGACAGGGGGTCGACCGTTCCGGTCAGAGAGACGACGATGACCTGGGGTTGCGCGGTCTGCCCGAGCGCCGGGCGGGCGGCCCCAAGCCCGAGCCCCGCGGCGAGAATCGCCCCCCAAATCGCCCACCGTTTCATGCTTCTCTGCCTGTGAGTGTAACGCCGGGCTGAACCGGCGGCCGGTCCTCTTCCGCAATGGGCCACAAGAGAGGAGCTCGGCCAAATTCGACGCCCGGCTCGCCCCCCATCGCACCACTTTGAGTGAAAGATTTAACCACGCAGAGTGTCAAGGCCCGACCCCTCGAGGCCGAATGACAGGTGGGAACGGTTCGGTCCTTCCCCCTTTGTCGGTCATTTGACCGGCGTCCGGGGTCCGGCCGATCCGTGGGGAGAGGACTTCGTGGGGTTACCCCGTCTCCGCTGCCGCTTGTCGCGTGCGCCGGGACGCTGGTGCCCATTTCTCCCGCCGACCACGGCCACGAAGCCCTCGCGATTGGAGAGGTAGCGATGGGCGATCGGTGGCTTAAACGTGTCGGACTAGCGTCTGCAGCAGGGCTGCTCGCCCTGCCCCTCGTCCCGATGATGATGGCGTCGTCGTCTCCGCAATCGATGACGATCAACCCCGCGGGCGACTCGTTCGGCTCGTCGTGGTCGCCCGTCTCCAACTACGGGAAGAATCAGACCCTCTACACCCGCGCGAGCTGGCCGACGAGGTACGCCTTCCTTCGGTTCAACGTGCCCTCGGGCTCGATCTCAAAGGCAACGCTCTACCTCTACTCCTGGACGACCAACTCCAGGGGGGTTTCGGTTCACCCCGCGACCGGTTCCTGGAGCGAACGGAGGGTGACCTACCGGACCCGTCCGGCCATGAAGAGGACGTACGTGCGCTCCGGCTCGGTGCGCGCGATGCGATGGTCCGCGATCGACGTCTCCCGATTCGTGCAAAGCGGCGGCTCGTACACCTTCGGCATCCAGGACATGTCGAGCTCCTCGATCAGCTTCTCGGCGCGCGAGGGCAAACGGAGCCCGCACCTAAACGTAGTTGTCTTGCCGCCGCCGTCGCCGTCGCCGTCGACTTCCGACTCGCCCTCTCCTTCGATTTCTCCGTCGGATAGCCCTTCTCCGTCGGATAGCCCTTCACCGTCGAGCAGCCCGTCGAGCAGCCCTTCGCCGTCGGGCAGCCCTTCGGGTTCTCTCGTCACGAACGCGTGGTCGATCTTCAGCGACCCGTCGGTGGGCAAGCCCGGCTACCTCAGCAGCTTCACCGATCCGAACTTCGACACCACCGTGACGCGGATCGTGGGCAATGCGGGCACCTCATTCCTGAATGCCGACGGCACCTCCGGGGTCTGGGGATCGGACGTGCGCCAGCACTACAACGATGATCAAGCCTGGAACGCGGACGGATCGCTGTTGTGGCTCCAGAACCAGTCGGGCGGCTCACCGTCGCACGTGATCCTGGACGGCAACACGTATCAGCCCGCGATGAAGCCGTGCTCCAACTACTCGGTCTACGACGATCGCTGGTCGCCCGTTCTCCCGCACGTGCGCGAATTCCGGGACGGGACGACGATGGGATGGTTCGACATCGTCCAGTGCAAGCTGCTCCGCTCGTGGACGTTGCCGCTCTCGACGACGATCGACTCCGAGGCCGGACCGTCGCGGGACGGCGCGTACTGGGCCGAGGGCGACGCATCGACGGGCAAGATCCTCGTCATCCGCATGGACCCCATGCCCGGTCTGATCGGTCCCGCATACGACGCGCAGACGAACTGCGGCCTAGCCGACTGCACGATCGATCACGTCGCGATCTCGCCGTCGGCGAAGTTCGTGCTCGTCCACTACGTCGGCGACCACGACCGGGTTTTCGACGTCAATCCGACGACGCTCGCCCTAACGCCGCACGTTTACCCCGCCGGCACACCCGAGTGCTCGGGTCACAGCCCGTCGAATGGATTCATCTTCGACGTCGGTCACAGCGACCTCACCTACGACGACGGAGGCAACGACATCGCCGTGGGTCAGAACCGGTCGTGGTGCCCGCAGACCGTCGGCGGCGTCGCCCTCGGGCAGGTATACAGCGTGCGGTTCAGCGACGGGAAGGTGACGTCGCTCATCCACAACAACACCGCGCAGAGCTACCACGTCTCGTGCCGCGACTTCGCACGCCCCGGCTGGTGCTATGCAAGCTTCTGGCCGGGATCGGGCGAAGTTTTCAACGACGAGATCATCGCTTTCCGCCTGGACGGGTCGGGTCAGGTCGAGCGGCTGGTGAATACGCACACGGACACGACCAACTGTTACCGGTGCGAGTCCCATCCGGTCCCGTCGCCCGACGGCATGCGGGTGATATTCGCGAGCTCGTGGAGCGTCGCGTGCGGGAGCACGTGCGGGACGCAGTCGAATCCCCAGGCGTACATCGTCGATACGCGCGCGTTGCGCTGAGCCGGGCTCAGTCGAATACCGCCCGGCCGACCCGGACGACGATGAGCCCGGCGAGCGCGCCGAGCGCGTTCGCTCCGACGTCCCCGATCTGAGCGTCGCGACCGACCAGGTGCTGGGCGAGCTCCATACCGGCGCCGAACGCAACGATCACGAGAGCGCGCGCTAGATCAACCCACAACGCCCCCGCACGCCGCGAGGGCCATACCAACGCTGCAACCGTCAGCGCGGCATAGGCGGACGCGTGGGCGAAGAAGTCGAGGGTGTTAGACGGCCCGACGACATCGGGGCCGAGCGTGAACACGACGGTGATCGCGACCACACACGGCAGGGGAAGCCGAAGCAGCCATCGATTGCCTTGACCAGAAGCGAGTCGGGGGCGCATGCCGTCGCCCCAGAGACTACCGGCCGGACGCAATACTCAGTTCGAGATCCATCCGCGCAGACGAGGACCGAGGACGTTCGCAGCTGCGAGCGGAAGGCGCCGCCACGCACGCATCGCCCAGCCGAACCGTGACGCATTCTCCGCGCTGCTGCCGGCCGCCTCCGGGTAGTAGTACCAGTACTGCTGCACTGGTCTGGCGCCCCACTGGCGTTTCGCCTCGAGGGTGCCTGCGCCGATCGAGGACCGGCCGAAGTCGAAACGCACCGCGCCGTCGGCGATCGACTGCTCCATCGCGCGCCAATACAAAAGCTGGTTCGGACACTTCGGGAAGAACTCGCGTAACGAGGAGATCCACGGGACGGTCACGGTGCCGCCGTGGAGAAGCATCATCGCGGCACCGACGGGCCGTCCTTGCGCGCGCACGACGACGAGCCGGGTCCGGTCGGCGAGCTGGACCAGGATCTGCTCGAAGAACCGGCGCGCGTGCACCGGCGAACCGAGGTCCCGCATGTTGCGCGCGAAGACGCCGTAGAAGTCGTCCAGCGCTTCGACGCCGTGCACCGTTGCCGTCAGGCCTTCCCGCTTCGCTTTCTTCACCCGGTTGCGACGCTCGGCCGGCAGCCGCGCCCAGAGCGCCTCGGCAGAGCCCCCGAGCTCGAGAACCATCGCGACCTTGTCGAGCGAGACGGGCATGTCCAGCGCGAGGTCCTGGGCCGTGCGGAGGTCGAGGACGGCCTTGGTTCGGGCGGCTCGCTCGCGAGCTTTGTCCACCAGAGATCGCGCAACGTCATCGTCGACGGCGCACGGACCGCCGCCTTCCCCGAATGGCATCGAGACCAGCCGGCCCCCTGAGAGCGGCCTCGTCATCGACACGAGCGGAAGCACACCGGTCAGCTCGGACCCTCGGAAAGCTCCGAGGTACATCGAACGATGGCCGTACGTCGTCTCGATGATCTCCCGCCACTCCCAGCGGTGCATGATCGTGGTGGTGGGCGCGCGCTCGACGAAGCCGTTCCACACCTCCCGGTCGGTGACTTCGCCGACCCAGGTCTCCTGGGATACGCGCGCGCCCATCACCCTCGTCCGACGATGATCTTCGACACCTGACGGACGAGCAGCTTGACGTCCGTCCCCAGCGACATCTCGTCGAGATACGCTAGGTCGAGACGCACCCTCTCGTGCATCAGAACGTCGACGTAGTACGTGAACGGATCCTCCGCAGCGTCGAGGATCGCCGACTCATCCATCGACGCAAGCGTCGACGGCCCGAGGAGGGCAGGCTTCACATCGAGAACGCGCCGCTCCTCCCTCGAGTAGCGCGCAACGAACTCGGGGGTCTCCGGACGAGGACCCACGACGCTCATCGTCCCGGCGATCACGTTGAACAACTGGGGAAGCTCATCCAGGTAGTTGCTGCGGAGGAACCTGCCGACCCGGGTGACGCGGGGATCCGACGACGGGCTCACGTTCGGGGCAACGTGATCTGCGTTCGGCGTCATCGTTCGGAACTTCCAGATAACGAACGGCGTGCCGTTCCGGCCGACGCGGATCTGCCGGAAGAAGACGGGCCCCCGGCTGTCGATCTTGATCGCGATGGCGATGATCGCGAACACGGGACATAACACGATGATCCCCACGCACGAGCTCACCACGTCGAACAGGCGCTTCGCGAACAGCGTCTGCTTCCGAGCAACGGGTATCTCCACCTCCACGGGATGGAGGTCAAATGCCTTCGCTTCCTTTGGAAGGCGAGGGCCGGAGACTTCCGACGGATCAAGTGCCATCGGCGGTCTCCTCTTCGTCGGCGATCACTTCTCGTACGAGCATGAACGCTTCAGCTGCGTACAGGCCGCACTCGACGCCGTGGCGCTTTGCGTAGACCTCGATGGCTTCGTACGACCGAGGATGTGGGTAGGGCCGTACCTCGCTCTCACGCGCGTCGCTGTAGCAGCGCATGGCATCGACCTTCGCTTGGAGGGTGTCGGTGATGTCGACGTAGACGCTCGGCGCGAAGACGTTCCCTCCGAAGGGCGGGACCCACTCGGTCGACGACGCTGCCTCGAACGCAAGCACCCGGCGGACGCCTGAGCCGGGGCGCGTCGCGACCATCGTGGCGTTGAACGCAACACGATGATCCTGGTTGACGTCGTTCCCGTAGTGCGTGTACACGACCTCGGGCCGGAAGTCGGTCACAAGCTGCTCGAGCGGACGAATCACATCCAACAACGCGCCTTCGTCCAGACGTTGGTCGGGGAAGCCCAAGAAGACGACCTTCTTGACCCCGAGCACATCGGCGGCTCGTAACGTGCACTCGGCTGCCCCGTACGGAGCGCGCCCATCGGTCAACACGCAGACCCAGACCTCGTCTCCGTGGCGGGCATGGCGAGCTACGGTGCCGCCGGCTCCGAGCGTCTCGTCGTCGGGGTGAGCAGACACGACCAAGACTCTCACGTCGTCACCTCCGCCAGGGGCAAAGGCTCCGCCGGCACCTCGACGTGTGAGCGCGTCGCGACGCGGAAGAACCACAAGTGCGCTGCCGAGGTCGTGAGGTAGGCCGCGGTGCTCGCGATCGCGGCCCCGCGGACACCGAGGCGCGGAATGAGAACAAGGTCGAGCGCGACGGTGACGACGACACCTGCACCCGCGGCTACCGAGTTCAGACCGGGTCGTCCGTCCGCGTAGAGGAAGGCGGTAACGACGCTGCTCACGCCCGCACCGGCGAGACCCCCGAGCAGGATCAGCGTCGGGATGATCGCGCTACGGAACTGCGCGCCGTAAACCACCGGCAACAAGAACGCACCGCCCGCCAACGGGAACGCGAGCGCGATCGGAAGCCAGCCTGCACGCCGCATCATCTTGCGCGCGCGCACGGCAGCTTCTTTTCCGCCCACGCGCGAATACTGCGGATACAGCACGTACTGGATGGCCGTCGTGGGCATGCGCAAGAGCTCGGCAAGCTTGGAAGCGATGGCGTAGATCCCGAGGGCCGCCGGTCCGACGATCGCCGCAACGATCGCGAAGTCGAGCCGCTCGTTGAGCAGCATCAGCAAGCTGCCGACCTGCGCGCTGACGCCGTATCGAGCGATGCGGGTCGCGAGCGAGAGCGTCGGCTTGCCGCCTCCGGCGAACAAGCCGCGCCTGGAGAGCCGGGCCCACGCGATCGACCCGTTGATCACGTCTCCTGCGGCGAGCGCAGCAACCATAGCGGCGACCTGCCCCACTCCGATCCACAGCAGGACGACGTAGATCGGCAGGTAGAGAACTTCTTCGAGGATGATCACCCGGTTCGCGCCGGCCATGTCCCCCGTGCCTTGCGCGCACGCCTTGGCCGTCGACTCCATGAGCTGGGTCATGACCAAGAAGCCGGCCGCAGCGACGGCAGTGACTGAGGCCGCTTTGAAGAACAGGTCTTCGATCCAGGGTGATGCTGCCGCCCAGGCCACCGCTGCGACGAGTCCGGTGACGACGGCGATCGCGAGCAGCGTGGGGCCGACGTTTCGGTCACGCCGGGTCGGCCCGGACAGGAAGTACGGCGCCGCCCCCACCACACCTTGGCTCGCGATCGCACCCGCCAGCCACGGGAGAACACGAAGCAACGAGAAAACACCGACCGCCTTCGCCCCTCCGGTCCGTGCGACGATGATCGTCGCGGCCGCGAGCGCGATCAGCGCGATGACGCGCGCGGCAAGATTGCTGATGACCGGCTGCCGGTCCGAACGCGATTCGCGCGCGCTCATGTCAGCACCGCGAACGGTCGCAAGCGGGCAACGGGCCGGATGATCCCGTGGCCGACGAGGATCGACATCGCCTCGTCGACGGCACGGTCGTCGAATTGAGGGACCACAACCGGTGCCTCGCCGGAGTACCGGAACCGCAACGTCTCCCGCCCCTGGGGATTGGGGCCGGACAGACCGCGGCGAACGAAGTCGTGGATGATGGAGCCCGTTCCATGGGACGTGGAGTACAAGCTGCCGGCGGCACCATCCGCCGCAACGGCGAGGAACGACGAAGTTCGGCTGGTCCCGGGGATCAAGACGGGCTGACCAGTGTGCTCGAGCACACCCCGTCCTCTCATTCTGGAGGCTGGGAAGCTCCGCGCCACTTTGTACCGATGGACGAGCGCCGGGGCGCCGGCGATCTCCTCCTCGTAGAGCGTGTCGTGGGGAGAGTCGACGATGAGCTCACTCGATGCGCCGAAGGTCTGCTCGGCGATCTGCCGCAGCCGTGCATAGACGGCGAGACGGAACGCGAACCCGTAATTCATCGCCGCCGCGTTCGCAAGCATGTACCGGTCACCTTCGCGGCTGTGGCGAGGGATCGGCGGACACGAACCCGAGAAGTACAGCGCGCGGCGACCTCGGATCTCGGAAAGGCTGCGCGAGGTGATCAGGTGATACGCAGGTTTGGCAAGTGACATGATCGCGCGGTGCTTCCGCGGATAGTCGGTCCTTCTGCCGAACATCCGGCCGACGAGCCCCGTCAACACTCCCCCGCCCGCGTGGAACTGCAACGTGATCTGGCCGGGACGGATGCCGAGCAACTCGGCGATGCGGGGCTCGAAGACCTCCTCGACCCGCTGCAGCTCGATGAAGTGGTTGCTCGGACCAACGGTGCCGAAGCGCAAGCGAGCAAGTTGGACGATCAAGGCCGGCAGCTCCCGGCGGAACGCGTCGCCGCCTCCGTACGGGTCGAGATCCATACGGCCGCCCTCTTCGACCCGAGCCAGCTCGGCGGGGTCCAGCTGGAAACGATCTGTCGCGAACGACGAGCCGTCGATGCAGGCGCTCATCACCTCTCGCCCGGACAACCTCGTCGACGATCCACCCTCCGCCGGCATCGACTCACGTATGCGTGCGTAGAACGAAGTGATCGCGCTCTCGGAGGGCCGCTCGACGTCCAGTGAGATCAACGCCATGCCGCAATTGACCGCCGCGTTGCTGAGCGTCGGCCGGATGAACTCCCGCGTCGCCACCGCGATGCTGCACGGCGCCTCCATGTTTTTTTCTTGGTGGAAGTCCGGCAGCGCGACGGGAGGTGCCGCCAGATCCGCATCCTTCACCAAGGCGGCCAGGCGTGCCGTCGCTTCCTCGTCCAGAACGTGGTCACGGCTCTCGAACACTCGAACCTGATCGTCCGGTGGCTGGTTGAGGAGCGGCATGGGCACCTGCATCGCTCAGGTCCTCACGTCGTGCGCGGCGGCGCGCTCCGTCGCGATCACGGCGTGACCATTTGGCTCCACGGCCGACTCGTTCCACAGCCACGTCGATTCGCGTTCCGCCGACAACGCGACGATCGCGGACCGGTACCCGGCACGGAAGGAGGGGTCCGGAAGCGACAGCGCCTGCTCGGCGAGGAACAGTGGGAACAACGCCCAGTTCGCGGCCGATGGGATCCCGAATCGATCCAGCTGGCGCAAGACCGACGAACGGACGAGCTCGGGGAACCAGCCGAAACCGAAGTACGCGTAGGCGAAACCGATGAGGTTGGGCCAGTCGCCGTAGCGCGCCCACCGCGCGCGCAGGTTCTCACGGCCGGGGTGCGCCGACCGGCGAGCCCCGGTGCGGTGCGAGACCCGGTCCAGATAGAAGCCGTAGCTCGTCGGGAACTTGTAGATGTCGGTGAAAGGCAGCCCGCGCGATTCCGCTCGCTCCCAATCGATGACACCTGCGATGCGGTTCTCGCGCACGAGCAGGTTGCCCATCCAGTAGTCCCCGTGCGACGCGCAGATGGGAACTTCGACGTGCCCGAAGGACTGCGCGCGCGCCGACGCCTCCGCGAAGAGCGCCTCCTCTTCCGCGCTGCATCCGATCTCCTCGAAATAGCGGTCGAGGACACGCTCCGCCCAGCGCGCTGCGGCGTCGGCAAGGGAGACGCGTCCGCTCGACGTTTGGCTTTGGAGGTCGCTCAACCACGCGAACGCCATGCTGAAGTCGCGGCCGACGTCCTCCGCGCTGTCGGTGTGCCCGTTCGCGTAGTAACGCGACATCATCGGTTCGCCGTCGAGGCCCGTCATGATCAGAGCGAGCCGCCCGTCGATCCGCACGAGCCCGAGCGCGCGGGGGATCTGCAGGGCCGCTGCGGAGACGACATCCCCGCGCATCTGACGCAGCGCCTCGAACTCGGCGACGAGGCCGGCTTCGGCCGTGCGATCCCGAGCAACCTTCGCAACGAGCGCCGGACGCCGGGCGCGGTCGAGGAAGATCAAGGTCGTCTTCGCCGACGCCCCGGCGTCGAGGCCCGCAACGATCACGCCGGCGACGTCTTCGAGCGGAGCACCGTGCTGTCGAGCGTGCTCGAGGATCGACTTCGCGAGCTGCCCGGTCACGACGGCCTCCCGGAAACGACGGCGAAGGCCGGCGCGAGAGCGACGCGAAGGCGGTGCGGCACGCCGAGTGCTGCACGGCGCGCCGATGGGAGCGTCGCGCGCGTGACCCGTGCGCGCGCGCCGTCGCCGTCCGCATACGGCAGGAAGAATCGCTGAAGGAAGAACTCAAGCTCGAGGCGTCCGTCGCGGGGAAGGAGGTACGCCGGCCGACGCTGATCGGGGAACACCAGGTACACGTCCGGTGAGGTCAGGCCCTGACGGCGGAGGACGGCGAGCGCCTTCCCCAACCGAAGCGATCCCCTGCCCGAGCGCAGCGGATACCACGGATTGGCGAATCCCGCGTAGAGCCACCCGCCTGCGGCGAGACTCCCTGCGGCCGCGCCCAGCAACGTGACCGCGTCGATGTCGGCGATCCGAGCCCACCGATGAAGATCGGGGATCGCGACGCCGGGGTACGG
>Ga0066679_10000785_pt1 | contig 11753 bp, 15 predicted proteins | sample GraSoiAngelo_128_FD_62298 | JGI IMG/M metagenome (GOLD analysis project Ga0066679, IMG submission 62298) | Grasslands soil microbial communities from the Angelo Coastal Reserve, California, USA - 14_0927_12_20cm | ecosystem: Environmental > Terrestrial > Soil > Grasslands | place: USA... | reverse complement strand
ATATCGAGTAGTGATCGACCGCACCTACGCGCTCGAGGATGTGGTCGAGGCCCATCGGTATGTGGACACTGAGCAGAAGGTCGGCAACGTCATCCTGACTGTCGCCGTCTAGCCACCGACCAGACACGCCGAGGTCGACGTCGCTGTCAGGCAGTTAGTCTGGTCGTCGTGAATCGCTCCTTCGTGGCGGCGAACGCACGCGAGCTCACGCGGATGCGGGCCGTGGTGTCGCGTTTGAGCGACCGTGAGCTCGGCTCCATGATCAATGAGTACTGGAGCGGGGCCGGCGTGCTCGGCCACATCGCGTTCTGGGACGGCCGTGCGCTCTACCTCGCCCGCAAGCTGGAGCGCGGCGAGTCGTTCACGGCGTCCGAAGACGAGCCCGGGGACGTGGACTGGATCAACGACTCCTCGCGTCCTCTGATCCACGCGATTCCGCCACGCGCTCTGGCCGAACTGGCGGTGAGCATCGCGGAGGCGACCGACGAGCTCGTGGCGTCGCTGCCGGACGAAGTGCTCGCTGGCCTGGATGAGACCAGCCCCCTCAACCCGGTGCGGGCCAACCACCGGGGCGAGCACCTGGACGAGATCGAGGCGGCTGTTCGACCACGGATTTGATCCGGATGGGCCTAACCCTGGCCGTTTGGTTAAGCCTTTCAGCCGGCAATTTGACATAGTCGCCACTCGACCCGGGCGGTGAACGGACTTGCCGCATAACCCAGGCCGAGAAATGGCGGCCAACCGCCCTCGCTGACCAGGAGCCTTGGACAAGTTCCCGGTTCCGAGATGGTGAATGTCAGGGTTGCCAGGTACGAGCCGTCGGGCGCCACCAGACCATCGAGCAGATGTTGTGGTCCACCACTTTCTCGGCCCCTTGCGTCAATCACCCATGCCTGAGGATGGTCTGGCTTTTGAGAGGCTTGCTTGGCGTCGCTCCTCACTCGCACCCGAACGGTTACCGCCTGAGGGCCAATCGTGGTCGATTGGGGCGCGATGCACCATTCAGCAAAACAGTGCTCATGGCCTCCGGCCTCCTGCGCGAGGCTACTCTCCCAGTTGACGGCGATAGCGCCGACAACCGCAATCATCAAGACCAAAACTCCGCCTAGAAGGTGAGGACGCTTGATCGACAGCCTTGCCACCGCAGCGAAGCCTAGTCTTTGCCGATCCCGCGACCCTATCCAGGTAGGCGATACGCGACGGGTGCTGACAACGAGTGGTGCGCTACCGAGCCCCGAGCAAGCTCGGGGCTCGGTCTGGTCCTATCGGTTAGAGGGTGCGCACACTCCGCGCGCGGGGGCCCTTGGGGCTCACCTCGATCTCGAACGCAACTTTCTCCCCACCCTGGAGGGCGTCGAAGTCACCTTCGGTGCCGCTCTTGTGGAAGAAGAACTCCTTCCCGTCCTCAGCCGCGATAAATCCGAATCCGCGTTCCGAAACGATCTTTTTGACTGTTCCTGTCGGCATCTGCGTCTCCTGTCTCTCGAACGAAGGCAACTCATCTAGGGCCTGTTCGAGAAATCGGAGCCTGCGGTGAGCGCCGGCGAGTGCCGGCCGGCCCACTATACGGGGAACCGCCCAGCTACCACACCTGCATCCAGCCTCGAGCTTCGCCAAGGAGCCGGACATCGGCCTCCAGCGCAAGGCCGGCCGTGACGTTTGCCTCCGCCCCTGAACGGTCGCTCACGCGCCGATCGTCGAGCCCATCGGCAACGCGACCCGCGGCTCTGTCGTAGATCGCTGCACCGCCTGGGTTGCGCCCGTCAAACCAGTTCCGCGCCGCCTGCGCCATTTGCGCATAGCGCGTTTGCCCGGTCACCGCGGCAAGCCGGTCCATGACGAAGGCCGCCGACTGCACGTCGTAGCTGTGCACGTGTGGCAGGTCGAAGCCAGATTCGATGAGGTCCGCAAACACTGCCTCAGCGCTGCTGGCCGCCAGCGTGAGCAGATCGGGTCGGTCCAGCAGGAGCGCGGCGTCAGCCAGCACCCCCTCCTGAACATGTCCCCAAAGGTGAGGCCGGCCACGCTCGTCTGGCGAGTTCATCAGCATTCCGTCGCGTTGACAGGCAGCGAGCTCCTCGCACCAGGCCACCAGAAGCGTCGTGAGCCTGGGGTCAGGCGCCCGGTTCACAACGGCCATCAAACCGAGAGCGTGGATGGCGCGTACGTCTGACGGTGGTGCCGCCGATTCGGCCATTTCAAGAGCCTGCGTCAAGATGCCTGGAGCGCAGTCCTGGTGTAAGAGAAGGCTCGCCTCGGCGAGGGCAAAGATAGCGCGCGCCTGCCAGAAGTTGACGCCGGCCGCCGACGTTGGTCCATCGATGTTGCGAGCGCCATCCCAGTCCAGGATGAAGTTGTGCCATCGCCCGTCGCCGGCATGCATCCACAAGACGAATTCGAGAAGTCCTTCGGCCCAATGCTTCAGCGCGTCGTTACCCGTGGCAGCCCAGAGCCTGTACAACAGCGTGCTGGCCCGTGCGGCGTCATCCACGCACGCGACGCCCTCCACCCCACTTTCGCGAGCCTCGAAGTGTTCGCCCGTCGCGCCGGAGTACACCGCCAGGGCGAGGGCTCGCGGCCCGGCTGCGGGCAGAGGCCGCGTCAACGCAGCCAACTGCCTCAGCAAGGTGCCAGCGAGGCGACGATCTCCTTCACCTCGAAGTCGGCAGCCGCCATGCAGGAGTCGGCGGCACCATAGTACACGCGGATTCGGCCGCCATTTTCATCAAGCGGAACGTGCCCGCACGAGAACACGGTGTTGCGGTAGAACCCTGACTGTTCGTAATCCTGGTCGGGCGTGAGGATTGGCTCTGGCGACCGCGCGATGACGCGCGCCGGGTCCTGTGCGTCGAGCAGAAGGCCACCCATGGCGTACTGCCCGTCGGAGTCGACTCCGTGGTACAGCTCGAGCCACCCTTCGGGTATGCGAAACGGAACTGTGCCTGCGCCGGTCCGCACGCCATCCCACATGCCCGGGCGTGGGAGCGCGAGCGGGCGGTGGCCACCCCAACCCACGAGGTCATCTGAAAATGCGATCCAGATCCCGAGGACGCGATTGAAGGACGACGGCATCGGACGGGTCAGCGCCACGTAGCGCTCATGCACCCGGCCGGGGAAAAGCACAACGTCTTTGTGGTCGGGCAAAAACATGATCCCTTGGCGTTCGAACGACCTGAAGTCGGTCGTGGTCAACCGGCTGGTCGTGATGCCGATGGAGCCAACCGATACGTAGGTGATGTGCCACACACCGTCGATCAGCGTGGCTCGAGGGTCCTCACAACCGTATTCCTCGAATGAATCGGTGGGCACGACGGCTGGGACCTGATCTACCGTGAAGTGCGCCCCGTCGATGCTGCGCGCCACTCGCAGATGCGATATCTGCGTCAGATAATCCCGGACCTCGGGACGGGCGCCGAGCTTGGACGAGGGCTTGGTGACCTGAATCGATCTCGGATCGCTCGTATCGAGTCCGGGCAGATCTTTGGGGACGTACGCGACGACGACGCGGCGAGGTTCGGTCGCCGGGTCCAGAAATGCGATTCCGATCACATCTTCACCCAGGGTGCCTGGTGGGACAGGCCCGAGTCTCTCGTGCGGCGCTGCAAGGTCCAACGTCCTGGCGGTGGCGGCGAGGAGGCCGGTCATGGCACGTGGCCGCTCGGCGACACGCAACAGCAAGATCGTCTCGTCGCCAACCTGGGCGGCGGCGGCGTTGAAGACCGAAACCACCTCAAGGGCGGCCTGCGACGGCGCCACGTCGCCGTGCGTCAAGATCGGGTTGTTGTCGAGGCGGTGCGCCAGCACTTCGATGCGGGCTACGGTCATGCGGCCGACCGGCTCGAGTTCCTCTGCGCGGCAGAGGCCACCAGTCGCATGAGAGCCAGCCAGTGCTCCCCCGTCCGCGGCCAGGACATGTCGGCGGCATAAGCGTAGGAGGCACTCTCGAGTGCTTGCTTGCGGTCCGGGTTTTCGAGCAGCGAATGGACCGCCTCGGCCAGCGCGCCTGGGTCTCGAAACGCGACGAGGATTCCGCGGCCGTCGCCGAGAGCTTCCCTGGCATGAAGGTACGGGGTCGAGACGATTGCCTTTCCGGCTCCGAGAGCGTATGCGAGCGTGCCGCTTGTGATCTGCTGTGGGTCGAGATACGGGGTGACGTACACGTCGCTGGCCAGGAGCAGTTCGATGATGTCACGCTGTGCCATGTACTCATCTATGAACGAGACGTTTTGCTCGAGGCCGAGCCGCTTGACTGTCTCCACCAGAGTGTTGCGGTAGACCTCACCATTGTGGCGGCGCACTTCGGGGTGGGTCTGACCCGCTACCAGGTATAGGGCTGAAGGATGCCGGGCCACTATCGTCCGCATCGCTTCGATCATGAACTCGATGCCCTTGCGCGGATCCACCAGGCCAAAAGTTGAGATGATCGTTCGGCCTGCCACGCCCAGCTTTTCCTTCATCCGGACTCGGCCGTGAGGCTGGATCGCGGGCATGCCGTGCGGTATCACGACAGGCGCTTCTTCGACACCGTACTTGCTGGCGAGGATGCCTGCCGCTGCGTCGGCCATGACGACGGTGGCGGCGCTGAGCTGAATCGTCGAGCGGATCGCCTCTCGCATCGAAGGCGTCGGATCCGGTGGCACCGTATGGAGCGTGGTCACGACCGGCTTGCGCAGTGCTTCGAGCAAGGGGCGCAGATGATCGTCGTAGACGTCTCCGGCCCACGTTCCGTACAGCCCGAACTCGTGCTGCACGTTCACGATGTCGGCGTTCGAGCGGTTGATGGCCTGAGCCGCGGCGCTGTAGTTTCTCGCGTCCCCCTGCCTGATCCGCCAGCACACCTCTCGGCCGTACGGCCGGACCTCGTTCGGCTCATCGATCGCGGCCACCCGGAGCTTGACGCGCGGGTCGGCCGCTTTGACCGCGCGCATCAAATCGGCCGAGAAGGTTGCTATGCCGCAGCGTCGAGGCAGGTTCGAAGTTACAAAGACGATCCTGGGACCGATCGCGTGCCCATCCAGCTTCACGCGAGCTCAGAATCCCGAGTCTCCGTCGGGTTCAACATGCAGTCGCCCGAATGGAACACCCAAGCATCGTACGATCTGGACCTCTGAGACCGTCCGTGACCATGGATCCGGGCATCGCGCAGCGGGAGAGAACGGCCTGGCGGAGGGATAGTTCGCGAGGCCATGCTTAAAGGTCGCGTGCACCTTCCTCGGTGCCAAAGTCTCGGGTGTCTCGGTCTGCTACCCGGTGACCGGATCGGCCTAATCCAGGTTGCTCCAACACGCTTTCTGTCACCCGCGTTGGTCAGAAGCCTGTAATTAGCGCCGCGGCGCTCATCATCGGTCGGCCGGCGCCGCGTCCAAAACCTGTGCCCAGCGTGATGTCTGCTCCAAAACGCTGTGATGGCGGAGGTTTACTGCCTTCGCGTCGGATTAGCCCCTACGTCACGCAAGCACGAACATTCGTCGCGGCGGACACCCTTACCAGCGGTACCAGCGACCTCCGCTCGAGCCTCGGAAAAGGAAACCGAGAGCCCAGAGAATCAGACCGATGATGAGGACCCACCAGAGAATGTTCAACGACGCGCTCAAAAAGCCGCCGCCGCCGAAGATCAACAGAAGCAGAACCAAGACAATGAGTGCGACTAGCATCCGAGTCGGCCACCCCCTATCAAAATTTGGCGTCTGCGCCCCCTCGCGATCGTGACGCCACCTATTTAGACAACCATCGAGCCGGCCTGACTACCGATCACAGGTCAAACAGCCTGGGTGTCGGGCAGCGTCGCGGGATTACTACATCAAGTGCTGCATCCAGACTCGTTTGGTAGTTCGGCGAGATCATTCGGAACCTTGGTCGCGGCCCGGGATTTGAATCCGAGGCCTGACGTTCCCGAACCACATGACAGTTCATCCAAACATGGCGATTTTTTGGTCTTTGGGAGGCGCCAGCGTCGAGGTCTGACCGCAGATCCTCGAGAGAGGTTCCGCCTCAAGCATCGGCCCGGAACAACGCAGAGCTGATGTAGCGCTCGGCGCTGTCAGCGAGCAGGACGACAATCGATTTGCCTGCAAGCGCCGGCCGGGCGGCGACGGTGAGAGCGGCGTGCAGCGCCGCTCCCGATGACACACCCGCGAGGATGCCCTCCTCAGCAGCGAGTCGCCTAGCACTCGCGAACGCCTCGTCGTCGCTGACGGCGATCACCTCATCGATTACCGATCGATCGAGTACGTCGGGTACGAAGCCGACGCCGATGCCAGGCATCTTGTGCTGACCCGGCTTCCCACCGGAGAGGAGCGCCGCTCCTGCCGGTTCCACGGCGACCACATGCACGCCAGGTTTCCGCTGCTTGAGCGCGCGGCCGACGCCGGTGATCGTCCCTCCCGTGCCTACACCAGCCACAAAGACATCCACGGAGCCTGCCGTTTCATCCCAGATTTCTGGGCCGGTCGTGCGCTCGTGCATCGCAGGATTCGCTCGATTCGAGAACTGGTCCAACATGATCGCATCGTTTCTCTCGGCGACGATCTGACGCGCCCTAGCCACTGCGTCATTCATGAGAATTCCTTCTGTCAGCACGACTTCAGCGCCGAGGAAACGCAGCAGGGCAACCCGTTCCGCGGACATTGCGGCCGGCATTGTGAGGACCAGACGGTAGCCACGGATGGCTGCGGCGAAGGCCAATCCGATGCCGGTGTTCCCTCCGGTTGCTTCGACTATTGTCATGCCCGGCTGGAGAGAACCTTTGCGCTCAGCGTCCTCGATGAGGGCAACTCCAAGCCGGTCCTTGACGCTGCCACACGGATTTCTCATCTCGAGTTTGGCCAGCACGGTTCCAGGCAAATTTCGGCCGACTCGACCCAGCTTCACGAGAGGGGTATGGCCCACGGTTGCCGCTGCGTCGGGAAAGATCACGTCGCGGGACTGTACACATGTCCGTTACGCATTAGCCTCGGCGGGCCCCGCATTTCCAAGTCCACCTGGCGGAGAGGATGTGGATGTCCGTCGTCGATCTCAGCTTCGATTGAGACGGACACCTTCGACGATGAGCGCCCTCAAGGCGGTTTCTTTGATCGCGTCACCCTCGTAGAAATCGATGGCACGCACCATCTTGCTGTCCAGACGCGTGTTGAAGAGGCCCTTCGGATCCTTCAGCTGGGCACCCTTTGGAAACGTCAGCCTCACCGCGTTCTTGAGTGCCTCGCCTATGCAGACGATGCCGTTGTGGGACCAGACGGGCACCCCCTCGGGGCGGGAGGGTTTCTTCCACTTCACCTCTTCGATTACGCCCGGGTCGACGCTCCTGATGAGGGTCCGCAGTTGGCCCAACCTCTCACCCCTCCAGCCGGCCATCCTGCGGACGATGTCATCTATCTGTTGGGATGCGGAGGCGTCGCTCATGCCGACGCTTTGCTGCGGCTGCTCAGCACCCAGCGGACCGAAGGGCTGAGTTCCTTGTCCTTGCGGTGGATGCAGCCAAGCCAGCAACACGGCCGCCGCTTCCCCTCGAGCAGCTCCGATTGCAATCGCCGGATGTGCTCGCTTCTCGTTTCCGCCTTCTTCGGCCAGAGCACCCAACAGATCCATTCATTGCGGGCAAGAGGCGTGAGGTCTTGCCACGCCGCCAGAACCTTTGGGTTGGCAATCAGGACGCGTCTCAAATCCACCGGGACGGTATGCACAACTCCGCCGGAGATCACCCGGGAGCCCATCGATCGCCCATCGTAGCTCCCATTCGCACGAAGGCCGCCTTGGGGTCGGCGCGGCGTCAGTCGATTCGCTGGGCCAGGGCCACGATGATTCCATCCGGCCCGCGCACGTAGGCCTGGCGCCAGATGTCCTCGTATTGACCGATGCCGCCGACCAGGCCGTAGCCGTCCGCGGCCAGCCGGTCGACGACCCCCTGGAGGTTGTCCACCTCGAAGCAAACGTTGCGCAGCCCCAGCTCGTTGGACATGGCGTCGGGCGATCCCGGTTCGTGGTTGGGCTGGATGAAGCTCGACAGCTCCAGCCCGGTACCTCCGTCGGGCGGCCGCAGCATAACGATCTCGGAACGGGATTTCGGTATGCCGATGACGGTGTCGACGAACTCGCCTTCCATGAACATCCTGCCCTCAACCTCGAGACCCAGCCCGACGAAGAACGCCGTCGCCGCGTCTAGGTCCGCGACCGTGATGCCGACGTGGTCGAAGCGTCGAATACGTGACACGGGTGCCCTCCTCTATCAATAAGCCGGCCCGTAGAGCCCACGAGCGACCGACCCTGATCTTCTTACCTCCAGATGCGCTCCTCACCCGGCAGCACGACTTCAGCGTGGTCAGCCCGCCTCTCACGCCGGATGTGGGCACTTCTTCAGCCATCCAATCGTCCCATCTGGCTCGCGCGACGTTGCCCTGTTGGTCCCTCGTCTCATGAGTAGGATGACGGATCTCACGAGCGCCTCGTGATCACGTTAACCCGAACGCTGAATTAGTCCACGATAGGTCCGCACGGCGACGTCCTCCTCTTGGGAAAGGGGGCCGCTGGGTGCTCAGGTCGGCGTCACCAATGCGGCCGCTGCGCGAGGTTTGACCTTCCTTAGCGCTTGTCAAGGATATCTAGAGAGCGAACTTAACGGCCTCTTCACATCGGCCCTTGTTCACGACCGCTAAGCGGGAGGCCTGCCGAAAGGGACAGTGCGGGTCACTCGACTCTAGAATCTCCGCGCACGGCCAATGCAAAGGCAATGGATACCTGTCGGGTGGATCGTCTTTGTTGCCCTGACGGCTGGATGGGTAGCGCTCACAGGCTGGGCGGTGCTGGGCTTCCTGGGAGTGATTCCGGCTCCGACGCCCGGGGGGCATTCGATGACTCCAGCCGACCTCGCAAGCATGGCGGTGGCTGGCGCAACGCTGATCCTTGCCACCGCGACCGTCCTACTGGCTATCTATACCGGGCGCAGCTTGCAACAAGGGCGTGAAGAGCTGAACGTCGCACAGGCGGCTTTGCAGGCGGCCGAACGACAGGCAGCCACATCCGCACAACAGGTCGAAGCGACATTGGACCAGGTCAAAGTGAGTCAAGACCAGGCGAAGACGGCACGTGACGCGCTGGAGCGCGCCACGGAGACACAGACGATTGCGGTAATCATGCCGATTTACGACCGCTGGCGCAGCGACTTCTCCAAAATCCGCAATCGGTTAAACCGCGGGGAGTTGGATCTTGAGACCATAGATGACACGCAAGAGGGCTACGAACTACGGGCTTACTTTGGTTACCTTGAACTCATCTGCATCCTGGTCCGGAGTGGGCAAGTGCAGTTCGATGTGGCCGACAAAGTCTGGCCAACAGCATTTAGAGACGCCTACCAAGCGGCGAAGACGTACATTGATCGCCGCCGCAAGACGAAGCCGTTCTTCGCGAGATATTTGCAAGAGTTTGTGGAGAAGCAAGAGCAGGCCGGCCAAGTCCGATAGCAGTAGTCTTCAGGTGTCCGGTGATCTGTCGCAATCACGTCTAGCAACGCCCGAAGCAGCGAGTAGACAAGAGAAACCAGCACCCCGGCGCGAAAGCCTGGCCGGTCCCGGTAACCAGGCGCGCAGCCACGGTGAGGGCCCCCTAGACGTGATTTCCGAACGCCACACTGATCGATCTGAAACGTCATCTCGGCGAGGGCGTGAGCCGAAGGAGTTTGGGTCGCTGGAGACAACGCGATACCTGGAGCCATCACCTCGTTCGCGAACGGGGGGCTCGATAGCGTGGAACGTCATTGGTCGGGGCGACGGTTGAGGTAAGTCCGGTGGCGAGATCGGTAAGAACTTCGATCACGTGGTCGACCGTCGTTATCCTCAGTCCGGCGACGGTCTGGTCTGCGACGTGGCGCCATGCTGCCTTCAGCTTTGGCAGGAGTGACCGACCCTGGTCACTCAGCTCGACCATTGTGGCCCGAGCGTCGTTTGGCGATGGCCGGCGGACGACCAACCCTGCCCTCTCCAGCTGGCGGACACTCTCAGTGATGCTAGGCGGCTCATAACCACTGGCGGTAGCGAGTTGCGCCTGCGTTCGGGGCCCGGCCGCGAGCTCCAGAAGCAGCAGTTTATGTCCGGGATGGATGCCCATCGGAGCGAGTGCCGCGACGGCGAGTGCCCGATGGCGAATACCGACAGCGCGAATCGCCTCGTTCAGTGCGTCTGCCTGATCAAAGTTCATAAACAGCTTGACTCCATTTCATTAGGCGCCTAATATTAGGCGCCTAAGTAATTCTAGCCGAGGAGCGCTTCCAAACGCTCAATGAAAAGGAGTCTTCTGATGGTCACTAGCCCTGTCGCCAATATTCCGGTCACCGCCAATGTCATCCGAAGTCGAGCCCTCGGTGTTCTCGGAGCGACTCTCGCCGCAGTGGCTGTTTGGGCCGTTGCAGTGCCTGTTCTTGGTTTTCACCTCGCCATCCGGTTCGGAAACGCTGACGCCCAGAACGTCGGGATCGGACTGGTGGTAGTCGCCAGCTTGATTGGTTCATCGGCAGGCCTGGGCCTGCTCGTTGCGCTCGAGAAGGTCTCGTCCCGCGCCACCACAATCTGGACTGCCGTTTCACTCACTGCTCTGGTCATCTCATTGAGCTTTCCGCTGGTTGCTGGTACCACGATATCGGCCAAAGCCTCGCTGGCGCTGATGCACGTTGCGGTCGCCACAATCCTCATCGCCACCCTGCGCCGCAGCTGATTGCCGACGCCCAGCCCAATTTTCACGACGACCTAGAGCCGACCGATGCCGGGAATGCGTGATACGGCTGTGATCCGGCGCAGCTTCAGTTCAGGCACTCGTCTGACGGGGCTCACGCGATGGCGTCAGCCCGACTAGGTCGGCGCTGACGTCCCATAGCCTGGCAGCCATGTCGGTGTCGTAGGCCACCTTGTTGGCGGTCTTGGGTTTGCTGTTGGCGAAGAACTGGCCCGTGACGCCGTCCATCTCGGATGAAGACGCGAGATAAATCGACGTCCGGGCACCATGGGCCGGCGACTTGAGAAACGGGCGAACCACCCCGCTTATGATCGCGAAGAACGTGGCCTGGTCTTCAGCGCCGAAGTCGGTGCGCACGAAGCCGGGGTGTAGAGACGTGGCCGTGACGCGTGTGCCCTCGAGACGACGAGCGAGCTCGTTGGTGAACATGATGTTGGCGAGCTTTGACTGGCTGTAGGCCGACTGCCCGGAATAACTGCCGGCGCTCTGCAGGTCGTCGAACTCGATCCGGCCTTCCGCCTGTACGTGCGATGAAACCGTGACGACTCGAGCTGGTGCGCTTGTCTTGAGCCGATCCAGAAGGAGGTTGGTGAGCAAGAACGAGGCAAGGTGGTTGAGAGCGAATGTCTGCTCTAGGCCGTCGGCGGTTGTATGCCGGTGTGCCCAGAACCCGCCCACATTGTTGACCAGCACGTCTAGCCGCGGGTAGGTAGCGAGGACGGCGACTGCGAGCCGCCGCACCTCGGCCTGGGAGGACAAGTCTGCTGCGAACCCGTCCACAGCCGGGTTTCCTGAAGCGGCCCGTATTTCGGTCGCTGCCTGTTCTGCGCGCGCAAGGTCGCGACCTGTGACGCCGACCCGGGCGCCGAGGGTAGCCAGGCCGATCGCGGTGGCCTTGCCGATTCCTCCGGTGCCGCCGGTGATCAGCACGATCTTGCCGGCCATCAGATTTGTTTCAGACACTGATGACAACCGTTCCTCGCGAATGTCCTTCTCCGACATGAGCTAGTGCCTTGCCGGTATCACTCAGCGCG
>Ga0066679_10000784_pt1 | contig 11756 bp, 8 predicted proteins | sample GraSoiAngelo_128_FD_62298 | JGI IMG/M metagenome (GOLD analysis project Ga0066679, IMG submission 62298) | Grasslands soil microbial communities from the Angelo Coastal Reserve, California, USA - 14_0927_12_20cm | ecosystem: Environmental > Terrestrial > Soil > Grasslands | place: USA... | reverse complement strand
TCGGTGACGATCAAGCTAACAGTGTAAGTTCCCGCGGCCGCGTAATGATGCGATGGACTTTCTTCGGTGCTAGTCCCGCCGTCGCCAAAGTTCCACGCCCACGAAGCAACGTGCCCGTCGCTGTCGGTTGATCGATCGACGAAGCGCACTTCTGTGCCGGCGTGATCCGTCGTGTAAACATAGAAACCATTCAATGCGATCGAGCCGGAGCCGTAGTTGTTCTTGAGCAGTAGCCTGACGTAACGCGCCTGGACCGGTGGAAACGAAAAATGCTGTAAGGTCGCGGTGTTAACCAACGTTCCTGAAAACACGGTCGCAAACGACGCATCAGAGGCATCTGTGGTTGAAACCTGAATATCGAAATCCTTTGGCGAGACGCTGAATTCGATACAGCTAAAGCCGCAGCGCGCAGAGCCCGGCATGAGCGCGACGTGATCGATTGTAAACAGATCGGTCCCGGGCAGATTCAGCTTTAGCCATTGATTTGTATTTTGACCGTTGGCGGTAACCCAGAGAGAACTAGTATCGATGTCCAAAGCATTCGCTGGTCCCTGTGAAGTCGGATCGGAAGTGCTTGAATAGCCGAGCAGCGTTGATCCATGCGTCGAGTCAGTCAGAACCTCCAGCTCGGATACTCCGATATTCGATCCGCTGTAGGAGTTCTTCCAATAAAATTCGATGTACTTGGCATCAACGGTGCTCGGGAATAAGAACTCCTGCGGACCGCTGAATAGGGCACCCGACAAGGTTCCTGAATACACGGTGGCGAAGGCACTGTCGTCAGTTGTCGTGGTCGACACACGTATGTCGAAGTCCCTCGGCCCGTGCGGGCCGGACCAGTCGTTTGCCGGGTTGATGCGTACCCCGTAAACTTTATGAACGCTCTCATCCTCGAGCGAGGTTTTGACCCAGACGTCATTCACGACGCCGTTCTGCGAGTACCAATAAGAATTTACGTTGGCGTCAAATGCGTTTTCCGGCGGAGTTGTTGCAAATTCATATTGACCTGAAGAAGAGACTACCCTAGCGACACCTTCCGCGATCACATCGAAGTCCGGCGTATTGATAACGGCGCCGCCGCCCCCGTTATTCAGCGGCACATACTTGACGTATCTCGCCTGCACCGGACCACCCGGAAAGATGAATGTTTGCAATTGTGGATTGAAGACTACAGTTGCGGACAAGACGCGCGTGAACGATGAAGCATCTGGCGTCGTTGAAGATACCCAAACCTCAAAGTCCTTGACCCCGGTCCCATAGCCGTAGCCGAAATCGTACCAGGTAGCAATCTTGATTCCGTCCAGCGTGTAAGGCTTGTTTCCCCCAAGTTGAATAATCGCAAACTGGTTCGCCGTAGAGGTGGTGACCCAACCACCGCGCGCATAGCCCAGCATTTGATCCGGCGTGTTGGTGCCGCCGCCGTAGCTGAAGTCATAGATCGCGCCACCGCTGGGAACAAGCGCTGGAGATTGATTCAACGCGGAGTTAGGCTTGCCGAGGAACGAAACTATCGAATCTAATCCGCCGGCCGAGACCGTTTGGAACGTGCTCAGATTTGCAAAGCTCGAGCTTCCGTAATTGCTAACGACTACCAGCTTGATGAAGCGCGCGGTTGCCGGTCCTCCCGGGAAAACAAACTCGACGGGCGTTGGATTGTTTGGCAGCGAGCCGATGAGCACACTGTGAAAATCGGACGCGTTCGCCGTGGCGGTCGAAACCTGCACTTCAAAGTCATGAACATTGGTCCCATCCGGACCAAACACGTTTTGCAAACGTACTCGATCAATTAGCGCCGCCTGTCCGTTCGTGGGGCGAAACACGGCAAACTGATTACTCACCTGCCCTGACGAAGTCTGCCAATAGCTACCCGTGTTGGTGTCAAGCAATTGTTTCGGGTGATAGGTCTCATATCCATCGTTGTGGTAGCTGGAGTAAGAAACAGTGCTCAGTTGCACCGGCCCGTTATTTGAGGCCAAAGCGAAGTCCGCCACCGGAGGTTGATTGGCTGTTACATTGATCGTGACATCGTCACTTGAAGTCAGTGCAGAATCATTTGCAGTAAGTCGCAGAACATAAGTGCCCAACGCGCTGAACGTGGCTGTTGTCGCCGCCGAGTTCGCATTTGCGAAACTAACCGGGGCGGGGCCGCTGACCTGACTCCATGAAATTGTAAGCGGCGTGCATCCGGGCAGACCGTCATCCGTAACCGAGCCATTCAATGCCGCGGTCGTACTCGGAGCGAAAATCGATTGGTCCGGTCCCGCGTTAACAGTAGGCGCGGCATTACTGCTGCCAAAACCATATTGCAGATGATCGACTTCGATTCCTCCGCTGGTGTTGAGCACGTGGATCGCGGAGATGCCGTCAGGATTGTAAGCGCCCAGGAATCGATCTTCGGCGGTCGTGTCATAGTAGACGTCATCAGGGAGATTGAAAGGACCACGCAGCCCCATCGAGACTCCGTTGCGATCAAAGGCTTCGAAGTAAACCTGGCCCGCGCCGTCTGTCCAAACTAAACCTGCGTGCGTTGGCAGAGAGCCCAGCACGCTCGCGTCGAAAGTGAACTTAACGCCCTGCGAGCCGTTGATATTGAAGTAGGAATCTCCCGAACCACCGTGGCCATCGATCACTCCGTCATCAGCATCGACTGAATCATGATAGCCGGGGCCGAATATCACGCCGGTCACCCCACCCGCGTCCGCGCTAACGCCGGGCGTATTCAAGAGATGGTCTTCAAAGTCTTCCAGATAAAAGTAATTCAACGCAGCGTTTCGGAACGGACTATCTTGAAAACTCAGGTAGGGTGTCGGATCGAAATAGTGCGCCGGAGTCGTGCTCACGAAATTGAGAGAGATCGCCACATCGTCATTGCTGGAAAGCTGAGAATCGCTAGCCGTCAGACGGAGAACGTAGCTGCCGGCCGCGCTGAAACTCGCCGCGGTGGTCACGCTGGACGCATTCGCAAAAGTCACGCTGCCCGGTCCGCTGACTTTGCTCCACGAAATCGTAAGAGTGCTTCCCGCTGGAAGAGCATCGTCAGTCGCGCTGCCCTGAAGGCTGGCCGTGCACGAGGTAATACTCTGATCGGCGCCGGCATTCACGACCGGCGCTTGATTTGCTGCTGTCACCGTGATGACGGCCTCATCGCTGCTCGAGAGCTGCGTGTCCGTCGCCGACAAACGAAGGACGTAAGTTCCGGCCGCGCTGAAGGATGCAGTAGTTACGGTGACGGCCGGGTGCGCAAACGTGACCGTTCCCGGTCCGCTGACCGTGCTCCAAAGAGTGGACACACTACTGCCCAGAGGTAATCCGTCATCGTTGACCGTGCCGCTGAGATTGGCGACGTTCGGCAGAGTGATGGCTTGATCCGCGCCGGCGTTAACTGACGGCGCTTGGTTCGGCGGCGTGACGGTGATCGTCACATCCGCAGTGCTACTCAACTCGCCGTCAGTCGCCGTCAATCGCAAAACATAATTTCCCGCGACGGAAAAATGCGCGACCGTCGATGTAGCGTTCGGATTGTCGAACACAACTGAGCCCGGTCCGCTCAACATGCTCCAGGAAACTGTGAGTGAGCTGCCGAACGGCAATCCATCATCAGAAGCCGAGCCCGCAAGCTGGGCTGTGGCATTCGGCTGCGACACCGTTTGATTTTGTCCAGCGCCCACAGTCGGCGCGTGGTTTTCCGGCTGGACGGTGATCGTCACCTCACTCTGCGCGGACAGTTCACCGTCAGTCGCGGTCAATCGCAGCACATAAGTTCCTGGCGCGCTGAACGTGGCGTTCGTATCGGTCAGGGTCGCATCTTCAAAAGCCACTGTACCGGGCCCGCTCACCTGACTCCACGTGTTTGTTACCGTGCTGCCAACGGGCAGACCATCATCGGTGACAGTTCCGTTTAGGGTTGCGGTGTGCGGCAAGGCGATCATTTGATCGGGACCTGCGCTAACCGTGGGTGGTTGATTCTGCGGCTGAACCGTCATCGTTATGTCGTCGGTCGTGGACAACGCCGTATCGCTTGCGGTCAAACGAAGCACATACGTTCCGGCCAGGTTGAAACTTGCGGTGGTATCGAGGGCGTTCGCATTTGTAAAGGTCACCGTCCCTGGCCCAGTGACCTTGGTCCACGTCGTGGTCAACGTGCTTCCGCTCGGCAAACCGTCGTCCGTCGCTGAACCGTGCAGCGACGCCGTCTGCGGTAATGTCAGCGTCTGATCGGGACCGGCATCGGCAGTCGGCGCGTGATTGGTTGGCGATTGTCGCGTGACGGTGATGCTGGCAGTCGCCTGATTGCCCGCTTGATCGACCGCGCGCGCAGAAATCTGATTACTTCCGAGAGCCAGCGATACATTTGAAATGGTCCACGTTCCGGCTGCCGAGTTGTAAGCCGCTTCGACATTGTTCACATAGACGTGCGCGACGCCCGTGGCGCCCGGCCCTGTGTCAGTGGCCATTCCGTTGACCGTAACGGCAGTCACTGTCGTCGTTGAGTTATCAGCCGGTGAAGTAATTGCAACTACCGGGGGCGTCGTATCGCTGGTCGGCGTGGTTCCACAAATATTGATGATGAGATAAGAGCCGGGATCACTCGCCACCCGAACATCCAACTGGTTATTCGCCGCCAGGTTGACGGTTCGATCCACAGCCGCAACGTTCTGATTAAGATCGCTCGGCGAAAGAATATCAACGCCATTTAGTTTGACCGTCGCACTGGAAACACGGTGAGTGGCATCGGCCTCGCCATTCTGAATGTGCAGAGTAAAAGGAGATGTAAATCCGGCAGGCAGAGAGAACTGTTCGAGATATTGATTTGGCGGCCCAGTCGTGCGATCAAAACGGCGAGGACCGAAAATCGTTGGACAGCTCGCCGATTGTGCGGGCCACACTGCCCCAATCACTTTGCCGCTGCCATTGAGAACTAAAGCATTCGCGATGACCTGACCGCGAACTTGCGCGGTTCCGCTGATTGTCGTCGTGGCGTTGTACGAGCGCAGCAAACCCGTAACCTGGCTACTTCCATTGATGTTTACTATCGAGCCAAGCACATTCACGCGCACGTCTCCCGGAGAAGTGTAACTGCCGGGTACGACGGCGCCGCTATTAATCGTGAGATTCTGACCGACGTTAATGGCCACCAAACCTGCCGTCTGCAAATTGCGCTTCCGTCGAGATTGAAGGTGTTTGAAAAATTATAGGTTCCGGCCGTGAAGTTCAGTTGACTGTTTCCGTTTACTGTGAACGTTCCGTAGTTTCCCGGCGGGACGTCTATGGTGATGTGCGAACTGGTCACGTTCAGGTCGCGCACTGTCTGCCAATTACCGATGTTGGCGACGCCCGATTGCGAAGATACCGAGACAGTCCGTGTGCCAGCCGGAGACGGAACAGAATTAGGAAAGTCTGCCGGCAATTGAATAGCATCAACGTGCGTATGGATCTTGCCAGGCAGGTTGACTCCGCCGCTCAACGTCAGCGTGTAATTCGTCGGCGTTGCCGATCCTTCATCGGCAACAGCGCCTCCGTACTGCGAGCCGCCGCTCGACGTGATCGTGGGCAACCCGGGCAAGAATAAATCGGATGTAATCTGAGTATTGCCGTTGATGGTAAACGACTCAGGCAACAGCATCCGTAATGTCCCGTCAATGCGTCCGCTGTTCAGAGTCGGTTTGTGACGCGTGACGACCGCGTCGGTGATGGTCGCGGGCAAAACATCACCTCCGCTGAGGATTGGTGGAAGCGTCTCGCTTACAAACCCGTCCACGCTCGCCTTAGCGAACCTTTCGGCCCCGTTCTCCGAAGCCTGCTTCTCCCGTGGAGGCTTTGAAGGGTTGGCCGGTCTGGCCGTAGCAACGCGGGGGACCAATTGCAAAAGCAGCGCATAAGCCAAGAGCAGTGAAAGTAACTGGCGTGAGATTGATCTCCAGCTCACTCTCGGCGTGTCAAGGTGTGCTCTCTGTACAAGACGACTAAGAAGTGCGAAAAGACGCACGGGGGCAAGGGGATTCATGATCTTGGTCCTTCTATCTACGTTGAGGGTCGCAAGGACTTACCTGGGGCCGGGCTACGATGGTAAGAAGGTGCGTGGCCCATGACTCGAACTAATCAATTCTTAGAGCTTGCCAGAACTGATTTTCCCAAATGTGTTGGATACGAAGTCGGGAAGCCGTGCATATCCTTGTCGAGACTTCAGGATCAGATCCGAAAAAAGGCCAAGCTCCAAAATGCTAGAACTGCGCGGCGGACTCTATGGGACTTAAGGCGGTTATGTCAATAGCAATTTTTCTTCGATGCTTTTCTTCGATGGCCTACAATGCTTTCGGCTGGTCATTCGCCGAGGGAATGTCCGATGTATCTCTAATCACTCGCGCTTGTTCTAGTAGAGCGAAACAGCCTAAATATCGATAGCTCTCACTATTGTTAATTGCTTTACGTGCGGGCACGCGCACGTAACTCCAAAACAACTCAACAGGCTGCGTGCTCGAGCGGAGAACGTGGAGGTTTTACTCCCAAGTACTTGCGAATCGCACTTACGTATATCAAAAATGATGAACTTTTCGAGAATTCTGTTTGCTCGGAACCACTTCGGAAAGTAAAAGCTTACAACAAAACTCGATCTAGCGGTTTGTCAAAAATCGGCTGAAGCTTCTAAGTTATTGAGCAATTAGGAAAGTTGGTAGCGGGGGGCGGGATCGAACCGCCGACCTTGGGGTTATGAATCCCACGCTCTAACCATCTGAGCTACCCCGCCAAACGAAATGCCAGTTTAAGGTTTCAAGTTTCAAGTCTCAAGTTCGCTCGCCATAACTAGAAACTCTAAGCCGCCACTAGTTCGGTCGTCCGGTATCCATCGCCTTCAGAAGCTGATCGACGAGTTCGATCTCTTCATCGCCGGGCTCGAGGTCCTTGTATTTGTTGAGAGCCTGCCGCGCGCCTTCGACGTTATTCAGCCGATGGTAAACGAGCGCGAGATTGTAGAAGACCAGCGAAAAATTCGGTTCGATCTGAATCGCGGCTTCGTAATGCAGACGCGCCAGCGGAAAATCGCCGGCATCGTAGTAGAGATTCGCGAGGTTGTAATGCGCTTCGACGTGTCGTGGATCGTTCTTCAGCGATTGCGCAAAGTTCTCGAGCGCGCCCACCATATTGCCGCGATCCAATTCGATGATCCCGAGGTTGCAATAAGCCTCAGCGATGTTGTCGCCTTCGGTGATTGCCTGCTCGTAAAATTCGGCAGCCGTCATATCGCCCTGCTCGTGCAGAACGAGCGCTTCTTCAAACGGCGTCAACAACCGCGAGACTTGCACCTTGCCGGTTTCCTGACGGAACAAACTCATCTGACCTTGCAGCTCGGCTTCGATTTGTTTGATCGTGAGGCCTTGCGCGCGCATCTCGCGCACGCGCCGAAACAAAGTCAGCGCCTGAAAATCGTAAGTGTAATCTCCGGTTTCTCCGACGGGCGCGCCGTAAATAATTCCCGCTTCGGTCCAGCGCCGGATCGTCCGATCGCTCAAACCAAACATCTGTTTGATTTCGCGAATCGAGTAACTTGATTTGACGCGTTGATAATCCGCCTTGGCTGGAACAGGGGATGGAAACGAGAGGATCTTGCGAATCTTTTCGGTCATGCGCGGGCTGATAGCCTACCACGAAAATCACGCCGAAGTGGCAAGATTTTTTAGATAAAACAGCGGTGAGAGGTTCTCGCGGGAGCGCGGCCATCCTTGTCCGAATGAGTGCGAAGCACGAAAACTGTCGAGCCCCGCGGCGCTTTGCGGACAAGGATGCCCGCCCACCGATCACTCCCGCTTCAGCACTTCACATGACCAAGCAAAATATAAATGATGATGAAGATAATGATTGTCGAGAGACAGCCGCCGCCCCATTTCCAGGCAGCCGCGCCCGCCAGACATCCGCGCAATGGACCTTCCATGTTTTCCTCCTGAGATTTGTAATCGAACGTTATTTGCTCGCGCCTAATTACGAAACGCGGCGCGCTGCATCCTTACCGAACAAATTGTTTTGCTTAGATACGCTGCATGAGCAATCACGATGCCATTACAGTTAGTTAACGAGTGGTCATCGATACGTGGCTAATTTCAAGTCAATTACATTCGCCGGTCGCGTACCGGCTTCCAACACGCGCTCCATATAATTCAGAATGCGTTCGTTTTCTCGAGCATCTTGCGACACGACGCAGTCAGTTGGAACAATCAGATGATAGTCCCGCAAGTGCGCGCCGATCGCCGTGAACAGCACGCAGATGTCACCGGTGAATCCGGTCAAGATCAAGGTCTTCGCGCCCAGATGTTTTAGCAACAGGTCCAGCGTCGTCGAGTAGAACCCGGACTGTTTTGGTTTCAGCACGAGGTAATCTTCGTCGCGCGGCTTGAGCAGTTCCACGATCGGGCGTCCACGCGTGTCGTCATCGATGCAGTGCGAAATGAGGGTGCGGAAATCAGATCGCCACTTGCCGAAATTGTCGTTGATGTAGATTGCGGGAATGCCTACTTTGTCAGTTCGTTTTTTCAGTAAGGCGATCGTCTTTGCGGCGGGCAGGGCATGTTTGAAGAGAGTTTCAGCTGCTTCAAATTCGAAATCATTAATTACATCGATGAGCAGCAGCGCAATGGTTGATTTGTCGGGCGCGTTGCCGTGTAGATCGGGGTGCTTGTTCATCGTAAACGTATCAGAAGCCCGCGCATCAGCAAGGGCACTCGGCGATTGAGTGGGTCTGACAAGTGAGGGGCCCTGTCTCACGGTCGGGCTTCTGACACTCAAGCCGCCGCACTACAGTGCAACGCGGGCAACGCCCACCGCTAAACTACTGCTACTGATAAGGTGTCTTGCCTTTATTCTTTATGCCGGGTGTGTTTGCGTTCGCGGATTTGTTTCCGTTCGTGTTCGCCGCTTTTGCCGGCACGACCTTCAGTTGATTAGTCACCTTCTTCACGCCGTCAGTTTCTTTGGCGACGCGTTCAGCTTCGGCTTTGGCTGCCGCGGTATCGACGTCTCCACGCAACGTTACCGCGCCATCGACTACGTCAACATTGATCTTTCTCTCAGGCGTCTTGGTATCGCCGATTAGTTTTGCGACGAGCTTGGTATGAATCCAGGCATCTTCCAATGATTGCCCGATTGTCTCTTTGTTCGCTTTAGCTTTCTCGCGTTCTTCGCGTGCTTGTTCTTCAGTGTACTTCGGCGTTGGTGTCGCCGCCGGCGAAGCTTGACTCATCCTGCCGATGTTGCTATTCGCATTCGCGTTCGCGCCGGCATTCATGTTCGATTCGGCATTATTGCAAGCCACTAGTGCGGCGCCGAACAGAACGATCGCGGCTATTAACAACAGATCTTTTTTCATTGTGTCGCTTCTCCCTTTTGAAACCCACGCCACAAAAAGAATCGCCAGCTTCACCGTTAGCTGGCGATCTTTTTGCCCACTTCTTTCACGGCATCGCCGACTTTACGCCGGGTCTTTCCCACCGTCTCTTGCAGCTTTCCTTCTGCCCGTTCCTGTCGGCCTTTCGCTTCCAGGTTTTGGTCATTGGCCAACTTACCAAGTTTAGCTTCAGCTGCGCCTTTTACTTGCTTACCTTTGCCCTTTATCTCATCTTCGTAACGCATAGCCTCCCCCTTGTTAGTTCGCTCCGTCGGGACAAAGATTCGACGCTACACCACTGCCCGTCGACCGGTAATCAATTGAATAATCAACACGGCCAGGGCCACGACTAAGAGCAGATGTATTAAGTTGCCGCCGATACCACCAATCAAACCAAGTAACCACAAGACCAGTAGCACCAACAGAATTGTCCACAACATAAATTTGACCGTCCTTTCTTAGAACACTGTGACCAGACTATGGGGTTATCGTGCAACGACCATGCCGCATAATTATCAGCAAAAGCTTGCGTGTGATCGGTTGTGCTTGGCTTAAAAGAGAACGATAGTTCGCATGATTAGAAGTCAGGAGAGAGGCTAGAGTCTAGAGGTTAGAGGTTAGAGGTTAGAGGTTAGAGATTAGAGATTAGTCATGAAGAACCTGCGAACTTCGCCAAATAATTTTCCAGGAAGGTTCGAGGAAACTCCTACGTTTGAGGGTTAGACCATGCTTACGCTTTGCGTCTAACTCTAATCTCTAATCTCTAATCTCTAGTCTCTCCCGCTTCAAACTCACAATTGATTTCTCCGCCGATCAGGATCGCGGCGCCGGTGAGATAAAACCAAAGCATCATGATGATCAGCGCGCCCAGCGATCCGTACGTCGCGCTGTAAGAATTGAAGAAGTGGAGATACAAACGAAACAGAAGCGACACCAAGAGCCATAAAACGAGCGCGATGAGCACGCCCGGTGAAAACCATCTCCGTCGATAATCCGAATTGGGCAAGCCTTTGCCTTTTCGTTTCGCGCTCACGTTTGGCACGAACCGATAAATCATATCGAACGCGATAAAGACGAATCCGAGCGCGATGGGCCATTGCAGTATGCGCCAAATGACGGCGAACGCGCGGCCTTCGTGAATCAACGCAGCGATCGCGATACCAAAGTGCCCGCCATACAGAACGATCAATAACGCCGAGACGATGAGCAGCGATAACCCAATCGTCATCGCGATCGAGAGCAAACGCACTTTCCACCAGGGACGCGTCTCGGCCACGTCGTAAGCAGCGTTCAAGGCTTGGGCCAAAGCGTTCACTCCGCTCGAGGCAGCCCACAGCGCGAACAGGAGGCCGAACGATAACTTTGCCGAGCCGCGCGCTTTCGTAACTTCAGCCAGCGTCGCAATCACGAGTTGCAAAGCCGCCGGCGGCATCACGTTACCGAGATAGGAAATAAGTTTGTGCTGTAGACGAGATCCCGCGCCGTTGAAATAGCCAAACAGCGTGATGAGAAAAATCAGCAGCGGAAAAAGCGCGAGCAGAAAGAAGTATGAGAGTTGCGCGGCGCGACCGAGGACTTGATCTTGCTCAGTGCGGTTCCAAACTCGAATCCAGAAATCTTTCGAAAGCAATCGCTGGAACACGCGCGGGTCCTCGCAATTACTTCACCATCGTTCCGGTGCGACTCCAGCGCGTGTTGGTGAAGAAATCGATTGGGCTGTTGAAGGGCTTCGTCTCGTCGTATGACCAGTAAACAAACATCGCGCGGCCGATGACCAAATCGCGGGGCACATAACCCCAGGCGCGGCTGTCCAAACTGTTATCGCGATCGTCGCCCATCACGAAATAAGAATTTGCCGGTATCCTCGCGGGCTTGCCATTCACGGCAAAATTAAAGTCCGGGCTCGGCGATAACTTGCGGCCTTGCCGCTCTGCCGCGACATTCTGCTCAAAATAATAGACATCGTAACGGTCTTCAGGCTTACGCGGCTCTTCAGCGACGATTTTCAGTGGGGCCTTCTGATTACCCTGCGCCACCCGTCCGTCAACCGCGATTATGTGTTCCGGCAAGGGACTGCCATTTACATAAACCTTCAGTCCCCTCACTTCTACTTCGTCGCCCGGCAAACCAATAACTCGTTTGACGTAATTAACCTTGAAAGGAATGTTGTCTTCGTCTTTGTCGCGTTCCTGATTAAAAGGATTGCCGGGATATTTGAAAACGATGATGTCGCCGCGACGGATTTCGCGTTGCGGCAAGAGCGGAAAAGTTGGTCCCGGTGCGAAGATGAATTTGTTGACCAGCAAATGATCGCCGACGGTGATCGTATTTTCCATCGACGCCGTCGGAACCTTGACCGCCTGAACCACGAACGTCATTCCGA
>Ga0066679_10000782_pt1 | contig 11763 bp, 10 predicted proteins | sample GraSoiAngelo_128_FD_62298 | JGI IMG/M metagenome (GOLD analysis project Ga0066679, IMG submission 62298) | Grasslands soil microbial communities from the Angelo Coastal Reserve, California, USA - 14_0927_12_20cm | ecosystem: Environmental > Terrestrial > Soil > Grasslands | place: USA... | reverse complement strand
GCAGGTTCCGGTCACGTTTCAAAATGCGCCAGAACTGTTCTGTCTTGACCTGTACAAAGAGTTCGACATTGATCACCTCTCAGCGATGGCCGTTCCTGCCGAAGTCAGATTCGACAATACTCTGAAGGCGCCGCAGCGCTAAACAACCCATTTCACGCGAAACGGCGGGATTCTCTTCCAGAAATTCTTCCGAGAGTGTGCCCCTTTCCAAGGAGTCGAACAAGGAAATAGGTGCCGGGTAGCCGCTGAAAGTCCGGTGGCTGAACCGGGCGCTGGCGAATCTGGAAGCGCAAGCCGAGTAGTCGCGCTGCACCTGCTTGTTGCTTGCGAAGTCTCCTCGATCCGCCATTCCCGGCACGAAGCTGAGAGATTGACTGTTGATCAGCGCGGGCACCGCTTGCCCCTTCCGCATCCGCTGGAGAGCGGCACCACAACGCTTCGCCAGAGGCAAAAATTCGGTATGCTCCTGCTCTCCTGTCCGCCCCGGTCCAACTTCTAAGTCGACGCAAATTCAATCTACTGTAAGTCGTTTGTTCTCAAATGCTCGATTGGGCGTAAAATGAAACGGCGAAATCGCCGAGCGTCAAGTGCTTGGATCGGGAGTAGCAGGTCCGAGCTCGCTTCGTTTCCAGAATACGTGAAGGACGCGATGGGTACGTGCTCTAGACCGCGCGCCGCTGCGGAAAGCACGCCGACACCAGACGCCTTCGGGGATTTGGCGGTGCGGGCAGAGGTTGCAACCAAAAACAGCTGCACCGAATTTGTAATTTTGGTCCTCCGAACGGCGGCAACAGATTTGAATAGAAAGGCAAACAAATGGACCTTGATCAGTTAGCGAAGGATTTGCGGGAAAGACAGATTTCCCAGGAACGCTGGAAGGACATCGAAATGTCTGAAGCGGACTTCCGGAAGATGGTAGTTGAAATGCCAGACGAAGAGATGGTCCTGGCATACTGCGCGTGCCCGGAAGGTGGCGAAGATCACGTGCCCCGGGACCTAGGACTCGCGGCAGTGCAAGTAGCCGAATCAGCTGAGGAGTGGCTCGAAATAACCCGTCAAATCGGCCCGAACGGAGAATTGCTAGCACGTCCCGAGCCACAAAAGTTCCAATTTTCGCGAGCAAAAGTACTTGCGCTACTAGCCCAGTACCGCTCGCATACGATGAAAAAGCGGGAAAAGACCGCTGGCCACACTTCGTAGTTCTTCGTCCAACCAGATCAGCGTTGCCGTACACCTGTTTCATTTCCGCAGGCGTTTTCCAATTCGCCCTGCGCACGACCGCGTACCAGGATTGGAGAGCTATTACAGCCTTCGCTCGTGCAGCTTTGGCTGTCCGTTATTCGAGCTATTTTGGTGCGCCTGTTTTGCGGACTGATTCTGTTCGTTGTTAGAGTCAGAAGCAGGCGAACCACTCTTAGCCCTGCGCAGCTCTTCAAAGGCCAATTCCATAAGCCTTTTGGAGCCGAGATGCGTGTCGCTGAAACTAGGGCCGTAGACCGTGCCGAGTCCCCCAAACCCACGAACGCTTGGGCACTCTTAGCTGGCGGATCCGGCTATGGACTGCTCAGGAGAAATCCAACTCCTTTCGCTTGAAAGACCGTCCTGTCCCCCTGTACAGGAAAAAACTTTTTTGGCCAGCTGTACGAATTCGGGACTATTCGGTCAGGCGCAAACGGTCGTTTGTGCAGTATCTTGTCGGCGAAAATTGGTTCCGGGGGAACAGCCACAAGCTGCCGAGGAACCTAAATTCAAACAACCGAAGAACGATTCTTCCTCCGCAGGCACGGACAGCTGTTGCGTGGTGAAACAGCGGTTCAGGCTGTTCGTTGCACAATGCGAGGTTCGGAGACGTTCAAGGAGGTTGCTGCGCCGAAATCAGAGAGCGGGCAGTTCGTTGCACACACCTAGTACGTAAGTAGGTCGGATGTAGAAGCGGCAATACCAAACCCAGTCATCCCTGCCGCGATGTCTTGTTGGCCATTCCGCGAAAGTGCTGCATAAATTTTTGGGGAGGGGAAAATGAGGCAAACATGGTTCGAGTATTATCAGGAGCGGCGATCGGTAACACAAAAGAGACAGCAAGACAATTTGACCCCGGAACAGATTGAACGCTACGCACAAGAAGCACGCGGCGAGATGGAGGACCTGGTCCAAGTGCGAAGAAGAGGCCGAGGAAGGGAAGCAGAAAACGGCGCCTTCTTCGAAGTGACCGAAGACGAAGCAATGCTGGACCAAAGCATTAAATGGCCCTGGGGTTCGGACCGACACCCCTTCCAGCGAGTTGCCGACTTGTCGTTGAAGATAGCGGGGCGAAACAAGATTCTCAGAGATCGTTTGTTCAGGCTTCTCAATGAAGAGGCTGCAAAAGGAATTTGCGCAGCCGCCATTTACGAAGCGGTTTGGGAAACCATCAACAATCTTGCCGATGACGTTCTCGATGAGGCCATTGGCGTTGTTTATGATGAACCCAACTCCAAAGCAGCGACCGCCGCTTGATGCGTTCCAGAAAATCATGGATTCAACGGCGAGCTGACGGGGCCGTCGAGGATTACGAAACGGAAATAAATATGTGAATTACGGATCTGCGGATTTGGTGGCTTCGATGATGGCCGCGCGTGCCTGCTGGTCCGGGAAGAGAGTTTGCTGGGATTCAGAGACGGTCGTGGGTCCGAATCCCGCGTCCAAAAATTGTGTTTCTTCCCAATCGTTCGCGGGGCACGATTGAGTGATCCGCTTGCCTAGCGGCAGTCTCGGTGCTGCCCCGGGATGATTCTCGGAAACCGATAGCAAGCCAGAGCGGTGCACTTGGTGGGTCAATTTTGCTGAGCGCTATGGAAACTCAACATCTTCAACGACGTGAAGGAGGCCCTTCACGACGCAGCCGAAGGTACGACAACCGGTTTCGTTGTCGTCGGTGGGTTATGCTTGACGCCGTTGGGGCTCTGGAGATAGTTTGCTAGACCTTGAAAGAGGCCCTCGGCCAGACGCTCACAGTACTCGCCTTTCCTCAAGAGCTGCTCGTCCGATGGATTGCTTGGAAAAGCGATTTCGGTGAGCACGGAAGGCATATTCGCTCCGGCTAACACCACAAAGGGCGCGCGGCGCACGCGACGGCTCTCGAGCCCACTCACGGAGCGCTGGACGAACCGGTTGAGAGACTCTTGAAGGTCTTCGGCAAGCATTCTTGATTCCTCGATTTTTTCTCCGAGCCCGGTCTTCTTCATCCGCTCGAGCCTGTCCGGTCCTTGAGCGGTTGCGTTCTCGCGGGCGGCGAGTTCCATCACCTCCGTGCTTTCTGCCAAGTCCAAGTAATAAGTCTCGATGCCTCGGGCTGCGGGATAGGGGCTTGAGTTCGCATGAATCGACAAGAAGAGGTCAGCCTTTATATCGTTGGCGATATAGGTGCGCTCTTCGAGAGGGATAAACGTATCATTCGTTCGTGTGAATATGACTTCTACGCCGGGGAGCCGCTGCTTTATAATCCGCCCGAGCCGCAACGCGATGTCCATGCAAAGATCCTTCTCCTTTAAGCCCGCGGGTCCAGTAGTGCCTGTGTCCCGGCCGCCGTGACCCGGATCAATCACGATGCGTACGATCTTTCCTTCGGGTGCGCGCGTCAGGGAGGGCCGTGTAGGTGACACATCCGTCGCAAGAGGGCTGGTAACGGGTGTTGAGCCGGCGGCTAGGGCGCTCGAAACCGGTGGGCTCGGTAGAGGCGCTCCAACAGGTGCCCCTACTGCTCCACGCGAGACTTGAAATTCTCGGCGCAACCCACCTCTGAAAGAAAAGAGTAAAAGACCCGTAAGCGCTGCACCGAGAGTCAAAGCGCCAACGGTCTTGCTGCGCCAGCGGGCACTGGATACCTCCGGATGAGAAATCACGGCCGCGCGCTGCGGTGCAGGAGTTTGCAAAGGAACTGACTGGGACGTTTTCTGGGAAAGGGAGCTCGTGTCAGAGTGAGCGGCGTTATGACCCGCTACATTGGAAGCGAGTTGTTTTTGCCCCGAAATGTTACCCTTCGCGGTGTAAGGGTCAGATTGCGCCTTCTGTGGTGCTTGCGTGTGACCGAGTTGCGGCACCGGATCTGGCGGAGATTCGGCAAACTCAATCACAATCTCGTCTATGTCTTGGGAGCTGACTTGCGTGCTATCCCGATTGGCCCTGAACATGCCTGAATCAAGAATGATTGGTGTCCGCTGCGGGTCGATCTTCCGCTTCGGCGGGTTCTCATCCAGGTCGTCCAGAACTTTGTCCACAATATCGAAATCGATTTGTTTGCGCCCTGCTTGGTATCCAGCAAGCAGGGCATTGAGGCACAGGTTGTTAATGTTCCGAGGAATACCTTCACTGCGCACCAAAATCCATTCCAGAGCTCCGTCGGTAAACAGCGGTGCTCCCCGATAACCCGCTATCCGAAGCCGGTGTTCGATGTACCGAACGATTTCTTCCCGCGTAAGCGGTTCCAACCGGCACAGGATTGATATGCGCTGTCTAAGCGACGCCAGGCATGGGCTTGACAAGTTCGCCGCCAACTGGGTCTGGCCTACAAGAACGATTTGTATGAGCTTCGTCTCCGGTGTTTCGAAGTCGGATAGAAGCCGGACCGTTTCGAGCACGGAGCTGTCAAGGTTCTGACATTCATCAATGATCAGGACAAGCTGCCGGCCAGCCAGCCGCTCACGCACGATAAGCTGGTTCAGTCTCCCGAGCATGCCAACGGCATCTAGCCCTGTCGTGTCCGTTCCCAAGCAGCGAAGTATGTGGCGCAAGAACCAATGTGAATTACACTGCGTGTGGAATAGAAAGATCGGACGAGACGTCTGACTTAGCCGCTTTAAAAGCTGGAACACCAACGTGGTCTTGCCCATGCCTGGCTTCGCAACAAGAGCTAATAAGCCGCATCCGGCTTCGAGGCCACGCGACAAGGAGTTGTACGCTCTGCAGTGGGTTTTGCTAGGGCAGAGGAAGCGCGGGTCTGGCGTGACGCCGAACGGCTGCTCTTTCAACCCGTAGAATTCCAGGAACATAGATGTGTCGCCTTGGATTCGCATGCGCCCTAGGTTCATCTAGCCACAGCTATGTCCGGAGCCGTTCTCTCGGCTGCATCGCGAGACGATTGGTCGCCGAAAGATTGTTCTGCCTTGAGCGCGTACAGAACCAGCTCGACCCGGCTCGATAGGCCCAACTTCTCAAAAACCCGAAAAATGTAGTTTCTAACCGTATGCTCGCGGAGGCTGAGCGCCACGCCAATCTCTTGGTTCCTCATCCCCTCCGCTACGAGGCGGATGACGTCCCGTTCGCGCGGTGTGAAGGAAACGTTTCCGTTTCCTTTGTGGATATGAAATCGTCTCAGATTGACGATTGCCCCAAGGAGAAACTCTAGTTCGGCATTACTAATCCAAATTTGGCCTTCATAAACGCGGCGGATACATTTCGGGAGGGCATTGAAGGAGCTACCCCGGCAGAAGACACCTCTCGCCCCGGCACGAAACGCATCGACGACGAGGTCCCGTTCATCGGAATCCAGCAACATTACTGAACGGATTTTCGAGTTCGAGGCGAGCAGCTGATCCACGACCTTGAAACCAGCGAGTCGGCCATCTTCCAGTTGGGCGCTGATCACGGCAATGTCAGGTCTAGACGTTCTTAGTTCGGAAAATACTTCGGAAGAGTTCCCTGCAAATGCGCAGATGTCCAACTTCTTGTGGTACCGCTTCAACGCCACCGCAATCAGTTGGGCGCTCATACGGGTGGCGTCGGCGATGCAAACACGCACTCGGTAGGATCCTTGCTGGCGGACAGTATCCATACAAGTTTCCACAACTCAGCTCTCAGATTCTCCAGTGTTTGTGGGCCAGGCAAGTGCTTATATCAGCACCTCTTATCAAAAAGCAAGAGAAATCTGACAAAGGTGACAAAGGAAAAAAAACAAAACTTGCACTTGCATACTTGGTGACCGGTGAAAGTGCCATTCGAAGTCCTTGAGCCACTTGTCCATGCACACTTGCCAGTTTCCCTCAAGGCATGACATGGCCACGATCCCGACTCCAGACGATCTAGCCGCAATGTCGCTCGACAGGTCTTTTTCGCTCGCCTTAGCCGTCAGCTGGACAGAAGCAACCTCCTAACCCTGAAGCAGATGGCACATAGCCAAGGGTTGGCATCCACCCTAAGTCACGCTCGATCCCCACTGATGTGGATACGGACAAAAGACTCTAACCAGGCTGAGCCAAAGATACTGCGCACAATCGTCGCGATGCGATCCCTCAAGAATACCGGGGACTTTCTGCCACTTGTTCCGCCCGGTCCGCTCCAGTAGTCTCCAAAAGCGAATTCAGAAAAACGAGGGCAGGCCATCATCGAGGCAATCAGGAACACGGAATGTTTGCGGTGCAAACTGAACTGAGAAGCCGAGTTCGTCATCGACTCGCAGCGGAGGCGGTGTTCACATGGCGAAGCGCCGAGGGCGGTTGGTTGCATGGAGAAGGAGTAACTCGGGATCTCAGTGTGGGGGGAGCATTTCTATTCAGTCTGACGTGTCCACCGGTGGGAGCCACAATCCAGCTCGACGTTTTACTTTTTCCCCTCCATGGCGGGACGCGCAGCCTGCGGCTGAAAACAGAAGCCACCGTGATTCGCGTCGAGCATGCAAGTAGTGATGTCGGGAACGAAGGTTTCGCGGTTGTTCTCGAAGGATTGAATTTAGGTGAAGGCGGCAATGATCTGTGAATCAGTCAGAGAAATTGCCAGTGAGCAGCAAGCGAAGGCCAGTCGGCAGGCTTAGAAGCGGCCCCAGTTAGTTTGTCTCTGGCGTGTGCAGCGCCTCAACAGACCTTAACTTGAGGCACAGTGGACAATTTGGTGGCGACCGAGGCGCATTTCAAGGCCCGGATCGCAGCGCCACTGTGAGAAGAGTCAAATTTCCTTTACGGCTTAGAGGAAGGAACAAGGTCCTGTAAGTCACAGGGCGAAGCTCTATGCTTTCCATGGCAGCGGCGTCAGAAGTTCGTCCTTCCGACCACGCCGTCGGTTGGTACGCGATTTATACTCGGCACCAACACGAAAAGACCGTGGCAGGGATTCTCACGAGCAAGGGATTTGAGACCCTTCTCCCGCTCTATTCCGCTGCGCACCGTTGGAAGGACCGCACAAAGCTTCTTTCTTTGCCACTGTTTCCTTGCTATGTCTTCCTCAAAGGAGGCCTTGAGCGTCGCCTGGACATCCTGACGACACCAGGCATACGTGCCCTCGTCTCAACCGCAGGCCAGCCAGCCGCGATTCCGCACTCTGAGATCGAAGGCGTTCGACGGGCTGTTGAAAGTGGTGCCTGCGTCGAGCCACATCCGCTCTTGAAATGCGGCGAATGGGTAAGAGTCAAATACGGTCCTTTGCAGGGAATCGAGGGTATTCTGGTGCGGAAGAAAAATCTTTATCGGCTGGTCCTCTCCGTCGAGATCCTTGGGAAGGCAGCTTCTGTCGAAATTGATGCCTTTGTAATTGAGCGAATGAACTACGCGGCCTCAAAGATGGCTCGCTTTAGCACGAAATTCACGAATTACCAAGGCCCGCCTAGCTTAAGAAATTGATGACGACAGTCGGCCAGAGTCTAAAGCGACGCCAGCAGAAAGCCTTGCTGACCTTCCGGTTGGAATCAGCCAACAAATTGCTTCGACAGTGAAAGCCCAAAGTTAAGAGGAAATTCCGTGACTGTTGTCCTCCTTCTGTTAATTTTGCTCAGCGTCTGGATGTGTTTCTACGCTCTAGTAAAACAGCAAGGGCGAATTCTGCTTCGTTTGGACCAAATCGAGGGCAGCACGAAAGTCGCGGGAAGCGGGCTGGAGCACCCGAGCGGCGAAACTGAGTCCGATGAACTTCCGCTTAATGCCCATTTCCCCGCGTTTAGGCTTCCCGACCTGAAGGGAAGAACGATCGCGCTTGAGGATTTCTGCGGCAAGCGCGTTTTGCTTGTCCATTGGAATTTCGAGTGCGGGTACTGCCAGTTCATTGCTCGAGACTTAGCAGACCTCGACAGCGGCCTCGAGAAGCGGAACGTCCAGTTGGTTCTCTTGACCTACGGCGACTCCGAATCCAATCAACGACAGGCAGCGGAGCATGGTCTGAAGTGCCCTATGCTCCTCATCAACAATGAGAAAAGCCCCTCGCCTTTTAGCAACCAAGGCACACCGGTAGCTTATTTGTTAGATGAGCAGGGACGCGTGGCCGCGCCATACGCCAGTGGCGCGGATCAGGTCATCGCACTGGCCCGTCACGCAGCTACCGGCGAGATCGGCGCTTTTCAGGCCGGCAAACGTCAACTTCAGCGCAGCAAACTTCCCGGCGTGCGGCCGCTCTCCGAAAGCCGGATCGAACGGAACGGGCTGAAGGTCGGGACTCCCGCGCCTGCGTTTCGTCTTCCGGATCTCCAGGGAGGCATGATTTCGTTAGAGGAATACCGAGGTCGGCGCGTGCTCCTGGTCTTCAGCGATCCTCAGTGCGGACCTTGTGACGAACTCGCCCCGCATCTGGTCCGCTTGCACGAAAAGCATTCCAACAACGGCTTGGCCCTGATTCTTGTCGGACGGGGCAATTCAGAGGAGAACCGCCGTAAGGCGCAGCAGCACGGGTTTCAGTTTCCCATCGTGGTTCAGGAAAAGTGGAAGCTTTCGAAAGAATACGGAATTTTCGCCACGCCCGTAGCTTTTCTGATTAGAGAGGACGGCGTGATTGCTAGGGACGTGGCAGTCGGAAAAAACGCTATTTTGGCCCTTGCCGGGAACGGCGTGGGCGCATCAGAGGAGGAATCATATGAGCGCATTTCTTGACGATGTATCACGGATCGTTGCCAGTCCGGTTTCCAGACGGAAAACGCTCAGGCTAGTTTGTGGAGCGTTTGTTGGCGCCGTGTCCGCATCCCTGGGCTTCGGCAGGGCGTCCTGGGGCTCCGGTGGCCCCGACCCCGGACCCGCGGGAGCTGCTGTCACCTGCCCTCAGAATCAGACCGCGTGCGGCAGTCAATGCTGCAATAGCAGCCAGAGTTGCTGCAACAAGAAGATATGCTGCAATAACAACGAGAGCTGCTGCGGGACTGGGGGTCATTCGAAGTGCTGTCCGCCGGGCAAAGTGTGCTGCAAGGGCCTCTGCTGCACGCCCGGACCGTCGCCTAGCACTCCTTGTGTCAATTCGAATAAGTGCTCGTAAATCCGGGCTGCAGGAAGAGGCTTGTCCCAGTCGGACCGGGCAAACCTCATATCAACCGTGCAGGGTGCATGAGCTTGCGGCAATTTGGCGTTGCGCGAGTCGAAGTCTCACTTCAGGAGCGTTCTCGTTCGCTGCCCTTCCTGGTAGTGGTCGGCGCCGTGAGCCTAGTGCTCGCAGCAGAAATCTCGTTAGTTGGGATCGCTTCCTCATTTGAGGGGCCTTCAACGGGTCGTCTGGTCTCGCTCCTGAGTGCGGACGAGGCTCAGATTCAGCACCGGCTCGGGCAAGTCTATGCGGAGACCGATACGAATAAAAGCGTTCAATATCTGCGCAGGGCCGCAGAGCTAAGCCGCTACAGCAGGCTCTACTGGTCAGACCTAGCCTCAGCTTGTCAATCTATCGATGACACACAGTGCGCCGACTGGGCTGCGGAACATCTGTTGAGGCTTTGCCCCATGGTGCCCTATTACCATCAGCTCGCGGCTGAGTCTTATCTGCGAAGGAATCGACTTGATGAATCTCTCGCGCAGTTCCGGCATTTATTGGAACTTGACCCAATATACGCGACGGGCACCTGGGCCGATCTTCTAACCGTGCTCAAGCCCGACGTCATCTTTCAAAAGGTGTTGGCTAATAATAATAAAATTGACTCGACGGTCGAGGTGGGCTACGTAGATTTCTTGAGCGCCCAAGGCGACAACGATGCAGCCTACCGCATTTGGAACTTAGTGGCAAACGGCCGGCCTTTTCCTTTCTCTTCGGTTCAGTCTTACCTCGAGCGCCTGATCAGTACGGGCAGAATCGAGGAGGCCACGCATGTCTGGCAGGACCTCGAGCGCCGGGGGACAGTTAAAAGTCCCGATGCCGAGGAGAAGAACAACCTGGTCTTTAATGGCGGTTTCGAACAATCGCCATTAAACGCGGGATTTGATTGGCGGACCGGCTCGACAAATTATCTTGCTCTGGATTTCGCAGCCCCCGGAGCTTACCACGGTGCGCATTCCCTTCGTGTGGACTTTACAATTGGTTCTAATAATGAATATGAGCCCGTATATCAGATTGTGCCAGTCCATTCTAGTCGTACGTACTCGCTGAAGGCCTACGTCCGCTCGCAGGACATCACCTCGACTAGCGGCCCTTGCTTGCGCGTGAGTGACGCCCAACCACGAGGATTCGAAGACGCTATTAGCGAGACTACCGTGCGAACAACCGAGTGGCATCCAGTGAGCCTGTCTTTTTCGACTGGGCCTGAAACACAGTCTGTGCGGCTCTCCCTATGGCGACCTCGTGGCCGGATTTTCCCCATGGAAATTTCCGGAAGTTTCTGGTTGGACGCGGTAACCCTCGAATGCAAGGATTGCACCGCCGAGAAATGACCTCCGCCCGGATCGCGCCCACTCTAGCAGTCGCCTCGGTGGAATCGTTTGAGGTTGCTCCGCGCCGACAGGGTGAGTTGGCGGCGGAGCCAGTTCCGCTCGCGTTCTCCGTTGCTCGGGTCTTGCTCGTAGTCGCGCTAATAGGCGCACCACTGGCCTTCGGGGCCGTGGTTACCTGGGCTTGGATGGCACTGGGGCTTGTGGCTAGCCTCGCGCTCTTCTTGTGGGCCACAGGCAGCGTTTGGCAAGGGAGGCTCGACTTAATCTGGTCGCCGCTTTACATACCCTTGGCGATATTTTTTCTTCTGGGACTCGCTCAGTATTGGGCGCAGCTTCCACTTGATCGGTTCGAGACGCGCCAGGCTTTGGTGCTGCTGGGGGCGGACCTCACGTTCTTTTTCCTCGCCGCCCAGCTTTTCGCAAGCGCTGATAGCCGAACGTGGCGCTTGTTTGGCCCCACCGTGCTGCTCTTTGCTGGTTCACTGGGGTTGTTTGCGATTCTGCAGATTGCTTTGGGCACGCGCCAGATTTATGGCATAGTGGATACTCCGAGTAATGCCCACTTTGGCCCCTACGTTAACCCCAACCACTACGCCGGGCTCATGGAAATGCTTATTCCGGTTGCAGTGCTCTACATTGCTGGACGGTATAGACGATCTTCTGTTGCGGCACTGCCGTTGCTCGTTGTTATTGCTACGGTCGCCGTGGCAGCGTTGCTGCTTTCTGGCTCTCGTGGCGGCTTGCTTACGCTGGTCGACGAGACGGCGATCATGGTTGCCCTGCTCGGGTGGGGCGCCCGGACTGCTGAGAAACGGAGATTGGCCAAGGCTGTGGCGGCCACAATCCTGGCGGCAATGCTGCTATTCTCCTGGGTCGACTCCGGCCGGGCCTCCAAACACTTGGCACTGATCTTCAACATCGAAAGTCCAGGTGGGAGCGAAATTTCCCGCGAGAATTTGGCGCTGGATTCGCTCCGGATGTGGCGGGATCACCGTATCTTAGGTGTGGGCTTGGGGAATTTTGAGACTGCTTATCCCGCTTATCAGAGCCTCCCCACGGACTTGTGGATCGATTACGCGCATGACGACTACTTGGAAGCAGCGGCTGAGACCGGGCTGGTGGGGACAGTACTCATTCTGTCAGCCCTGGCGCTCTTTTTTCGTCTGGCGTTTCGAGATTTGCGCCACCG
>Ga0066679_10000778_pt1 | contig 11782 bp, 8 predicted proteins | sample GraSoiAngelo_128_FD_62298 | JGI IMG/M metagenome (GOLD analysis project Ga0066679, IMG submission 62298) | Grasslands soil microbial communities from the Angelo Coastal Reserve, California, USA - 14_0927_12_20cm | ecosystem: Environmental > Terrestrial > Soil > Grasslands | place: USA... | reverse complement strand
CGAGCAGCTCGTCGACGAGCCGGTCGTAGAAGGTGAGCCCGGCCTCGTTCACCGCGCCGCTCCCGTCCGGTATCACCCGCGGCCAGCTGATCGAGAGGCGATAGGCGTTGCACCCGAGATCGCTCTGGAGTGCTACGTCCTCGCGCCAGCGGTGGTAGTGGTCGCACGCAATGTCGCCGGTCTCCCCGGTCGAGATGGCTCCGGGCTGTCTGCAGAACGTGTCCCAGATGGATGGGCCTTTCCCATCGGCGTCGTGGCCGCCCTCGATCTGGTAGGCGGCCGTCGCAGTTCCGAAAAGGAAACCGCGCGGGAACCGTCGGGCGAGTGCGACCGTATCGCTCATCGGGGAGGCTCCGCGTCGGGCCAGTCAAGCCCCATGCGCGCATTGATTCCGCCGTCGACATAAAGGAGCTGCCCGGTCACGTAGTCCGCGGCGGGCGAGACGAGGAAGGCGACGACCCGTGCGACATCGGCCGGCTCCCCCAACCGGCCCCAAGGCACGCGCCGCGCGGTGCGCTCGCTCGAGTATCCCGGCATCTCGAAGTATCGCGGCGTCTCGATGAGCCCGGGCGCGACCGCGTTCACACGGATCTTCTTCGGCGCGAGGTCCATCGCGAGCGCGCGCGTGAACGAGTTGAGCGCGCCCTTCGTCGCCGCGTACGCGGCGTGACCCGGAAACCCCGCGCCACCGTGGATCGAGCTCACGCTCACGATCGATCCGCCGCGGCGCGCAAGGTGCGGCACCGCCTGCTGCGCGCAGAAATAGGCGGCGCGCACGTTCACGTCGAAGAGCTCGTCGTACTCGGGCTCGCTGAGCGCGAGCGGATCCTTCGACTTCGTCACCCCAGAGTTGTTCACGAGCACGTCGAGCCCGCCGAGCTCTGCCGCGGCCTCGTCGACGACCCGGCGGCAATCCGTCACGCGCGCGAGGTCCCCGCGCAGGACCGACGCGCGGCCGCCCGCGGAGGTGATCTCGATGCAGACGTCGCGCGCGCCCTCGCCGCTGTGCGCGTAGTGGATCGCCACGGCCGCGCCCTGACGAGCGAGCTCGCGCGCGATGCCCTGGCCGATGCCGGTACCGGCCCCGGTCACGAGCGCGCGGCGGCCCTCGAGCGGACGGCTCACACGCGCTCCCGCTCGCGCCCGCGCATGTGCCAGCGGTCGCCGAAGAGGTTGAGATGGATGGGCTTGCGCGGGTGCGCCGCGATCACTTCTTCGTCGAGGGTGATCCCGAGACCCGGCCCCGGCGGCAAGGGGAACGATCCATCGGTGACCACCGGTACGCCGCGCGCCGCTTCGCTCACGAACGGATCGACGAAGTCGTTGAAGTGCTCGAGGATCTTGAAGTTCGGCATCGCGGCCGCGAGGTGGAGCGCCGCGGCGGTCGACACCGGACCGCCGACGTTGTGGGGCGCGACCATCACGTCATAGGACTCGGCCCAGGTCGCCAGCTTCCGCGTCTCGGTGATCCCGCCCATCATGGTGAGGTCCGGTTGGATCACGTCCGCGGCCTGGAGCTCGAACAGCTCGCGGAACTCGTGACGAACATGGATGCGCTCGCCGGTCGCGATGGGGATGTTCACGTTGCGCGCCACCTTCGCGAGCGACTTCAAATTTTCAGGCGGCACGGGCTCCTCGATCCACCCGGGCCGGTAGGGCTCCAGCTCGCGCGCGATGGCGATCGCTTGCGCCGGCGTGAAGCGGCCATGCATTTCGACGAAGACATCGCCGTCCGGACCGACGCCCTCGCGGGCCGCCTCGACGAGCGCGATGGCACGGCGGAGCTCGGCGTGCGGGAGTTCCTGCCAGGCGGTGCCGAACGGATCGAGCTTCACCGCGCGGTAGCCCTTCCCCAGCGCCGCGCGTGCGGCGTCGCGGATGTCATTCGGCGTGCGCTCGACTGTGTACCAGCCGTTCGCGTAGGTCGGGATGCGCTCGCGGATCGGCCCGCCCAGGAGCTGATAGACGGGCAGGTTGAGCGCCTTCCCCACGATGTCCCAGCACGCCATATCGATCACAGCGAGTGCCGACATCGCGACCTGGCCGGCGCGCGCGTAATCGTCGCGGATCATGTGGCGCGAAAGCGCCTCGAATGCAAAGGGGTCGGCGCCGATGACGTGCGTGGGCACAGCCTCTTCGAGGTAGCCGAGGAGCGCGCTGGTGTGGTTGATCATGCGCACCTCGCCGATGCCCTCAATCCCGTCGTCGGTGCGGACCACGACGAAGGTGAGGTTGCGCCAGGCGGCCCCAAGCACCAGCGGGCGGACCTCGGTGATCTTCATCCCTTGATCCCCGTCGTGACGATCCCGCGCACGATGAAGCGCTGCGCGAACGCGAAGAACGCGATCAGCGGCAGGACGTACAGGGCGACGCCGGCCATCGTCACGGTCTGGAGCGGGTTGCCGTGCGGATCCAAGTACGCGTTTGCCATGCGCACGGCGAGCGTGGTGTTGTCCTGGCGGAGGAGCAACGCCGGGTAGAGCCAGTCGCCCCAGACCCACAGGAACATGAAGATCGCGCTCGCCGCGATCGCGGGGCCGGCGTTCGGCATATAGATCTGGAGGAAGATCCGAAGCGGCCCCGCGCCATCGACCTCGGCCGCGTCGTCGAGCTCGCGGGGAAAGCTCGCGAAGAACTGACGGAAGAGGAAGATCGCGAAGGGGCTGCCAGAGAGTCCCCACAGGATCCACGGCCAGTACGTGTTCGTTAGGCCGAGACGGGCGAACAACACGAACTGCGGAACGAACAGGACGAGGTTCGGCACCATCCACGTGGCGATCACGAGCATGAAGAGCTTGCCGCGCCCTGGGGCGCTGTGGCGCGCGAATCCGTACCCGACGAGCGCGCTTACGAGCACGGCGAGCAGGGCATAGGCGGTGCTGAGGACGAGCGAGTTCGTCGCGAAGTGACCGAAGTCGGCGAGCTCCACGGCCAGTTCGTAGTTCGCCCACTGCAGGACACTCGGGAAGAGCGCCGAGCCGTACTCGGATTGTTTCTTGAGGGAGGTCACGAGGAGCCAGAAGATGGGCAGCGCGAACGCGATCGCCGCGACGACGACCGGACCATAGCGGACTCCGGTCTGCGCGGGCGACGTGCGACGGCGAGCGAGAGCCAGGCTCATGGCTCGACCCCGTAGAAGACCCAGCGTCGGCTGGTCTTGAAGAGGAGCACGGTCAGGCCGAGAACGACCGCGAAGAGAAGCCAGAGCAGCGCCGATCCGTACCCGAAGAGCTGCTTGGTGAAGATCTCGATGTACGCGTGCACGACGTAGAAGTAGTTGTCGCGCGGCGGCACCGTCCCCGGGTTCAGCCCGAGGATCCCCGGCGAGAGCAGCATCGGCTGCACGAGGATCTGCAGCGCGACGATGATCCCCGTCACGAGGTTGAAGAAGATGACCGGAGTGAGCAGAGGCAGGGTGATGAAGCGGGTGACCTGCGTCCGGCTCGCGCCGTCGATCATCGCGGCCTCACGGTATTCCGCAGGGATTCCCTGCAAGCCCGCAAGGAAGACGACCATGCCGCCGCCGGCGGCTCCCCAGATCGTGAGGAGCGCAAGCACAAACGTCGGGTACTCGACGAGCCACCGTACATTGAAGTCGGGCAGGACCACGCCGAGTGCCGCGTTGACGAGACCGCCGCTCGGGTCAACGAAGATCTTCCAGATCCACACGCCGGCGACCACGGGGATCACGTACGGCAGGTAGAAGATCGTGCGGAACGCGTTCGAGAACCGGATGGGTTGGTTGACCATGAGCGCGAGCGCGAGCTGCAGCACCAGCCCCACCGGGACGACCACCAGCATGAGCAGGAGCGTCCGGCCAAGCGCGTACTGCGCGTCGGCGTCGCCCAGCGCTCGCGCGTAGTTGTCGGGTCCGACAAAGCGCAGGTAGTCCAGATTCAGCCCGTCGTAGTTCGTGAACGACATGACGAAGGCCCCGACGAGCGGGATCGCACTGAGGAGCACGAAGCCGAGCAGCCATGGCGAAATCAGGAGGTAAAACGTCACCGCCCGTCGCACCCCCCGGCGGCGCCACGCCTCACGACGCGGGATCGTTCGCGGCAGGACTTGCGTCGCGCCGGCCATTAGCCGCCGATGATGCGCTTGCCGTCCGCGATCGCGGTGTTGACCTCCGCCTCGATGTTCTGAACGAACTTCTCGAACGTGATCTGGCCCTTGAGGGCGGGCTCGAGGTTCTTCTTCCAGCTCGTCGCGAAGGTCTCCTCCCCGATGTACGGGTTGAACTGCAGGATGAAGTCGCTCTTCGAAAGCTCGCCCTGCAGGACCTTCTGCACCTGCTTCTGGAACGCCGATTCCTGCGGCATCTGCGAGTAGAGCGACTTGAGTCCGGGCACGCCCCACCCGCTCTTCGCGCGGTCCTGCGCGGGTTTGCCGCCCATGTACTGCTCGAACACCGCCCAGGCCGCGTCGGCGTCCTTGGTCTGCGAGGAGACGACCCAACCAGTCGCGGTCATCGTCGGGTCGCGGCGCACGCCCGCCCAGGTCGGCGCGGGAAGAAAAACGGTCTTGCCCTTGGTCTTGTCGCTCTCGGCCATCGCGCTGTACCAGTAGCCGTACTGGAGGATCGCGATCTGGCCCTCGTTGAAGTCGGCGCCCATCCAGTTCGGGCTGGGATCGATCGGCGTCTGGTTCACACCATCGGCGGCGAGGTCGTAGAGATAGCGGATGACCTTCGTCGCCTCGGGGTTGCTCGAGATCGCGATCTTGGAGAAGTCGTCCGTGTAGAGGGACTGTTGCTTCTCGGCGAGCATGTTCATCGCCGTCCGGTCGATCCACGCGTCGTTGTTCGAGTGGACAAAGCCCCAGTAAACGCGCTTGCCCGCGGCCTTCTTGTTGACCTTCTTGGCGAGATCGCGAAGCTCGTCGTACGTGAGGGGCGTCGTGTCGCTCGGCACCTTTACGCCCGCGTCGTCGAATGCGGTCGTGTACGCGAACAGCGTGAAGTCGGGCGACCAGTCCTTGACCATCCCGTACAGGTCACCCTTTCCGACCTGCTTCCCATCCCACTTGTAGAAGTTGTTGGCCGGGGCGAGGTCGTCAGGCTTGAGGAGCTTGCTGTTCGCGAAGTATGGCTGGAGGTTCTTCACCATCTTCCGCGAGATGTACTGCGGCACGCCGGCCGCCTGAACGCGAAACACGTCCGGCGGGTTCCCGGCGGCCCACATCGCGTATAGCGTGGTGAGGTTGCTCGGGACGATCTCGATCTTCAGCTTCGTGGCGGCTTCGAGGGTTTTCCGGTCGTCGTCGTTGAACTCGTTCGGATCGGTCATGACGACGACCTTTCCGCTCCCGCCGGTCTTGGCGGGCTGACAGGCCGCGAGGATGGGTGCGGCGACGGCCGCGGCGGCAAGGGCGCCGGCTCCAATCAGGACCTCTCGGCGTGTGGTGCCAGGCATCAGCCCCTCCTTCCCCAGTGCGCTTCACAAGCGCCCCGGCGGGATGTGACCGGTAACATAGCCCTAATTTCAGGGCTGTCAAGTTGTTGTCGAAACGGGTCCGGGTAGAGTTCGGCACGTGAAGGGCGCCACCATCCGGGATGTCGCGCGGCGCGCGCGCGTCTCGCACCAGACCGTTTCCCGGGTGATCAACGGGCGCGAGAGCGTGACCGCCGAGACCCGCGACCGCGTCGTCCGCGCAATCCGTGAGCTCGAGTATGTCCCCAGCGCCGTCGCGCGCAGCCTTTCCTCGCAGCGCACCCACACGCTCGGGATGGTCACGACTGACGTGAGCGACCACTTCTTCGCCGAAGCGGTCGCCGGCGCCGAGGCCGAAGCACGGAAGCGCGGCTACTTCCTGATCATCGGGAGCATCGAGGAGGGGTCCGAGGACGACGAGCGCACCTACCTTCGCCTCATGCTCGAGCGCCGCGTCGAGGGCCTCATCGTCGCGGTCCCGCGCCTGCGACTCGCGGAAGACGACCTCCTCGCCGACGCCGTCGCGCGGATCCCGACGGTGCTCGTGGCGTCGGATATCGACCTTACGGGTGCCGACCACGTCGACATCGACAACCGCCGCGGCGGCCACGAGGCGACGGCGTACCTCGCCGCACAGAATCACCGCTTCATCGCCACGATCACCGGGCCGCTCGACTGGCCCTCAGCCCGCGCGCGGCTCGATGGCTACCGCGATGCCTTACGCGACGCGGGAATCTCGGCGGACCGCAGCCTCGTGGAGCCGTGCGTGGACTGGGGTCTCGACAGCGGACGGCGCGCGGCGGAGCGCCTGCTCGAGTCCGCGCCGAGACTGACGGCGATCTTCGCGCAGAGCGACCTGCTCGCCCTCGGCGCGATCGCGGCGCTTCGCGGGCGCGGCATGCGCGTGCCCGAGGACGTCTCGGTCGTCGGCTTCGACGACATCCCAGTGTCGAGCGTCTTCGATCCCCCGCTCACGACGGTGCGCCAGCCGATGCGCGAGGTCGGCGAGCTCGCCGCGCGCCTCATCGGCGACCGGGCGTCATCGCCACGCAAAACGAAGGGGGCCCGCCACATGCTCAGGGCACCGCTCGTGATCCGCGGAAGTGTCGCGCGACTGGATGGATCGGCGCGCCGGTAAGCCGCCGGTCGCTAGCCGACCGGCCAGTGCTCAACGATTAGACCGATCATCGGAAAATCTGCGGGATTTCCCGTCACGAGCCGAGCCGTGACGCCGACGGCGGCAGCCGCGATCAGGCAATCCGATTGGCTCAAGGTAATGCCCTTCGCGGCGAAGTCGCGCCTCCACTGACCGGCGCGCTGGCCCTCATCGCGACCAAGTGGCGCGATCTGGAGCGCCAAGAGCAACCTCCTGATCGCCGCCTCTTCCTCTCGGCGCGCGCCTCGCCAGAGCTCCTCGACGTTGATCGCGCAGACAAATGGTGGCTCAGTGCCTGGACGGAGCGATCTGAGCCGGTCGGCGGCCGCGCGTCCGCGGAGTGCATCGATAAGAACGGTCGTGTCCAAGAAGAGTCGCGGCACGGTCAGCCGACTCGGCGGGCGTCACCCCGACGCTGTGTACGTACCCACTTGGCCGGGTCCTTGTCCCAATCGTGACCGCCCTCATCGATCTTTCCGAGCGAAGCCAGGATGTCATCCCAGCGCCGTTCATCTTCGAGCGCGCGGCGAACTGTCTCTGCGATGAAAGCGCTGCGCTTCCGTCGCCCAACCCGCCGGTCGAGCTGCGCCACGAGACGTTGCTCCAGGCTAATGTGCAGACGCATGCACACACGTTAGCACACAACCATCAAGCATCCGGAACGACCTCGCTATGGCCTCGGCTTGTCCTCCAGCCAGAGGCACCCCATGGATCGGCAGTCGTGTGGCTGATAAGTCGCGTGGCGAGGGCGCCAGAGCAACATGAGCAGACCGACTGCGGTCAGAACCACAAATGCCAGGACAAAGGCAACCTGACCTTCAACCGTGAGCATTTCGAGAAGAGCGTTACCCATTCCCTGTTCCCCTTGCGTCTCTGAACGGCACCCGCTTGCGCCGCGCTTCCTCAGCGGAAACTTTACAGCGCCGCTGAGCGGCGCTCGGTGTCAGGGGGTGGTCAGCGGCCGACGCGTTTGCGTGCGTAGGCTCGTGTGTCTGCGTTCTCCACCAGCGCCTCGGCCGTCCGTCCATCCATGGGATACGAGGACACGCCCCACGAGCGCGCCGGCATCTTGATCGCGCCGCCGCCGGGCAGCTTTACGTCAGTCGCGTCGAGGATCTCCATCAAACGGATGACCACTTTTTCGGCCTCTTCGCGCGGCGTGTCGGGCATGACGATCGCGAACTCGTCGCCGCCATATCGGGCCGGCACGTCCTCGGTCCGGACCCGCTCGGTGATGGTCTGCCCGAGCACCCGGAGCACCTCGTTCCCGGCGAGGTGGCCGTAGGTGTCGTTGACCTTCTTCAGCTCGTCGATGTCGAAGAACGCGACTGCCAGAGGCGACTGGTGGCGCTCGGCCCGCGCGACCTCCTCCTCGAGGCGGTCGTAGAAGTAGCGGTAGTTGTGGATTCCGGTGAGCGCGTCGGTATTCGCGGCGCGCTTCAACCGCTCGTGGAGCTCCGCGACCTCGATCTGGGCCGCGATCTGCGCCCCGACCGTCTCCATCAAGGTCAGATCGCGCTTGCTGAACGCGGCCACCGCGGGGTGGCTCAGCACGAGGACGCCCACGGCCTGGCCGCGGGACACGAGCGGCACGATGAGCTCGCTCCGTACCCGGGGATCGCCGATGTAACGCGGGTCGGCACGCACGTCGTCGACGATCTGGCCTTCGCGGTGCGTGAAGACCCAGCCGGAGATCCCGCGGTCGCTCGCCATACGCGACGGCGAGTCGATGGTCGTCCACGCGCCGGCGACGGCCCGTGACACGAGCTCGTCGGATTGCTGGTCGTGCAGCAGGATCGTGAGTGACGCGCCCGGGACCGCGCGCTCGAGCACGACGAGCGTGCGGTCGAGAAGCTGCTGCAGGTCGAGGATCGTGTGGAACTCGGGCGTGAGCTCCGAGAGGATGGAGAGCTCGCGGCTCGTCGAGGCGACCTCTTCCTCCGCGGCGTGGATGATGCCGCGCGCCTCAATCATCGAAACGAAAGCGTTGACGACGGTCGGGTCGTAGTACGTGCCGGCAAATCCCTTGATCTCGGCGATCGCCTGATCCTCGCGGCGCGCCGGGCGGTAGGGGCGTTCGGCGAGCATGGACTCGAACGCGATCGCCACAGCGAGGATGCGAGCAGTGAGCGGGATCTGCTCGGCGACGAGCGCGTCCGGGTAACCCGTGCCGTCCCAGCGCTCGTACGCGTGTCGAACGATCGGCACGACGCCGCGCAGGAACCGGATGGATTCGAGAATGCGTGCTCCGAGGAGCGGATGCTCCTGCATGATCTTCTTCTCTTCGGGGGTCAGCGGGCCAGCCTTCGAGAGGATCGCGGCGGGCACGCCGATCTTGCCGAGCGAGTGGAAGAGCGAGGCGTAGCGGAGGTCGCGGAGCTCGTGCTCGCTCATCTGGAGGCGCTCGCCGACCGCGACCGCATCCGCCGCGATCTTGCGCTGGTGATCCTCCCGATAGTGGTCGCGCGCGACGATCGTCGACATGAGCGTCGAGACCGTCGAGAGATAGGCCTCGTCGAGCTCGCGGTAGAGCCGAATCGACCGCATCGTCGACGCGCCAACTCCGGCGAGGATGCCGATGAGCTCGCGCTCGTCATCGGTGAATACGTGCGCTTCGTGCCAGGTGACGAAGAGGACGCCGATGGTCTGGTCGGCCGAGCGCAGCGGATGAACGAGAAGCGCCTCGTGGCCGAAGCGCTCGAGGAGCTTGCGCGTGTACTCGGGCGCGTCGGCGCGCCGCGAGAAGGCGACGGGCATGCCGGTTTCCAGCACGCGCGAGACCGCCGGGGCGATCTTCGGCAGCGAGAGCAGGTCGCTCGGCGTCTGTCCGGTGGTGAACGCGAAGTCCAGCGTGTCGCCGCCTTTGTCGATGTACACCGCGGAGACCGCCGGCTTGAGCAGATCGACGACTGACTCCGCGAGGAGTTTCGTGACGTCGACCAGCTCGGTCTTCTCCGAGATCGCGAGGCCGATGCGATGAAGCTCGAAAAGCCGGCGCGACAGGGTTGCCGTACGGTCGTGGAGGTTGGCCCGCTCCAGCGCGATCGCGGCTTCGTTCGCGATCGCGGCGAGGAGCTGGAGGTCGCCCTCGTCGTACGCCGCAGGGCGGCGGCTCTGCGCGGAGATCGCGCCGACGAACGTGTCCCGCTGCCGCAGCGGCGCGACGATGATCGACTGCTCCACCACGGCGCCCCAGGACTCGAGATCCGGCAGCCCAAGCCGCCGCGCGTCACGCTCGACATCCTTTAATAGGAGCGGGCCGCGCTCGATGGTCGCGCCGACGAGCGTGCCCTCCTTCGGACGCTCGACGGGGTCGAGCTCCTTGCCGCCGTCTATCAGGAAGCGGTAGCGCACCGTGGAGCCCTCCGGGCCGAGCGTGGCGACGAAGAAGTTGTCGGCGTCCATGACCGCGGCAACCTGGCGGTAGACGTTGCGGAAGACCTCGTTCGGGTCGAGCGAGGCACCGACGGCGTGACCGACCTCCACAAGGGTCGCGAGGAGACGCGCGCGGCGCTCCGCAATAAAGCGGGCGCGGATGTCGAGGTAGCCGAGAAGGAACAGGGGCACCGCCGGCAGCAGGAACCAGGGCTGGATGAGGACGATCTCGATCGTGATCACCGCGGCGAGGCCCCAGAGGAGCTGTGCTCGTCCGGTGCGACCGATCCATCCCATGGTCGATCGGCTGAGACGATCCGTCCCCAGGATGAGCTGCAGGGAGATGATCTGGCCGAGGTCGAGCACGACGAGCGCGGTCGCGGCGATCGCGCCGGCGACGATGACCTCGCCGATGCTTCCGATGAGCTGATCGAGCATCGACATGATCACGAGCTGGAAGGACATCGCCGCGACTCCCGCGCTGATGGACTGGGCGGCCGAATTGCGCAGGATGCGGATGAACGACTTCCGCGTCACGAGGTCGTTCACGAGCCGGGCCGATCCCGCGACGAGCGCGAGCGTTCCTGGCGGGAGGAGCACGACACCGGCGAGGACCGCGACCTCGGAAGCGGAGAGCTCCACGTTTGGCGCGATGCGGATCGGACGGAGCGATAGCAGGACGACGAGAGCCCAGATGTAGAACGCGACGGTCGGCGGCTCGTCCCCGAGCACGTCCTGGACGCCGAGCGCGACGAACGGAACCGCGACCAGGCAGGTGATCGCAATGAAGACGTACGCGCGCTTGGGGATCGGTCTCATCCTCGCCCTTCCAGCAGTCTGAACCGTATTACCGGGCGATTTGGGCCAGGAATCAGGCGGCTATCAGTGCGCCGAAAATCAGCTCGTACTAATCGTTCAGGGATATCCGATGACAACAAGATCGCTCAACCCACCTGCAGGCAGGGACAGGAGCTCTCGATCGCCGGAGCCGTCCCGCTTTGCCGCCCGAACAGCACTGCCCAAGAAATCGCTGCCCAAGGCGGCACCCTGCGAGAGATACACGATCCCGGCACCGTCGGACGTCCAGTCCGCGAGATACGGCCGCACCGGCAGCGGCACACGCGTTTGAGCGCCCGTGAGATCCGCGACGAAAAACTCAATCTGACCCACCTTCACGATGTGCCGGTAGAGGATCTCGTCGCTCTTCGGACTCCAGCGTGGTGCGCCGAGCAGAAAGAACGCGTTCCCTTCCGCCACGAGCGCGCGCTGCGGATCGCCCGCCCGGTCCGAGACGACGAGGCTGTACTCGCCCTCGAAAGCTTTCGAGCTGAGTCCAGCGACGACGGACGGAGAGCCCTTGGTGCGAGATGCAAAGTCGTTGCCGAGCGTGAGCCAATCGCGAGGGACCCAGCCACCGAGGAGGGTGCGTTTCCCGCTTGCGACGTCGATGACGAGAGGACCCGCGGACCACTCGAGGCTATCGAAGATCACTCCTTTCGCCGAGGGCCCCTCGGTCAGATGAAGCGGTCGACGACCGCCTGACATACGCGACCTTCGTTCCGTCAGGCGAGATCGCGGGACGGATGAGGTCGGCGTCTTCCCGGACGACCTGCGTGACAGCCCCGCGTTCGAGATCAACGATCGCAAGTCGGTAACGCGGGCCTCCCGCGACGTCTTCTCCGACGCTCAGGACGAGATGACGCCCGTCCGGTGTGAGCTGGCGCCGGAGCTCGTTCGGTGGAAGCAACGGTCCTGGATAGTTGGTGGTCGGATCGAGCCGATCATTGAACCGCGCGACCTGGACCGCCGCGCCGCCGGA
>Ga0066679_10000776_pt1 | contig 11789 bp, 16 predicted proteins | sample GraSoiAngelo_128_FD_62298 | JGI IMG/M metagenome (GOLD analysis project Ga0066679, IMG submission 62298) | Grasslands soil microbial communities from the Angelo Coastal Reserve, California, USA - 14_0927_12_20cm | ecosystem: Environmental > Terrestrial > Soil > Grasslands | place: USA... | reverse complement strand
CGCGCGGCGCGAGGCCGTGCGCACGCTGGCCGACACCGGCATCATGGCCGACCTGCCGGCGCTGGCCCGCGCGTTGCGCGATCCCGATCCCACGGTCCGCGCGCTCACCGAGGGCGCCATGTGGGAGGTCTGGAGCCGCTCGGGCGACGCCGACATCGATCGACTGTTCGCCGTCGGCGTCGAGCAGATGAACGTGCGGCAGCTCAACGAGGCCGTGAAGACGTTCAGCGAGATCATCCGGCGCCGCCCCGAGTTCGCCGAGGGGTGGAACAAGCGCGCGACCGTGTACTTCGTCCTCGGCGAGTACCGCAAGTCCCTGGCCGACTGCGACGAGGTGCTGGCGCGCAATCCGTATCACTGGGGCGCGCTGTCCGGCTACGGCATGATCTACGTCGAGTTGGACCAGCCCGGGCGCGCCGTGGAGTACTTCCAGAAGGCGCTGGCCGTGAACCCCAATCTCACGTCGGTCGAGCAAGCCGTCGAAACCCTCAAGGCGCAGCTGCTGCAACGACGCCGCGAGACGATCTAGACCCCTATCCCGAGGAGAAGCCACCGTGATCGACGGACTCCGTAAGATCACCAGCCCGAGCGTCGCCAACGCGATCGAGACGTTCAACGTACGGCCGCGCAACCAGGGTCAGATGTCCTCCGAGATCCGCACGCTGTTTCCCGAGCTGGGCCCGCTGGTCGGCTACGCGGTCACCTGCGTCATCCGCGCCGAGCCGCAGCCGCTGCAGGGCCACCGCGCCAGCACGTACGGGTGGTGGGACTACGTGCAGACCATCCCGGCGCCGCGCGTCGTGGTCGTGCACGATCTCGACGAGCCGCGCGGCCAGGGGGCGCAGTGGGGCGAGGTGCAGGCCAACATCCACAAGGCCCTCGGCTGCGTGGGCGTCGTGACCGACGGCTCCGTCCGCGACCTCGACGAGGTCAAGGCCCTCGGCTTCCAGTTCGCCGCCGCGCACGTGTCGGTCTCCCACGCCTACGTCCACATGGTGGACTTCGGCCTGCCCGTCAAGGTCGGCAGCCTCTGGGTGAAGCCCGGCGACCTGATCCACGCCGACCAGCACGGCGTCGTGACGATCCCCGTGGACATCGCGGCCAAGATCCCGGAGGCGGTCGCCAAGGTGGAGGCCGACGAGCGGCAGATCATCGCCCTGTGCCAGGCGCGCGACTTCTCGGCCGACAAGCTGAAGGACCTCTACAAGAAGATCCGGCCGGGAACGTACTGAGATGCCCGTCGAGCGCCTCGCCGCGGGCGACGTCCGCCTGCCGGTGCGGGCGTGGCCCGAGGCCGGCGCCGCGCGGCGACCGACGGCGATCGTCGCCATTCACGGCCTGACCGCCAACCACACCTGCTGGTACCCGATGGCCGACGCGCTGGCCGGCGAGTATCGCCTGGTCGCCTACGATCTGCGCGGCCGCGGCGAGAGCGACAAGCCGGCGACCGGCTACAGCCTCGCCCAGCACGGGGCCGACCTCCGCGCGCTTCTCGACGGCCTCGGCCTCGCCCGGCCGGTGATCTTCGGCCACTCGCTCGGCGCCCACATCGCGGTGCGCTTCGCCGCCCATCATCCCGAGCGGGTCGAGCGCCTCGTGCTCTTCGACGGCGGCTTCGACGTGCGCGCCGAGGTGCTGGACTCGCTGGGCCCGGCGATCGCGCGCCTCGGCGTCGTCTTCCCGTCGCGACAGGTCTTCAGCGAGCGGATGCAGGCCCTGCCGTTCTTCGCCGGGCGCTGGAACGAGTACCTCGCGCGGTATTTCGACTACGACCTGGAGGACGTGCCCGGCGGCGTCCGGTCGAAGGTGGCCCGCCACGCCATCGAGGAAGAGATGGCCAACCTGCAGCGCACCCGACTCTGGGTGTGGCACCACCGGATCCAGGCGCCGACGCTACTCCTGCGGGCGCCCGACGGGCTCCTGCGCGACGACGATTGCCTCATGACGCAGGAGGAGGCGGAGGCGACGGCGCGCGCCATCCCGCGGTGCCGGCTCGTCGTCGTCGAGGGCAGCAACCACTACACCGTGCTGCTCGGCGGGCTGCCCCAGGTGCGCAAGGAGGTCGAGGCGTTCCTGGCGGCGTGAGCCGCCGGGGCGGCTGAAACGGCGGCGGTACACTGATCCCATGGAGATTCGTGCCCCGCACGTCACCGATCTCGACACCCTCATGACGCTGGCCGCGGCCGTGATCGGCCCCGAGCGCGCCGGCCCGTTCATTCGCTCGCACCTCGACCGCCATCACCTGCTGGTCGCCGACACCGAGGGTGAGGTGGTCGGTGTCCTCGCCTACCGGACCGACTGGTTCCAGTGCACGCTGGTGTCACTGGTGTCCGTGCGCGAGGACCATCGCAAGCGCGGGGTCGCTCGTGCGCTCTACCACGAAGTGGAGGGCATCTCGCCGAGCCCGCGGCTGTACTCCTCGACCGAGGAGACGAACTCGGCGGCGATCCAGATGCACACCGCGCTCGGCTTCCACCCGTCCGGCTACATCGACAACCTGCCGCAAGGCTACCGCGAGCTGCTCTTCTACAAGCGGCTGCATCCCTGAGACAGGAGGATTCCGTGAGCGTCACCATGACCAAGGACGAGCTGCTGAACGACGCGGCCCGGGAGTACAAGGCGTTCCACGAGGCGCTTCAGGGGCTCAACGAGTCGCAGATGACGGAGGTCTGGCTGGGCACCTGGTCAGTCAAGGACATCGTCGCCCACATCGCCGGCTGGCACGCGGAGATGGGCCCGGCGCTGGAGCGGCTGGCGCGCGGCGAGCGGCCGGTGCCGGACGGCGTCTCCTACGCCGACGTCGACGCCTGGAACGAGCGCTTCGCCTCCGCCCGGCGGAGCACGCCCGTCGCCGACGTCCTGCTCGAGCTGGACAAGACCCACGAGTACTTTCTGCGCGCGGCGGCCACCGTCCCGGCCGAGCGGTTCCAGCCCGGCAAGACCGCCTGGAAGATCGTCGATCAGAACACCGGCCATCATTACCGGGAGCATGCCGAGCAGATCCGGGCCTGGCGGACGGCGCGGGGGCTGTGATCAAAAGTCGACGGCATTGTCCTTGCCATACAGAACCGGTTGCGCTCCGGCCGGAGCGTGGGAGGAACGATGCGCGTCTGGCTTGGGGCCGTGGCCCTCGTGCTGACGGCGACGGCCGCCGAGGCGGCGGCCATCGCCGAGTACGACCTCATCTGGACCACGTTCGCGCGCGAAACCCGCTGGGCCGGTGAGGAGAAGCGGCCGGTGGCGGCCGGCGAGCGCTCCGGACGCGCGCTGGCCCGGCTCACGCGCATCCGCCCCGGTGTCCTGCGCCTGGAGTGGCGGGGTGAGGGCGGGGACGGATCCGGTCTGATCGGTCCGGCCGGTCCCACCAGCTTCACGTTCCCCTCGCCCATCGTCATCGCCGGCCCGCCGCCGCTGCCGCATCTGTCGGGCGGCGCGTTCGAGTTCAGCGGCGAGCCCGAGCGGCCGGAAACGTTCACCGTCTCCTACGTCGAGGGATTCATCTGCCGGGAGACGCCGGCGGGGTGCTCGGGGGTGGCGATGTGGGAGCGTCGCTTCGACGGGCGGGCGACGCGCCGGGAGAATCACGGAGCCCTCGGGAGGCCGCCTACCTACTCACTCGGCTTGTCGACGCGCTCGACGGCGGCGGCGACGCCCCGGGCCAGCTCGCTGGGCGTGAACGGCTTCAGCACGATGCTCTGCACGCCGGACTCGGTCGCCTTGCCCATGACCTCGCGGGTGCCGTGCGCGGTGATCATCACCACCCGCAGCCCCGGCCGCAGCGCCCACGCCCGCTGAATGAACTCGATCCCGTTCAGCTCGGGCATCTTGTAGTCGACGACCAGCAGGTCGGCCGTGTCGGTCTCGAGCTTGGCCAGCGCCTCCTTCGCGTTGGTGAACCCGTGGACGACGTGGCCCTGAGATTCCAGCACCCGCCGGCACATGAGCACGATGGTTGGCTCGTCGTCGACGACCATGATCCGCACCTTAGGGAGTCCGCCTCTCGTCCGCGCGCAGCTTGTACTCGACCGAGTCGACCAGCGCCTGCCAGGAGGCCTCGATGATGTTGTCGGCGACGCCGACCGTGCCCCACGTCTCCCGGCCGTCGCCGGAGGTGATCAGCACGCGCGTCTTGGCGGCCGTCCCCTTGGACTCGTCGAGGATGCGCACCTTGTAGTCGAGCAGCTTCAGCTCGCGGAGGTTCGGGTAGAACTCCTCGAGCGCCTTGCGCAGCGCATGATCGAGCGCGTTGACCGGCCCGTTGCCGGCCGCCGCGGTGTGCTCGAGCATGCCCTTCACCCGCACACGGACGGTCGCCTCGGCCACCGGCTCCTCGGCCGAGCTCTGCTCCTCGACGATGACCCGGTAGGCGTCCAGCTCGAAGCGGGGCTTGTGGCGGCCCAGCGCGCGCTCCATCAGCAGCTCGAACGACGCCTCGGCGCCCTCGAACTGGAAGCCCTCGTCCTCCAGCGCCTTCAGCCGGTCGAGGATCCGGCGCGAGTCCGGCGTGTCGCGGTCGAGGTCGATGCCGTACTCGCGCGCCTTCCAGAGGATGTTCGACTTGCCGGCCAGCTCGGAGACGAGCACGCGCCGGTGGTTGCCGATCGCCTCGGGAACGACGTGCTCGTAGGTCTCCGGATGCTTCTGCACGGCCGAGACGTGCATGCCGCCCTTGTGGGCGAACGCCGAGTCGCCGACGTACGGTTGCGACGACCATGGCTTGCGGTTGGCAAGCTCGGAGACGAAGCGCGACAGGTCGCGCAGCTCGCGCAGATGCGCCGCCGGAATGCAGTCCAGGCCGAGCTTCAGCACGAGCGTCGGAACGATGGAGACCAGGTTGGCGTTGCCGCACCGCTCGCCGAAGCCGTTCATCGTGCCCTGGACCTGGTCCACGCCCTCGAGCACCGCCGCCAGTGAGTTGGCCACCGCGCACTCGGCGTCGTTGTGCACGTGAATGCCGAGCGGTGTCCGCACGTGCCGCTTCACCTCGCGAATCACCGCCACCAGGTCGGCCGGCAGCGTGCCGCCGTTGGTATCGCACAGTACCAGCCACTGCGCGCCGGCCTCGGCGGCCGCCTTCAGCGTGGCCAGCGCGTACTCGCGATTGGCGCGGAAGCCGTCGAAGAAGTGCTCGGCGTCGAACAGGACCTCGTCCATCTTCGGGCGCAGGTAGGCGATCGAGTCGCGGATCATCGCCACGTTCTCGTCGCGGGTGGTCTCGAGCGCCTGCGTGACGTGGAAGTCCCACGACTTGCCGACGATCGTCGCCACCGGCGCGCCCGACTCGATGATCGCCTGCATGTTGGGGTCGGTCTCGGTGACGCCGCCGGCGCGGCGGGTCATCGAGAACGCCGCGAGCTTGGCCTGCTTGAGCGTCACGTCCTGCATCCGCCGGAAGAACCGCAGATCCTTGGGGTTGGAGCCGGGCCAGCCGCCCTCGATGTAGTGAATGCCGAACGCGTCGAGACGGCCGGCCAGGCGCACCTTGTCCTCCATGGAGAAGGACACGCCCTCGCCCTGCGTGCCGTCACGCAGGGTCGTGTCGTAAATCCTGATCAAACGGCGCATTTCCGCCTCCCGCGTCCCTCTCCAGGGGTCCCTCATCATGCGACGCCCGTTCAGGGGGTGTCAAGGTCGGTCCAGGACAGTCTGGACCGCCGAGTGTCAGGGCGCGCCGCTCGCGGACGGGCGGCCAGCCGCAACGCTGCGAATTTGCGCCCTCCTGGCGTGGCTCGAAACTTGCCCTCCGAAGCGGCGCGGAGGGTCTCCATGGCTGAGGCACCTCAACTGAGTGCGGTCCCGTTCCTGGCCGAGCTCGTCACGCAGGTGGGCCGGCAGACCGACGTCGTGGAGCGGCTGGGACGCGCGGCCGATTCGATCGCCCGCGACATCTCGAGCCTGCTCGCCACCCGAATCACCGCCGCGCTCGTGCGCCCGTGGGCGAACGATCCCCACGTCGTGAGGGTGGTCCTGATCCAGAGCCAGGACGACGAGCGCCGGCTCCGCGAGTCGGTGCAGCGATACGAGAGCAGCGATCGGCCCGTCCCGATGGAGGAGTGGCTCAAACAGGAAGGCTTCAGGGTCGTCGAGACCCGGGAGATCGCGGCCGAGCGGCAGGGGATCGCGACGTTCAAAGCCGCCTCGGACAAGCACCAGGAGCTCACGGGACCGGCCGCGGAGGCGTCGCTCGAGCACCTGGAGCTGGAGCGCAAGCCCGACTGACGAGCGGCGGATGGTACGATGAGGGCGGGGGCGAATCTCTGAGATCCGGAGGTCGCTCATGAAGCCCGTCGCCATCCTCGGCGTGATTCTCATCATCCTCGGTATCGTGGCGCTCGCCTACCAGGGCGTCAGCTACACGAAGAAGGACAAGGTCGTCGACCTGGGGCCGCTGAAGGTCGAGACCGAGAAGAAGGAAACCATCCCCCTGCCCCCGGTGCTCGGCGTCGTCGCCGTCGTTGGCGGCATCGTGCTGGTCGCCGTCAGCGCCCGGAGGTGACGCTGCCGCCGGCGAGGCGCGCCTGCAGGCGCGCCTTCACGCCCGGCCACTCCTCCGCGAGGATCGAGAAGTAGACCGTGTCGCGCTGGTAGCCGCGCACGTTCATGTGCTGGCGCAGGACGCCCTCGCGCACGGCTCCCAGCCGCGCGATCGCCTCCTGCGAGCGCACGTTGCGGCCGTCGGTCTTGAAGGCGACGCGCACGCACTGGAGCCGCTCGAAGCAGTACGTCAGCAGCAGGTACTTCGACTCCGTGTTGGCGGGCGTGCGCCAGAAATCGCGGGCCAGGAAGGTCGAGCCGATCTCCACCTGGCGGTCGGCCGGACGTACGTCGAGCAGCCGCGTGGAGCCGATGGCACGACCGGTCGCGTTCCACACCTGCGCCCACACGATCGACTGCCGGCGCGCCATGAGGTCGCGGGCGTCGCGCACGAGGGCCAGCGTCTGGTCGAGCGTCTGCGGCGGCGGCCAGGCGAGGTAGCGGCAGACCTCTTCGTCTTGCATGGCGGCGAAGAGGTCCGGCGCGTGGCGCTCGTCGAGCGGCTCCAGCGTGAGGACCGTGCCGGTCAGCGTGACCGGCGTGAGGTCCATCACACCACGCCGCCGGCCCGCAGCCGCGCGACGTCGGTCTTCGTGAGCCCGAGCACGGCGCCAAGCACGCGCTCGGTGTGCTGACCGAGCCGGGGCGGCGGCGCCGCCGCCTTGCCGGGCGTGGCGTGCAGCCGGATGGGCACCCCGAGCACGCGCAGGCGGCCGGCGGTGGCGTGGGGGAGCGTCACGATCATCCCGCGCGCCTTGAGATGCTCGCTCTCGCAGACCTCGGCCACCGTGCGGATGCGGCCGGCGGGAACGCCGACGGCCTCGAACCGCTTCATCCACTCGGCGGCCGAGCGGCCTGCGAGGATCTCGTTCAGCAGCGGCACCAGCGTCTCGCGGTGCTGCACGCGCTGGGCCTCGCTGGCGAAGCGCGGATCCTTGGCCAGCTCGGGCCGCTCCAGCGCGGCACAGCAGCGCTCCCACAGCGAGTTGTTGGCCACGCCGAGGGTCAGATAGGCGTCGGCCGCCTTGAAGACCTCGTACGGCACGATCGAGGGGTGCTTGTTGCCGCGCCGGCTCGGCTTCTGGCCGGTGCCGAAGTAGATGCCGGCCTGGTAGGTGAGCAGCGCGGCCATGGCGTCGAGCATCGAGATCTCGACCTTCTGGCCCCGGCGCGTGCGGTGGCGGGCCAGCAGCGCCAGGGTGACGCCGTGGGCGGCCGACATGCCGGCCACGAGGTCGGCGATCGAGGTGCCGACCTTCACCGGCGGGCCGTCCTCGAAGCCGGTGATGTCCATGATCCCGGACTCGGCCTGCACGACGAGGTCATAGCCGGCCCGCGCCGCCTCGGGTCCGGACTCGCCGAAGCCGGAGATGGCGCAGTAGACGAGCCGCGGGTTCAGGCGGGCGAGCGCCTTGTAGCCGAGGCCGAGGCGCTCCATGGTGCCGGTGCGGAAGTTCTCGAGCAGCACGTCGCTCTTGCGGACCAGCTTTTTCAGGATGGCCCGGCCCTCGGCCGATTTCAGATTGAGCGTGAGGCTCTGCTTGTTGCGATTGACCGCCAGGAAGTACGTCGCTTCGCCGCCGACGAACGGCGGCCACGAGCGCGTGTCGTCGCCCTTGCCGGGCTCCTCGACCTTGATGACCTCGGCGCCCATGTCGCCCAGGATCATCGAGCAGAACGGCCCGGCCAGCACCCGGGTGAGGTCCAGCACGCGCACTCCGGACAGCGGACGGTCAGCTCGCGGCACGATCCCTCCCCTTCCAGACCCGCTTGGCGAGACTGCGCGCGATCGCGTTGACGCGGTCGCCGGCGCGGCCGGTGCGGCGCCAGAACAGCCGCGCGCGCTCCATCGCCCCCAGGTGGGAGAAGTAATAGATGTCGTCGATGGCCTCGATGGCGACGGCCGCGCCGATCCGCAGCCCGCGCACGTCGGCGCCATGGCAGACGAAGCGGGCGCCGCCGTCCAGCTCCACGAGCGCCAGGTGCAACGGCGAGCGGAAGCCTTGCGGCGGCGTATGCAGCGTCGTGAACGACACCACCTCGCCGACGCCCGGCAGCGTCACCGGCTGCATGAGCACGGGATGGTGCGGGCAGTACGTCGACGGCGGCGCGACCAGCATGTCGCAGCGCGGGCAGCGGGAGGCGGCGATCTGCTCGGCGATCACGGGCGCCCGTTTGACGCGCGGAGACGGGGCCAGCGTGTGCTCTGTTGGAGCGGGTGGCGCGAGGCCGGCTTGGCTCGTGGGTGGCCTGTCATAGAAGGATCCCGGCTCCGCTCAACCTGTGGTTTCGAGCAAGGTGACCCAGTTGTTGGTGGCGAGGCCGCCGATGGAATGGGCGAGAGCGTGGCGGGCGCCGGAGACCTGGCGGCCGTGGGCGCGCCCGGTCAGCTGCCACACGCACTCCACGATCTGGGCCAGGCCGGTGGCGGCCAGCGGATGACCGCGCGCCTTGAGCCCGCCGGACGGGTTCACCGGCAGGCGGCCGTCGAGCGCGGTGTCCCCGTCCAGGGTGACGCGGCCCGCCTTGCCGGGCGGCACCAGGCCGAGGTCCTCGAGCGAGATCAGCTCGAACGGCGCGAACGCGTCGTGGACCTCGGCGAGATCCACCCGCTCGGGGCCGAAGCCCGCCATGGCGTACGCTTCGCGCGCCGCCATCCGGGTCGCCGTGAAGGCGGTGAGCTGGCGGCGGTGGCGCACGGCCAGGGTGTCGGTGCCCTGGCCGATGCCGGCCACCCGCACCCGCGACGGCGCGGCGGTCACCACGACCGCGGCGGCCCCGTCGGAGATCGGGCAGCAGTGCAGCAGGCGCAGCGGGTCGGCGACCATCCGGCTCTCGAGCACCTCCTCCACGGTGACCGCCTGCTGGAAGTGCGCGAGCGGATTGCGGGCGGCGTTGGCGTGGTTCTTCACCGCGACCTGGGCGATCTCGCGCTGGCCGAGGCCGGTCTTGCTCATCAGGCTCCGGGTGACGAGCCCGGCCAGCGCCGGCATGGTGGCGCCGTAGGCGCGCTCGTAGGGATCGATCGACCGGCCGATCAGCTCGGAGACCTTCGGCGTCGTCAGGTGCGTCATCTTCTCGCCGCCCACGATCAGCACCGCCTGGCGAAGGCCGGCCGCGACCGCGGCGAAGCCGGCGTAGAAGGCGGCCGCGCCCGACGACGTGGCCGTCTCCACGCGGAGGGCGGGAACGTCGGCGAAGCCGATCTGGGTGGCGACGTGCGAGGCGAAGTTGCCGTCGCCGAGGAACTCCTCCGGGTTCATGGTGGCCACGACGATGGCGTCGGGGGCCTCGAGCCCGGCCTCGGCCAGCGCCGCGTGGGCGGCATCGGCCATCAGCTCCGGCAACGGCTCGCTGCGGCGCCCGATCCGCGTCATGCCGGCGCCCGCGACGAAGACTTCGCGCATGGGCAATATTATCGACCAAACGGCGGCGCGCGAGACTGCATTTGCGCGGCGCTCAGCCGATGGCCGACCGCCGGCGCGCTGGCGGCGGCGGCGCCGCCACGCCGAGCTCACGGATCAGCCGCAGCAGATACGTGCGCTGCAGGCCGAGGGCGCGCGCGGTGTGGGTGCGGTTTCCGCACATCTGGTGCAGCGTTGCCTCGATCAGCCGGCGCTTGAAGTCCGAGACGGCGCCGTGATAGCCGAGGCGACCGGGCGGGGTGAGACCGGCCGAGGGTCCGGGGATGGCGTTCATGCGCGGGGAGGATCGCAACCGATGTGCCACGCGCGAACGGGCCGGATTTCGCGGCGCCGGCGCCCGGCGCGTCGGCGGGATGCCCAGCGCGCGAGGCGACGGTGCCCAAAACGAAGGGCCCTCGCGGGAGGGCCCTGGATCGCGTCGTCGAGCGCGCCGACAGCCGGTTACGACTTGGTGGCCGGCTTGACCCCGGGGTTGTCCGTGAAGAACTTCTTGTTGATCTCGATGAAGCTCTTCCACTGCTCCGGCGTCTCGTCCTCGGCGAAGATCGCCTTCACCGGGCACACCGGCTCGCATGCCCCGCAGTCGATGCACTCATCCGGATGGATGTAGAGCATCGTCTCGCCTTCGTAAATACAGTCGACCGGACAGACCTCGACGCAGGCCTTGTCCTTCACGTTGATGCAGGGCTCGGTGATCACATAGGGCATCTAGCGCCTCCCCGGATGTCGTGCGCGCCTCGCGCGCCTGCCTGACTGTGGGACTTGCAATTTGTAGCGCGGCGACTCGAACGTGTCAAGCATGTCGGCCAGTTACTGCGTACGCAGCCGCGGGTCGAGCGCGTCCCGCAGCGAGTCGCCGAACAGGTTGAACGCGAACACCGACAGGCTGATCGCCAGGCCGGGGAAGATCGCCATCCAGGGCGCCGCCTCGGCGAACTCGACGGCGGCGCCGCGCAGCATCAATCCCCAGGCCGGCATCGGCTCCTGGACGCCGAGACCGAGGAAGGAGAGCGAGGACTCCAGCAGCACCGCCTGCCCCAGAAACGCCGTCAGCATGATCAGGTAGGGGGCCATGACGTTGGGCAGCATGTGGCGCAGGATGATCCGGCCGTGCCGGAAGCCGGCCGCGCGGGCGGCGTCGACGTAGGGCATCTCGCGAATGGCCAGCGCCGAGGCGCGGATGACCAGCGCCGCCCGGGGGATCATCGGCACCGTGATGGCCAGGATGAGGTTGGGGATCGTGTTGCCGAGGATCGCCACCAGCGCCAGCGCCAGGATGATCAGCGGGAACGACAGGAAGATGTCCATCACCCGCTGCAGGAAGAGGTCGACGCGGCCGCCGAAATACGCGCTGGCGACGCCGAGCACGGACCCCAGCGTGGCGCCCAGGACGGAGGCGCCGAAGCCCACCAGGAGCGCCGTGCGCGAGCCGTAGATCAGGCGTGAGAGCACGTCGCGACCGAAGGCATCGGTGCCGAGCCAGTGCGCGCGCGAGGGCGGCGCCAGCATCCCGCCGAAGTCGTTGGCGACTGGATCGTAGGGCGCGATGACGTGCGCCAGCGCCGCCACCACCAGCATCAGCACGATGACCGCGGCGCCGACGGCGCCCAGCGGCCGGGTCCGACAGAACCGCGTGACGACCGTCAGCCAGCCGTCCGGGGCCGGCGCCGCGGCGATCTCGGGGGCCCGATCGATCGGCGGATTCAGCGCCATCAGCGCCCACCGTTCGCGCGCGGCGCCGAATCGCGAGCCGCACGAGGCCCGCGGGAGGAACCGACCGGAGCGTACGTCATGGTACGTGAGGATCGGTGACGACCGAGAACGAAGTGC
>Ga0066679_10000774_pt1 | contig 11792 bp, 15 predicted proteins | sample GraSoiAngelo_128_FD_62298 | JGI IMG/M metagenome (GOLD analysis project Ga0066679, IMG submission 62298) | Grasslands soil microbial communities from the Angelo Coastal Reserve, California, USA - 14_0927_12_20cm | ecosystem: Environmental > Terrestrial > Soil > Grasslands | place: USA... | reverse complement strand
GCGCGCGGTCTGCGGCTAGGCGCAAACTTCGAGTGGGTCGATCCGGCGCCGAAGATGACTATCACCGGGAAAGTTGAATTCGACTTCGAAGGCGACTTCACCCGCGTGAATAATCGCAACATTACTTCGATTCGATCGAGTCAGCCGTCGCTGCGTTTGGCGTGGGTGCGAATCGATCGTCGCTTCAACGACAACAACAGCGCATTTGCTCTGTTTGGACAGGACTGGTCGCCGTTTGTCTCGTCAACCATGCCGAACATGATCGAGAACACAAACTTTGGCGGCATTGGTTATGGCGCGGCGTATACGCGCCTCCCGCAAGCGCGGTTTGGTATTAATCACAAGTTCGGAGGCTCCAGAGATTTCAGATTCAGTCCCGAGATCGCCGTCGTGTTACCTGCCTTCGGTGATCTTCCGACGGATGTCGGTAACCAATTGGCATTTGGCGAAAGACAGGGAGCAGATTCACAACAGCCGGGTATCCAAGGGCGTGCAGTCTTTCAGTGGCAACTCGATAAGGCCGCGAGCGTATCGCCGGCGCAGTTCATTGTTAGTTTTGAACATGCGCGCCGCCGCGCAATTGTGACGGCGGCGAATGTGCCGGCCGCTTTTAGAGCCGCATTTTCGAATGGCGCGGAGGTGGGCAGCAGCAGCAACGGATACTCAGCAGAGTTTCAACTGCCCACGCATTTTGTCACCGTGGTCGGTAAGTACTACAACGGTTCCGATCTGCGTTTCTTTCTCGCGGGCCAACTGCTCTCGAACTTTAATGACACGGCCGGACTGACCGGCATCTCTACCGCCAACTCGATCGACGGCGCTTCGACGGTAGTTTTCGGTTTGCTCAACGGCGTCCCAGTCGTCGCGCCGCAGAGACCTGTGCGCGCGCAGGGAGGATTTATCCAACTTGGATTTCCGCTATCGCGAATCTTCGACGCCGATCCAAAGGGACGCAACGCCGGTTGGTCTGCATATCTTTATTATGGCGATGATCAGGCGGCAGCGCGTGATGCGCGGCGATTTGGCGCCCGTGGAGATCGCAGCGATCTCTTCTCGGGCAACATTCAATACAAATGGAACCAGTGGGTGACTTTTGCATACGAGCAAGGTTACTACCGGACTCGCGCGGATTTTCGCACTGGATCGCTGCCGCTGTTTCGCGGAATTCCGAGCTTCACAACCCACAACATTCGTTCGGAATTCGCGGCGATCTTTACTTTCTAAGAGAGAATCGCCACAAAGGCACAGAGACACAGAGAAAGAACAAACATCGGTGACGTAAAGCGAAAGTTGCGAGTTATGGTGAGCAAGACTGATCAGTTCGCCTTTATTTTCTTCGTGTCTCTGTGCCTTTGTGGCTAAGGATTCAAATGCGAGCAAAGCAACCAAAGATCGTCGCCGTAAGCGGCTTCTCATCGAATGTTGGCAAGACAACGCTCGTATGCGAGCTGCTGCGACAACTTCCAGGCTGGGAAGCAATCAAACTCACGCGCGGTCACTATCGCTCCTGTGGCAGAGATCCGGCCGGATGCTGCGTCAGCGATCTATTGCGGGATGAACCGGTGGTTCGATCAGGACGCGAAACCAACTACGAAAAGGGCAAAGACACTGGACATTTTTGGGATGCCGGCGCGTCGAACGTTCACTGGGTGATCGTCAAAGACGATCAAGTTAAACGCGGCATTGATGAGGCCCTCGCGCGCGTCGAAGCGGACGGAGTGATCGTAGAAGGCAATAGCTTTCTTGAATACATCCGCGCGGATCTCATGATCATGTGTGCACGTTCGGACGGCGGAAAGATCAAGCCATCGGCCCGGAGAGTCGCAGCCAGTAGCGACTTTCTCTACCTTTCTACACTTGAGGCAAACGCGACCAGTGCCAAAAGGCAATTCGAACAATTCCGCGCGGGACTAAATTTTCCGATCGACTTAAGTAATGCGCAGATTATTACCCGCGAAGATTTACCGAGGTTGTGGTCCAGAATCTATCGAGGGGACATAGCCGAGCCGGTAGTGAATCTGCCGCCGCCCGTAGTAGCGATGTGAGGTTGGAATGACAGTTCAACTAATTACGATCAGAGCTTTTGCGTTATTCGTGTTACTGACGCCGGCATGGGCCCAGGAAGGAAGCCAAGAGCGTGCCGCGAGGCTGCGCGCTCAATTAGGCGACGTGCAGGCGCAGCAGACGGACCTGCAAGCCCGTCTCGCGCAAATCGACGAAGATATCAAGCCGGAGAATATCGAGCGCAGTTTGGCGGGAATAGGCAGCGTACATCCGGAAGACCTGCGGGAAGCGCGTCGTCGTCAACTGGATGTCCAAAGAAAGGGAATTCAAAGTCAGCTCGAGACGCTTGCATCAACTCGCACGCGTTTGGAAGCAGCGATCGCTGCAGCGGATGCTGAGGTTTATCGCCGAACCGTTGGCCCAACCACCAGCACAGCGCCTAAGTCCCAGGCACCGATCATCAAGCACAGCCATCGTCAAAAACATAGGTTGAAAAAGCGAAGGCCTCATCGGCGGAATACTTGAATGTGAGCAGAAGGGAGAACGACGAATGCCGGAAAAGGAGACGCTCGAACGAGCGGAAGAAGACAAAAAGGAAGGAAAAGCTCCAAGTACACAAGCCGGAGAATTCGTGCGGGAAGAGATTGAGCACGTGCGCGAAGGGAAGCACGGCGCTCGTTCCACCAAACAGGCGATCGCTATTGGTCTATCGAAGGCGCGACGTGCTGGGGTGAAATTGAGCCCACCTAAGAAAGGATCAAAGAAGACGCGCAAACAGGCCGCTCGCGATCTGAAGAAAGGAAAGAAGAGGAGCGCCAAGAAATCGGCCAAGCGTTCGCGAGCAACCTCGCGTGCATTGAAGCGTGAAGGACACAGTGCAGCTTCAAAGCGAGCACTTTCGCGTCAGGCGCACAGCGCTGCGAAGAAACGTTCGGCTGCGGCACGGTCACGATCGGCGAAGAAAGCGGCAAAGACACGAAAGAAAATGGGGTAACCGGGAATGGAACTAATTTGCTGGAGGAGGGAATAATGAAACGACAATTGTTTGTGGGGTTAGTTACGATTCTATGCGGCGCCGTGCTTCTGTCTCATGGCAGAGCGCAGAAAAAAGTTACCGTGGAAATGAAAAACGGCCAGGGCGAAAGCGTGGGATCCGCCACCATCTCACCATCGGGTCGAGGTGTGCGGATTATGCTCGACCTCAAAAATCTTCCCCCAGGAGAGCACGCGATTCATATTCATCAAATGGCCAAGTGTGAAGGTCCGGCTTTCACATCAGCGGGTCCGCATTTCAATCCTGCCGGCAAGCAGCACGGCTTGCGAAATCCGATGGGACCGCACGCCGGCGACATGAATAATTTCGTCGTGCGCGCAGATGGAACGGCCCGCATAACCATCACCGATCCGCGCGTTAATCTTGGCAGCGACACCTATTCGATATTCACTGACGGCGGCACGGCGCTCGTCATTCACGCGAAGGGCGACGACATGAAGACCGACCCGTCAGGTAATTCAGGCGATCGGATTGCCTGTGGGGTAATCACCAGGTAGCAGCAGCAATGAGAGGAGGTTAGGAATGTCAGTTGCACGAATAACCGAAATCAGTTCGACTTCGAACGAAAGTTTTGAGGATGCAATCAAGCAAGGTGTGGCGCGCGCCTCGGAAACAGTTCACGGCATTCGCAGTGCTTGGGTGAAGGAACAGGAGGTTCAAATCGAGAACGGCGAAATCTCTGCCTACAAAGTGATCGTGAAAATAACTTTTGTCCTGGATGAGAGTTAGCACGAACATGAATTCCTGTCGCCCTTGGATGACTAAACGGAAGGTTCTGTTCACGTAACATTCTCCTTATTTATTTTTCAACTGTGTAAACCCCGCGTCTTTCAAGTTGGCAATAGATTAACTCGGCACTCTGCTTGCGGTCTCAATGCGTTGTTTGGAAAGACTCGTGAGTGCGCGGTTGTCTGTGAATCGTAAGCGGACAACTCATGTACTGAGAATGACGCTGACGCAGATAGAAATGGAGGGCTGATTAATGAGTCGAATGCTTTTGATGGTGCTAGTAACCCTAACCTCGGTGATTTTGGTTGCTGCCTCCTTTCATTCATCAGCAAAGAGTGCGCACTACAACTTTCAGGAGACTCCGACGCCGGCTTCAACCCCGACACCGTCACCAAGCCCATCTCCGAGCGCGACGCCAACCCCGGTGCCTGAGCCGGAACCGGTGCCCAGCCCGACGGCGACCCCATCCAAGTATCTAGCGACGAATAATAAATAGGAGGAAGGTGAGCTATGGCTAAGTATGGCAAGAAGGCGCAAAAGAAAGTTAAGAAGGCAATGCATGAGCGCAAAGAAGGAACATTAAAAAGCGGTAAGTCCGGTAAAAAAGTAACCAGCAAGAAACAGGCGATCGCAATTGGTTTATCAGAAGCTCGGAAAGAAGGAGGCAAGGTGCCGAAGAAGAAATCTTCTAAGAAGAAATCTTCAAAGAAGTAAGGCGCATGGTTAGTTCAATGAATCATCGCGAAACCGCATACGGATTGTTACGCGTGACCATGGGCGTGATCTTTCTGTTCTACGGCATTGGTAAGTTTACGGGCGGGTTGACCAATTTTGTCGGCGGCATGAATCAGCACTTCGCCGGAAAATTACCGGCGGCCATGGTAATCCCGTTCGCTTATGTCTTGCCGTTTGGCGAAGTTATCTCGGGTCTACTGATAGTGCTCGGCTTATTCACGAGGGTCGGCCTGCTGGTTTCCGGACTATTACTGATTGGTCTCACCTTTGGCACCGTCATGTTGGGCGATGCGCCCACGGTGGCCCACAACCTTCAGTATGCGCTGGTCAATTTTGTATTGCTTTGGCTCGTGGATTTGAATCGCTATTCGCTTGATTCGATCTTCGGACGCCGCTCTCCGGCTGGTTTCACCCCGAATAAATGAAAGGTCGTTATGAAGTCTCTGAAACTCGTATTTGTGATACTGGCGATCGTACTTATCATGTCGCTCGCGGCAGTTTCAGTAGGGTATTTCCGGCGAAACTCGGCGTCGCCTAAACCTGCTGTAACATATGCGGCCCCCTCAACTGAGAACTCCTTCGATGCGCAGCGCTTCCGTCTCGACTCATCGCAGGGCAAGTTTATTGCCCACGCGATGGCGGGTGGATTGCTCTGGTTCAAAGGGCACGATCATCTCGTCGCGGTCCGCGAGTTCAGCGGCGAAGCACAACTCACACCTGATCAGATTAATCCTGCTTCCCTGGAGATAACCGCGAAGACTGGTTCAATGGTCGAGACCAGCAGCGTGTTTACGGATCAGCAGAAGCAGATCATCGACAAAGAGTTACGCGAGATTGTGCTTCAACCCGATCAATATCCGGACATTGTTTTTCGCAGTACTCAAGTAAGCGGCAAGAAATTAACTGCCGATCAATACGATCTCAACATCACCGGCGATCTGACTCTGCACGGAGTGACGCGGCAAATCAGTATTCCCACGAAAATCACCGTAACAGGAAGCGACCTGCGAGCAGTGGGCGAGTTTTCAATCGATCGCGGTGATTTCAAAGTGAAGGCGACCTCTGCTTTTCATGGATTAGTGCGCGTTCGGGACAAAATCAAGTTTACCTTCGATATCGTCGGTCATCGAATCTAGAAGAGAGTGAGAAGAGATAATGGGTCAGGCTACCCAAGCAGCGATTGCGCAGGCAAAAGATGTTCACATTCGTTCCGGCGACGTGCAGCTCGAAGGAGACTTGAGCATTCCTGACGGCGCTCAAGGCGTGGTTCTGTTTGCTCATGGTTCGGGCAGCAGCCGTCATAGTCCGCGCAATCAATTCGTCGCGCGCACAATCCGCGAAGCCGGTGTTGGCACACTGCTCTTTGATCTGCTCACCAGGGATGAAGAAGCGATTGACGCGCACACCGCACAGCTTCGATTCGATATTGGGTTGTTGGCAACTCGCTTAATAGACGGGACCTATTGGATCAAAGGCGAACTTGATTATCTGAAGGTTGGTTACTTCGGCTCCAGCACCGGCGGCGGCGCGGCCCTGGTGGCGGCGGCGGAACTTGGCGACACGGTCGGCGCAGTTGTTTCGCGCGGCGGTCGCCCTGACCTCGCCGGCGACGCTTTAGCAAAAGTTGAGTCTCCGACGCTGCTGATCGTTGGTGGTCTGGATTACCCGGTTATCGAAATGAACAAAGCAGCGCTCGCGCGTCTGCGTTGCGAAAAGGAAATGAAAATTGTTCCCGGCGCAAGCCACCTGTTTGAAGAGCCCGGAACATTAGAGCAGGTTGCGGATTTAGCCGCCGCGTGGTTTCAGAAGCATTTAGTCGCGGCGGAATAACAACTAGTTTTATCTGAAGGGAGAAGCAGAAAAATGAAAGTTAAGGACATGATGACATCAGAGCCGGCGTGTTGCACCAGCGACACTTCTTTGCCGGAAGTCGCGCGCATGATGGTAGACAAAGACTGCGGCGAGATTCCGGTTGTCGAAAACAAGTCAAGCAAGATTCCCGTTGGGGTAGTGACCGATAGAGACATTGTCTGCCGCACCGTGGCTCACGGCCTCAATCCGCTGGATCTCACGGCGGCTGATTGCATGACCAAACCTATCGTTACGGTGACAACCGACATGTCGCTCGAGGAGTGTTGCCGAATCATGGAGGAGAAATTAATTCGGCGAGTTCCGGTGGTTGATGACCGCGGCGCTTGTGTGGGGATGTTGGCGGTTGCCGATGTAGCGCTTCATACAGGTAAGAATGTGGCTGGACACATCGTGAAGGAAGTTTCCGAACCAACTTCATCGGCGTCAGCAGTTGCCGGCTAATCGCAGCCGGAAACGGATTCAGTGAAAAGAAAGATCAAAAGAAGGGGAGGAGTTACATGAAAGACTCGGAACAAAAAGACAAATGCGCTCATCCGGCGTGCAATTGCACGGCGGCAAGTGGTGACTACTGCAGCGAACAATGCCGCAGCGCATCAGAAGGCCAGACGCAGTGTAGTTGCGGTCATCCCGATTGTGGTTGAGTCGGACGGGAGCCTGAACAGCACCGAAGGAAATTAGGAGAAGGCATTATGAATATTTCAGAGCCTAAGAGCGTTACTGTGCCGGAAATCGCGTTGATTGCGGCTACCCGCGGGGCGATTGGATTCGGAGCGGGATTGTTGCTCGCTGGAAAGTTCAAGCGAGAAAAACGAAAAGTGCTTGGCTGGACGCTTTTCTTATCAGGACTGGCAAGCACAATCCCCATCGCTATGCACGTCTTCGGAAAGAAGCAAACAAACGCGACAGAGCAGCTATGCCTTTGAGAGTGGCGGAATCGAGCAGAGCATTGGCGCGTCCAACGGTCGGCTCATAGCCCCGGCGTGATGATTGAACGTGATGATTTACCGTGATCGAATCGACGCAGGCAAACAATTGGCGGCGCGGCTTGCGGACTATGCAGACCGCGACGACGTTCTGGTTTTAGCTTTGCCACGCGGCGGCGTCCCAGTGGCCTTTGAAGTGGCGAAAGCTTTGCGCGCACCGCTCGATATTTTCCTGGTTAGAAAACTCGGTGTTCCGGGTCATGAAGAACTTGCGATGGGCGCAATCGCGACTGGCGGCGTTCGTGTTCTCAACGACGACGTCGTCGATTATCTGAGAATCCCTGGCGAGGTTATCGACGCGGTTGCCGCTGATGAGTCGAGAGAACTAGAACGCCGCGAACATACCTATCGCGGTAATCGTCCGGAGCCTGAAGTGCGCGGCAAGACAATCATTCTGGTGGATGATGGGCTGGCAACGGGCTCGACCATGCGCGCGGCGGCATCCGCTCTTCGACAACAAAACCCGGCGCGCATCGTCGTCGCCGTTCCGGTTTCTGCGCCTCAAACCTGCAATGAATATCGGATGGGCGTGGATGAAATCATTTGCGCAAAAACGCCGGAGCCGTTTCTCGGCGTGGGGCAATGGTATCGAGACTTTTCACAGACGACTGATGAAGAGGTCCGTGACCTCCTCGGTAAAGCCAGAAGCGAAGCTAGTGAAAGGGACCAAAGGAAGTTGGCTCACGCTTCGTAGAGCAAGACAGTCATGGCTATAGCAGAACAAAATTTGATGGCGAAGGTAGTTAAGCAAGCATCGCAGCCGCTCGAAGGTAACGCGCGCGATTACGATCCGCTCCTCAGACTAATTGGCGACGCCCGTTTCTGCCTTCTCGGTGAAGCGACACACGGCACGCATGAGTTCTATCGCGAGCGCGCTGAAATCACCAAGCGATTAATAGAAGAGAAAGCTTTCACCTCGATTGCGGTCGAAGCCGATTGGCCCGATGCCTTTCGCGTCAACCGTTATGTGCGTGGTCTGGGCGATGATGTAAACGCAGACGAGGCGCTCAGCGGTTTCAAACGCTTTCCGACCTGGATGTGGCGCAACACCGTCGTGCTCGAGTTTGTCGAGTGGCTGCGCGATTACAACGCTTCGCTTCCAACAAATGGGGCCAAAGTAGGTTTCTACGGTCTTGATCTTTACAGCTTATACACATCGATCGAGGCGGTGCTCGGGTATTTAAACAAAGTCGATCCCGTAGCGGCCAAACGCGCCCTTTACCGCTACTCCTGCTTCGAGCATTTCGCCGAAGACACGCAGGCATACGGCTATGCGGCCAACTTCGGATTAACCGAGTCATGTGAGCGTGAAGTGATCGAACAACTCATAGAATTGCGCCGGCAGGCAGCGGATTATGCCAGTCGCGATGGTCGAGTGGCGCAGGATGAATTCTTTCTTGCCGAACAGAATGCGCGCTTAATACTCAATGCCGAGAAGTACTATCGCTCGATGTTCCGCGGCCGAGTCGAGTCATGGAACTTGCGGGATCGACACATGGCAGAAACACTGGGAGCACTGGTTACACATCTCAACATGCAGGGTCAGATAGCGAAGATTGCGGTTTGGGAACACAACTCTCATCTCGGTGATGCGCGCGCTACTTACATGGCGGATTATGGCGAGCTAAACGTCGGGCAGTTAGTGCGCGAACGATATGGATCAGAGGCAGTGCTCATCGGTTTCACAACCTACACGGGGACAGTTACCGCTGCTTCCGATTGGGACGCGCCGGCGGAACGCAAGCGCGTGCGGCCGGCGCTCGAGGATAGTTACGAAGCTTCGTTCCATGATGCGGAAACAGCAAACGTTTTTTTGCCGCTCCGTGACGACAGGTTAGCGTCGGTTGCGCTTCGCGATCCAAGATTGGAACGAGCGATTGGCGTGATCTATTTGCCGCAGACTGAGAGGCAAAGTCATTACTTCCAGGCGCGTCTCTCAGATCAGTTCGACGCGGTCATTCACTTTGATGAAACCAGCGCGTTACAACCGCTCGAACGTCAGGCCCTTTGGGAAACAGGTGAACCACCAGAGACATACCCGACTGGAATGTAGCGCAAGTTGTTAGCGTGGTGTTTCTAGTGTTGTGGCAATAAGTCTGGGCACCTTTGCGGTCGTTTCCGTTCTTAGTCCCGGAGGGACCAAATGTTTATAGAACCCGATGCTCAACAGCTTTGAAGCTCCGGAGGAGCGAAATGTGTGGTTAGCTAACAGAAGATTGCGCTCCTATGGAGCTGGAAGAATCAGCCACCCACTCGTTTTAATAAACATTTGGCCGCGCTGCGGCCAGGCACGAATTGTTATTCGAACTTTAGAAGCGGTAGGGTAACTTGCGGCTGCAAGTTAAAAGTTTGCGGCGCAAACAAAGAGAGGTAGTTATGCACACACAAGAGATACCACGTCAGGAATGGAACAGCTTCTTCGATAGCTTCAGCCGTCAGCATGAGGGTTGGCTGGCGACGCTTGAAGTGTTCGGCTCTGAAGTCGGCGCCCAGGAGGAAGCGCATGATCTCCCGCTCGAAGGTGTCAGCCTTGCCTCTGAAGCAGATAAATCAGAAAGCATCGCAATCAATATGGGGAAGACGCCTGACGTTCATATCAACCACACGATCACAAAACCAGAGCACGTCTGGCTCGAAAAAACCGATGACGGAGCCGACGCCGCATTGGAAATTGAATGGGCCAACGATTCCAAAACACTTCTGCGTTTCCGATCTCCAGTTCCACCGGAGTTTGTGGATGGAGTAGTCACCGAGTAAGGCGCAAGGTGGTGACGAACAAGCTAATTCGGTTGCTACTGATCTTCGTTTCGTTGATAGTCATCCTCATCAACGGAGCTGCGATCTATGCCGGCGTAGGCTTAGTCGCTAATAAGACTCTCTTCGTCGTACATGTAGCTCGCCTGTATGCAAAGGCACCCGATCAGAACCTGGAGATGCCCGTTCAGGGTGTAACGAAGAGTCAGATCGCTGACACATGGCACGCGCCGCGGGAAGGCGATCGCTTACATGAAGGCCAGGATATTTTTGCGAAGCGTGGCACGCCCGTACTCTCAGCGACCGATGGGTATGTTCTTCGCATCGGTGAAAACACACTGGGTGGGCAGACAGTTTCGGTCATCGGCGCCGGCGGAAGAATTTACTATTACGCCCATCTCGATTCATACGCGCCGAACATTGCGATCGGCGACCGCGTGACTACTCAAACTGTGCTGGGCTATGTCGGTAACACCGGAAATGCGGCCGGTGGTCCCACCCATCTTCACTTTGGCGTGTACGCGCGTGACGGCGCGCTGAATCCGTTGCCTCTTCTGAGCGACAGGCCAGAAGACAAAAGCACTCTTAAGATCGGACGGAGCAAAAAAAGCCGGTAGCCTCTTGTATTCGGCAAACAGCAAAGGTTCATTAGCCCTGGATATGTCGTTTGACGATGATCGACTTCGCGCTGTAAGGGCACATTACTATGAACATGACGACTATTATGATCCATACGAGCAGAAACAGATGAAGCTTCCGAAATTTCCATCTGCCGACATTTTGTTCGACTGCGGCCGGCCTCGTATCGAAGGCATTCAAGGCGCGATTATTAAGACGCGCTTGCGATTGAGATAGAACAGACTTGAGGCCGGCCATAGCCGCATCCTCGACGATGCCGCGTTTGATCCTACCAAATGGGCCCGCAAGGCCATCGACGCGAGAACGATTCTCATAAAATAGATATGATCCAGGATTCGGACCCGGAATATTCAGAAATGCAGTCAGCGCGAGCGATGAATCAAAATAGTGGTTGGCGTATATCTGCTTCGAAACGATTAGAATTTGCGCACCAAGTTTCTGGGCGCGTCGGTAGATCTTGATGTGATTGATCGCAATGACAGGTTTTAGGCCGAACTTGATCTTTGACCAGACGAACGCGGTCTGGATCTCAGTCAATTCAGGTTTTGAAGTCTCTTTTGGAGCCTCAGCAAAATTAACTAGAGAATCATAAGTTGATACCGATAATAGTTGACGTTGCTCATCCGCCAGCCGAATTGCTCTGTCCTTATCGTCATACTGTATGAGCGCCGCGTCTCCTCGAGCCTGATAATCGCGTAAATAATCCAGCAGCATTTGTTTAAGGAGCTGAGTGACTTGATCGCGATAGTTCGACGACGCCCAATCCACTTCTTTCTGTAGACGTGCAATCATTATCGCCGACAGCTTAAGCCGGCAATCTCCGACGACACATTGCCTGAGGTCTTCAATATCACGATCTTCGATGGTGAGTCCCTGCATATCCTCAAGCGACGGCGGATTACTAAAGCTGCCAATCTCAAGAATCGCCGGGCTGCTTTTGCGAGCCACGTTTTCCTGGAAGGATTGCAGAAATATCTCCGCCGGAGTCTGCAGGCGGATCATTCCGCACAATGCGATCTCCC
>Ga0066679_10000771_pt1 | contig 11810 bp, 8 predicted proteins | sample GraSoiAngelo_128_FD_62298 | JGI IMG/M metagenome (GOLD analysis project Ga0066679, IMG submission 62298) | Grasslands soil microbial communities from the Angelo Coastal Reserve, California, USA - 14_0927_12_20cm | ecosystem: Environmental > Terrestrial > Soil > Grasslands | place: USA... | reverse complement strand
GCAACGGCACAGGCCGGAACGCCCGCGTCGACACCGCCGTATGCAACTCAGCCAAACGCCGGATCAGCGGTGGGCACAGCTGGCACCGCGTCGACAGGAGTGGGTACCGCCGGGACCGCGTCGACAGGAGTGGGTACCGCCGGGACCGCGTCGACTGGCGTGGGCACTGCCTCACCTGGTACAGCCGGAACGACCGGTGTGGCATCGAATCCCGCGAGCGCGACCGGAACACCATCCTCCGCGGCAGGTACGACCGGGACGGCCGGCAGCGTCGCGACCGCAACGCCAGGCGCCGTCGCGCAAGGCGGCATTGCCACCGGCGCCGGAACAACGGCCGCGATGAACGGGTACCGTTTGTCGGGCGCCGACATGAGCTCGTGGTCGGGTCAGCGCGTGCAGATCGTCGGGACCGTCGTTCCGGGACAAGCGAGCGCCGCCGCTGCGCCGACCAACGCCACCAACGCGGGCGCGGCTGTCCCGATGCCGGAGTTCCGCGTCCAGAGTGTGCAGCCGGTTGACGGGCCTTGTCCGAAATAAGCGATGGTTCTGGGTCCGTCGCTGTTCCTAAAGTCGATCGCTCCGTCCCTCGGTCCTTTCGTCCTTCGTCCATCGTGACCAAGGACCAAGGACCAAGGACCAAGGACCATTCAAGCAGTAATGCCCTCCCGCCTGGCGATCTTCGGTTCGCACGAACAGAAGACGATCGCCCAGCTCGAACGGTGCGCGGCGGCCGAGGACGGCGCGCGAGCGGTGCTGTGCGCCGACGGCCATCTCGGTTACTCGATGCCGATCGGCGGCGTCGTCGGCTATCACCGGTTCATCTCACCGTCGGGCGTCGGCTACGACATCGCGTGCGGAAATCTCGCCGCGAGAACCGATCTGCGCGCGAGCGACATCGGCGATTGGACACGCCTTGCGGCGGAGATTCAGCGAAGCATCAGCTTCGGCATCGGCCGAAAGAACAACGATCCGGTTTCCGATCATCCCGTGTTCGATCGCATCGCCGCCTCGCCGTCCCTGCAGCAGCGTCAACTGCTGCAGCTCGCGAGAGACCAGCTCGGCACCGTCGGCAGCGGCAACCACTACGTCGACCTGCTCGAAGACGAAAACGAGCGCGTCTGGATTGGCGTCCATTTCGGATCGCGCGGCTTCGGTCATCGCACGGCGACCGGCTTCATGCGCATCGCGCAGGGCGGCAGTTGGGAAAGCGGGCGCGCCGAGAGGGAGATGGAATCGCCGCCGCTGCTGCTGCCGCTTGCGCGGCCGAGCGGCCAGGATTACTTCGAGGCGATGACGATCGCCGGCGAGTACGCCCATGCGGGCCGCGAGCTGGTCGTCGAGCGCGTGCGGCAGATCCTTGGCGCGACGATCGCGGACTCCGTGCACAACCATCACAACTTCGCCTGGAAGGAGACGCACGGCGGCGATCCGCTCGTCGTGGTGCGCAAGGGCGCGACGCCGGCGTTTCCGGGCCAGCGCGGCTTCGTCGGCGGCAGCATGGGCGACGTGTCGGTCATCCTCGAGGGGATCGATTCAGCCGCGTCGCGCACGGCGCTCTACTCCACCGTCCACGGCGCCGGCCGCGTGATGAGCCGCACGCAGGCTGCCGGGCGCGTGCAGCGCCGCACCGGAAAAGTCATCAAGCCCGGGCTGGTCGACTGGCAATCGGCGCAGCGGCAGGTGCGCGAGTTCGGCGCCGTGCTGCGCGGCGGCGGTCCCGACGAAGCGCCTGAAGTCTATCGGCCGCTCGACTCGGTGCTCAGCGCGCACGCCGGCACGATCCGCGTCCTCCATCGATTGAAGCCCCGTGCAGTCGTCATGGCGGGCCGGAACGAGCTCGATCCGTATAAAGACTGAGCTCGTCGATCGACCACCACCATCCCGACGACGATAGGGTCTGCGCGATGCGCAGCGCGCGCGCGTGGTGCGGCGGCAGCACGATGTCGACGGGCGGCCGCATCGGATCGATGGCCAGCCCGCGGCCGAACGCGGTCATCACGCTGCCTCGAAACAATGGAGTTCGTACGGCGCCGTCGACCGCGTCGATCTCGAGCCCTCGCGGATAATCACGGAAATCGCTCGGATGCAGCACGAAGCGCACCCGGCGCACGTCCCTCTCGCGATCGAACGCGAGCTCGAGCCACTCGCGTCCTTCCTGCGGTTCGCCCGTCGTCCAGCGTGTCCTGGGATTGCCGTCGAACAGGTTCGCGATGTCTTCGTTCGCATGCGACGCCGACACGTGGATCGCGGCCGGATCGATCGCGTCGAGCGGCGGCACAGGCTCGATCGGCGCAGACGACGCCAGCGTGAACGCATACACCGATCCGAATTGACGCAGGTCCGTCCATTTCGATCGTGCGTCGAGAATGCCCTGCAGCACGGGTCGCGCGTTTTCCGGCGGATCGAAATCGTCGGGGTGCACGATGACGTAGCCGACGCCAAGCCCGCGCAGCAGATCGAGACCGTCTCCAGCGAGCGCTGAACTCCTCAGCGGCGACGCGGCGTCTCCGAGCCACTGCTGAAGATCGGTGCTGTACCCCGTCCAGCCATTGACCAGCGGATGCCCGTGGACGAGCGTGTTGTACTGATAAATGAATCCGCGGTAATCGTTGTCGAGCCGCGCGATGGGCAACTCGAGGACCGCTCCCGCGGGCTGTCTCGCGAGCCACGCATAGAGGCCGTTATCGCGGGTCCGCCCGCGGCGTCCGATTTCGACCATCGGAACCGCGCCGTATCCTTCGAAGAGCGCGAACGCGACCAGCAAACCGCACACGATCGATCGCGCGCGCACCGATCGGCCGGTCAGCAGCGCCGCCGCGCCGAACGACGCCAGCACCGACAGCCCGAGGTACACGAGAATCGCGAGCCGTGCGGGCACGCGCAGGCTGTCGAGGATCGGCGCCGCCGCGAGGAGCCACGCGTACGGGCCGGCGGTCGCGAACGTGTGACCCCACACGGTAGGCTCGGGCCCGAGCGACAGCACGAACCCGATCGAGGCAATCGACAAATACAGTGCCGCCATGTCTCGCCGCGACGACACTATTCCGATTGCTGCCAGGACGACCATCGCGAAGCCGGGAAACAGCATGCCGTCGTGCCGCTCTTCGGATCCCGACGGTTTCGGAAAATGCGGGAGCTCGACGTGCATGTGCTCCGCGACCGCCGGCGGCATCGTCAGGTACGAACCGACGTCCGCACCAAATCGGACGATGTCGTCGGCCGGGCGCACGAGCTCGTACCGCTGGCGGACGTCGAAGTATTTGATTGCAATCGGCGCATACAGCGCGCCGAGGGCGATCGCGGCCACCATCAGATCGCCGAGCACGCGCATGCGCAGTGCGCGCGAAGTTCGCCACACGCCCCACACGCAGACGGCCACGATCGCGAAGCCGAAGAAGAACAGGTAATAGCCGTTCGACATCGCCTCGAGCCAGTACGCGATCGCCGCGCCGGCGAGTGCCGGCCGCGATCGTGTATCGAAGTAGCGATGCAGCCCGAGAAGCGCGAGCGGCATCCAGCCGGTCATCATCGTCTGCAGGTGACCGGCCTGCGCCACGTGGTACGGGTAGAACGCGAAGATCGCTGCGGCGACGACCGCCGCGTCGACGCGCCCAGTGAGCGCGCGCGCGAACACGAACATCGCTGCGCCGGCAAAGACGAACGACGCGAAGAAGATCGCGTTGTAGCTGAGGATCGGGTTGCCGGTCGCCCACTCGATCGGCGCGGCGAACACCGCGACGCCGAGCAGATGCTCGGTGAACGCGAGCGTGTCGTGGAACGGATAGAGGATTGGCATCTCCCAGAGGCCGCGAAGGCCGTGGCGGAACCGATCGGCGTCCCAGGCGAGAATCCAGGCGTTCAGCAGCGGGTCGCGCCGCTCGAGCGGAATGGCGTGCGACGCGGACGCGATCAGCCGCCAGTGCATCGCGGCTGTGGCGAGCGTCAGTCCGACGATCACGACCAGCAGGTCTCGCGATCTGCGTGACATCCGCCCAGATTACGCCACCGCTTCGCGATCGACCAGATGTCTTGGTGGTGACGCGTGCCAGCCTCGAGCCGTTGCGAGGCGCGCACACGCCGAGCAACAGCGGCGGGAGTTAAGAAACGCGCGCGGCTGGCAGGAAGCGTCTGATGTCTACCGCTTCGCCCGGCGCGGCGACGGTTTCGATCACGTGACGTTGGTAGCCGCCGTCGGCGTCGCGCGCGCGTGTGTCGACGGCGCCGAGTGGCCCACGAATGTCCTCGTCGACGAGCTCGACGACCGGATGCAGCGGATCGTCGGCGTTCGTTCGAATCACGACCGCGAGCTCTCCACGGTTGGTGCGTACGATCGAGCCGATCGGGAAAAACGTGATGGCGTTCACGAAGGCTTTCACGAGCGCGGCGTTCAGCTTGCTGCCGGCGAGGCGCGCCAGCAGAAGACATGCGCGCTCGGGCGGCGTCGGCGACTGATACGATCGCGCGCCGGTAACCGCTTCGTAGATGTCTGCGACCGACACGATCTGGCTCAGCGCGTGCGGCACGACCCCGTCGCCCAGGTCCGGGTACCCGCCGCCGACCACGCTGCGGTGATGCTCGAGCGCGACGAGCGCCGTCAGCGGACGCAGGCCGTCGATCTCGGCGAGCAGTTCCGCGCCGAGGACCGGATGCGCCTCCATCAACTTGCGCTCGCGCTTGTCGAGCGCTCCGGGTTTCTTCACCAATTCGAGCGGGATGCGGGTCTTCCCCACGTCATGCAGCACCGCCGCCTCGACGAGGACGGCGAGCGTCTCCTCATCGAGCGCGAGCTGTTTGCCGAGCAGCAGGCTGAGCACCGCGACGTTTACCGAGTGGCAATAGGTCAGGTTCTCGTACTGCTTGACGGCGAGAATCTGCGCGAGCGCCGCATTGCTCGTGGCCACGCGGCACATCAGCAGCTGGACGAGATCGCGAACGGTCCGGATGTCGAGGAGACGATCCGACGACAGCTGCTCGAACGCCTGCTGCGCCAGCGCGAGCGATTCCTCGTAATCGGGATCGAGCACCTCGGTCGGTCGTTCCGGCCACTGGTGCGCGCGCCAGCGGGTGTCGAGCGGCACGAGGCGCGCAACCGAGATGTGCTCGACGCCGCGGCTGGTCAGCTGCGCCGCGACCGGGCTGTCGAGCGCGAGCTTGCCCCGCCCCAGAAACGCGGCCAGCGTCGCGATCTCGTCGACGGAGACGCCGCGTCGAATGTGAAGGCTGTCGATCGGCAACCCGTCGTGGCCGTCGCCGCGTCCCTCGCTCGGAACGCCGTTCAGGTGCACCACGCCGCGGATGATGTCGATGCGGAGCGCATCATCGTCTTTCAGGTGGTGGCGGATGGTCTCGTCCGCTTCACGCAGCTTCTCGGTAATGAGCGGATGGCCGGGCGGGTAAATCGCGGTCAACGTCCCGAGCGCGGAGAACGTCTTGAGGATGCGGTGCGGATCGGCGGCGGGCTCGTGTGCGCTCATTGCAGCAGATTCCGCGCCTTGCTGCCGACGCGCGCCACCGCCGGGCTCCAGAAATGAAACCGCAGCGACATCAGGTTCTCGAGCACCGGATCGAAGTCGTCGCCGGAGTTCTGCGCGGCGCGCTCGAGCAGCCGCGCCGCCGCGTGCGGGTGGCGCGTGACGAACTCGCGGCGCCCGAGCAGCTCGCGCGTTCTGGCGAGCGCCGTTGCCGCCGGCAGACGCCACAGCGCTTCCTCCGCGGCCGGCTGGACGATCGCCGGTCCGTGTTCCAGCTGAGCGACGATGAGCGCCGCGGCCTTCGCCGAACCGATGCGGGCAAGAGCGCGAAGCGCTTCGCGGGTGCGCGGCTCGTCGGACGCGACCACGTGCTGCGCGATCGCCGACTCGTAACCGGCGCCGGCGAATCCCAGCACGGTCAACGCCGTGCGCGCCGCGTCGCTGGCGAGGACGGGCAGCCGTTCGGCCACGGCCGGAGCCACGTGACGGGCGCAATCGGAGAGCATCGACGCAATCGGCCGGATGCGCGCGCGATCGGCGGGCACGTCAAGCAGCGTGAGCCACGTCGGCACGATCGACGGCCCCAGCGCGGCGACGATCGCCGACGCGTAGGTCCGGCCCGGCTCGCTGGCCGCCAGCTGCGCGAGGCGAACGAGCGTATCGCGATCACAGAAGCGCGTGAGCGCGTCTCGGACCGCCTTCGCGACGTCCGGCCTCGACGCCGTCAGCTCCGACGCGAGATCGCCGAGACGCGCGACGGTGCGGGTCACGTCCTGCCACCGTTGTTCGCGCGTCAGCGTCTGCAGCGCGATCACCGCGCGACTCAGAATCGAGCTGACCACCGAGGGGTTCGGCTCGATTCTCGCGAGGCCGAGGGCGCACGTCAGCTGCGCGTCGATGCGATCGGTCGTCACGATCGCCTCGCGCACGTTCGCCAGCGCCGCCGCCGCATGTTCGGTGAGCGACAGGTCGAACGCGGCGAACTCGCTGAAATTCTTCGCCGTTCCGGTCTCGACGCGCGTCAGTGCGCCGGCGTGCCGATCGAGTCCGGACGCCGACCAGCGATCGGCGGCCTCGCCCGAGGACACGCGTCCCTCCAACTTCGCCTGGATCAGCGGCACGACCGCGTCCCGGCGCTCCGGCGCGAGCCGCAGCCGGTCCAGCGCGACGGGCAGCAGCTCCGGCGCGGCCGCTTCGAGATCGAGCAGGAGACAGAGCGCGTCCGCGAGATCGACGTCGGGAAACTCGCCGAGCACGACTTCGCCGTCGCGGCGGCCGTCGAGCAGATCGGGAAGGATGGCGCGGCGCAGCAGTGCGCGCCGCCGATCGGAGTCGAGATTGAGCACGGCGCGCGCGAGCTTCGAGTACAACATCCGTCCGAGCCGCGGATCGAGCGCGCCGATCAGCATCACGACGTCGCTGTAGCGCTGTTCGAGCGCGGCGACCGTCGAGCCGCCATCCGCCGGCTCCTCGTCGGTCAACCGCGTCAGCATCGCGGCCAGCTCCGCTGGATCGTTGACGAGGACCGCGAGATCGACGAGCGAGATCGATTCGTATCCGATCGCCGGATCGACTCGCGCCCATCCCTTGTCGGCCGGATACAAGTGCTGCGCGGCGGACGCGGTGCCGAGCGGACGCTGGCGCGAGCGCTCGCGCTCGACGAGCGTCTGCACGGCGGGCGCGGGCGTACCGATTTCGAACAGCTCGGGCCGCGGCGTCACGCGCGGCACGATGGCGCCGACGCCGGCGTCGAGCAGCAGCTCCGCGAGCGTCGCCTTCGACTGCGATGCGCGCGCAGGTGCGGTCAGGATTCCGCAGAACTGCGACCAGTCGCGAGTCGACACCGCACGATCGATCTCCAGCGACGCCACGCGCGCGCCATGCAGCGGCCGCGACAATTCCTGCTCGATGATCGTGCCGCGTCCGACCGCGTCGTCGTCGAGCAGGAGCTCGCGCGGCGCGACGCGGAAGACCAGCGGCTGATCGAGCCCGAGCGTCATGAATGCCCGATGGCATGCGTCGATCGCGTCGGTGCACAAGGGGCTTGCGGCGGGGTACGTGTGAAACTGCCTGGCGGCGCGTCCGAGCAGCTGCAGGAAATCGACGACGGCGGCATGGCGCGCCGGCACGGCGCCAGCCGCATTCTTGTCGGCTGTCCTGCGAACTCTGTAATCGACGCTTTCGACCGGATTCGCCATGACACAGTCCCGTTCCGCCCGCCAGGGCCGTGCGGCCCTGTGGCTCAACGACTTGGCGGCGCCCGCCCGCCGGCATGGCCGACTCCGGATTGGAGGCCGCGCCGCTCCCGAGGGTGGCCGGGACGGATCAGGCAAGAGTTGGGCCTTTGCGGCATAGAATTCGACGCGAAGGAGGATGCATGGCCACCCAACCCGATCGGCGCACGAGCGCGCGTGAAACGCTGCGGCTGCGCGCGGTCGAGCCGATCTTCACCGTGACCGACATCGAGCGCAGCGTGCGCTTCTATACCGACGTGCTCGGCTTCGTCGTCGACGAGAAGTACAACGGCGAGAACGGAAAGCTGCAGGGTGTGATGCTGAAAGCCGGCGTCTGCCGACTCGGCCTGTCGCAGGACGACTGGGCAAAGGGGCGCGACCGCCAGCGCGGCGTCGCCGTGCGCGTGTGGTGCACGACCACCCAGGACATCGATGCGCTCGCGCGACGGGTGAAAGCGGACGGCCACAAGCTCACCGAGGAGCCGACGGACCAGTCGTGGGGCGGGCGAAGCTTCGCAGTGGACGATCCCGACGGGTTCCATCTGACGATCTACCGCCCCGCGTAGACGCCGCGTGGGCGTTCTCCTCACGCCGATCATCACGAAGGACACGATCGCGCTCGACGCGCTGCATGGCCAGACGCTCGCCGTCGACGGCAACGGCGAGCTCTATCAGTTCCTCGCGCTCATCCGGTTGCGCGACGGCACGCCGCTGAAGGATTCGAAGGGACGCACGACGTCGCATCTGTCGGGCCTTTTCTACCGGACGACGCGGCTGATCGCGGAGCACGCTCTGACGCTCGTGTTCGTGTTCGACGGGTCGCCGCCGCCGCGGAAGGCGCAGGAGATCGCCAAGCGCCGCGCGGTCAGATCGCGCTATGAAGAAGAACGCGTGGCAGCGCTGGAGCGCGGCGACATCGCGGCGGCGTACTCGAAGGCGACGATGACGTCGCGGCTGACGAAGGAGATGGTCTCGGAGGCGCGCGACCTGCTGCGGCTGATGGGCGTGCCGACCGTGCAGGCGCCGTCGGAAGCGGAGGCGCAGGCGGCACACATGGCGGCGACGTCGCCGCAGGTGTCGGCGGCGGCGAGCAAGGATTACGACGCGCTGCTCTTCGGCGCGCCGACGCTCGTGCGGTTTCTCACGATCTCCGGAAAGGAATTCCTGCCGAGCCAGGGTGCGTTCCGTCCAATCGTGCCCGAGACGATCGTGCTCGCGCGGCTGCTCGACGGCTGGGGCATCACGCGCGAACAGCTCGTCGATCTCGCGCTGCTCGTCGGAACCGACTTCAACGAGGGCGTCGCCGGCATCGGGCCGAAGAAGGCGCTGAAGCTGGTGCAGCGCTACGGCCGCATCGAGAGCATGCCCGACGACATCCGTCGGGCCGCAGGCGACGCCGAGGTACTGAGCGACGTCCGCCGCATCTTTCTCGATCCCGAGGTGACCGATTCTTTCAGCGTCTCGGCGTCGGAACCCGATTTCGACGGCGTCGTGCGGTTCCTGTGCGACGAGCGCGACTTCTCGCGCGAGCGCGTCACCAGTGCGCTCGATCGCGCATTTCGCGAGCGGTCATTGTGGTGAAGGACAGTCTGCGACTCTCTGTTTTGGGTTCGCGCGAGCGGTTCACGCGGCAAGTGCCCATCAAATACCCACGAAGATGCGGCGCCGATACATGATGATCACGACGACGGCCCAGAGCGCGACGTAGGCAATCGCGTACGCCATCGACGCCAGCTCCATTCCGCAGCACGGCGCGAGCGGCGATTCGAAGGCGTGAGTGTAGAGGCTCCACTTGAGCGAGCCTTCCGGCGCCGCGACCGCCCAACGCGTCATGATCGTGTCGAGCGAGACCGACAGAAAGTACGCCGCCAGCGCGTTGCGCCCGAATGCGACGAACGGCAGCGACCACCCTTTCACTCCCTGCACGTCGAGCACCCAATAGCAAACCGCCAGCAGCTGGGTGGCGACGCCGGCCGCCAAGAGCGCGAACGAGCTGGTCCACAGGTTCTTGTTGATCGGAAAGACGAGGTCCCACACGAGCGCGGCGACGGTCGCGATTGCGCCCGCGGCCCACAGCGACAGCGCGCGATGAGGGCGAGCCGCCGGGTCGATCAACCAGTCGCCGGCAAAGACGCCGCACAGTGCGGTGGCAATAGCGGGAACGGTGCTGAGAATGCCCTCGGGATCCCAGGTGCCGAAGGCGAGGTGTCTTCGCAGCACGAGACGATCGAGAAATGATGCGAGGTTGCCGTTCGGCGTCAGGACTCCCGGACCGAAGCCGGGAACCGGCACGAGCATCATCGCCGCCCAGTAAACGAGCAGCACTCCTGCCACCACGCCAATCTGAACGGATCGCGATCGCTTTTCCGTGAGCCACGCGATGATCACGAACACGATGGCGATACGCTGCAGCACGCCGGGAATGCGAAACGTGGACCACACGAGCGGCGACGGCGCGTTCATCGCGTTCAGCAGCAGGCCGAGCCCGAAGAGGATCAGCGCGCGGCGACCGACGTGGTGCCGCACGCGCCTCGGCTGCGCGCGCCGGCGCGCCAGCGCAATCGGCACGGCGGCCCCCATCGCGAACAGAAAGAATGGAAAAACGAGATCCGTCGGCGTCCAGCCGTGCCACGCGGCGTGCTCGAGCGGCCAGTACACCGCGTCCCAGTTGCCCGGCGTGCTGACGAGAATCATTGCGGCCACGGTAGTGCCGCGAAACACGTCGAGCGCCTCGAGACGCGTGCCCGTCGTCATTTCGCGCGCGGCGCCGCGGGCTCGGCGAACGCGGCGCAGGGATTGCGCGCGATGGGCAGGACGACGCGAAACGCCGGCGGCCGCGAAAACAGCTCGTTGCGCCGCGCAAACGTCATGAGGAACCAGTCCATCATCCGCATCTGGCTCTCGTATTTCTGCAGCGCCCGGCGCTTGCGCGCGGCTTCCGCCGCGGTAAGCGGCACGGTCAGCCAGCCGGATGGTCCGGCTGGAAGATCCGGCGGCGGCAGCAGCGCCGACTCGTCTTCGAACGGCCACGAGTTGAAATGGATCACGTAGTTCAGCACGTCTGCGTGGAAATCGGCCTCGACCCGGCGGACGTCGCCCAGCGCATCGGCGGTGAAGTACCACGCGGCGCAGTGGTCCGCGTGCTGATCCTCCTTCCGCGGGACCGCGAGCATGGTCGGATGAAAGCTGCCGATGATGGCGGCGAGCTCCTGCGTGAGATCCTCGCCGCGATATCTCGTCGCCGGCACGACGATTTCCGACGGACGCGGCCGGTCGCGGCGCGTGTACGGCGACACGAACGCGTTCCGCCGCTCCGACCAGTAGGTCGTCATCAGGCGACTGAGGCCGTCGTTCGGGAAGCCGAGGAATGTCAGCGCGCCGCGTTCGACGCCGAGCGCTTCGAGCGCCGCGCGCGCTTCGTGCTGACGGTGGACACCGTACACGCGATAGTCCGAGCTTTTCGGATCGGCGACGTGCTCTTCGATCCTGACGCCGGCCTGGTAGCTCTCGCCGTCGGTCAAGTACACGACGCGAACGTCGCCATGAGCCGTGCGGACGCGTTGAATCAATCCACCTGCAGCGATCACTTCATCGTCGGGATGCGGGGAGATGACGAGCAGGCGCGCGCCGTCCTCGATCGCGAGCGTCTGCGTGCGCGGCACGCCAGTCGACGCGCCGTCATCGGTCGCGGCGATCGGCAGCGCGGCCAGTGAGGCGGCGAGCGCGACGACGCGAAGTGACATCTGGACGTTGCAGGTCAGCAATGCTGATGCCGATTCGACTGGATTCGCGACGGTCTCCGAGCTCGTCCGAGGGATGCTACGATTTTACAGGCGCCCGTAGCTCAGTTGGATAGAGCACGGTCTTCTAAGCCAAGCGGCCTTCATTCAACGAGTCGAAATCCAGCGGAAAAATTCCTTTTTTCGACGCACCGCAGGATTCGGGGGTGCATTAGGGGTGCGGCATTCGTCTACCATGGAGACACGCGCCCGTAGCTCAGTTGGATAGAGCACCGGCCTTCTAAGTCGGAAGTCGCAGGTTCGAGTCCTGCCGGGCGCGCCACGTTTCTCAGTTCCGTGTGACACAGGTGTGACACTCCGTCATC
>Ga0066679_10000764_pt1 | contig 11836 bp, 7 predicted proteins | sample GraSoiAngelo_128_FD_62298 | JGI IMG/M metagenome (GOLD analysis project Ga0066679, IMG submission 62298) | Grasslands soil microbial communities from the Angelo Coastal Reserve, California, USA - 14_0927_12_20cm | ecosystem: Environmental > Terrestrial > Soil > Grasslands | place: USA... | reverse complement strand
ACCAGACACGGCCTCCGTCCCTCCGCAACATGACGCAGGTCACGGCCCACGGCATCGCCCTCCGGTAGGTTCATCGTTGTCACGGCGCAAACGCCGGTACTGCCCTATGCCAATCCGCTTGCGGTCCGACACAGGTCAAGAGGAGCGATCACTCCTCCTGCGCTTGTCAAGAGAGGTGGCGGAGAACGGCGTCTACGGCGCAGCGCAGCGGCTCGAGTAACTCCATCGGTTCAGTCGGTGGAGCTGTTCAATCCTTCTGCACCGACCAAAAAACGCCCGGCTCGCGAAGCTATCAGAGCCGTGAAATCCGCCGCGCGATTACCGCACAAGTCTTGGCTTCATGGGTGGTTAGGTGTTCGATCACGGAAACGGCACGCCAGTTGCTCTGGCGTCTGATTCGAGCTGGACGCGTGTTGCACGGTCGCAACGAAACATTTGTTAGGCACTGGCCTGTAACATGATGACGTATGTCACGGAAGCACCCAGACATGGCTCGGTAGCTTAACCCGAGCGTAGGTCGCCGGATCGGAGTGGCGACCACGGACAGAGCACGCTGCTCAGAGCAAAGCCGTCGAAAGACGGTGACGCAGAGTCACGGGGCTACCGCGGATCTCCGCCACGCCAGCCGGGCCGCCAGCGTTTCGACTGCATGTCGAAATTGGCGGCCCGGCTTTTTTATGTCGCCCAACAGAGGGAAATGATACCGTGGCCTTCAAACACAAGCTCTCTGTTCGCTTAGCCTTGCTCAAAGATCTACTGCTCTCCTTTTGCGCCCGAAGGGAAGTGTCCCATGACGTTTAAACACAAGCTCTCCGTTCGTTTGGCCCTACTGAAAGACGTACTACCGCTCGTCCCCCTGCTTGGGCTGCTCGCTGCGTGCGAGCAGGCCAGTATGTTGGCCCCTCCCATCAAGACGAATATCAACGTTTCAACGATTGTCACCGTCCCCGCTTCGGTCAACCTGGACCCCGGCCAAAGCTTACAGTTCGCATCCTATGGCCGTACTCCAGCCGGCGACAGCGTTGACATCAACGTGACGTGGCAGGCGGTCGGGGGTGGCTTGATCTCGGCCAGCGGCCTCTATACCGCCGGCACGCTGCAGGGCGACTATGCCGTGAAGGCTACGCTGATCCCGCCCGCGGCCATCGGCGCGCCAGTCGTCGCAGTGCCAATGCAGACGTCCGTGGTGCACGTCGATCCGGTGGCGCAAATCGTGGTCGTGCCCGCGAGCACGAGTGTGGTGACGGGCGGGACCCAGCAGTTCGCCGCCTACGGGCTGCGCAGTACCGGGGACTCGGTGGCCCTGAGCGTGGTCTGGAGCGCGACCGGCGGCACGATCTCGTCGTCGGGCCTCTATACCGCCGGCGCTATGCCGGGCGGCTACGTGGTGACCGCCATGGCCGGTGGTCTCAGCGGCACGGCAACCGTCACCGCGTCCAGCACCCCGGTGGACTCGGTCATCGTAACCCCGCCAGACTCGGTGAATCTCTCGGTCGGGTCGACGCAGCAGTTCACCGCCGTAGTCAGGGACGCGAGCGGAAACGTGCTCACCGGCCGGACGGTGACGTGGGAGACGAGCAACAGCGCGGTCGCGACCGTGTCGCCGAGCGGCCTTGTGACTGGTGTGGGCGTCGGGTCCGCCACCATCACCGCGACAAGCGGAGGGAAGAAGGGGCACGGAAACGCTAAGGTGTCGAACCTGCCGGTCGCCTCGGTCACGCTGAGTCCCAGCCCGGCAACCGTGTATGTCGGCGCGACCATGCAGCTCGTCGCAACCCTGAAGGACGCGAATGGCCATCCGCTCTCCGGGCGCACAGTGACATGGACGACCAGCGATGGCACCGTGGCGACGGTCGATGGCACCGGCCTGGTCACCGGAATCGCGCTCGGCGCGACGACCATCACAGCCACGAGCGAAGGCCAGACCGGCGTGGCGACCGTGACAGTGTCGAGCGTCCCCGTGGCCTCGGTCGTCGTCGCCCCAAGCATAGCGAACATTCTCGTGGGCAACACGGTACAACTCACGGCGACCACGCAGGATGCGGCCGGCACCGTGCTCGCCGGCCGGGCGATCACCTGGTCGAGCTCGAATCCGTCCGTCGCCACCGTGTCCCCCACCGGCCTCACGACCGGCGTAGCAGCCGGTACGGCGACGATCACCGCGACGAGCGAGGGCAAGAATGCATCGGCAGCTGTCACCGTTGCGAACGTCCCGGTGGCTTCGGTTGTGATCAGCCCGGCTACCGCGCTCGTGCTGGTGGGAGCGAGCGTACAGCTCGTGGCGAGTCCCAAGGACGCGGCCGGCAACCTGCTATCCGGCCGCGCGATCACGTGGACGTCGAGCGCGCCAGCCACGGCGACCGTCTCCCCCACCGGGCTCGTGACGGGCGTCGGTGCGGGCGCCGTGACGATCACGGCGATGAGCGAAGGGATGACGGGTAGCGCCGCAGTCACGGTGAACCCCGTCCCAGTGGCGTCGGTGAGTCTCAGCCCAGCGACGGTAAGCGCGGCGGTGGGCCAGGCGGTGCAGCTCACGGCGACCCCGCGGGATGCGAGCGGCAATCCCCTGAGCGGGCGAGTCGTAACATGGGCGACGAGCAATGCGGCAGTGGCAACTGTGACCGCGAGTGGCCAGGTGACCGTTGGCGTGGTCACGGGGGTGGCAGCCGGCTCGGCAACCATCACGGCCACGAGCGAAGGCAAGAGCACCACCGCCACGGTTACGGTCACGACCGCGCCCGTGGCCTCGGTTGCGGTGACCCCGGCCACGGCGACCATCGCGGCCGGCGGCAACCAGCAGTTCTCGGCGGTGACCAGGGACGCGGCCGGCAATACGCTCACGGGCCGGGTCGTCACGTGGGCGAGTAGCAACCCCACGGTCGCAACTGTGAGCAGCGGTGGACTGGTGACCGGCCAAGCCACGGGTTCGGCGACGATCACCGCGGCGAGTGAAGGCAAGAGCGGGACGGCCGGCATCACGGTGCAAGCGTTACCGCCGGGAACGCACACCGGCCATTACGTGGCGCCGAACGGGTCTTCGACCGGTGACGGCACCACGGGGAAGCCGTGGGACTTAGCCACCGCTCTCGCCCAGCCGAGCGCGGTGCAGCCCGGAGACACGATCTGGCTGCGAGCCGGCACCTACGGCGGCGCGTTCACGAGCCGCCTCACCGGCACGGACGGCGCCCCCGTGATCGTGCGGCAGTACCCCGGGGAGAGAGCGACGATTGACGGCAACCTCGTTATCGGCGGCGCATATACGTGGTACTGGGGCTTCGAGGTGATGAGCTCCGTGCTCAACCCCATCGACCTAATTGGTGTGAATGTGCAGGGCCCCGGCACGAAATGCATCAACATGATCTCCCACGATAACGGTGGCAACGGATTCGGATTCTGGATGCCGGCCGTCAATTCTGAGATCTACGGGTCGATTGTGTACAACAACGGTCGCCAGACCGCCGTATCGGGCTACGCACACGGCATTTACACGCAGAACGAGACTGGTACCAAGCTGATTCGAGACAACGTCCTGTTCAACCAATTCGGCAAGGGCATCATGGTATATGGTTCCCTGTCGGCTTTCCTCAACAATTATGACATCGAAGGCAACATTTCCTTCGACAACGGCTCGCCCGTCGGGGGGGCGAATCCAGACATCCTCGTCGGCGGGACCGTTCCCGCAACAGGCATCAGCGTGCAGAACAACATGACCTATCAGCAGGCCGGCGGGGCGAGCGTGTGGTTCGGCTGGACCGATGCACAAAACGCGGACCTGGTGGCGCAGAACAACTATATGGCAGGCCAAGTACTGGTCGTCAATTGGAACTCGATAATCTTTACGAACAACGGCATCTATCACGCGAACAAACTTGACTTGCGGGTCCCGACGGCGACCGTTCCCGCATACAGCTGGGACAACAACGACTATGTCATGACGACCGTGAACGACGTCTGGGGCGGCCCGTTTGGAGCAATAAAAGCGGGGGTAGCAGCCAATTATAGCACGCTGGGTAACTGGCAAGCGGCGACGGGACTAGACGCCCACTCCGCAGCCCTCGAGCCCGCGAGTGGAAAGCCCACGGGTGTGCGTGTCTTTATCCGTCCCAACGCGTACGAGCGTGGACGGGCAAACATCGCCATCTACAATTGGGATCAGGCGGCCACGGTATTGGTGGACCTTTCGAGCATCCTGCAGCTGAGTGACTCCTTCGAGGTTCACAACGTGCAAGATTTCTTTGGCCCAGCAGTCGTCAAAGGCCGCTACAATGGAGGTTCGGTCCAATTGCCGATGGCTGGAATCCAGCCGCCCGCGCCGATCGGGAGGTCGTCGTTGTCGCCCGTGACCGGACCCACGTTCAACGCGTTCGTGCTGCTGCGCACCGGCCCCTGACACTAACGCAGGGCGGCAGCTCCCGCATGCCCGGGACGCAGCGGAACATCGCGGTCCGGGCATGATTGCTGCGTAGGTCTTGGGCACTAGGCTGTGTGAGGAGGCAGGAGGTGCCCAGGGAACTTCGAGCGAACCCGAGCTGTCGACTTAACAGCGGGCGGTCGGAGAACGTGCCATCCCATCCTGGCACGGGAAATGCCGATGTTCCACTAGTGCGACAGTGGTGCCAAGTCACACTCAAGCTCAGCCTTTTGGTTGAGCTGGCTGTCTGTGTTTTTCCCTCCATGGCGGCGCTGGCCACGAACGATCCTGTCCTCGCGGCGCGGTGGCTGTTCCTTTTGCTCCTGCTGCTCGCCGGCGTTCATCTGGTTCTTGGTGCACCCCAATCTGCCCTCACGCTTGTCGTCGCCGCGCTACCCGCCGAGATGCTGCTGCGTAACATGTTTTTCTTCACAGCGGTCGTCGTCCTGCTCGCGATCGGCATCTGTGGGCTCATTGTGCGCTTCCCCAGAGCCCTGAACGCTCTCGACGTCACGGCTTTCTTATGGCTGTTTACGTTGAGCGTGGCATACTGGTTCGCCACCTACGTGCTCACCGGCCACTATTTTGCCAACCTGCGTGTCCTCGAGCTGGTCTTTAGCGCTGCAGCCGTGAGTTTGCTGGCGCAGCACCGCGAGTACCTCGCCACGGCGCTCTCGGGAATCCTGCTCACCGCATTGGCCATGGGACTCGCTCTCTGGAATGCTGGCGACCGTTTGGGGATGGGCACGTTGAACGGTGGCGAGCTTGGGAATCCCATAGCGTTCGGAATTCCGCTGGCGCTATTGCTGATTCTCACTACCGCTGATGGCGGCCGGTGGTTATTACTCGAGCGACGCATCCGGACTCGCATACTGCTCGCGATCCCCGTGGGGATCCTGTTGCTCCTCTCGACCTCGCGCGCGAGCTGGTTGGTGGGCGCCACGGGCATGCTGATGATTCTGCTTTGTAACCGATACGATCGGCGCGTGGCAGCAGCGTCTCTGGCATTGCTTGGTATCGCCACGATCATCGTGCTCCAGACGAGACGGGGGGCGTCCTTGACCACTTGGTCTGAAAGGACCTTCTCGTCGGACCGCACAATCGCGCAGAGAACGAGCGGACGCTCTGATCAGTGGTCGGTTTTTCCCGCTGTCCTGAAAGACACCCCTCTGTGGGGCTTTGGACCGGGGTCAGGGCCGGAGATCTACGCCCGATACTCTGCGCATCAGTCAGACGTAACGCTCGAGTCACAGGGCGGATTGCAGTGGCATTCGCTTTATCAGCACATCGCCGTCGAAACGGGCCTCATTGGAACCACTGCAGTTGTGCTCCTGCTGGTTCACATGTTCAGGTCGAACTATGGGTGCTGGCGTCGGACCGGCCACATCATGCCGCTCCTCGGTACCACCGGGTTCATGCTCATTGCCATCACGGTCTCCGGTCTTGATGCAGCGTCCGGACTGTTTCTCGGGTTCGGCCTGCTGCCGTGGCGACCGCGCACAGACGGAGCGTAGGCGTGCCCGACGCTCGGCTCCGCACGCCACGACCTGACTCGGGGCGGGATCGACGTGGGTCCCGTTCCTCGCTTCCGCCGTGGCTTTGGTCGGCCTTCAGCACGACGATCCCATGACCACCCCACACCGCTTTGACCTCACCCTCGCCGTCGTCACCCATGTTGCGCACTGGGCGCGGGAGGATGGGTTGTGGGCGTACGAGCCGTATGTGCGCGAGATGAGTGTCTGGGCTGACTTATTCAGAACCGTAGAGGTCTGCGCCCCGGTCGGCGAAGGCCCCATATCCGGCAACCAGGCGCCGTATTCCGCCCGCAATGTGAACTGGAAGCCGGTGCACTACTCCTCGTCCAACGGCGCCGCGGGACGTATGCACCGCCTCCGCCAACTGCCCACTCTCGCGCGGGTCCTCCGGAGCTTGATCAAGCGGAGCGACCTTGTGCTATTAAGAAGCCCGGGCCACCCCGCTTTGGTGGGGCGAGCGATCGCGGACGCGCTGCGAACTCCGCACATCACCAAGTGGGCAGGATTCTTTGGTCCATTCCCAGGGGAGCGTCTGCCCAGACGATTGGAACGCTATCTCGCGGCCCGCAGTCGCAAGCCGGTCCTAGTCTACGGTCCCGCTGAAGCTCCACATCTGGTGACGTTCCTACCCGCACTCATGACCGAAGACGAGCTGGAACGCGCGCGCAACCTGTCTCTGCGACGCACCTGGGACGAGCCATGGAGAGTGCTCTCGGTAGGACGTCTCTCGGCAGAAAAGGGGTTCGACCTCGCGATTCAAGGGCTGGCCAGACTGCGCCAATGCTGTCCCGAGCTCCCTTGGGTCTACAAGCTCATTGGGGACGGTCTGGAGGCACCCGCGCTCCGCAATCTAGCGAAGCGCAGCGGCATCGACGATCGAGTCACCTTTACGGGGGCTCTGAGCTTCCGGGCCGTTCAAGAGCACTACGCCACGGCGCACGTGGTTGTCATGCCGGGAGCCTGCGAAGGCTGGCCGAAACCGATTGCCGAAGCCTGGGCGCACGGAGCCGTCCCCCTCGCCGCAGTCGGCGGGATCATACCATGGATCATGAAGGGGAAGCCGTCGGGCCTGACCTTTGCTCCAACGCCCGATGGACTCGCCGAGGCGCTTCGTGCCCTCATCTGTGATCCCGCCCTAATGCAGCGCATGAGCGATCAAGGACCGTTACTCGTGAGAGAGCTCTCTCTTGAGTCCTTTCGAGCGCGCCTCGAGCGCGTGCTCGTCGACTCGTGCCGTCTCTCTTGAATACGCACCAGCCGGTCGCCGTCGGACTCGTTATTGATACCTTGGCACGCGGCGGCGCCGAGCGAGTTCTCTTGTCCATTGCGAACACGCTGAACCGTGGGCGCTTTCGCGTTCACGTCCTCCTCACCCGTGATCCCGGCGTCCTGGCCCAAGACCTTGCGAGCGATGTCGCAGTACATTCCCTGAATCGGCGTACGCGCTGGGACGTCGTGGCGCTTCGTCGCCTCGCAAGAATTGTCAAGCAAAACGACATTGCCCTCCTCCACACCCACAGTCACACGGCGGCCTATTTCGTACGGCTCGCGCGCGCATTCAGCAATCGCCGTTGGCTCCAGGTAATGCACGATCACCACGGCCCGATCGAGGGCTCGTCCCTACTGCGGATGCTCGACACCCTGTTCTTGCAAGGCGTGGACTATTACTTCGCCGTATCGGATAGGCTCGGTCGTCATGCGGCGCGCCGGCTCCAACTCCCATCCGATCGATGGGAGTGGTTGGTGAACGGCATCCCCGTGCCCGACGGCCAGCGACGTCGGAAAGCAAGCGTCTTTACGATCGTCCAGGTAGCGCGCTTGACACCGGACAAGAACCAGGAGTTGGCGATCGCGGCAGCCGCCAGGCTCCGGAGCAACCTGCCTGTGTTCAGGTGGCTACTGGTGGGCCGTACAAGCTCGGACTACGCAGAGGCGTGTAGGGCCATGGTCGATCGCCTGAGCCTCGGGGATCATGTGGTCTTCCTGGGCGAGCGGCAAGACGTGGCAGAGTACCTGGGAGCCGCTCACGTAGGTGTCCTGACGTCGCGCTACGAAGCGCTCCCGATCGCGCTTCTCGAGTACATGGCAGCCCGCCTCCCGCTGGTCGTGACGGATGTCGGGGAATGCGGCAACGTCATTCGATCGAGCGGCGCCGGCTTCGTGGTATCGAGCGATGACGCTTCGGGGTTCGCCGACGCCCTGTGGCAGCTCGCGCAGAACCCCGTCGCCGCCGAGCAAGCCGGCCGCGCGAGTGCGCAGTACGTGCGCTCCCATTTCAGTGCCGACGCCATGGTGCGACGGGTCGAGGACGTCTACACCGCGTTGCTCTCAGGCCAGCCGGTTCCCCCTGCCGCCATCGTTCGATAAGCCGCCGTATCCGGCCAACGACCGCTGACATATTTCGTACTGCTTGCGAGCCACCGGCTCGTCATAACGTACGGGAGACAACGCGCAGCTCAGCACACCACGGGCCACTCCACAGGCGTGCGCCAGATGCTCGAGCTTCCATGGGTGCAGACCGTACGATGCGACGTCGAAGACCGCAGTGAAACCAATGTCGAGCCAGAACCGGAGTGCATCACGCATGGTCGCATTCGACGAGTAACGCGTGCGAATGAAGCAGCGATTGCGCACCTCCATGAATCCCTTCCTGAACGCGTTGGGCCGTCCGGCCTCCGAGGGCTCATGCCGAACACGTGCGTCTGCGGACCACAAGATCCGCCACTGTCGCTCCACGCGCAGCGACATTTCCAGGTCCTCACCCTGGCTGTAGCCGCTGAAAAAAGTGGAGAACCGATTACGGTCGAGCACGCGGCGTCGGAAGGTCATGCTGCATCCGGCCAGGATATCCACTTCGCGCACGCCTTGGAACGGCATAGCCAGACTCCTCGGAACGGATGTCCCGGAGGGATCGTATCTGCCGGGAGCGACGCGCGGAGCCAGCCCGAGCGCCAACCGGAGTCGCCACTTGAAGGATGGACGCTCGGCGGCTTCGTTCTCGATGAATCCAGTGACCGCTCCGACCTTGCCCGCCTCGTCCTCGACGAATACCCGCCTGATCTCGCGAAAATAGCCCGGGCACGGCACGCAGTCGTCGTCCAGGAAAAACACGAACGTACCCGCGCTCACGTCAATCCCCACGTTCCGTTGCCGGGTGAGTCCGGGGGGACTGTGCACGTAGACGACATCGAAGGGAAGCAGTTCAGCCACGAACCGCTGGAGCACGGCGGCCGTGGTGTGGTCGGGCGACCCATCCACGACGACCACTTCGCCTGGCTTGTCCGGCAAGGCGATCAGTGTTTGCAGCAGCGTCAACAACTCCGTCGGGCGTCGATACGTGGGGATTATCAGCGTGCAGTCCGCGAAACCACCGCACACCGATGCGCGGACGCACCAACCGTCAAGCTCCGTCAGGCAATGGCCGCCGTCTGTCCCTTTCATTGCGCCAGCGTCCCAAGCAAGGCGTCGATAATCGTGTCCCACCGAAACATGCGTGTAACACGCTCCCTGCCCGCCGTACCAAGCTGGCGGCGCAGCTCCCGGTCCTGAATCAGCCGCTCCAGGTTCGCTGCGAGTTGTTGCACGTCGCCCACGTCTGCAAGTAGAGCGGTCTCGTTTTCGGCCACGACTTCCCGGACCCCCCGGGCCCGCGTGGTCGCGACGGGGAGGCCATTGGCCATCGCCTCGCCGAGGACCAAGCCAAATCCCTCTCGGCGCGTCGGAAAGAAAAAGATGTCCGACGCGCGGAAGTATTCCGGCATCCGTTCGTAAGCGACACGGGTGAGATGCTTGACGCGTGAATCGCTCCGGGTCAACGTCGCGATCAGCTCCGACTCGTATGGAGCAACGGGCTTGGAGATGATGAGCAGACGAATGGGACGGCCATTGCCCAGAAGCTGCCAGGCGGCGATCAACTCCGGGATGCCTTTCCGCGCTACGGCCAATCCCGCGAACAGGATGACGATGTCGGTTGCCGCAAAGCCCAGCTCCGCGCGTATCTGGTCCCGCGGCCGGCCGCCGTTATCGTGCCGCGTCGTATCGATACCTAACGGCACCACTGTAACACGGGAACGATCCACACCGGGACACCGCTGCAGGACGTCGCGCCGGGTGTCTTCCGACAGGCAGGTGACCAGCGCACAGCGCTTCGGGAGCCAGGAATCGGTCCACCGCCAGAAGCGGTCGTCTTCGCAATGCAGGTAAGAACCCCAGATACGATGCCGCCGAGCGGCGGCCACGGTCCCAATTCCGACAGAGTACGGACTGTTGAAGCGGACCCAATCGACACGACCGAGCTCTGCGAGGAGGTGTCGCAGATCGATGGCCACGTCCAGGTTCGCGCTGTACGGCACTCTCCTGTAGAATCGTCGCTTGTAGTAGTGCGGCACCAGATTGCGGTGCTGGACTATTTCGTGGCCCTCTGTCGCCAGGACATGGAGTTGCACACCTCGATCAGCCAGACGCGTGAGAAATTCGCGGTCGGTTATCTCCCCCCCCAAAACGGAATCCGCCTCCAGCCCCGTTTGGACGGCGACGATACGCATCAGTGGACGCTGCCCGCCTCTTGCCGCGCCGACAGGCTGGACACCGCATCGCTGTTTGCCTCAATCCACGCCACCAGTTTCCGGACACCGGCTTTGACAGCGGTCTCGGCTTGCCACCCGAGCTCCCGTCGGGCCTTCCCGTTATCGCTGTAGAACACCTTCTGATCGCCGGGACGCCAATCTGAAAACACGTACTCTACTGGCTTCCCGATGACAGCTTCGAGCATTGCGATGACTTCCAGCACGCTGGCGCGCCGATCCGGCCCGCCGCCGGCGTTGTAAATGGTGCCGGCAGCCGCCCGGTCTAGGCACTGTTCGTACAGGCCCAAGAGATCGTCGATCCACAACAGGTCCCTCGTTTGCCTGCCGTCGCCATAGATCGTGATGCGCTGGCCGGCGATTGCCGCGAGCGCGAACCAGGCCACCCATCCCTGATCCTCGACTCCAAACTGGCGGGTACCGTAGATGCACGACTGCCGGACGACCACGGTGTCCAGCCCGTACACCCGCGCGTAGTCCCGCACGTACTGGTCCGCGGCGCCCTTCGAGCACCCGTAAGGCGAGTGGAAGTCGAGCGGCGTCCGTTCGGACGCGCCGGCGGGTAGGTCGGCGAAGTCGTATCGGCCCCCGCTCAACACCACGGGCTGCCCCTCCATGCCACCGTACACCTTGTTCGTGGAAGCAAACAACAGCTTCGCCTCCGGTGTCACGGTCCGCACCGCCTCCAAGAGATTGAACGTACCCCCCGCGTTGGTGTCGAAGTCCGTGCGGGGATCGTCCACCGAGGTTGTGACAGCCACCTGCGCGGCCAGGTGGAGCACGGCGTCCACACCGCGCGCCCGCCGCAGCCAGTTCTCGAGATCGTCTCGGGAGCGGACATCCCCCAGCGTGAAGTCACAGTCGATCTCGCGGCGTAGATGCGCCAGGTTCAGCTCGCTGCCGCGCCGAGAGAGGTTGTCGAGCACCGAGACACTCCAGCCACGCGTGGCGAAGTAAACGGCCGCGTGCGAACCGATGAAGCCCGCGCCGCCGGTAATCAGCATCTTCCTAGCCATGACCTACTCCTTGCTCGGCCCGCGCCATGCGGGCATAGGTGCGCTCGCTGGCGGTCGTGACCGCCCGGCCCCAGCAGAGGTCGGCGATCAGGTTCGCCACCCGCGCGCCGGATCTCCCGTCGACCAAGCCGCATTCCGAAGCCACCAGTCGCTTCCTCTCGAGGTCGTCGCGAGCCCGATCCCGCACGTACGCCAGGGTCTCGGAAACCAGTTCCGCCAGGTCGTGCGTCAGCCGAACGCCGCCGCTGTCCATGATCGGGCGGTAATGAGTTGTGAAGTGCTCCTGGAGAC
>Ga0066679_10000763_pt1 | contig 11840 bp, 11 predicted proteins | sample GraSoiAngelo_128_FD_62298 | JGI IMG/M metagenome (GOLD analysis project Ga0066679, IMG submission 62298) | Grasslands soil microbial communities from the Angelo Coastal Reserve, California, USA - 14_0927_12_20cm | ecosystem: Environmental > Terrestrial > Soil > Grasslands | place: USA... | reverse complement strand
CTCGCCATGATCCTCTTCTGGGCCGACGTCTACCCGGGCTGTCGCGTGCTGGAGGCCGGCACCGGCTCCGGCGCCCTGACGCTCGCGCTGCTGCGCGCCGTCGGCCCCGAGGGACGCGTCATCACCTACGAGCAGCGCGAGGAGTTCGCCCGCCGCGCGCTGGCCAACATCCACATGCGGGCCGGCGAGGTCGGCAACCTCATGGTGCGGCTGCGGCCCGTCGAGGATGGCCTCGGCGAGGAGGAGCCGGTCGATCGGGTCGTGCTCGATCTGCCGGAGCCGTGGAAGCTGACGGCGGCGGTCGCCCGCGTGCTGCGCCCCGGCGGCATTCTCCTCATGTACGTGCCGACGATCATCCAGTCGCACCAGATCACCGAGGCGCTGCAGCGCGAGCGGGCGTGGGCGCTGGTGGAGACCTTCGAGACGCTGGTGCGGCCGTGGAACATCGATGGCACCTCGGTGCGGCCGTTCCACCGCATGGTGGCCCACACCGGGTTCATCACGGTCGCCCGGCGGGTCGTGCCGGAGGAGGGCGTCGCCATGCCGCGCCTGCCGCTGCCCGAGCGGGACGAGTAGGTCGGCGGAATCCGGGCCAAGGAGTTTCGATGATCACGTTCATGCGCCGCTATCGAAAGGGCCTGCAGCTGGGCCTGCTCGTCGTCATCGCCGCGTTCGTGGGCTCGCTGTTCGTCTTCGGCTCGCGGAGCTTCGACGGCTCGTCGGGCGCCGACGGCGACCGGGTCGCCACCGTCAACGGCGAGCCGATCTCCCGCAAGCAGTTCCACGACCGCTACCAGGCCGTTCTCGACTACTACGCCCAGGCCAATCGCGGCCGTCTCTCGCCGGAGATCGCCGAGCAGCTGGGACTGCCCCAGCGGGTGGTGGACGAGCTCGTCACCGAGGCCGTGGTGGTTCAGCGCGCCCAGGGCGAGGGCCTCGGTGTCGACGACGAGGAGTTCAACGCCGCCGTCCACGCCATGCGCGAGTTCCAGGACAACGGCCGCTTTTCGATGGACCGCTACCGGCGTTTCTTGCAGATGCGCGGTGTCGACGCCGAGCGCGACCTGCGGCGCTATCTCACCATGCGCAAGGTCCAGCGCATGATCGCCGGCGGCGTGCGGGTGACCGACGCCGAGGTCGAGCAGGCGTGGCAGCTCCGGCGGGAGCAGGTGCGGGCGGCGTGGGCGCTCGTCGAGCTGGGGCCACTGGTGGCGTCGGCGGCCGCTCCCGACGAGGAGATCGCCGAGTATTTCAAGGCGCACGGCGAGGAGTTCAAGCAGCCGGAGCGGCGCAAGGTCCAGTACGTGACGCTCGTCGCCAAGGACTTCACGCCGAAGATCAGCGACGCCGACGTCGAGAAGTACTACACCGAACACACCAAGGAGTTCGAGACGCCGCGCCAGGTCCACGCCAGCCACGTCCTGGCCCGCGTCGGCGAGACCGGCGGCAGCGAGGCCGAGGACAAGGCGCGCGACAAGGTGGCTGACGTCATCCGGCGCGCCAGGGCCGGCGAGGACTTCGGCAAGCTCGCCCGGGAAATCTCCGACGATCCCGGATCGAAGGACAAGGGCGGCGACCTCGGCTGGGTCAGCCAGGGTGACATGGTGCCGCCCTTCGAGCAGGCGCTGTTCGCGCTCAAGAAGGGCGAGCTGACCGCGGAGCCCGTGCGCACCCCGTACGGCTTCCACGCCATCAAGGTGCTCGACGTCCGTGAGGGCACCCGCAAGCCGCTCAAGGACGTGGCCGCGCAGATCCGCGATCGGCTCGCCGCCGAGGCGGCCGAGAAGGCCGCTCGCGCGAAGGCCGACGAGGTGCGGCCGGCGCTCCAGCAGACGAAGGACTTCATGGCCCAGGCGCGGACGCTCGGGCTGGCGCCGGTGGAGACCTCGATGACGAAGGCGGCGCGGCCGCCCGGCATGCCCGAGGGCGCCGACTCGCTCGAAGACGCGGCGTTCGCGCTTGCGCTGGGCGGCGTCACCACGCCGGTGAAGACGCCGGCCGGCTGGGTCGTGCTGAAGGTCGTCGACACCGTCCCGGCCGGCGTGCCGCCGCTCGCCGAGATCCGTGACCGGGTGGCCGCCACTGTGAAGCGCCTCAAGGCCGACGCGCTCGCGGCGGGCCGCGCCAAGCAGCTGGCCGACGAGGCCAAGAGCGGCAACCTCGAGGGCGCCGCCAGGAAGGTCGGCGCGAGCTATGGCGAGACGCTACGCTTCTCGCGCAGCAAGCCAGCCGAGAAGCTGCCGGGCGACGCCCAGCTGGCCGCGCTGCAGACGCCGACCGGCGAGACGAGCCCGGCGGTGCGCACGCCCCAGGGGTACTACGTCGTCAAGGTGCTCGAGCGAGCGCCGGCCGGGCCGGTCGATCCGCTGGAGCGCGACAAGCTCGAGAAGGAGCTGACGAGCCAGAAGCAGAACCAGGTGTGGGAGCGGTGGGTGATGGCCGCGCGCGGCGAGTCCCGCATCGAGGTCGTCGGTCAGAAGACACCGAGGCGAGGCTGATGCGCGCCTCGTTCTACGAGGGCGCCGGGCGGTTCCGCATCGGCGACGCCGCCCGGCCGGCCGCCGCGCCCGGCGAGGCGTTGCTGCGAGTCCGTCGGGTGGGCATCTGCGGCACCGATCTGCACATCTTCCAGGGCCACCTCGATCACCGCGTGCCGCGCGGCGGCGTCATCGGCCACGAGACGCTCGCGGAGATCGCCGAGGCGCCGACCGCCTCGGGCTTTCGGGCGGGTGAGCGCGTGGTGGTCGAGCCCCTCCGCGTGTGCGGCGCCTGCCGGGCGTGCCGCACCGGCGCCGCGTATCTCTGCTACAGCCTCAAGGTGCTGGGCGTCGACGAGCCCGGCGGGATGCAGGAGTACTGGGCGGTGCCGACGGCGCGCCTGTTGCGTGTGCCCGCCACGCTCGGCGACGACGAGGCCGCGATGATCGAGCCGCTGGCGGTGGCGGCGCACGACGTGCGGCGCGCGGGGGTGACGCGCGGCGACGCCGTCGTCGTCTTCGGCGGCGGACCGATCGGCGCGCTCATCGCGATGGTCTCGCGCCACCGCGGCGCCCGCGTCGTCGTGAGCGAGATCAACCCGTTCCGCGTGGAGATCCTGGCCAAGCTCGGCATCGACGTCGTCGGGCCCGGCCGTGACCTCGCCGCCTTCGTCGACGAGTGGACCGGCGGCGACGGCGCCGACGTCGTGTTCGAGGTGACCGGTAACGCCGCCGCCGTCACCGCGATGACCGGCCTCGCACGCGTGCAGGGCACGATCAGCATGGTCGCGATCCACGCCGAGCCGCTGCCGGTCGACCTTTACCGGTTCTTCGCACGCGAATTGACGATGCACGGCAGCCGGCTGTACGCGCGCGAGGACTGGGACGAGGCGATCCGCCTCGCGGCGACCGGCGCCGTCACGCTCGGCCCGCTGGTCAGCCGCCGAGTTCCCCTGGAGTCCTTGCAGGACGGGATGGAGCAGGCGCTGCGCGGCGGGCCCGTCATGAAGGTCCTCATCGACCTGCGTGCCTGACGGCCGCCGGCGGGGGCGCGGCCGCGGCCAGGGCCGGCGACCACGAGCGGCGCGGCGTAGGACCCGTTGCGGTGACCATACGTCTCTGGCTGCGCTATGTGAGCGACGCGGGGGTGGGGATTCGGCGGCGGGCGGCGCGTTCGTGATCCCGAGACGCTGCGGCGCATCCGGTCGCTCGTCATTCCGCCGGCCTGGACGGCCGTGCGGATCTGTGCCTCGGCGCACGGACACATCCAGGCGGTGGGGCGCGACGCCCGGGGACGCAAGCAGTACCGGTATCACCCCCGGTGGCGCGCGGTGCGCGACCAGACGAAGTACACGCGCATGCTCGCCTTCGCCCGGGCGCTGCCGCGGATCCGCGCGCGCGTCGACGCGGACCTGGCCCGGCGCCGTCTGCCGCGCGCGAAGGTGCTGGCCACCGTGGTCCGGCTGCTGGAGACGACGCTGATCCGCGTCGGCAACGAGGAATACGCGCGCGCCAACAACTCGTTCGGGCTCACGACGCTGCGCGGCCGTCACGTCGACGTCGACGGCCCGAGGTGCGCTTCGAGTTCCGCGGCAAGGGTGGCAAGACGCACGCCGTCGGCGTGCGCAACCCGCGCGTCGCCCGCATCGTCCGACGGCTGCACGAGCTGCCGGGGCAGGAGCTCTTCCAGTACGTCGACGACGACGGCGCCCGGCGCACGATCGATTCCGCCGACGTGAACGCCTACCTGCGCGAGATCGGCGGCGACGACTTCACCGCGAAGGACTTTCGCACCTGGGCGGGGACGGTGCTGGCCGCGCGGGCGCTGGCCGAGGCGCGTCGGTTCAGGACAGTCCGCGAGGCACGCCGTAACGTCGTGCGGGCGATCGAGCGCGTCGCCGCGCGGCTCGGCAACACGCCGGCAATCTGCCGCAAGGGCTACGTGCACCCCGGGATCGTCGACGCTTATCTCGACGGCGTGACGATCGGCCGAACGCTGGGCGGCCTCGACGCGGCCGAAGGGGTGGTGCTCGGCCTGCTGCAGCGGCGACTCGCGCGGCCGGCGGGCGCCGCCCGCGCCGCCTGACGCGTCGCCTCGTGTTACCGTACCGGCATGGCGATGCCGCGGACGCCGATGACCCGGGCCGGTTACGAAAAGCTCAAGGAGGAGCTGGAGCGGCTCAAGCGGATCGAGCGGCCGGCGATCACCAAGGCGATCGCCGAGGCCCGCGCCCACGGCGACCTGTCGGAGAATGCGGAGTACCACGCCGCCCGCGAGAAGCAGAGCTTCACCGAGGGGCGCATCAACGAGCTGGAGGGCAAGGTGGGCGCCGCCGAGGTGATCGAGCCGCCGAACGGCGGCGATCGCGTGACGTTCGCGTCCACGGTCCGCCTCGAGGACGAGAGCGGCAAGGAGGTGCGCTACTGGATCGTGGGCTCCGACGAGGCCCAGCCGGCCCGAGGGCTCATCTCGATCCTGGCGCCGCTGGCCCGCACGCTGATCGGCAAGCGCGTGGGTGACACCGTCACCGCGCAGCTGCCCGGCGGCAAGAAGACGTTCGAGATCCTCGAGGTCAACTTCCCCTGGGCCGGATGAGCGCCTGATGCCGACCGCTGCGGCCGCCGACGGCGTGAAGCTCTACTACGAGGAGATCGGTCGTGGCACGCCGATCGTCTTCGTCCACGAATTCGCCGACGACTGCCGCGGCTGGGCGCCACAGGTGAAGTTCTTCGCGCGGCGCTACCGGACGCTCGCCTTCAACGCGCGCGGCTACCCGCCGTCCGACGTCCCGGAGGACGCCGCGCGCTACTCCCAGGTCCAGGCGGCGGACGACATCAAGGCCGTGCTCGATCACCTGGGCCTGGCGAAGGCCCACGTCGCAGGGCTCTCGATGGGGGGCTATGCCACGCTGCACTTTGGCCTCATGTACCCCGAGCGGGCGCTGTCGCTCACCATCGCCGGTGCCGGCTATGGCAGCGGCACCGAGCGCACGACGTTCCACAAGGATACCGATTACCTCGTCCGCCAGTTCGACGCCGGGATGGCCGCGGTGGCGGAGTTCTACGCGCGCGGGCCGACCCGCGTGCAGTTCATGGCCAAGGATCCGGTGGGCTGGCGGGAGTTCTACGACCGGTTCGCCGGCGGCTCCGCGCTCGGCCACGCCAACACCCTGCGCGGCGTGCAGCGGCAGCGGCCGTCGATCTTCGAGCTCGAGGCCCGGCTCGGGCGGCTCGAGGTGCCGACGCTCATCATGACCGGCGACGAGGACGAGCCGTGCCTGGAGCCGGCGATCTTCATGAAGCGCACGATCGCGACGTCGGGGCTGATCATCCTGCCCAAGTCCGGTCACGCCATCAACCTCGAGGAGCCCGACCTCTTCAATCGCGCGGTGCTCGACTTCCTGACCGCGGTCGACGCCGGACGCTGGCCGCGCCGCGATCCCGCCTCCCAGACGGGCTCGGCGACGCTGCCGGCGGATCGCACCACCGGCCGCTGACCGGGAGTGCCGCTCGAGCGCATCGCCGTCGCGACCGATCCGCCGGTCCGCGGGGTGCTGCACCCGGCCGCGTCGCTCGAGGGCTCCGGCTTCGTGCTCACCCACGGCGCCGGCGGCAACGCCGAGGCGCCGCTGCTTGTCGCCGTGGCCGAGGCGTTCGCCGCCCGCGGGGTGAGCGTCCTGCGCTGCGATCTACCGTACCGCCAGGCGCGCGCGCGAGGCGGGCCATCGCCCGCCGGTGCCGCGCGCGACCGCGCCGGCCTGCGCACGGCGCTCGGCGTGCTGCGCGAACGTGTCGCCGGCCGGCTCTTCCTCGGCGGCCATTCGTACGGCGGGCGCCAGGCCTCGATGCTGGTGGCCGACGAGCCGGCGCTGGTGAGCGGGCTCCTGCTGCAGTCCTATCCGCTACACCCGCCCGGCAAGCCCGAGGACGTGCGCATCGCGCACCTGCCGCGCCTGCGCGTCCCCACCCTCCTCGTCCACGGCACGACCGACCCCTTCGCCACCTCCAACGAGCTCGCCTCCCTCCGCGCCCTGATCCCCGCCCGCACCGCCCTCATCACCGTGAACGCCGGTCACGACCTCGGCTGGGGCCGTCCAAGGAGCTTCGATCGCGCGTTGCCGTCGCGAATCGCCGCCGCCTTCCTCGACCTGGTAGGTAACGGTTAGATCGACCACGTTCGAGCGCCGGCTTTGCCGGCGCAATCGATGTTCCAGGGGGAAGCAGGGAGGAGCGCGCCGACTAGGCGCGCGACGACCGCCGGAAGGGGGACGAAGTCCCCCTCCGGGGTGCTACCGAAGCGCGTCCCGGAGCTCGCGCGTGAGCGCGTCCACCGTCCCGCGGGTGCCGCCGGCGAGCTTGAGCTTCCACTCGCCCTCGGTCTCGAAGCGGCGATCGCGCAACCGCTCGCCCCACGGCTTGATCGCCTCGCGGATGGCATTGAGATCGTACGAGTCGCGGCGCAGCTCGCGAGCGCGAGCCATCACGTCGGGCGCGGTGCGGACGAAGGCGCGCAGCGCGGCGCCGGTCTTGATCGAGTACTTCCGGCCGGCCCAGGCGCCGGGGAACGTCGTGGACAGCGCCTTGATGTAGTTGAGGAAGAACCGCTTGGCGTGCTGGCGCACCTCCTGGATCCGAGCGCCGCCGCCCACCTTCTCGACGGTCTCCAGTAAATCGACGATCTCCTCGGCCAGCGGCGCCTGGCTCACGCGGCCGCGGCCGGTGCCGAGCATCTTGATCTCGCCGTGCAGCGGCGAGGTGTCGTCCTCGTTGAGCGAGCGGATGACGTCGTGGGCGAGCGCTTGGTTGGGATCGGGATAGAGCTTGCGCCCGGAGAGGCTGATGATGTGCGAGGGGTTCAGCCGCGTGTGCTTGGCATTGATCGTCACGAAGAGCTCGACGATCTGCCGCGCGTCGAGCGAGTCGAAGAGCACGGCCGGCACCTCGATGCCCGCCGCCTCGCCGTTCTGGCTGAGCGCGTGCAACGCGAGCAGGCGATGCTGGCCGTCGAGCACGCGCAGCACCCCGTGCTCCTCGGGAATCTGCAGCAGGCCGAGGTCGTGGTGACCGGCCACCGGGGTGAACGTGAACCGCTTCTCGGAGGTGATGATCACGGCGCCCGGAATGGCCGGCAGCGTGGCGGCGTCCTTGCACTCCCGGTAGTACGCGGCCAGCTCGTCGATCTTGCGGCGGATGACGGGACGCTGGTAGGCGGTCTCGCTCTCGCTGATGCGCTTCTCGAGCATGTCCCAGTTGACCCGCGAGCGCGAGGCCTTGCTCTTCTTGCCCTTGGCGTCGGGCTCGGGACCGCCGGTGTAGCCGAGCACCTCGAACTTGACGAGCCGGTCGATGTCCTTGGCGCTCAGTCCCGCCTGGTAGAACTCGACGCCGAATTGTTTGACGCGGCGCGCAGGCACGCTGATCATGGGGCGCCAATGTAACTGATCGGCAAACCCCTGTCAACAGAGGGGTTTTTGCCCCGGCCCCACCTGAAGTAGCGGAATTCGATGCCTACTGCAGGCTGAAGGTCTCCGCGGCGAGCGCCGCGATGTGGCGCCCGATCGCCAGCGAGGCGGTCGCGGCCGGTGACGGCGCGTTCAGCACGTGGATCGCGTCGGGCGTCGACACGATGCTGAAGTCGTCGAGCAGGGTGCCGTCGGCCCGCACGGCCTGCGCGCGCACGCCGGCGCCGCCGGGCGCGATGTCCTCGGCCTTCAGGTCGGGGACGAGGCGCTGCAGCGACTCCACGAACTTCTTCTTCGACAGCGAGCGGTGCATCTCGTAGGCCCCGACGCGCCAGTACTTGCGCGCCATCGCCCAGAAGCCGGGGAAGCGCAGCGTGCCGGCCAGCTCGCGCGGCCGCACGCGCGTGAAGCGATAGCCCTCACGGGCGAACGCCAGCACCGCGTTGGGGCCCGCCTCGACCTCGCCGTGGATCGTGCGCGTGAAGTGGACGCCGAGGAACGGAAACTCCGGATCGGGCACGGGGTAGATCAGGCCCCGCACGAGCGACTCGCGCTCGGGCCGCAGGAAGTAGTACTCGCCCCGGAAGGGCACGATCTGCACGTCGGGCGCGGCGCCAGCGAGCCGGGCGACCACGTCGGAGTAGAGGCCGGCGCAGTTCACGATGCGGCGGGCGGTGATGGTGTGCTGCTGCGTGCTCACCGCGACCCCGCCGCCCTTGATGCGGGTGATCGCGCTCACCGGGAAGCGGTACTCGATGGTCACCCCGCGCGCGACGAGGTCGCGGCCGAGCGCGGCCGTCACCTCGCTGTAGTCGACGATGGCCGTGTTCGGCGAGTGGATGCCGGCCACCGCCCGCACGTGCGGCTCGATCTCGCGCACGCGGCCGGCGTCGATCATCGCCACGCCCGGCACCCCGTTGGCGACGCCGCGCTCGTAGAGCGTGCGCAGGCGCGGCAGCTCCTCGTCGGAGGTCGCCACGATGACCTTGCCGCAGCGGTCGTACTTGATCGCGTGCGCCTCGCAGAACTCCACCATCGACCGGGCGCCCTCGACGCACAGGCGCGCCTTGAACGAGCCGGGCTTGTAGTAGATGCCGGAGTGGATGACGCCGCTGTTGTGGCCGGTCTGGTGCGTGCCGAGCTGCGCCTCCTTCTCGCAGAGGGCCAGCGTCAGCGACGGCGCGCGTTCGAGCAGGGCCCGGGCGGTGGCGAGGCCCACGATGCCCCCGCCGATGATCGCGATGTCGTACGTCATGGCGGAGGCATTATAGCCACCACGCCAACGCTACTGCAGCGGCGAGAACGACGTCGGCTTCCAGATCTTGTTGACCACGCGCTCCAGCAGTGGGCCGTTGGCCTCGGACGCCTTGCGGGCGGCCTGCCACTCCGGATCGGCCTGGAACGCCGTCCACGCCTTCTGGCGATGGGCGAGGTCGTCGAACGCGCAGATGTAGACGAGCTCGTTGTTCTCGCCGATGACCGTCTCCCAGAAGCCGACCACCTGGATGCCGTGCTTCTTGAAGAGCTTCATCGTCACGTTGGCGAAGCGGGCCTGGATGTCGGGCATCCGGCCGGGCAGGGCATAGTAGGCGCGGTACTCGTAGATCATCGGGCGGCCTCCTGGTGTCGCGTGGTCGAGGATGATATACCATCGCGCGCGAGGAGGCGTCGATGGCTGGCAAGCACTTCGAGGAGCTGAAGGTGGGGGACACGTTCCGCCACGAGGTGGGGCGCACGATCACCGAGGCCGACAACGTGTTCTTCTCGACGCTCACCATGAACCCGCAGCCGCTGCACATCGACTTCCACGCCGCCGCCAAGGCCGAGTTCGGCAAGCCGCTCGTCAACAGCCTGCTCACGATGGGCATCGCGATCGGGCTGTCGGTGGCCGAGACGACGCTCGGCACCACGGTCGGCAACCTCGGCTTCGACAAGGTCGAGTTCCCCAAGCCGGTCTTCCACGGCGACACGATCTACGCCGAGACCGAGGTGGTCGACAAGCGCGAGTCCAAGTCGCGGCCGCAGTGGGGCATCGTGACCTTCGAGCACCGCGCGCGCAACCAGCACGGCGAGCTGGTGATGCGGGCCCGCCGCAATGCGATGATGCGCAAGCGGCCCGCCTGACATGGCCCCGGCCCGCCGCCGCCGCTCGCTGCACTTCGTGCCGGGCGGCAACGAGAAGATGATCGCCAAGGCGCTCACGCTCCCCGCCGACGGCCTCATCCTCGACCTGGAGGACGCGGTGACGCCGGACCTCAAGGCGGCCACGCGGCCGATCGTCACCCGCTGGCTCACCGAGCTGGACTTCGGCGGTCGCGAGCGCTGGGTGCGCATGAATCCGATCGCCACCGGCCTCGGGGTAGCCGACCTGGAGGCGACGATCGCCGGCCGGCCCGACGGCTACGTGGTGCCCAAGCCCCGGCACGCCGGCGACGTGCGGGAGATCGCGCACACGCTCGACCGGCTCGAGCACCGCCACGCCATCGCCAACGGCACCACCCGCCTGGTGCTCATCGCCACCGAGACGCCGGAAGGCCTGCTGAACATCCGCGAGGTCGCGGCGGCCACCCCGCGCATCGTCGCCGTCTCGTGGGGCATCGAGGACCTCTCGGCCGCGATGGGGCTGCCTCGCGTGCGCGATGCCGACGGCCGCTATCTCGACATCCCGCGGCACGCGCGCACGATGTGCGCGATCGTGGCGGCGGTGGCCGGCGTGGAGGCGCTCGACACCGTGTACACCGACATCGCCGACCTGGCCGGCCTGCGCCGCGAGTGTGACGACGCGGTCGCCATGGGCTTCAGCGGCAAGATCTCGATCCATCCGTCGCAGATTGCCGTCATCAACGAGGCGTTCACGCCGGCCAAGGCCGTCGTGGACGAGGCGCGCGAGCTCGTCGCGGCCTTCGAGGAGCACCGCCGGCGCGGCGTCTACGCGTTCCGCTTCAAGGGGCAGATGGTCGACGCCCCGCACCTGACCCGGGCGCTCAAGATCATCGCCCGGGCCAGTTGAGTGGGGGGCCCCGACATGGCCTCCCACACCCCCCGTACGCTCGGAAGCGTCCCGGCGAAGCCGGGACGCTCCTCGACCACCCGCTGATCATGCGGGCGATGGTGCTGCGACAGCCGGCGCCCGTCGCCGAGCGGCCGCTGCGGCTGGAGGACCTCGACCCCCCGGCGCCGGCCGCCGGCGAGATCCTCGTCGAGGTGCGGGCGTGCGCGATCTGCCGCACCGATCTCCACGTGGTCGAGGGCGAGCTGCCGCCGCTGCGCTCGCCGGTCGTGCCGGGTCACCAGGTGGTCGGGCGCGTGGCCGCCCGGGGAGCCGGCGCCACGCGCTTTCGCGAGGGCGACCGCGTGGGGATCGCCTGGCTGCGGCACACGTGCGGCGCCTGCCTCTACTGCGCGACCGATCGCGAGAACCTCTGCGAGCGGGCGGAGTTCACCGGCTGGCACGCCGACGGCGGCTACGCCGAGTACGCGGTGGTGGACGAGGACTACGCGTACTCGATCCCGTCGAGCTTCAGCGACGTGGAGGCGGCGCCGCTGCTCTGCGCGGGCATCATCGGCTACCGGGCGCTGACGCTGAGCGGCGTGGGCCCGGGCGGCCGGCTCGGCCTGTACGGCTTCGGCTCCTCCGCGCACGTGACGCTGCAGATCGCGCGCGCTCGCAACATGGAGGTCTATGTGTGCACGCGCGAGCCAAGCCACCGCGAGCTGGCGACGTCGCTCGGCGCGGCCTGGGTCGGCGACGTCCGCGATCCGATGCCGCGCCGCACCGAGGGCACGATCCTGTTCGCGCCGGTCGGCGACCTCGTCCCGGTGGCGCTGCGCAACCTCGCTCGCGGCGGCACCCTGGCCCTGGCCGGCATCTACATGACCCCGATCCCGCGGCTCGACTACG
>Ga0066679_10000762_pt1 | contig 11841 bp, 6 predicted proteins | sample GraSoiAngelo_128_FD_62298 | JGI IMG/M metagenome (GOLD analysis project Ga0066679, IMG submission 62298) | Grasslands soil microbial communities from the Angelo Coastal Reserve, California, USA - 14_0927_12_20cm | ecosystem: Environmental > Terrestrial > Soil > Grasslands | place: USA... | reverse complement strand
GTTTCCGCTGCGGCAAAGCTGTCTGAGGCTCGGGTGGACGCCATTATTGTAGATTGTGACGACTACAAGTCTGCGACTGAAGTTCTGAAAAAAGCCCGGCTCTCACCACTTAACGGGACCTCGCTGGTAATTGCGCTGGTTCACAGCCACGACGACGTGCGACGGGTATTTGCGATGGGTGCGAATTTCATCTTGTATAAGCCGATTTCCGTAGAGCGTGCCAGAAGCAGTCTGCGTGCGGCGCGCGGTCTAATGCGTCGCGAGCGGCGGCGGCATCCTCGCATTCCAGTGCACACCGCAGCCGGCATCGCATGCTCTAATGTAGAGAGCGCCGGCGCTACACTGATTGACTTAAGCGAAGAGGGAACAGCAATCCAAAGCCAGTGTAAATTGCCAGCTTCTGAAAAGGTTTACTTCCAATTCACTTTACCTGGACATAGCAGCGTGGTGCGCCTGGCCGGCGAAGTTGTGTGGCAAGATTCTTCGGGCAGAGTGGGAGTGCGCTTTGTTGACGTGCCGCAGACGTCCCGCAAACTGCTGAAGGAGTGGCTGCGCCAGAATGCTTTTCGAGAGGCAAAACCCGTTCCGCGAGTGCCGGCGCGCATCGAACAGCCAGCAGTTTCCAAGGGGTCAGATCCAGTTTCCAAACCCGCTGACGCGGACGATGGACTGGCTCGCTTTCGCGCCACACCTGGTAATCGCCGTGGCGAATCCCGCCACGCCTGTCAACTCGGAGCTGAGGTCTACCAGTTGGGCATCCCCGTTCCCCATCGTTGCAGCTTGAGCGATATCAGTGAGGGCGGTTGTTATGTGGAAACGAGTTCCCCATTTCCTCCGGAGACAGGAGTCGAAATCCTGGTCCGTACTCGTGACCTGAAAATACATACTCGTGGCATCGTACAATCGGTACATCCCGGATTTGGAATGGGAGTACGGTTTAAACCGAAAACGGCGGAGGAGCGCGACGACGTGCAACAGTTGATCAGCCTGTTGCATGCGCAACAGGCCCTCGAGCCGGGATTGCCTTGAGCGCGCCAGCAGCCACCTGGGCTTTTAGCTGTCGCTGTGAATTTCACTCCACTGGTTATATGCTCCGAACCTTTTGCTCAAGCGCTGCAGTCTGGAAGTAGTGCAGCGACATTTGCAATCCCACTTCCAGATCAATCTTTGGCTCCCAATCAAGCAATCTTTTCGCTTTACTGATATCAGGCCGTCGCTGCCTGGGATCATCTTGTGGCAAAGCTTCGAATCGTATTTTGCTTTTGGAGCCGGTGACGTCTAATACGCGGCGGGCACACTCAAGAATCGTGAATTCGTTCGGATTACCGATGTTTACCGGCTCGTGCTCTGATGATCTTGCCAGCCGCATGATGCCTTCGATCTCGTCGCTGACGTAGCAGAAACTTCGGGTCTGGCTGCCATCGCCGTAAACTGTTAACTTCTCGCCGCCTATTGCTTGTTTCATGAAATTGGGGATAACGCGCCCATCATTGACTTGCATCCGCGGACCATAAGTATTGAAGATGCGAAGGATTCGGGTGTCAATGTGGTGATAGCGATGGTAGGCCATGGTGGCTGCTTCGGAGAAACGCTTGGCTTCGTCATATACAGATCTCGGGCCAATCGGATTCACGTGGCCCCAGTAGGTTTCTTTTTGCGGGTGCTCGAGCGGGTCTCCGTAGCACTCTGAAGTGGAAGAAATCAAGTATTTCGCGCCATATTTCCTGGCGATTTCCAAAGCATGAAATGTGCCCAGCGAACCCACTTTCAGGGTGGCGATTCCATGAGCCATGTAGTCCACCGGACTTGCCGGGGATGCGAAGTGAAATACGTAGTCGACCCTGCCGCAATCAAAGGGTTCACATATGTCCAGTTGCTTTAGCTCAAAGCGTGGCTCGTTACGCAGGTGATCTAGATTGGTCAATCGACCAGTGAGGAGGTTATCGACGACAATTACCGAATAACCTTCTCCCAGCAATGCATCACAAAGATGTGAGCCGAGGAAGCCGGCTCCGCCGGTGACCAGGGCGCGTTGGGCGGTCATGCTTTCTTGTAGTTGTTCCGCAAAATACCGCCCGCGCCAGCGGGCTGGTTCTCCGGAATTGCGGGAAGGCGTCCCACGCTGTAGTAGGTAAAGCCGTGCTCGGCCATAAACTCCGGTTGGTACAAGTTTCGGCCATCAATCACTATCGGATACTTCAGCTTTTCGTTCAAGCGTTCCAGATCCAGTGAGGCAAACTCGTCCCATTCGGTCAGTATAAGGAGGGCGTCCGCGCCGCTCGCCGCTTCATAGGCATTTTCTGCGAATTGAACCCGAAAATTGAGGATCTCGCGGGCCCGGTCCATGGCGGCGGGGTCGTATACCGTAATGTGGCAGCCTTCCTGGAGAAGCATCTGGACCACAAGCATGGCTGGCGACTCGCGGATATCATCGGTACCACCCTTGAACGCGAGTCCCAACACGCCGAGTCGCTTTCCGCGCAATGTCCATAGGGCGCTGCGCACCTTCCTTAGAAAACGTTGGCGTTGCTCTTCATTGATTTTCATCACTTCGTCGAGCAATCGGAAATCGTAACCACACTCCCGCGCCACGGATCGGAATGCCATCAGGTCTTTTGGAAAACACGAGCCGCCGTACCCAATGCCGGGATTCAAAAAACGAGGCCCGATTCGCGTGTCGCTTCCGATTCCCTGGCAAACCTGCTGAACGTTCGCGCCGACGGATTCGCATATCGAAGCCACCGCGTTAATGAACGAAATCTTCATTGCGAGAAATGCGTTTGAAGCATGTTTGATGAGTTCTGCGCTCTTTGTGCTCGTGACAATTATGGGTGCAGGAATGCGGGCACGATCAGGCTGGGGTACAGCATCCTGGCGCTGGTAGTAAGTGCCATCAGTGAGCGGCTTGTAGATTGCTCGAAGCACTGACGCGCAACGCTCGCTGTCCACTCCAACCACGATTCGATCCGGGTAAAGAAAATCTGTTACCGCCGTACCCTCCCGCAGAAATTCTGGATTGGAGGCGACATCGAAGGCGGCGGGGTCGGTTCCATTGCGCAAGATGATCTTGCGGATCCATTCGCTCGTGTACACCGGAACCGTGCTCTTCTCGACCACCACTTTGTAATCATTCACCGCTCCCGAAATTTCGCGCGCAACTGACTCTACGTACGATAGGTCGGCGTCGCCGCTGTCTGTGGGAGGCGTACCGACCGCAATAAATATGGCGGCACTGCTACGTACGGCCTCGTGCAAGTCGTCTGAAAAATGCAACCGGCGGCCGGAGTGTCGCCGAAGGAGTTCCGGTAGGAAATATTCGTGAATCGGGACAACTCCAGCTTTAAGCGAGGCCAGCTTCTGCTGGTCGTTGTCCACCAGGATCACGTCATGTCCGAGATCAGCAAAGCAAGCGCCTGCCACCAGACCAACGTACCCCGAACCCACAACGCCAATTCGCATTGAGTTAGACCCTGCGGTCAAATCGGCACAAAACAGGATTATGGCGCTACTTTAACATCCTTTCGCCCCAGCGGGGAGGACAGAGAGGAGGGTAATGACCAAGCTAGTCATCCGTGTTTCAAAATGGAAAACTGCGCAGCTAGTTGAGTCAGATCCTGTCCTGCCTGTGCGTTGAAGGCGTCATGGAGCGGATTCCCTCAGGTGTTTGATGTTGACATCCAGTCTGATTCGCGTAAAACTCCGCATTAGTCAGCGTGACTGCGGATTTTTCCAAAAACAGTACTCGCTTGAAGAATGGCCGTAAGGACGGCCGAGTAAAGGACGGAGATTTGCGTTGTGAGTGCCCGTGGTACTCGCTTGGCAGATTAACCCATGTCGCGGCCAGATCTGGCGAACAGTGCCCTGAACGACGAAATCCCCTCCGTAGATGTAAACGGCCCGCGTTTGAAGAAGCCTGAAATAACCTACGACTTGCCATACCTGGCTGCAATACTTGCCGAGCACGGCGGCGGGATTGTCTCTGCAGAGCTGGCTCTTGACCTCGTTCTCAATGAGATCGTGCAACAAGCCCGGCTGGCGACAGGAGCCACAGGGGCTGCGATCGCGCTCATCCGGGACCATGAGATGGTCTGTCGTGCAACCATCGGGACCAATTCTCCCGACTTGGGGATGCACCTGGATACCAAGTCAGGGTTATCCGGAGCGTGTGTGCAGTCGGCAGCGGTGCAGATCTGCGGCGATACTGAGACAGATGATCGGGTTGATACGGAAGTTTGCCGACAGTTGGGAGTGAGATCGATTTTGGTTCTGCCCCTGCTGGACAACTCAAAGGGAATTGGTGTTTTCGAGATCCTGTCCCCACTGCCCAATGCTTTTGGTGAACGGGAAGTTCAGACCTTACAGGCGCTCGCGAGAAGGATAATCCACAGCACTCATGAAGCCAGCGAAGCCACAAAGCCGATTCCGCTGCAAGGCAACCTGTCTTCATTTTCCGCAAGCCAGCAAATTTCACAGAGTAAGGCTCCGGTGACTCAGCCAGCGATGGGGGCGTTACTCGTCGGTAAAGAACCGAAAGAGCAGGTGCTCAAGGCAGTTCGCCGGCGCCGCGATCCTTTAACGGAAGTTCTGGCCGCGCTGGTAGTAGGGTTCGTGCTTCTTCTGGGATGGAGGTTGGGAAGATCGACCTGGCGCAATTTTCCGCTGTCCGGTGTACGAGTGAACGGTTCGAGGGCGCACAATCAAGCGCTTCCACAACCACGGGCTGTTTCAGCGCCGGTAAAACAATCGGACAATAACAATTCCAAGGAGAGGACTGTGATTGCGTCAACGGCGAAGCGCAGCGTGCGAACGACGAGTGGGGAGCCAAAGGAAACTCCTCCACCTGGGGCGCTTGTCGTCTACCAAAATGGCAAAGTGATCTTTTGGGCACCTCCAGCCACGGCGGAATCGGACACCCGTACGATTCAGGAACGCGCAGACTCCCCAGCAACTCCCAGTCCTGACCAAATCGTAAACCGCGCCTTGAAGACGGAATCCGCGAAGCCAAAATTGTTGCAGGTCTCGCCAGAGGTTGCTGCGAGCCGCCTGATTCATCGTGTCGACCCGCAGCCTCCCAAAGCAGCGGGCGAGCAAGGAGTTCAAGGTGTAGTAGTCCTGCAGGCGTGGATCGGCGCTGATGGCTATGTCGGAAAGCTCAAGCTGATGAGCGGCGATTTACGGTTGGCAGAGGCCGCAATCGAAGCTGTAAGGCAATGGCAATATCAACCGTATTACGTGAACGGTCAGGCCGTCGAAGTACAGACCATGATCACGATCAATTTCACAAATCTATGACGAATTCCGCGAAGCAGTCTGATCCAGCACTTATCACGTTGCCTTCCACTGTACAGGTTGCAAGTTTCTGCTTATTGCGCAGTAGGGCTGCGCTCTGTTAGGGTGCGGGCACAGTACCCACGATTCGCAAATTGGAGTATCCCTTCTTAGGCCCCTTTTTTGCGCGGTATATCAGACGACATTGAAGAAGAGGGAGCCAGTTGGAGCGCCGAAACTTTGTCCGCTATTCATTACGACTCCCCACTGTTTTCAAGTGGGTGGATCTCTTGGGAGAGCAGCAGCTAGGCGCCGGGTTCACAAGAGACATAAGCCCGGAAGGCGCCTTCATCTTCTCTTCCGATGCGCCAGCAGAAGGCGCGGAGTTTTCCATGGAAATCTTACTTCCTTCGTTGGACGAGTTGTCGGCGCCTGGATTGCGATTACAAGCCAAGGGCCGCGTGATTCGTGTTGAACTTGAAAACCAAGATCCTGGATTCGCGGTGTCCGGTCGATTTTCCTCGCCTTCCGACCAGAACGCTGCTATGGGGGAGGGTTAGCGCGGAACCCCATTGCGTCAGCAATTTGGCTTCACTGACCCGCCTCTGTAGTCCGGCTTCCTAGGAGCTCGCTTTCCACTATCTGGTCGTCTTGCCAATCACTGAAAAATCTCCTAGATAGGGAAACGCGGCCTGGACACGCCCGTTTCCGCGTTTGCGAGCAGTATCTTATATGTGGGATAAATTGGAGAAAATTAAGGGAACGAAGATTGTGTTGCTCGACCCCGGAGTAGATTGTACGTAAGTCACTTGGGAGACTATTTTATTGAAAAGATTGGCCGTCGGTCGCATTCATCGGATTTACGATGGCATGCGTACGCTCCCCGGACGTAACATCAAACGGCTGCCCGTACGAGTTGACCGACTAGTTTGCCGATTCTCGGCTATAGCAGTTCGTGTTGGAAAGGAGATCAGGGCAATAGTCCGTAAACGTCCAACTCGGACTGAGTACCCACGTAAACCTTCCCATTTGCCACAGTTGGAACAACGAAGCGCACCGCCGGACCTGCCTGATCGCGCACCACGCGGATGTTGCTATTGTAAACTTGGCGAGAGACATTTGCAGCGTCCCATGCCTGCAGGATCGCGGGGCCATTGGTTTGCCATTGATCTGTTCTGACGGTCCACACGATGCCACTGCCATTTCCATTTGCTGAAACTGTTGGCGTAGGTGGAGGATACGCAAAAATGGGGCTTCCCTGGGACACAGGTATAACTGAAACCAAGTTGTGATCCAGACGGAAAGCCTTCAGCTTATCGTTGAAACCCCAAATATAAATCTGCTTCTGCCAGTACGCGAGATTGCCCCAGACACCATGCGGCGTCGCGCCCAGAACATTCTCCAGAATCTGACTATTATTGAGAATATTGAAATGTCCCAAATTATTGCGATCGAGCAGGTAGATCTTTCCATCTTTTCCGGCGCCTACCATCAATTGCCCCGGCGAAGTGTCAGCAGCGGGCAAAAGCAAAGGGCCGCCGGAGCCAAGGTCCAGATCTAGGCCACTGGTTAGCCTAACTTGATCATACGGCGTGAAATAATCGAGCACGGCTAGCCCACTGCCGGATCCGAGCTTCACGAAACTATCGCCGTAATCGGGGCCGCTGCTATTAGCATTGAAGCTACCGTTGCCAGTCATCAAGAATACATTTCCGTTTGCATCCGCAGCTGGTCCACCTCCGCTCTGCCAGATACCACCTCGGAAGCCATTGGGTGAAAGATTGATCGCAGCAAGCTGCTGCAAGGTGTTTGCGTCGTAAGCCATGACCCAACCATGATATGGACCGTAATCGCAATGCGATGCCCAGGTGATGTACACGGCGCCATTCGACAAAAGTAGCGCAGCTCTTTGGTTCTGTCGAAGGGCGTTGAAACTAATGTTACCAGTGCCGTCGAAACCAGCACCGAGGCCGGGCACCGAGGCTTGAATCAGCACAGGGCTATCGGGCATCTCCGCGCCAGTGAGTATGTTCAGAGCATGTAACCTTTGTACCCACTGGGAGTTATTGCCCTGCGTTTCCTTGGTGCGAGCCAGGACGTACATGACGTGTTTCACCGGATCAATAACCGGGGTCGACGTAATGCCCACCTCAATACCAATGCTCTCGCAATCTGCTATGTTCACGTCGGCATTGGGAACGGTAGTGATACCTGCCGCTGGATTGATGAAACTCACCTGCCATAAGGGCTTGGGATTGCCGCTATCAGCATCGAACGCATAAACACTGTCGTGTTCAGTTGCCACGTAAATCACATTGTGATAGCCATGACCCGGCAGATAGAGATTAGGTACGTATAGCGGCTGAGCGTAGATGTACCCGTCCACCGGATACGCGAATCGTTTGCCAAACTGATTAATGTTTACATTGCCCGTGGTCAGCACCGTCTCATTTATATTTTGGCCCGTCCGAGAATTATCGTCCTGGTGAGTAAAGGTACCCACGTAATTCACCACCACAACTGGAACAGTGGCGCTTTGGGTTTGATCGGCATTGCTGGTTGCAGTAATTTTGTGTTTGCCGACCACAGCGGGAGGAATGTAAAGGCCGGTAGTGGAAATCGTTCCCACCGTCGCGTTTCCGCCTGCGACCCCATCGACTGTCCAGGTTACGTCGGTATTTAGTACACCGTTGATCTTCGCCTTGTACTGCAGCTTTTGCTTGAAGGTGACCGAACCGGCGCGCGGAATAACCGTAACCGTCGTTGCAGGAGTGGCGCCAGTACCGGAAAGGGTTAAGGTTTGGAGACCGCTGGGCTCAGTATCATTGATCGTGATATATCCTGTCCGCGCACCTACAGCGGAAGGAGAGAAGCTCACGTTGATGACGCAACTTGCTGCCGCGGCGAGAGATTGGGGGCAAGTGTTAGTCTGCGCGAAATCGCCGCTGGCGACAATACTGATGATGTCAAGATTGTTGCTGGCAGCATTCGTAAGGGTGATGCTTTGGGAAGTGCTCACGGTTCCAACGTTTTGGTTTCCGAACGCCAAACTCGTAACTGAGGGCGAGAGCGGGCCTACCGTCCCAGTGCCGATCAGGGGCAGAGACTGTGGGCTGCTGGGATCGGAATCGTTGATTTCTAATGTAGCGGCTCGCATTCCGCCAGCGTTCGGCTGAAATGTGACATTGATCGTACAGTTGGCACCTGCTGCCAATTGGGCCGGGCACGTCGGATGGGCTTCGGTAAAATCCGCTGCTGCCGGACCTGTGATGGAGAATCCTGACAAAGTCAAAGTAGAAGTGCCTGTGTTGGTGAGAATCGCCGATTGCGTGCCTGGGGATTGAGGACTGAAGTTGACACTAATGGGAGCAATTGAAATTGGCGGCGCAACGCCCGTGGCTTTACAAATAACCTTCTGCGGACTGTTGGGCGCGTTATCCGTGATGACGATGGTTGCGTTTCTCGCTCCAGCGAGCGTGACCATCACCAGTACACGAAGGGTGCAGCTCGTTCCTGCCGGCAAGGTCCCGATGCAATTGCTCCATTGCCAAAAGTCCCCCCCCGCCACGATGTTACTGATCACCAGATCAGCCGTGCCCACATTCGTCACGGTGACAGACTTAACGGAGGTGGTGGTCCCAACCAACTGGTTGCCAAAATTGAGAGAGGTAGTTGAAAGTTGCACTGCTGGAGCCTGTGCATTTGCTTTCGCCAACCCGTTCGGTATTATTCCGACCCCCGCCAAGGTTACAACTGAAAGTATAATTCCGCGAAACAAAGTGACTGACCGTGATGTAGCATTGAAACCCATATGGCCCTCGGACGAACTGATTTTTGGTTTTAGGAAAAATTGGCCAGGATAGGGGGACCGACTCCTTGGTACATCATAGCGAGGCGTTAGAGCCATAGCAATGGGAAAAACGTCTCTAGGTATTAAGTCTCCTGCCGGTTGAGGCTAACACTTGCTCGTATATGTTCATGAGCTGCGCATAGTTTTGTTGGGAACTGTATTTCGTTTCGTACTCCCGTCGTGCGGCTCTGCCTATGACGGCCATTTCCTTGGGGTGAGACCATGCCCAAGCGATCTTTTTCGCTAGATCTTGGGAGTCGCCGGGCTGAAAATGTAGTCCAGTACGGCCATCCTCGATAATCTCTTGCATCGCACCCATACGTGAGGCAATTACCGGCGTCGCACAAGCAAAAGCTTCCGCGATGGTCACTGGAAAATTCTCGTACCACTCACTTGAAAAAATCAGGAAACGGGCCTTCCTTAAAATCGCAATCACCTGCTCTCGCGGCAGGTGACCCCGGAACGAGACGCCGTCCAGATTCTGGCTGCGGGCCAATTCCTGCAGGAAAGCACGCTCCGGACCGCCGCCCAGAATGAGCAACGGGAAAGGCTCGCTTAGCAACTTCCAGGCATTCAGCAATGTGCTGACCCTTTTTTCTGGCGAAAGGCGTCCGATAAACACTGTGTAATTCCCCTTTTCGTCCGGAACACCTGGATCAGGCTCAACGAAATTTGGCTTTACAAAAATTCTCTCTGGAGGAAGCCCTCCTCGAACGAATTTACTGCGTGCAAACTCGGTAAGGGCAATATAGAAATGCGAGCTGTGATTCCAAGTCTTGAGGACGCGGTGAACAACCAACATGGCGGCCACGGTGGACGTGGCTGCACGCGAACCCCGATAACATCCGTACCGTACGCTCCGCCACAACGTGTGTTCTGCGCATTCTTCGCACACGTGACCATGACGGTAAAAGGTTCCCGCAGGACAAAAAAGACGGTAATTGTGTAACGTGTGAACGACCGGAGTGTTGGCTTTTGCGCAGACCGAGTAGATGGAAGGTGAGATCATAATGAACGTGTTGTGCACATGCACGATTTGCGGCCGTTCCCGCACAAATATTTCAGTAAATTCCCGTCGTGCTTCCGTAGACCAGATGGTATGGGGGATTAACGCCAGCTGGCGTACGCCGGAATACTGCTTGACTTCATCATTACTTCGCAAATACGTGACCACGTCGTGCCCTGCCGCCTGCAATAGGCGGCACTCCTGCTGAAACACGATATCTTCCCCGCCCGGCTGCTGATATGTGTTGTGCACTACTAAAATCTTCAAGATTTTTCCCCGTTTCGGCTATCCTGCACGCAAGCCAACAACGCGCGGCAGTTTAGCACAGCGCTTGAGATCGGCTTCAGTTCAGGATTCCGGCCGCATTGCATTCTATCGTCACAAATTTTCTGGTTTCGTTCCCAAAATATAAGGTGTTTATCTTATTGTTACTACCCCTTTTTTCTGTTAGCCTACCGGAAACGTTCAACAAGTAGACTGCAGGACTTAAGTGCAAAACTAAATAGTTTCGCACGAGTCCTTTGTATGCTCAGAGCTTCTCGTAGCGCCCGCTTCGTTTTGGAGGCTGAACGAGCATACCTGAGGACAGTGTACGGGTAGTCGACTACGTCGTACTAACGATACTTGTTGTTTTTTAGCCATAGTTAACACTGCTTTTCAACCGACTTAGCCTTCAAACCCTCTGGCCGAAAACGGAGCACGTGAGAATCCGATTTCGAGTGTCAGTACGTCAATTTATCTAATAGAGGTAAATCCCAGTGAAGACTTTATCCCAGCTGAAAGCGCTGATCGTTGCAATCCTGATATCACACGTCGGTATGCAGTCACAAGCACCGCCACCACAGCCTATTCCGGCAAAGTTTTTTAGCGTAACAAAAAATTGGTTCCAACCGTGGCCTTCTATCCCCGTCACCAGTCTTCGACTCTGGAATACGAGTACTGATTGGGCTGACATCAATCCATCAAAGGGCGTCTACTATTGGACAGTTCTGGACAAGTGGATTGCGGCCGGGCAATCAAAGAGCGCCGATTTGATTTTAACCATGGCAGGAACACCAGCATGGGCGTCTTCCAACCGCAACGACTCGAACTGCCGCTACGGTTCGGCCGCATGCGCTCCTCCTAATGATCTCAATTCGGATGGGACGGGCACTGACCAGCACTGGAAGGATTTTGTTACGGCCGTGGTCAAGCACGCCGCCGGCCGCATCAAGTTCTGGGAGATTTGGAACGAACCTGCATGGACCATTCATTGGACGGGCACGCCCGCGCAAATGGTCCGAATGACTAGAGACGCCTATACCATCATTCACAACATTGATCCAAATGCCAAGATTCTCGCTCCCGGCAATCAGGCTCTGACCTCGTTCCATATGAAGTGGTGGAACAGCTTTGCCGCAGCGGGCGGTTTGAAATACGTGGACATCATCGCATTGCACGGATACACAAATTACTACCCGCTGGCCTGCAATGTGTATCCTCGGCCGGAGCTCATTTCAATCCACTCCAAGAACCTGCGCACCCTGCTGGCTGCCTACGGGCAAAGCTCTAAGCCCTTATGGGACACCGAGGGCAGCTGGGGCGACACTAACAGGATCTGTCTTAGTGATCCGAATCTCCAAGCTGCCTGGGTGGCGCGCTCGTTGCTGGTGCATTGGTCACAATATGTAACACGGTTTTATTGGTACCAGTGGCAAGGTCCTACGGGAGGTCTCGC
>Ga0066679_10000761_pt1 | contig 11842 bp, 13 predicted proteins | sample GraSoiAngelo_128_FD_62298 | JGI IMG/M metagenome (GOLD analysis project Ga0066679, IMG submission 62298) | Grasslands soil microbial communities from the Angelo Coastal Reserve, California, USA - 14_0927_12_20cm | ecosystem: Environmental > Terrestrial > Soil > Grasslands | place: USA... | reverse complement strand
TACATCAAGGACCCGACTGACCCGCAGTGGGCGAACGACGACGGCATGAAGCTCTACAAGACGGTCATCGCCAACTGCTCGACCTGCAAGGTCGATGACGGCTTCAACATCTATGGCGTCGCCGTCGCGTACACCATGGTCGACGTGCTCACCAAGGCGGGCTCGAACATGACCCGCGAAAACGTGAGGAACATCGCCGTGAGCCAGCTCGACGAGACCAACAACCCGTTCCTGCTTCCAGGTGTAGTTGTCAAGACGACCTCCAACGACCATTTTCCGATCACGCAGGAGCAGGTGATCACCTGGTCAGCGAACGGCTGGCACCTTCAGGGCAGCCTCACCGACGAGCGAGGCACCATCTCGTAGCAGTCTTTGGCGGGGCCGGTTCATGACCGGCCCCGTTATTGTTTCGGCAGTGCTCGATCGCCTCAAGCCTTACTGGCTGCACGCCTACCTGCTTACGTACACGCCGCTCCTGCTGCTGGCCGACAGCCGGATCACCGCGCTGTGGCAGCAGTGGGCGCTCGGACTCCTGACCTTCGCCCTGCTCTACCTCGCCGCGCTCAAGGCGCCGAAGGAGCAGCGCATGCAGGTCTGGATCTGTGTCGGCGTCGCCACCGGATTCGAGATCTTCGGATCGCTGATCTGGGGCGTCTATCGATATCGCCTGCACAACGTGCCGCTCTTCGTGCCCCCGGGTCACGGGCTCGTCTATCTGTTCGGCTTGCTCGCGGCGCGCACGCCCGTCGTCATGAAGTACGGGCGCCGTGTGGGTCGCGTGATCCTCGCGAGCGCGGGCGTGTGGGCCGTGGCGGGCCTCACCGTGCTGCCGATCATCACGGGCCGCGTCGACCTCCAGGGGGCTCTTTGCCTTCCCGTGTTCGCCTGGTTCGTGCTGCGCTCGCCGCGGTGGCCGCTGTTCGCTGCGATCTTCATCGCCACCGGCGAGCTGGAGATATTCGGCACGTCGTTCGGCAACTGGTTCTGGCTGCCGGTGGCGCCGTGGACGCACATCCCATCGGGCAACCCACCGTCGGTGATCGCCGGAGGCTATTGCGTGATCGACGCCTCGGTGTTGTTGGTGATGCGCGGCGCGTTTGCTCTGCGCTCGCAGTTGCCGTGGCGGGTGCGCACTTTGACCGGCGCGCCGCAAGCCCAGGAAGCCTAAGCCGGCTCTCGCATCTCGACCGTGGCCGAGCCCACGGTAGTCCGATTGCCGTCAGGGTCCTCGCCCCACACCTCGAGCTCGACATTCCGGCCGTCTTCCTTCACGACTTTGCCCCGGCACCGGTATGGCCGGCCGGGTTGGTCGATGCCGCGGTAGCTGACCTCAAACGCCTTCAGCGTCCCGCTGTCGCCCAGCCAGTCGGTGACGAGCTGGCCGAGAAATGCCGCCTTGAGCAGGCCGTGCAGGATGACGCCCGGCAGCGCGACGCTCCGCGCGTAGTCCTGGTCGTAGTGGATCTCGTAGAAGTCGCCCTGCGCGCCGGCGTACCGGACCAGCTGGCGCGTGGTCGGCTGTTTGACCAGCTCGGGGATCTCGTCACCGACTTTGACCTTCATCGCCTGATCGCCGTCCCGCGCAGGCGTGCCACCGGGCGCCCGTGCTGGTTGACGTACTCGGTCTCGAAGATGATGAAGAGGAGCGTCCCACTCGATCCGGCCTTCTCGTAGACGTCCGCGACGCGTCCGGTCCCGGTGATGCGGTCGCCGACCTTGACCGGCTCGATGTACTCGAAGCGGTTGCCACCGTTGAGCCACCCCTTGCCATACTCCTCGGCCTCGGCGAGGTGCATCGAGGCGGGGACCAACGCGACCAGGAATGTCGGCGGGGCTTCTTCGAGCCAGCGTGGGTTGGGGTCGCCGATGGCCTCGGCAAACCGCTTGAGGTGCCCGGCTTCGACCACCGCCGAAACTGGCGGCGCGGTGGTGCCGATGCGCCCGCGCAGCCTGTCCAGGACGTCAGTCGCAGCCATCAGCGTCCGCGCGGGAGGCCGAGCACCCGCTCGGCGATGATGTTGCGCTGAATCTCCGACGAGCCGGCGTAGATCGTCTCCGCCTGCGCCCACATCCATCCGTATTGCCAGCGACCGTCCTCGATCGCAAAGTGCGAGCCCGGAGCAAGCGCGCCGTACAGCCCCTGGACGCCGACAGCGGTGTCCTGGATGCGCTTGTCCATCTCACTCCAGTACAGCTTGGTGAGCGACGCCTCTGGCCCCGGAGCCTGGCCGTGCTGGGCGCTCGTGAGGCTGCGCAGGCCGATGAGACGAAATACGTGCGCTTCGATCTGGGCCTGGGCGACTTTCTGGCGCACCGTCGCGTCTGCTCCCGCGCCGCGGTCTCGGGCCAGTGCGGCCAGCTCGACGACCGCGCGTTCGAAACGAGCCGCCTGCGCAAGCCCGCCGCGCTCGAAACCGAAGACCGTCATCGCGATCTTCCAGCCGGCGCCCGGCTCTCCGACCAGGTCGCGATCCTCCACGACCGCGCCCGAAAGAAAGATCTCGCAGAACTCCCCGCCTCCAGTCATCTGCTTGATGCGCCGAACCTCGACGCCGGGCTGGTGCATGTCGACGAGAAAGAACGAGATGCCCTTGTGTGCCTCGGCGTCGCCATCGGTCCTCGCCAGCAGGAAGCTCTTGTCCGCGTAGTGGGCTCCGCTCGACCATGTCTTCTGGCCGTTGAGAACCCAATGTCCGTCCTTTCTCTCAGCGCGGGCGCGAAGGCCCGCGAGGTCGCTGCCCGCATCGGGCTCGCTGAATCCCTGGCAGAAGATCAGCTCGCCGGAAAGGATCTTGTCGACGTAGTTGTCCTTCTGCCACTGCGACCCGCTCACTAGGAGCGTCGGTGCGAGAAGGCTCACGCCGAGGCGCCCGAGGATGATCGGCGCTCCCGCCTTCGCCATCTCTTCGGAGTAGATGGCCTGCATGACGGGGCTCGCCTCGCGGCCGCCGGCCTGCTTCGGCCAGGCGAGCTTCAGCCATCCTGCTTCGTGAAGCCGGCGCTGCCACTGGCGCTGGAGGTCGGTCTCCTCCTCTTCCCGGTAGCCACCCACGCCCTTGTGGCGCCACTCGTCGGGAAGGTTGCGATCGAGCCAGTCGCGGACCTCCTGCCTGAATGCTTCCTCGTCAGCCGTGTAGCCGAGGTCCACGGTTCGGACGTTAGCAAATCGGGCATCCTAGAAGGGTGGCGGCAGAGGTTCTGTGTGGTCGGTGCGGCACGCTGCTCACCAACCCGAACGCGCCCTGCCCACGATGCGGGGCCCCCGCTTCTGGCGCCTATCAGGGCGCGGCCGGCCCGGGAGCCTACGCGGGCGCATACCAGGCCGGGTACCGCCGTGCGCGCAAGAGCCCAGCCCTGGCGGCCGCGCTGGCAATCGTTCCCGGCCTCGGCCATTTCTACCTCGGCCACAACGTGAAGGGAGTCGCCTACCTGGTCGGCGTCGGCGGCCTGCAGTTCTTCGGAGCCGACCTCGACCTCACCGTCATCGGCGCCGCGATCGGCGTGCCGATGGAGCTCGGCGGCGGCGGCCTGTGGCTATTCAGCATCGTCGACGCGTACCGCACCGCGAAACGAATGGAGTCCGGCGGGAACTAGGTCGCCTTTCGGCGGCGCCTCGTCGTGGTCGCCCTGCGCTTGGCTGGTGCAGCGGCCGCAGCGGTGCGCCGGCGGCGTTTCGGGGTTGCCTTTAGCGCCTTCTGTACGCGACGCTGAATTGTCCGCAGGCCTCGCTCTACGGTCCCGCTCGCTGCTTTAGTTCCGCGCGCGGACAGCTTTTCGACCTGACGCCTGAGGTTGCGATTGTCTTTGATCAGCTCAGCGACCATTGTGTTGAGCTGCCCAATCAGATCGCTGCCACCGACCCGACGTCGCGTTTTTGTTTTGCTGCCCGGTGGACGGCCGCGGCGGCGGCGAGGGGTCGGTTGCTGCGGCTCGGATGCGTCTGGCATGTCGGCTCCTGATTCAAAGGGAAATGATGCGAACAAGCCGCAGTATACCCACGGTCTTCCGCGCGCTTGGTTATCAGGTCATGCCGCAGCGAGAGCCGGTTGACGAGAGATGCTCTTCAAACCTTCACGTGCTAATTCATGTGCAGGATTCGCTTTACGGCTGACATAACGCACTACACGCCAACCGCGGCGGCAACGCTCGCGAACTTCATGAACCGCGATGCGAAAGCTGTCGCTCGACGGCATACGGCTGCGAACAACAGGTGCGCAATCCGTGCGCACGATTACGCGGTGATAAGGCCAGCGCGCAGCGGCAAGATCGAGCGCACCTGCACACACATGCGCCTCCAGCTGGGCCGAACCGCCCAGATGCGAGAAACCGAACGATTCCGTATAGACGGCCCGGCCCCTAATGAAAACGGCCAGGCCACATCCAGCCCGGCCGTTTCTGTCGAGAGCGGCGTCAACGTAGATCACCAGGCACTCCCGCAATAACTGTCCCTCCTTAGCGGTGAGATTCAGAATTGAGCGAGAGCCTAACACGATGTTGCGGGCTTGGGACACCCGAGCCACTAGATGTTGTGGGCTCCTGAATCGCCCCACTGGACCGGGCCGCTACGCGGCCGGGTCCACCTCCCCGCTAGGCGGGGAGGCCAGGGAGATCGGCTCCCATGGCATGGTAGCCGCCGTCGACGTGCACGAGCTCCCCGGTCGTCATGTTCATGTAGTCCGACAGCATTGCCACCACGGCGCGGCCTACCGGCGTCCGGTCTTGCAGGTCCCAACCCAGCGGAGCTCGCTGTCCCCACACCTCCTCGAATTCTTTGAAACCCGGAATCCCGCTTGCCGCGAGCGTGGCCAGAGGCCCCGCACAGACGGCGTTGACGCGGATCTTGTAGCGCCCGAGATCGCGCGCCAGGTAGCGGGTGACGGATTCCAGTGCTGATTTGGAAACGCCCATCCAGTCGTATTTCGGCCATGCCTGCGTGGAATTGTCGAAATCGAGTGTTACGAGCGAGCCACCATGTTCACGCATCAGAGGTAGGAAACCCACCGCCAGCTCCTTGAAGGAAAATGCGCTGACCTGGAGCGCCGTCGCAACACTCTCCCATTTCGTGTTCAGGAATTGGCCGCCCAACGCGTCCTGCGGCGCGTACGCGACCGAATGCACGAGTCCGTCGAGGCGATCCCATCGCTTGCGAGTCTCTTTCGCCGCGGCTTCGATGTCATCCGGTTTGGTGACGTCCATCTCGAGGATTTCGGGCACCGGGTTGAGCTTCTTCGCCGTCATCTGCGTGATGCTCATCATCCGGCCGAAGCTCGTGAGCAGAAGCTCGCCGCCCGCTTTCTGCACCTCCACGGCGATCGCGTAACCGATGCTTCGCCGATCGCTCATGCCGGCGATCAGAATTCGCTTGCCTGTCAGTATCACGGCTGAATCCCCCTAGCGTTCTCTAAGGTTTGTCGCCGGTGGCCACCGGCGCGTTCTGTTGCGACCAGTCGCTCCACGAGCCTTCGTAGAGCTTGACGTCGCTGATTCCAGCCAGCTCGAGCGCGAGCAGGTCGTGGCATGCATTCACGCCCGATCCGCAGTAGACGACCGCTCCGGCACTTCCGTCGACACCAAGCGCCTCGTAGCGCCGGCGCAGCTGGTCCGGCGACTTGAACCGGGCGTCGGCGTCGAGGTTGTCGATCCATGGGGCGCTGACCGCGCCTGGGATGTGACCTTTCTTGGGATCGATCGGCTCGTGCTCCCCCCGATACCGTTCGCCGACCCTGGCGTCGACCAGGACGCGCCCGGCTCGGGCCCCGCTCGCGTTCGAAAGGCGCTTGACCTGGCTGAAGTCCATGATTCGCGTTTTCTGCGGCGCCTTGGCCTTGAAGTCTCCTGGCGTGACCATCGGCACCGCCGTCTCGAGCGGCTGGCCCCAACCCTGGAGACCCGAGTCGAGCACCGCCTGGGCGCCATGGCCGAACCAGCCGAGGAGGAACCACAGCCGGGCCGCGATGGAACCGCCGGCGTCGTCGTAGACGACCACCCGGCTCGCTGCCCCCACCCCTGCCCGGCGCATCTCGTCCTGGAACTGCTGCTTGGCCGGCAGCGGGTGGCGGCCGGGTCCCTTGCCGGTGACGGCGTCCAGGTCTACGAACACCGCGCCAGGGATGTGCCCGCCGAGGTATGCATCGCGACCCTGCCGGCCGGTCAGGTACCAGCGGAAGTCGACGAGGCGCAGGTCGGGCTCGCCAATGTGCTCGTGGAGCCACTCGGGGCTCACCAGCGGACCGAAGGTGCTCATGGGGCCACGGTTACAACGCGCGTGTCGTGGCAGAAGTGCACCGCGTGCGGGTGCATGTCGTGCAAGCGCCGAAGCGAGCCGGTCCAGGCTGCCCGGTCGGCGTACTGTCCACGCCAGCGCGTGAGGTCTGCATTCTCAGCGTCGCGGTAGATCTCGGAAGTGTAAGCGGCGTCGCCGATCATCACCGCGCCGCCGTCGGGCGTGTCGACGATGACGCTCTGGTGGCCGACCGTGTGGCCGGGGGTCGCCACGACGCGAACGCCGTCAGCGATCTGCGCGTCGCCATCGACCAGCTCGAACCGGGCGCCGGCGAAGTCGAACCACTCCGAGGTCACGGCCTCCTCGCGCCGGGCGCGCTCCAGCTCGGGTCGCTGGATGTAGAAGGGCGCGTGCTTGAACACCGCATTCTGGCCGCAGTGGTCGAAGTGGAGATGGGTATTGATCACGATGCGCACATCGGCCGGGCTGAGATCGTGCTCCGCCAGCGCGTCGGCGGCGTGGCGGTTGACGACCTTCCACTCCTTGACGATGTCGTCGGGCCACCCGACCCCGGTGTCGACGAGGATCGCGCCGGCCCGAGGGTGCTTGATCACAAAGCCATGCACTGGGATCTGGTTGAGCGAATCGATGCGAGCGAGATGTAGGCGAACTATTTCCATCTACGGAAGAAAAGGTGATACGGCGAACAGGGCGAAGAGCAGCGCGACGTACACGATGGAATAGGTGAAGACGCGGCGTGTCCAGCGACGTCCGGCCAGGTCGAGCACGGTGATGGTGACCAGGCCCAGGCCGAGCACGATGGCTCCGGCCAGGTAGATCGAGCCGGCTCTGCCGGTAAAGAACGGGACCATGCTGACGCCCCCGGTGAGCAGCGCGTAGAGGACACTCTGGCGTTTCGCTGAACGCTCGCCCGAGACCACCGGCAGCATCGGTATGCGCGCCCTGGCGTAGTCGGCCTTGATCACTTGCGCGAGCGCCCAGAAATGTGGCGGCGTCCAGAATACGATCACTGCGAAGAGCGAAAGTGCGGTGAGGTCGAGGGTCCCCGCTGCCGCGGCCCAGCCGACCAGCGGCGGCACGGCACCAGCCGCGCCACCAATGACGATGTTCAGCGGCGTCGAGCGCTTGAGCCAGATCGTGTACACGAAGATGTAGATGAGCGCGCCCGCCAGCGCGAGGGCGGCGGCAAGCGCGTTCGCCCACCTCCACAGGACCACGAATGCGAGCGCATTGAGCGCGACGCCAATGGCCAGCGCGTGCCAGGCCGGGATGCGTCCGCCAGGCACTGGACGCCGGCGCGTCCGGCTCATCTCGGCGTCGATGTCTCGATCGAACCAGCAGTTGATGGCGTGGGCGCCGCCAGCCGCGAGTGTGCCGCCGACCAGAACTGCGAGCACCGCTGCCACCTGAGGATGGCCGTGGGCAGCCGGGATCATCACCCCGATCGCCGTCGCATCCAGGAGCACGACGATGCGCAGCTTGAGCAGGCTGATGTAATCGCGGGCGACGCTCAGCGCGCTGGTCGGGGGCTGCGCGGAGATAGCGTTCACGCCGAACCTCTCTCCACCGCCAGGCGCGATAGCTTGGCGGTGCGGTCGGTTCGGGGCATCATGACCAGAGCGAATGTGAGCACAGCGGACCATACGAGCGTAGCGATCGCCACATGCAGGCCGTTGAAGAGGGCCGCGTCGGTGAGGGCGGCCGCCGCGCCGATCGCGACCTGCAGCGCAAAGACCACCAGCGTCACAATCGCACTCAGGCCGACAGGCGATCGCATTCCCCAGCGCCGGAGCGCCGCCACCGCTGTGTATACGATGAGAACCCCGATCACGAGCACCGCCCCCCGGTGCAGCATCGTGAACGCATTGACACCGGAGAAGTCGGGCGTCAGTCCTCGGCCGCACAGCGGCCAGGCATGGCACCCCGCATCGGCGTTGCTGCCGACCACCGTCGATCCCGTCAACAGCAATAAATAGGTAGTCCCCACGGTCACAGCCGCAAGGCGGCGGAATGGTCGGTCGGGAATGCCGGCCGACCGCGGCCCCGCCGTCACGGCCGTCGCGACCAGGAAGCCGAGGATCATCATCGCGAGCCCGAGGTGCACCACCACGAGCCATGGCTGCAGCTCGTTGGCCACGACCACGCCTCCGAGAATCCCCTCCCCCACCACCCCGAGCAGTGAAGCCGTCGCCAGCCACGCGACTCGCGGCCTGGTGTTGCGGAACACAATCCATGCCATCACCACGGTCGCGATGATGAGGGCGCCCGTCACGCTGCCGACAGCACGGTGGGAGTACTCGATGATCGCGTGCGGATCGGCGGGTGGATATGGGCGGCCGTGGCACAGAGGCCAGTCAGGACAGCCGAGGCCGGATCCGGAAACCCGAACGACACCGCCGAGCGCGATCTGGAGGTAGGCGAAGATCGCGGTCACCACCGCAAGCTTCCGAAACCCCCCGACTCCAACCATTGAGTGTTCCGCGCCGGAAGTTCCATGCATCTTCATCGGCCTAGACGGCCGGGTGCCTTCGGCACTGAAGCCTGCGTTGCGGGGCCCGGCGCCGGATCGTCACGCATACGCGTATGCGCTCTTCCCGGCGCCACCCGCGCCTTGGCTCCGGCCGTCGATGCCGCGAATATGCGTCGGACCTTCCAGCGCGGAACACTTGCCGAAGTCTACTGACCACTCAGGTTCGACAGCTCGGCGGCCAGGGCGCGCTCGTCGAGCTGGCCGATGTGCCGGGCGGCGACGGTGCCGTCGGCGCGCACGAATACCGTGACCGGTAAGGCCGCGGCTCCATACTCGCGGCCGACACTGAGGTCCGAATCGAGAAGGGCGGCTTGATGGATTCCGACCGAGTCAAGGAAGGCGCGTGCGGGTTGCGCGCCATCCCCCTCATCGATGAGAACGAGCCGCACGCTGGACAGGTTGGCGACCCGCGCCTGGAGCAAGGGCATCTCGGCGCGACACGGCGGGCAGTAGGTGGCCCAGAAGTTGATGACCAGCGGCTTGCCCAGCAACGAGGCGAGGGTGACACGGTGTCCATCCGTACCGTCGAGCGCAAACGCTCCGGCGAGGCCGCCCCCACCGGATGGGGCTCGCTCCGGTCCGCTGATCGTCACCAGCGACTGCAGCACTTGCGGCGTCCCCCAACCGTCGCCATGGGAAACGAGCTCACGCAGGCCTTCGGTCCCCAGCGCAGTGACCAGCTGAGGCGAGATGTCGTGACCGACGTCCGGAACGCCGCGGTAAACCAAGCGGATGTAGCCGTGGCGATCCAACAGGGCGAGCGTGGACACGTGGCTGTCACCGCTCGCTAGCTCGACGCCAAACGGCTTCCAGAATGCGGTCAAGGCATCGACCGACCCGGTCGCGAACGTCCACTCCGCGCCGATGCTGCTCGCGTAGCTCGCGAGCGCAGATGTCGTGTCGGTCGTGGGATCGGTGGTCACCTCGACGAGCAGCACCTTCGGCGGCAGCTTCTGCTTCTCGAGCTGCGCAAACAGCGCGGTGTAGAGCGGACAGGTTTGATGACATGTGGTGTGGAACGCTGCAATCACCACGTCGCGGCCGGCGATGGTCACGCCGTTGAACGGATTCCCGGCCTGGTCGGCCAGATCGAAGGTGGGCATCGCGACGAACTTGCCTGAGAGCTCGCCCAGGCCCAGGTTCACCTGGTCGTTGCCCGCGTATGACGCGCCGACGATCAGGTGACCCTTTTCGATGCCGACAAGGAGTGGCTCGACCTGTCCCGCGACCACCGAAATCGCCACCGCCTGCTCGTCGGCGCCGACCCGGACGCCGTCGTAATTTCCCTCGGCTACCGGCACCGCCAGCAGCTCGCGCTGCTCCGGAGCCGCCGGCACGGATCCTGATACCGAGCCCAGCGCCGACCACCCGGCGCTGCCATGAATGCTGACGGTGGTCGCCGCGATCGTGGTTGCCGACCGCGCCGAGCCGATCACCAGGACGGTCCCGGTCGGCGGCTGGAGGCGAGGCAGCGCGACCGCCAGGCCCACGATCACCAAGGCGACCAGGGCCCCGCCAGCCCAGAGGACCCTGGGACTCAGCAGCGTGGTTTTACCCGGCGAGTGGGCGGCCGCCGTACGTCGCGGCAACCCTGTCGATGTAGGCGGTGCAGAGCTCGGCCACCGCGTGGCTTTCGATCTGGACCACGTTCTCCGCGTTCTGCTCGCCGCTGTGGGAAAGGTTGAAGCTGCCTGCATACACGTAGTCGTCCGCGACCAGGATCTTGGCGTGCATGAAGTCATGCACGGAACCGACAGCGTATGGCGTCGAACGCTTCGAGCCGAACTTGGCAGCAGTGATGATGCCGCGAAAGGCGGCTATCTTCCACTCCGCGGTTGGCTGCTCTCCCCACTGCCGCTGCACCTGGTCCATCTGAGTCGCATCGTACACACCGGAAACATCGACCTTTCCGTGGTCGACCACCTCCGCCAGCGTGCCGAGGACCGGGCCCGACGTGAGGACCGGCGAGCAGATGCGGATGCGCTGCTGCGCGGACGCAATCGACCGAGCCATCGCGTGGACGAGCTTCAGGCCCCGACCGGGGCAGAAGTACACACGCACCTGGCTGGAGTCGGACAGCGACTCCCACGGCGCAGAGATGCGTCCGGACAGCGCCACCACCGGGTTCTGCCAGAGCTCCATGAAGTTCTGCTCGAAGGTGGCGGTGACGGCGGGCGACGCGATTGTGAAGATCACGTTCTCCTCGCGGTTCCACGAGTCGTTGGTCCAGTTGGTCGAACCGGTGAGCACCGCGGCCTGGGGCGTGCCCGCGTCGCGCACGACGTACTTGTGGTGCATGAGGTCGGGCACTCCGGGGATCGGCTTGGTGTCGACTCCGGCCGCCTTCAGCTGGTTGACGAAAGTCCAGTCGATCTCGGCCGGCGGCGGGACCGGGAGATCGGCCGGGTGATCCTGGTTGAACATCAACCGCACATGGACGCCGCGTTTCACGGCGGCCTGGAACGCGCCCAGCATGGTCGCGCCAGGACCAGAGTCGAGGCGCAGGTCATAGATCGCGACGTCGATCGAGGTGGTGGCGTCGTTGAGGAACGATGCGACCCGCTGGGCCACCACGTCCGAGGTCTGGCCTCTATCGGTCAGGAAATAGAAATCCAGCGACGGCGTCACCCGGGCGATGGCGGCTATCGGGCTTCCGCCTTCGGTTCGCCGGTCTCGGCTCGTGGCTGGTCGATGTGCACGGGCAGTGGTCGCGTCGCCATCGCGGCCGCCTCTTCGGGGTCGTCGGTCAGGCTGACGAGGTCGAAGTCTTCCGGCGACATCGCGCCGCGAGCGAGTACGACATCCCGCATCCATTTCAGCAGGCCGCTCCAGTACTCGGTGCCAAACAGGACGATCGGGAAATGCTCGATCTTCCCGGTCTGCGCCAGCGTCAGCGATTCGAAGAGCTCGTCGAGCGTCCCGAGGCCGCCTGGAAAGATGACGAAGCCGCGCGCGTACTTCACGAACATGTTCTTGCGCACGAAGAAGTAGCGGAACTCGACGCCCAGGTCGACGTATGGGTTGAGCTCCTGCTCGCGAGGCAGCTCGATGTTGCAGCCCACCGACAA
>Ga0066679_10000758_pt1 | contig 11861 bp, 10 predicted proteins | sample GraSoiAngelo_128_FD_62298 | JGI IMG/M metagenome (GOLD analysis project Ga0066679, IMG submission 62298) | Grasslands soil microbial communities from the Angelo Coastal Reserve, California, USA - 14_0927_12_20cm | ecosystem: Environmental > Terrestrial > Soil > Grasslands | place: USA... | reverse complement strand
CGCTCCCCGCGATCCTCTACTACGTCGGGATCATGGCGACGGTCCACTGGGAGGCGCTGAAGCAGAACATCGGCACGATGACCGCGGACATCCCGTCGCTCGTCACGCTGGCGCGGCGGGCGCTCCTCTTCGCGCCGTTCGCCATCGTCGTCTACTTCCTCGAGGCCGGGTACTCGCCGTCGAAGGCCGCGCTCTACAGCCTCGGGAGCGCGATCGTCGTCTCGTGGTTCGCGGGCTCGCAGCCGATGACGCCGCGGCGGATCTTCGACACGCTGGGCGATGCGATGCGCTCGGGCGTGATCGTCGCCACGGTGCTGGCGGCGTCGGGCCTGATCGTCGCCGCGATGAGCCGCACGGGCGTCGCGCTCGCGTTCTCGAGCGCCGTCATCAACCTCTCGGGCGGTCACCTGCTCGTCGCGCTCTTCCTGATCTTCCTGGTCGTGTCCGTGCTCGGCACCGGCATCCCGACGACGCCCGCCTACATCCTGGCGGTGACCGTCGGCAGCGCCGCGATGCAGAAGCTCGGCGTGGACGTCCTCGCGGCGCACCTGTTCGTCTTCTACTACGCCGTGCTCGCCGACGTGACGCCGCCCGTCGCCGTGACCGCGTTCGCCGGCGCGCAGATGGCGGGCGCCGATCCGATGCGCACCGGCTGGCAGGCCTCGCGCATCGCGCTCAGCGGCTTCCTGGCGCCGTTCCTGTTCGTCTACCAGCCGGCGCTCCTCTGGCGGGGGCCCGTCACGGACATCGCGATCCTCTTCGTCTCCGCGGTCATCGGCATCACGGCGCTCTCCGCGGCGGCGGCGGGCTACATGTTCCGCCCGCTCGGCTGGCCGCAGCGCCTCTTCCTCGTCGCCGTCGCGCTCGCGGCGATCAGCTCGCACCTCGCCGTCTCCGTGGCGACGAGCGTCGTGCTCGTGCTCTACGCCGTGTGGGACTGGCGCGGCGCGCGGCGCGAGGCCGGGCGGGCGCTCAGCGTTCCCACGGGCGCCTGAGGCGCGTCAGGGAATCGCCTGAGCGTGACGACGAAATCGCGCGAATACATCGCCGTGGCGGGTGCGTCTACCCTCGTAGGCGGGGGCGTACGTCCCGCCACCGGCACACGGGGTGCCGGCACACAAAGGAGGAAAAACCATGACGCGACTTCTCAGCACCGTCTTCGCGCTCCTGTTCGCGACGAGCGCGGTCGTCGCGCCGGCCGCCTGGGCCCAGTCCAAGGCGCACCCGCCGATGACTCAGCCCCAAGCGGACGACCCGAAGCCCGGAGATGCGCAGAAGCCTTGGGACGCTCCAAAGACCATGGAGGAGCCCAAGGCGTCGGACGACACGAAGGCCGACACTGAGTACGACAAGACGGGCAAGGGCAAGCAGGTTCGAGACAAGCGCAAGTACGAGAAGTCGATGCAGTAGTCCCGCCTGATCGAGCAGTCCTCGCGTAACACATCACGAGCGCCGGGTCCCCCTCGGCGCTCGTGGTGCGTCAGCGCCCGTGGCGCAGCTCGAAGCTACGAGCCGACCACGCTCATGCGGACGTCGTGCGGAGATGCTCGTCGCGCCGCGCTTGCAGCTCCTGGTCGGTGTAGGTCATGAGCTCGGGCTTGGCCCGCCCGAGCATCACTTGGAGGTAGGCGGGCTCGAGGCCGACGTTCTGGAAGCCGTGGATCACGTTCGCCGGGCACGACACGCAGTCCCATGGGCCGAGGACGGCGTCCGCCCGTTGGCCCGCCGCGTCCTGGAAGAACACGAGCACCTTGCCCTGCAGGACGAAGAAGACCTCCTCGACCTCGTGCGTGTGCGCCGCGTTGCCCTGGCCCGGGGGGACGAACATGACGCTCAGCGTGAAGTGCTCCGCCGGAATCGCCGCGGCGTCCGCCTTGCCGGACGCGCCCGAGCCGATGAACCGATGCTGCGCGCGCCGAAAGCCCTCCACGCGCGCGTCCGCGAAGGCGTCCCAGTCCGGCGTGCGGTCCACGAACCGCGCCACCTGCCGCTTCAGGAGCTCGTCCACGTGGAGCCCCATGGCCCGTCAGGCGTACGAGATGCTCAGGATCTCGGCGACCAGCGCCGGGCGCTCCTGGCCGTCGATCTCCACGGTCATCTCCGAGGTCAGGCGCACTCCGTTGCCGGCGACCTCTTCGGCGCTCACGATGCGCTGGCGCAAGCGGACGCGCGCGCCCGCGGGCACGGCATTGGTGAAGCGCACCTTGTTGGAGCCGTAGTTCAGCCCGCGGCTCCGCGTCGTCACCTGCAGGAGCGTCGCCGCCAGGCGCGGCACGAGCGAGAGCGTCAGGTAGCCGTGGGCGATCGTCTTGCCGCCGGGCATCTCACGTTTCGCGCGCTCGACGTCCACGTGGATCCACTGATGGTCGCCCGTCGCGTCGGCGAACGTGTCGATCATCGGCTGGTCCACCGTGATCCACGAGGAGGGGCCGAGCGTCTTCCCCACCAGCGCCAGCAGGTCCTTCGGCGTCTTCACCTTGAGCATGCGTCCCCCCGCGCGCGGTCGGCGCGACACGCCGCGCCCTACGCGTCCACCCCGTTGATGGCGAAGTCGAACAGCTCCCGGCTCCGGAGCGTGCGCGTGGCCGCGCGCTTCGCGTACACCGAGGTCAGCGGGCGATTCAGGATGAAGGGCACCCTCGCCTCCGCGAGCGCCCCGTGCGTGCGCAGCCGATGGCCCCGGAGCCCCGAGAGGTCGTGGTCCGCCGCCGCCGCGCCGAGGCACGTGTCGGCGCGGCCGATGACCACCACGTCGCCCTCGCGGTCGAGCGGCAGGTCGAACGTCAGCGCCGCCGTCTCCCGGTCGAAGACCGCCGCGACGCCGTCGAGCCCCTCGGCGACGCGCATGACGTCCCCCACGTCCTGGCCCCGGGAGCAATAGACGCGGACGAAGCCGCCGAGGGCGCCGTGGTGGGCGACGAAGCGGTCGGTGATCGGGCAGATCACCGTGCTCGTGGCCTTGCCGAGCGCGCGATCGAGCACGTCCTGGAGCCAGATCACCCGCGGCGAGCCGTCGGCGTTGGACTTGTCGCTCATCCCGTGGTCGGCCGTGAGCGCGACGACGGCGCCGAGCGCGTCCAGCCGACCGAACAGCGCGTCCAGGCTCGCGTAGTAGCGGTTCGCCTCGGGCTCCCCCGGCGCGTACTTGTGCTGGATGTAGTCGGTGAGCGAGAGGTAGAGGATATCCGGCCGCCGCTCGGCGAGCAGCTTCACGCCCGCCTCCAGCACGAAGAGCGAGAGCTCGGGCGAGTAGATATCGGGCTTTGGCCGACCGACGAAGGCCAGGACGTCCGCGATCCCGTGCTCCGCGAGCGATGTTTGGTCGGCGCACTCGGAGGAGAAGTTGACGCTCCCGCCCGTGAGGTCCATGTCCTTGCCGAGCTGCCTCCGGAGCTTATCCTTCGCCGTGATCGAGACGACCCTGGCGCCACGGCGCGAGAACTCCGCCATGAGCGTCCGCGAGCGCAGGAGCTCGGGCCCCGTCATCACCACCGCCTCGCCCGTCGCGCGGTCCAGGTAGAAGTTGCCCGAGATGCCGTGGATGGCCGGCGGCGCGCCCGTCGCGATGGACATGTTGTTCGGGCACGTGAAGCTCGGCATGTCTCCGTCGGCGACCGCACCGAACCCCTGCTTCACGAAGCGCGCCACGTGCGGTACGACCCCGTCCCGGACGCCCTGCTCGAAGTACGCCGGATCGCCGCCGTCGATGCAGACGACGACCACGGGGTGCGTCGGCCAGCGGTACGTGACGCCGTTCAGCGAGACGCCGGGGCGATCCATCCGGGAGAGGATAGCGCAATCAGGAGTTGAAGTTGACAGTGTTTCGCCGCATCATTCGCGGCATCTTCGCGAGGCGCGCGAGGTGAGCTCGATGACGATCACGGTGTACGGCGCCGGGGCCATCGGCGGCGTGACGGGCGCCATGCTGGCGCGGGCCGGTCACGACGTGCTGCTCGTGGACCGGGCGGAGGATCACGTCGCCGCCATGAACGGGGGCGGACTCACGATCGACCGGCGCGACGGCCCGTTCACGGTGCCGGTCCGCGCGCTCACGCCCTCGGCCCTCGGTCACGGCCTTCCGCTCGTGCTGCTGGCGGTCAAATCCCAGGACACGCCGGGCGCGCTCGCGGTGCTCTCACCGCGGCTCGCCGCCGACGGCGCCATCGTCTCGCTCCAGAACGGCCTGAACGAGGAGCTGATCGCCGCTGCCCTGGGCGCGCGGCGCACCGTCGGGTGCCTGGTCAACTGGGCGGCCGACTGGGTGGCGCCGGGGCGGATCCTGCACGGCGGCCCGGGTGCCCTCGTCCTCGGCGAGCTCGACGGCCGCGTGAGCGACCGGGTCGAGCGTCTTCGGAAGCTCCTCGATGCGGTGGCGCCGACGCGGGTGAGCACGAACATCCTCGGCTACACGTGGGCCAAGCACGTCTACGGCGCGCTGCTGATCGCCACCGCGGTCGTCGACGCGCACGTCTACGAGGTCGTCGAGCGCTCGCCGCGCGTCCAGCGCATGCTGGTCGCGCTCGTCGTGGAGAACATGGCGGTGGCGGAGGCGGCCGGCATCCGGCTCGAGGCCTTCGACGAGTACGACCCCGCGCTCTACCGGGCCGCCGGGCGGGGCGACCCGGCCGCGCGCGAGCGCGCCATGGCGATCGTCGCCACCCACTACCGCGCGCACACGAAGACCAAGACCGGCATCTGGCGCGACCTCGCCGTGCGGAAGCGCCCGACCGAGGTCGGCGCGCTGCTCGGCGCGACGGTGGCCAAGGCGGAGACGCTCGGCCTGGCCATGCCGCTGACCCGCCGGCTCATCTCGATGATCGCCGACCTCGAGGCCCGCCGGCGCGTCATGGCGTGGGGCAACGTGGACGAGCTCGTCGCCGCGGCCGCGCCAGCCGAGGCGCGCGAATCGAAAAGGAGCTAGCCATGCGCACCCTCGTCTCCCGCCTCGCCGTCGCGCTGCTCGGCCTCACGCTCGTCGCGGCCCTCGCCGAGCCGGTTCCGGCGCAGAAGCGCGGCGGCACGCTCACGATCGTGCGGCCGACGGACCCCGTCTCGCTCGAGCCGAACCTCGAGACCACCGCGCCCGGCGCCTGGGTCTACTTCAACATGCTCGAGGGCCTCCTGACGCTCGACGAGAAGATGCAGATCAAGCCCGTGCTGGCGACCTCGTACGAGGTGATGTCACCCACGAAGGTGCGCTTCAAGTTGCGCCCCGGAGTGAAATTTCACGACGGCACGCCCTTCAACGCCGCCGCGGTGAAGTTCACCTACGACCGCGCGCTGCATGGCACCCCGCCGGCGCGCTGGGCCAGCCTCGCGGGCTCGCTCGCGGGCGCCGAGGCCGTGGACGACCTCACGGTCGATATCCTGACCCGCGAGCCCTACGGCCCGATCCTCCGGACGCTGGCCATGTACTGCATGGGCATCGTGTCGCCCGCCGCGGTGCAGCGGCTGGGCGCCGACTTCAGCCGGGCGCCGGTGGGCACGGGGCCCTTCAAGTTCGTGGAGTGGAAGACCAACACCCACGTCATCATCGAGCGCCACGCGGACTACTGGGGCGACAAGGCGCTGGTCGATCGCGTGATCTTCAAGGTCGTGCCCGAGGAAGGCGCGCGGATGATCGCGCTCCAGACCGGCGACGCCGACATGGTGCTCTTCCCCTCGCCGGCCCAGCTCCCGGCGCTGCGTCGCGATCCGAAGTACACGGTCCACGAGACGACCGGCATCCGCGTCGTCTTCGTCGGCATGCACGCCGGCCTTCCGCCGCTGGACGACGTCCGCGTGCGGCAGGCGCTGCTCCACGCCGTCGATCGCCAGGCGATCCTCGACAACATCATGGAAGGCTCGGCGGGGCCGGCGCGCGGTGTCCTGGCACCGGGCGTGTTCGGCTACAAGGACATGCAGCTCGACCGCGTGTACCCGTTCGATCGCGCCCGCGCCCGGGCCCTGCTGGGGAAGGCCGGCTTCACCCCGGGGCCCGACGGGATCATGCAGAAGGGCGGGCAGCGGCTCAGCCTCTCCTGGATCGCGGCGCGCGGGCGCTATCCCAAGGACGCCGAGATCACCGAGGCCGTGCAGGCCATGTTCAAGGACGTCGGGGTGGAGGCCAAGGTGCAGTTCCTCGAGTGGGGCACGGTGTTCCCGCAGCTCCGCGGCAACCCGCTCAACCACCATCTGTTCACGCTGGGCTGGGTGACGTCGAACGCGGATGCCGATTACTCGCTCTTCGCGCTCTTCCATTCGAAGCAGGTGCCGCCGGCCGGGTGGAACACGTCGCGGTATGAGAATCCGCGGCTCGACACGCTCGTCGAGCAGGCGCGCCGGAGCCTGAACCAGACCGAGCGCGAGAAGCTCTACGGAGAGGCGCAGGACATCCTCGCGAAGGAGATGGTGTGGATCCCGGTGTACACGACCAAGGAGATCATCGTCACGCGCGCCGCGGTGAAGGGCTTCGGCATCCACCCCGTCGAGTACAACCTGGCCCTCTGGAAGACCTGGCTCGACAAGTAGCGGTGCCCGCGGGAGGCGGCGGATGCTGACGTTCACGCTCCGTCGCCTCCTCCTCGCCATGCCCGTGCTGCTCGGCGTGGTCTTCGTCGTCATGCTCACCGTGGACCTGCTGCCGGGCGACGCGGTGACGCTGATGCTGGGCGAGCACGCGACCAAGGACGCCGTCGCCGCCCTGCGCGAGCATCTCGGCCTCGACAAGCCCTTTGTCGTGCGCTATCTCGACTACGTCGGCCACCTGCTGCGCGGCGACCTCGGCCGGTCGATGCAGCAGAACCGCCCCGTGGCCGCGGAGCTCGCCGACGCCTGGCCGGCGACCCTCCAGCTGACCGTCGCGGCGCTGGTCATCGCGGCGGCCGTGGGCATCGCCGCCGGCGTCGTCTCCGCCGTGTGGCCGAACTCGCTGTTCGACGCCGTGGCCCGCCTGGCCTCGCTCTTCGGCCTGTCGATGCCGATCTTCTGGACGGGGCTCGTGCTGATCGTCGTGTTCTCGCTCTGGCTCAAGTGGCTGCCCGTGGGCGGCGCGGGCTCGTTCGCCCACCTGGTGCTGCCCGCGGTCACGCTGGCGCTGCCGTCGGTGGCGATGGTCGCGCGGATGACCCGCGCGGCCGTGCTCGACGTCCTGCGGGAAGACTACGTCCGGACGGCGCGGGCCAAGGGCGTGGGCGAGGTCTGGGTCCTAGGCAAGCACGCGCTCCGCAATGCGTTCATCCCCATCCTCACGCTGCTCGGCCTGCAGTCGGGGCAGCTCATGGGCGGCGCCGTCCTCACGGAGACGGTCTTCTCATGGCCGGGGCTCGGCCGGCTCATGGTCAAGGCCATCTTTGCCCGCGACTACGTCCTGCTTCAAGGCGCGGTGCTCGTCTTCGCGCTCGCCTTCGTCGTCGTGAACCTGCTCGTGGACCTCTCCTACGGCGCGCTCGACCCGCGCATCGCGCGTCAAGGCTGAGCGTGGGCCAGGCCTGGAGGCGCTTCCGCACGAACCGCCTCGCCCTCGCCGGCCTGGCGCTCGTCGCCCTCCTGGCGCTCACGGCCGCGCTCGCGCCCTGGCTCGCGCCGTACGACCCCGCGCGCCAGAGCCTCGTCGAGAAGCGTGCGCTGCCCGGGGGCAAGTATCTGCTCGGCGCCGACGAGTTCGGACGCGACATCCTCTCGCGCGTCATCTACGGCTCGCGCGTGGCGCTCCTGGTGGGCGGGCTGTCGGTGACGATCGCGCTCGCCTTCGGCCTGCTCCTCGGTGTCGCCGCCGGCTTCAACGGCGGCTGGCTCGACGCCCTGCTGATGCGCGGCGTCGAGATCCTCCTGGCCTTTCCCTATCTCTTGCTGGCGATCGCCATCGTGGCCGCCCTCGGGCCCGGCGCGCTCAACACGACGCTCGCCGTCGGCATCTGGGGCGTGCCCGCCGTGACCCGCATCGTCCGCGGCTCGGTGCTCGCCCTGCGGGAGACGGAGTACGTCGGCGCAGCCTGCGCCCTCGGCGCGCCCGCGCCGGCCGTGCTCCGGCGCCACATCCTGCCCAACGTGCTCCCGGGCCTCATCGTCTACGCGACGCTCTTCATGGCGAACGCGATCCTGCTGGAGGCGGCACTCTCCTTCTTGGGCCTCGGCGTTCAGCCGCCGACCGCGTCGTGGGGCCTGATGGTGTCCACCGGCCGCGACGTGTTGCTCGTCGCGCCGCACGTCGCGACTGTGCCGGGCGTCGCGATCATGCTCGCGGTGCTGGCGTTCAACCTCGTCGGCGACGGGCTGCGCGACGCGCTGGATCCGCGCCTCGGCGGGGGCGGATCGTCTGCCCTCACCAGCCCATGAGCAGGAACACGCCGAGGACGATGAGCACCGCGCCGACGACGACGCGCCAGCCGAGCTTCTCCACCGCGCTCGGGAAGAGGTAGGCCAGCAGGAGCACGAAGAGCGGCGCCGTCCCGGCCAGGGGAATGACCACGCTCACGTCGCCCAGGCCGAGCGCCACCAGCACGAGGAAGACCCCGGTGTTCTCCGCCACCCCGCCGCCGACGAAGTAGAAGAGGCTCCGGGCGTCGCAGCGCAGCGCCCCCCCGTGTCCTGACGCGAGGACGAAGGCGCTGGCCGCGACCATTGCGGCGGTGATGTTGATGGCCGAGTCAAAGAGCGGCCCGGCCAGGCCCAGGCCGAGCTTGCGGATGATCGCCACCACGCCGAAGCACGACGCCGACAAGAACGGGTAGACGAGATCGCGGGGGCGAAAGCCGACGTGCCTCCCGCTCAGCGAGAGCAGGATGGTGCCGAGGACGATGACGAGCGTGCCGGCGAGGATCGGCGGCGTGACTCGCTCGCCCAGGAGCAGGATGGCCAGGCCCGTGGAGATCAGGGGCGCCAGGTTGAGGATCGCGGCGGCGACGGACGCGCCGACCTTGTCGATCGCGGCGACCCTGAAGAGTCGGCCCGCCGCCGTGCCCACGACGCCCGAGGCGACGAAGTAGGGCACCGCGCGCCAGCTGTATTCGCTGCGCGGGACGAGCAGGAGGACGGCGGACCACAGGCCGACCATGCCGACGGTGACGTTGATCCAGAAGCCCGCGTAGAAGTTCGAGCGCCTCAGGCCGCGCTGGATCAGCGTCGTCGCGACCGCGGAGCACACGGCACTGGCCAGCGCGATCGCGTGCGGGGTCAATGGACGCGCGTGACGCTATCGCGACGAGGGGCTCGGGGCCTGGCCGGCGAGCCAGTCCCACAGACGGGCGGCGAGCGTGACCGAGAGCTCGACGTCCTCGTCCAGCAGATAGCGCTCGGCGACGAGCTCACGCGCCGCGCGACGGACGCGCTCGAGATACACGTCGCGCGAGGCATAGCGTTCCTCGATCGAGGGGCGGGGATCCGCCGCCGCCGCGCGCTCCCGCCGCGTCCGGGCGAACGGGATGGTCGCGCCGGCGAACACGAGGAGCTGCGCTCTCCCCCCGATGTCCGGGTGCCGGAGGTTCCAGCCGGTGTGGCTCGCGAGCGGCACGCGCACCTCGGGCACGGCGATCCCGGCCACCTCGTTGCCGTCCTCGTCCACGGCCGAGACGCGTGAGCCGAACGCGGGCCCCTCGCGCGGCGGTACCCGCGTCATCACGCGAAGCTCGGCGTCGGCGCCGAAGTCGAGCCGGCGCGGGCGTGCGTGATGCCGCGGGTACGAGGCACCCGGGATGCGGCCGAACGCCTTGTCGAGCGACTCGGGCGGCACCGCGGTGCCGTCGTCGAGCCGCGGGTGCCGGCTCGGCGGCGGCTCGACGCCCTCGGTGACCCAGCGATCGAGGTTCACCAGACACGCGCGGAGCAGGCGGCCGTAGTTCACGACGCCGCGCACGTGCTGCGAGCGCTCGGCCCACCCGGCCGGATCGGCGGCCACGACCGCGGTGTCGGACGGAGGCCAGACGCCGAGCCCGTGCTCCGTGCCGCCGAAGTGATAGACGCGTGTGTTTGCCCCGTGCGTGACGTCGCGGAGGCCGTCGGGGTCGGTGTGAGCGAGCGACGCGTCGCCCCGATGATACTCGGCCGACGTGTTCGTGTAGATGACCTTGAGCCGGCTCGCCCGCGCCTCGAGGCGTCGGTGGAGCGCGTCGGTCAGACCCGTCACGCGATCCGTCGTCGCCACGTCGGTCGATGGAAACACGTGGGCCATCATCTGGGGCCGGTCCTTCGAGTTCTGACCGAAGCGCTGGTTGAACTCACCCCGCATCCCGCCCGCAACGTTCGCGATGATCCCGTCGAGCGCCTCCCGGCCCTGCTCGTCGACGTTCAGGTCCCAGTAGACGAGCGTGCGCAGGAGACGGCCGGTCTGCGAGCGCCCGTAGGCGTACGCCCAGCGCAGCCTGCCGGCCCCCGGGTTCGCCTGGGCCTCGGTGCCGTACTTGAGCCACGACACGCACTCGCGCAGCGCGGCGAAGCTCACGCCCAGGACCGGCGCGCCGACGGCCGTGTACGCGACCTGGTAGAGGCGCCCCTTCTCGAAGCCGCCCTCGAGCCAGACGTGGCGCGCGTCGGGGACGGCGCGGCCGTCCGTCACGCGCGCGAAGCGCCACCGGGCCCGCGGGATGGCGCGCGCGTCGCCGTCCAGCTGGTCGCGCACGAGCAGGACCGCGTCGCGCTCGTCGACATCGGCCGCCGGATACGCCAGGTGGCCGCGGTCCGAGAGGAGGAAGTGCGGCACCGGCTCCGGCGCCTGGAGATTCACGTAGACGCGCCCGTGGAGCGGCCGGCCGTTGCCGTCGCGCGCCTCCGGTGCCTCGAGTCTGAGGAGTCCCGGAAGCTCGGGCACGTCGCACTGCCAGCCGCACGACACGACGGCATAGCCGCGCCGCATCAGGAACCCGTCGCCGACGTCGATGGCCGGATGAGGGTCGGCGCCCGGCGCGAACGCCGGCCGCGTGGCGTGGTTGAAGTTCGGCAGGGTGACGGTGTGGCCGCGGTTCACGACGTCGAGAATCACGCGCCCATTGCCGCGGGCGCGCTCGACGGGCAGCAGGATCGACACGTCGGCCGCGAACTCCACGCGCCCGTCGCGGTTCCTCGGTGCCTGGCCTACGTCGGTGATCCGCGCGTTCGCGGGATGCTCGGGGTCGAGGGCGAAGCGGAGCCGCCCCTTCAGCTCCTCGTAGGGCCCGACGCCACCGAACGCGCGGCCGCCGGCCAGCGCGCGCTGGAGCGCGATGTCGAAGCGTGTGACCGCCACGGCGACGGGCTCAGCCCGTCTCCATCGGGAGCGACGGGTCGGCGGCCCACTCGGAGAGCGAGGCGTCGTACACGGCCACGCCGCCGTGGCCGAGCAGCGTCAGCACGAACGCGTCGCTGCTCGCGGCGATGCCGGCGCCGCAGTAGGTGATCACCCGCCCCGCCGTGAGCGCCCCCGCGGCGGCGAACTGCTCGCGCAGGACGTCGGCCGGCAGGTAGGCGTGGGTCTTCGGGTCCACGAGCGATCGCGCGGGGACGTTCGCGCTGCCGGCGATGCGCCCGGGCCGGCCGTACGTGACGCCGCCGCCGCGGTGCTGCTCGTCCGTGAGCGCGTTCAGGACGCACGTGGCGCGCTCCCCGAGGCCCGCGAGCACCGCACCCTTGCCGGCGAACAGCTCCGGCCGCAGCCGCGCCACGAAGCGCCCCGGCGGGTAGGCGCACGGGTCGGTGGACGTCGGGCGGCCCTCGAGCGTCCACGTGCGCCAGCCGCCGTTCAGCACCGCCGCCTCGTCGAAGCCGACCGCGCGCAGCATCCACCAGACGCGCGCGGCCCACATGTTCACCGCGCGGTCGTACAGCACGACGCGCGTTCCCTCGCCGACCCCGAGCCGCGCCATCGAGGCCGCCATCTGCTCGGTGGGCGGCATCATGTAGAGCGTCGCGGC